>Ga0210394_10006567_pt1 | contig 12556 bp, 9 predicted proteins | sample IncBWC12MmetaG_FD_160121 | JGI IMG/M metagenome (GOLD analysis project Ga0210394, IMG submission 160121) | Forest soil microbial communities from Barre Woods Harvard Forest LTER site, Petersham, Massachusetts, United States - Inc-BW-C-12-M | ecosystem: Environmental > Terrestrial > Soil >... | reverse complement strand
GAGCTGCGCCTTCGCATCGTCGAGTCGCCGAACACGGTCACGGCGAATTACATGCGCCTCGCCACCGTCAATCTTTCCGAATGCATTCGCCGCGTCGTGAAATCGTCGGGCTGGAATGAAAAGTTCTGCAAACTTCCCCAAGGCCGCGGTATCGGTCTCGCCTGCTCCGCGTATCTTACCGGTGCGGGCCTTCCGATTTATTGGAACAAAATGCCGCACTCCGGAGTGCAGCTGAAACTCGACCGTGGCGGCGGCGTCACCGTTTTCTGCGGCGCCACGGAAATCGGCCAAGGTTCCGACGACACACTCGCCGCAATCGTCGCCGAAGTTCTCGGCGTCACCACATTCGACATTCGCGTCTACACCGGAGACACCGACCTAGGCCCGGTTGACCTCGGCTCCTATTCGAGCCGCGTCACGCTCATGGCGGGTAACGCCGCGATACAAGCAGCCGAGCGCGCCAAAGAGATGCTGGCCGAAGCTGTCGCGCAGCGTCTCGAAGTCCCGAAAGAACGCCTGCGCTTCGCGGACAATCGCGTCTTCGATTCGGCGGAACCGGAGAAAGGCGTCAAGTTTCCCGAAGCGGTTGTTCTCGCCGAGTCTCGTTTCGGAACCATCGGCATCGTCGGCTCCTATACTCCTCCAAAATCTCCGGCGCTCTACAAAGGCGGCGGCGTCGGCCCGTCCCCCACTTACTCCTATTCCGCCGCGGTGATCGAAGTCGAAGTGAATCCTGTCACCGGCTGGATCACCGTGCCAAAAGTCTGGATCGCGCACGACATTGGCCGCGCTCTCAACCCGACGCTCGTCCGAGGCCAGGTCGAAGGCGGCGTTTACATGGGGCTAGGCGAAGCGCTCATGGAAGAACAGGAATTTCGCCGCCTCCCGAAAAAGCTTTCGCACGCCCTCGTGCACAAATTTCCGTCGATGCTCGAATACAAAAGCCCCACTTCGCTCGATATGCCTGACATCGTCACCGAACTGGTCGAAGAACCGGATCCGCGCGGCCCATTTGGCGCAAAAGAAGTAGGCCAAGGCCCACTTCTTCCGATCATGCCGGCCGTCGCCAACGCCGTTTACGACGCGGTCGGAGTGAGAATCGACGAGGTCCCCATCACGCCCGAAAAAATCATGAAAGCGCTCGCGGAAAAGAAAGCCGGCCGCGCCCCGCGCTTTGGACCCACTTCCTTCCCACAAGTTAATTGGCCGGAATCGCTCCGCGTTCCTCCGCCGTGGGAAGGCGGCGACGGCAACGCCGTGAACGACGTTCCACGCCGCGTGAAACCCGGTTCCCAGCCGCACACGGAGCCCCGTCAAGATCGGGACAAGGTGCTTCGCTCATGATGCGTCTGCCTATTTTCGAATTCCGCGCTCCGCGCACGCTCGAAGAAGCCGCGCACATCCTCGACGGCGAGCGCACGACTGCCATGCCGCTCGCCGGCGGCACCGATCTACTCCCAAACATGAAGCGACGGCAGCAAGTTCCACGCACTCTGATCAGCCTGCGTCACATCGGTACTTTGACTCACGTGCACCTCGATCATTCCGCATCGCGCCTCGGCGCGTGCCTTACCCTCACGGAAATTGCCGAGGATCCCCGCTTCCGCAACGGCTTCACTGCCCTGGCGCAAGCAGCTTCGTTCGTGGCCACGCCGCAAATCCGGAACATGGCAACGCTTGGCGGCAATATCTGCCTCGACACGCGCTGCAACTATTACGATCAGAATTATGAGTGGCGAAAGGCGATCAACTTTTGCTTGAAGAAGGACGGCGATACATGCTGGGTCGCGCCCGGAAGCCATACATGTGTAGCGGTATCGTCCACCGACACCGCCCCGGCGCTGATCGCGCTCGGTGGTCGCGTCCGTCTCGTTTCGCGCTCCGGTGAACGCGAAGTTCCGCTCTCAGAGCTGTACAACAACGACGGCGTCAATTACATCAAGCGGCGGAGCGATGAAATTCTCGCCGAAGTGCTCCTCGATTCGCTCCACGGATGGAAGAGCACGTACTGGAAGCTCCGCCGCCGAGGCGCCTTCGATTTTCCCGTCCTGTCCGTCGCCGCCGCGGCCCGAATTTCAAATCAAGGTATCGTCGAAGATGCCCGCATCGTGATCGGATCGGCAGCGTCGCGGCCGCTGGTCGCTACAGCCGCGGCAAAATTTCTTCTGGGTCGCCCGCTAAATCCTGAGACAATCGCGGAAGCCGCCTCCATTGCAGCGCGCGTCGCCAAGCCGCTCGACAACACCGACTTCGACATGACTTGGCGAAAGCGCGTAACCGCGGAGTTTGTAACGTACGCTCTGCGCGAACTGCGTGGTGACGACGTGAGCGCCGAACGCGAATCTATAACCCGCATGCCGCCGATATGAGAGGAATCGAACCATGGAAGCGAAATCACAGTTGACCGCCGCCGACCCAAGCCGACAGCTGCTTCGCCACGCTCTCGCGACGCTAGCCTACCGTGCCGGCAAGGCGCTTCGCGGCGCGCCGGACTCGTTCGCCGATTTTCGCGCTGAAGCAAAAGTGCGTACTCCCGGCCAGATCCTCGCTCACCTCGGCGATCTGTTCGATTGGGCTCTCTCTATCGCCAAAGGAAAACAGGAATGGCACGATTCGCCATCTCTGCCTCTGAGCCAAGGCGCAAAGCGATTATTCGCATCGCTTGAAGCGTTTGACGCTTTCCTGGCGACCGATTCCGCCCTCGAGTGTCCCGCTGAAAAGCTATTTCAAGGTCCCGTCGCCGACGCACTGACGCACGTCGGACAAATCGCGATTCTTCGCCGCCTGGCCGGTGTGCCTATCCGCGGAGAAAACTATTTCGTCGCCGAAATCACAATCGGCCGTGTTGGCGCCGACCAACCTGCGCCGAAGCGCGAATTCAATTAACGCTCGTCGAGCACAAGGTCGAGAACATTTCGATGGTAGCGTGCAGGTAGAAAGTTGGAAGGAAATTGAAGCAAACGAAATCGAGGCGTGCAGGTTCGAATGCAAATTAAGTAGCCGGGCGGCACCGGCTGAGGGACCCGAACCGCCCGGCCTTCTTCTCACCCCTCTCCGCAGGGTCAGGGTAAGAAACTTTTATGCAGCGTGTTCGCCGTTGCGCATGAACTCGTATCGCTCGATTGCCGCCGCCACACCTACGTCACCCGCATTTTCCGGGCTGCTCCGCAAGACGCGTCCGAGGCAACGAACACGAACCGGACCAGCCTGAGTCAGTTCGTGTGGAAGAGTCATGACGATCTCCACCGGCGCTCCGCTTTTCAATCCTTGTGGCAAGTGGAAATACAAACCACGCGAGCTCACTTCACGAGACTCGGTGGCGGCCTCGCCGACTACACTTTCATCCGTCCAGCGGACGGTTAAAGGCAAGCGCATTAGGAACCGGCGCGTTGCACGTCGCTCTTTTAGAGCCACAGGGAACTACCTCCTAAGTCCTGATCAGATTAGGGTTAAGCGCTCGCGGAACCAATAGAGCTTTAGCGCCAATTCTGAGGGTGGAATTTGGTACGCTCGTACTAGTCCTTGATTATTGAAAATAAGGGACTTAGCCGAAATCCCTCACGAAACGGTGGGAATTGCGCCGGTTTGGGGAGTGGCGCGGAACGCCTGGAGAATATCTGCGAGCGTAATTACCCCTTCCAAGGTGGCGAGATTTGCGCGGCTCACAACCGGCAGAACTGGCCAGTCGCCCGCGAGGCGCAGCGCTTCTTCGAGAGATTGATCGCGAAACAGAATTGGAAGAGGCCCGGTCGTGTGCGCCTTGGCTAGCGTCGGTGCATCGGGAGAACTCGTCGCGAGCCGCTGCAGCTCCTCGCGCGGTAGCAGGCGCCATTCGGCCAATGAGTAGAGCAGAAGCGACTGCTCCGGCTTTTCTTCCGCACGGCGGAGCACGTCCTGGAACGGCTCGCTTGGGTCCACAACGATCGCGCCATCGGCCCTCATGGCGTCCTCGACGGTGAGCGACACCTGTTCGCGGCGCTCCTCGATCGAAGGCAAAACGAAACCGTCCTGGCGCGCCAGCATGTCGAACAGCGGCACCTTTTGATATTGGCGGGAAATCAGGTACGCAATCGTCGTGGAAATCATGACAGGCAGAATCGCCGTGTAGTTGCCCGAAACTTCGATCACCATGAACACGGACGTGATCGGCGTCCGCAGAAACCCCGCGAAAAGAGTTCCCATACCCACCAGTGCGAACGTCCCGACCGTTCCTGTGAGACCGTGAAAGAAATGGTGCTCGACCGCACCCACAGCGCCGCCCAGCATTGCGCCAATGAAAAGGGTGGGCGCAAACATGCCGCCCGGCGTGCCGCTGAGGAAAGAGATTCCCGTCGCCAGGATCTTCAGTGCCGCGAGCAGGAGCAGAATTTTCCACGCATATTGCCCGTGCATGGCCTGGTCGATAATCGGGTAGCCGGCGCCCATCACTTGCGGCACCCAGATTCCGATGAATCCGATCAGCAATCCAGCGATCGCCGGCTGAAAGTTTTTCGTCCAACCCGGAAGCGCTTCCAGGCGCGGGCGAGCGTAGGCGAGCCATTTCAAGAACAACAGCGAAGCAACGCCTCCGATCACGCCCAGAGCCGCGTATCCCAACAATTCCGCGGGACGATCGATGCGGAAAGCCGGCACGCGGAACAGCGATTCGCTGCCAAGAAACGAGCGCATAGTCACGACGCTAGCCGCGGCTGCGAGGACAATCGCTCCCAGCGCGCCAGCGCTCCAGGTGCCGATGACTTCTTCGATGACAAACAGCACCGACGAAATGGGGGCGTTAAATGCAGCGGCCAGGCCGGCGGCTGCGCCCACGGGCGCAATCAAGCGAACCTTTTCCTGCGAGAGCCGCAGGCGACGGCCAATCGCCGAAGCGATTCCCGCGCCCATTTGCAGCGACGGATCTTCTGGACCGAGCGATTGTCCACTGCCGATCGCAAGGGCGCACATCAGGAATTTGCCAATCACTGTGGAGAAAGGAATATAGCCGTTCGAAATGTAGACGGCTGCCTTGGTCTGATTCACTCCGCTGCCCCGCACGCGGCGGAAAACGTAAAGCGTGAGCATGGCAATGACGAGGCCCGCCGCCGCGGGCACCAAAACCACGCGCGGAGCGGACGGCGTAAGAGAGGAGCCGAGCAGAAGCAAGCGCGTCCAGTCGATGGCAATCCGGAAGCAGACGACCGCGAGGCCCGAGAGCACACCGATAAGCACCGCCAGCAGAAGGAAGAACTGGCCCTCGCGCATCGCGAAGACTTGGTTCGTCCATCTCTGCCAGAGCGCTCGAATTCCGGCTTTCGGAGCCGCGACCCCGGGGGACACTACGACGTCCGAAGCGGCAGCGGATACGGAACGAGCCGTTTCGCTCATCGGTTTTTCCCCGAGCGAGTCTGGCTGAGCAGCTCGATTGCAAGATCAGGTCCTTGCGCCGGGCCGCATGTGTCGGCTGCGCTTTCCAATTGAAACGCGAGAGCCATTGCGTCATTGATGCGATCGGGAAAGCGAACAAGCAATCGCTCGCTCCAGGCGCTTTTCATGGCCGCGTTCTGCGAGATTAATTTTTGAAGGTCCGGGCCTGCCGCGCGATCCGCGAGCGGTGCGCCCTGCTGGTTAGCGCTCTGGCTCGCACATTGTTCCGCGCGGGATTCGGCGAGCGCAAGAATGCGAACGGTGCGCGCGGCTTTTTCTTCCTTCGATAAGCCGCCAAGAAAGGGATCGTCGGCGATCACTTGGCGCGAAGGTTCGAGCATGCCGGCGATCTGCGGGTCGGCGAGCTTTTCGCGAGAAAGCCTGCTTAGATATTCCACCGCCTGCGGAAATTCGCTGAGATGAAATGCAGCGGTTCCCGCGCCGGCAAGCCCCTCGGGATCGTCCGGGTCAGCGGCGAGCACTGAACGGAAAACTGTGAGGGTGCGGTCCCACAGTTGACCGCGCAGGAGCAACTCGCCAGCGATTTTTTGCCGCGCAATATCGGTGACCGGAACGTTGTCCGCCATGGCAATCAGCTCTGGCTCTACCTGGATGCGCGTTCCTTGAGCCAGCAGATACTCACAAAGCTCGCGGCGAACGTCCCATCGCATGGCGAGGGGATCGCGGTCCCACTCGCCGTAAATCGCGGCGTGGTAATAGCGCAGGGCCGCGGCCATGCCCGCTTTCCGCCGCGCGGAACTTCTCGCCAGTTCGAGATTAATTTCACCGCTTCCCGGCGAAACGGACAACAGATTCACGAGATAAGATTCGGCCTCTTCTTCGCGACCGGTCGCAGCCAGCGCCCGCGCGAGATGAAATTGGAATTGTGGATTGTTTGGCGAATAGGCCAGCGCGTTGCGGTAATCGTTCAACGCCTCAACCGCGTTTCCCGCGTGAAAACTTGCATCACCCTGAGCGAACCATTGATCGGCGAGGACGTGAAACGTCTTGTGATACATCCGCGACGCAAAGGCCGTAAATCCAGCCAGGAGCAAAACCAACAGAAGCGCGCCGAGAAGAACCAGTTCTCGCGAGTAGCCTGCTTCAGGCCGGAAGTTGCTGCGTGGCGGAAGGTTGCAGCCGGTCCGCCGGGAGCATGCAGATTGCAATACCGGAATGCGCAAAAAACCGCTTGAAAAAACATGCGAAAATTCGCTATTAGAGGGTATCGCGACGCTTTGTTTTGAGTGAGTTACGGGCGGTTCTAATCGCGGATTCGCTATTAGAAATTGCGGGGTTCCGCACCAGTTCGACGAACCCGAATCGGCGCTTTGCGCCGCGTCGCCTCCGACACGATCGCGTGAGCGGGAGACCGGGGAGAGTTTCGAGTCCGCAATCTGGCGACAATTAGACATAAGCACGCCATACATCTTCAATAGGTTACATCGGTTTTTAATCGGCAAGCAGCGTGGATTGGAGAATTGGTTCGGGCATGGAATGACGTTCGCCCGCGCGTGACGCGGGAACCCAAGCAGCGTATCGACGCCTCTTCCGTCGCCCATCTTAATTCCGCCTTCTTTTCTTCTTCTTTTACTTCGGACTGCGATTCACTCGCGAGGTTCAAATCTCTACTGCGGCACTTCCGTAGTCGCTGAAGTACTTCACTTATTGTATATCACCTTGACAGCTGCGTTGCAATTGAAAATGCTTCTTGCGAAGCGAGTCAGCTTGCTAGCCGCGAGCCCGTGCGACGCCATATTCCCGTTACAGCGCGGTCAACGCCGAGGCGCGGTGATGTGAAGTGGGATCGCTTTAGGCGAGATCAGAAGCGCAAAACGATCCCAATCGAAAGTTGGAAGGCATTTGAAGTGAGAGCGGGAAGGATTTCATTCGCACTGCCTGGAACTGGAATGTCGCGCCGGCGGTAGAAGAACGCCGTGTCTCCGACGTCGTAGCGGAGCGCGACTTGACGAGAGACGTAGTATTCAGCGGTCAGGCCGAAGTCGGCAGCAGGTTCCGTAAGGCGATTCGTAGCGAGCGTGAGTGGCATGACGCTAGCTGTAGTGACGGTCTTGCTGAAACTAACCAGGCCGGGGCGAGCTCGGCCGAAGAGCCCAAATCTTTTCTTTCGGAGGCCCACCTTCACACCGAAAAAAGCCTGGAGAAGGCTACCACCCTGATAGCTGTCGATTAAAGTGAACGACCCTTTGTGATCCGGAAGATAGTTGAAGGACGCGTCCAGTGAGAAGTACCTTTTCGCATTCCAACTGAAGGAGGTGCCGAAACCGCCCTGCTGACTCGTGACGGACACCTTGCTGATATACCGAACAAAGGTGAACTGGCCGCCGAGATCGAAGCGCGGGATGTCAGATTGGGCCCAGACGGAAGAAGTGGGCAGGAGGAAGACCAACCAAGCGAGGGCGATTTGAGGCAAGGAGCTGCGGTGCGGTTCGTGCTGGGGATCGAGTGCGCAACGATGGTCTGGTAGCGACATGGTCAGAATCGAAGTGCGACACCGGCGGAAAACTGGAAATTTTGAAGCGTCCGGCCTCCGATGGCGGTGATCGATGTGCCTCCTTGATTGACGGTCCTTCTTCCGTAGAAGACCATGGTGTCTCCGAGATCGTAGCGGAGCGAAAGACGGCGAGAGATGTAAACCTCGGCAACCGCGCCGACGTCCAAATCGGGTTGAACCAGGCGGACGAAGGCGGCCGTGGGTGGATTGAAGCTAGTCGTTTCAAAGGCCACCACCTCGAAGAAACCTGCGCGTGCCTTCGCGAAGAATCCAAATCGAGATTTGCGAATGCCTGCCTTGAAGCCGGCTGCGCCCTGGAGGATGTTGCCGCCGCCGTTCGGGTTCGCGATGCTCAGGCTAGTCGGAAGAAAATCGATCGCTGAATCGAGAGCCAGGTACGAATTCAAGTTCCAGGTGGCAGTTGCGCCGAAGCCAGCTTTCTCGGCATTCGGGTACGTATGTTGAAAGCGGATATACGTGAATTGCCCGCCGAGCTCAAAGCGCGGAACATCCGATTGAGCGCGCAATGCAGGCGCGAAGAGAACAAGTAGGAGACCGCCGAGAGCAGGAATCGCGGTTAGCCGGGGCACCGGAATGCCTCCTCAACAGGCAGCGCAAAGTCAGATGCAGAGCGTCGATTCCACGCTATCTTCGACAGGCACCGTGCCGACGAAAACTTTCTGTTTGGAACTAAACCAGCCCACTCGCTCTGGCCGAATGCGATTGACCCGCGGAGTCTGAGCTCTCGTGTGCTGCTATCGTAGTTACTGCAGGACGTGATTTATTGTGTAACATGCCGAGCGGACCATTACAAGGAAAAACGTAAGCACACCGCCTGGACGTGACGGTAACGCTAGGCGAAACCCGGAAGAAAGAACCCAGTCGTCCAAGATGGCCGGGAGCGAGAGATTTTAATGGGAGACGGCGTTGACTGCGTCGCAATTGAATCCGGTGAAGCGAAAGCGCTCTGCTAACTTCGAGCAGGGTAGCGCGTCTACCATCGTTATGGTAGAACGTCTACCATCATGATGACGAAGAACCCAGGCAATCGAAGCGAGCTCCTGCAAGGGACGCTGGACATGCTGATCTTGCGGACGCTCCTTTTCGGGGCCGCTCACGGGCACCAAATCGCGAAACACATTCAGCGCACCACGGACGACGTACTCCAGGTGGAGCACGGATCGCTGTATCCGGCGCTGCATCGCATGGAGCGCAAGGGCTGGATCAGCGCGAAGTGGGAGGTGGCCAAGGAGCGGAATCGCGAGCTCAAGTATTACCGGCTTACGCCCGCGGGCAGGAAGCAACTCGTCCGCGAGGAATCGAGATGGAAGCAAGTGGCGGCCGCGGTGGCCACGCTGATGTCGCCGGCGCGGGGAGAGCGGTGATGAATTTTTGGACTTGGCTTCGCCGGCGCCTCGCTGAGTTCCGCGAAAAGCACGAGCGGGAGGGCGAACTGGATCGGGAGCTGGAGTCGCATCTCGAACTGGAAGCGGAGGAGCAGCAGGAGTCCGGATTGCAGCCGGACGAGGCGCGTTACGCCGCCCGGCGAACTTTTGGAAACACCGCGATCGTGAGAGAGGACGTTCGCGCGATCTGGAGTGCGATTTGGCTGGAACAGTTCGGGCGCGACGTGAAGTACGCCGCCAGAGCGCTGCGAAAGAGTCCCGCGTTCGCCGTGGTTGCCGTTCTGACACTGGCTCTAGGCATTGGCGCCAACACGGCGATTTTCAGCGCCATCAACGCACTGATGCTTCGCCCGCTGCCGTTTTCGGCGGCACACCAGCTCGTGCGCGTCTACTCGATTCAGAAGGGCATGTTTAATACCTTTGCCAATCCTGATGGACCTTCGGGGCCGGACGTTCGGGACTTTGCACAGAGAAGCCACAGCTTTCAAAAGATGGTCGCTTATGACACCTGGCGCAAGAACGTCAGCTTCGGCGATTCTGCGGGTGAGCCGGAGCAGATGCATGTCGGATTAGTTCCGGCGGCGTATTTCGAAGTCCTGGATATTCGACCTATCATGGGACGCCTGTTCACCGAGGAGGAGAATCAGGAAGGCAAAGGTTACGTGGCGGCAATCAGCGCCCGGCTGTGGAGGGACCGGTTCGGCGGCGACGCGTCCGCACTGGGCCGCAAGATTCGCATCAATGGTGAGGCGTACACCATTGTCGCGGTAATGCCGGACGTGATTCCAGCGTGGATGGAGCTTGGGCGGCACAGCGAAGTGTGGACTCCCTTAACATTTTCATCGGACATGTGGTCGGAAAGTGCGCGCGGAGAACGCGGTTACGCGGTGCTGGCGCGGCTAAAACCTGGAGTGTCGCTCGAACAGGCTCAGGCAGATCTCTCGGTGATAGCCGCCGCGCTGGCAGCAGAGCATCCGGTGGATCAAGGTGTCAGCGTGGCAGTGAAAAAATTGGCGGACACCCGGGCGGGAGCACTGCGGCCCATGCTGCTCTTATTAATGGGATCCGTGAGCCTGATTTTGTTGATTGCGTGCGTGAACCTCGCCAATTTGCTTTTGGCGCGCAATGCAGCGCGGCAACGCGAACTGGCCGTACGCGCCGCCCTGGGTTCAGCACGGGGAGGCCTCGTGAGGCAGCTGCTCGCCGAGACGCTTCTTTTATCGCTGATCGGGGCGGCAGCGGGATTGGTTTTGGCAAAGATTGGACTCGCGAGCGTCATGAGGATGCATCCTAAGGAGCTGCCGCAGCTTGATTTCGTAGGAATCGATTGGCGAGTGCTGACGTTCACTCTGGTGGTGTCGCTCTTTACGAGTTTGCTGTTTGGCTTGGCCCCCGCGCTCACAGGCACTCGTCTGAACCTGGTGGATGCTTTGAAGCAAGGCGGGCGCACCGGGACCATGGGAAAAACCGGCAAACGCATGCGCAACATGCTCGTCGCGATGGAAATGGCGATGTCGTTGATGCTGCTGGTGGCGGCGAGTTTGTTGGTCCAAAGCATCCTGCGCTTGGAGCGCCAGAACCTGGGGATCCGGCAGGACCATTTGCTGAGGGGGCGTTTCTATCTGCCACGTGTTCGATATCCGGAGCCTGGAGCCATCACGCGTTTCTGCGATCAGTTTGCGGATAAGGTGCGGGCGCTGCCCGGTGTTATTGAGGCGAGCGTGACAACGGTTTACCCGCCCAATAACGGATGGGTTCAAATGCTGGGCATCCCGGGAAATCAGGTCACGCGAATTCAGGATATTCCGGCAGCGCAGTTCGGAGTGGCGGATGCGCATTTCCGCGAAACTCTGGGAATTCCCTTAGTGCGCGGCAGAGATTTCGCCGAATCGGACAGCGCCACGAGTCCAGCGGTGGCGCTCATCAGCGAGGAATTCAAACGGCGCTACTTCCCAGCGGAGGAGCCCGTCGGCAAGCAGATCCACATCGGGCCTCCACAATTTCTGCGAATCCCAGCCGGAGAAAATACGTCGGATTCCGCAGACGTGACGATCATCGGCGTTATCGGTGACTTCAAGAACCGCGGGCTGGCGCTCCCTGCCGACCCGCAGATCACCGTGTTGTACTCCCAGCACCCGCTGGTGAACTACGGGTTCAAGGATATTGTGATTCGCACCGCTTCGGAGCCGCGGCTCTTGGCGCCCGCGATAGGTCGTAAGCTTCATGAGCTCGACTCCGATGTGCCATTCGCCGAAGTGCAAACGATTGACGACCTCGTAGAAAAGCAAACCAGCGGTGAGCGTTTCACGACCGTGCTGCTGTCTTCATTTGCAGTAGCAGGTCTGGCGCTCGCCGTAGTAGGCGTTTACGGCGTCATATCTTATCTGGTGACGCAGCGAACGCACGAGCTGGCGGTCAGGATGGCGCTCGGCGCGGACCGCGCAAACGTTCTCTGGCTAGTGATGAAGCAAGGCGTAGGTATGGCCGTAATTGGCGCCGGAATGGGATTGATCGGCGCATGGGCAACACAAAGATTGACGAGCGGGATTCTGTTCGGGATCTCGCCGGTTGACCCGGTTACGTTCGCGGGCGGCGCCGCTTTCTTGATTGTGGTTGCCGGAATCGCAAGTGCGATCCCGGGGGCGCGAACAATGGCAATCGATCCGGCGCTAGCGCTTCGGGGAGACTGACCGACGCGGGCAATTTCGTCTGCGCGATGCCTTGGATCAAACAGGCCCCGCCGCTAAATCTCAGGAGAGTAGGACGCTTCCCTGGTCTATAATGCCGCGCGCCGATGAGCTTGCCCTCTGGAACGAAACTTGGTCCGTATGAGATTCAGTCGCTGTTAGGCGCGGGCGGAATGGGAGAAGTTTACCGCGCGCGCGACGCGCGACTGCAGCGCGATGTCGCTATTAAAATCCTGCCGAATACGCTGGCGCACGATCAGGAGCGGCTGCGGCGATTCGAGCAGGAGGCGCGGGCTGTTGCCGCGCTGAACCATCCGAATTTGCTTACGGTATTTGACGTGGGTACGGCGCCGCTCGCGGACGGGGCGAGCCCGGCTGAAGCTTCGCCGTTTATTGTTTCTGAATTGCTGGAAGGCACAACGCTACGCGAGCGATTGGCTGCGGGCGCGCTGCGCGAACGCAAGGCGCTGGAGTATGCGATTCAGATTGCGCGCGGCATGGCGGCGGCGCACGAGCGCGGCATCGTGCATCGCGATCTGAAACCG
>Ga0210394_10006566_pt1 | contig 12557 bp, 12 predicted proteins | sample IncBWC12MmetaG_FD_160121 | JGI IMG/M metagenome (GOLD analysis project Ga0210394, IMG submission 160121) | Forest soil microbial communities from Barre Woods Harvard Forest LTER site, Petersham, Massachusetts, United States - Inc-BW-C-12-M | ecosystem: Environmental > Terrestrial > Soil >... | reverse complement strand
AGATCCGCGACACTTTAACAGAGGGTGGAACAGCGATTGTCCTGGTCCCTTTCGGTCCGCAGCTCTTCGGAAGCCTCGACGAAGTGCTGGGCCACTGTCGGCGGTACACCGAGGGGCAACTTGCCGAAGTCGCGAAGCAGGCGGGATTTCAAGTTAAGCAGATATTGAAATTCAATCGCCCTGGTGTGCCGGCGTGGTGGTTCAACGGTAAGGTACTGCGGCGGCAAACTTTCGGCATGGGTCAGATTCGGCTGCTCAACTTATTGACGCCCATTTTTCGACGGATCGATCCATGGCTCCCGCTACCGCCTCTTTCGATCATTGCGGTTTTACGAAAACAGGAGAGTCGAGACGTCGCACTGCAGTCGAATGTGGAGGTCGCCTCGTAAGCGAAATGTGCGCAACCCGCGGGCCGTGCGAGGAGCTGGACGCCAGTCGAGGGCGAAATTTATTGGTTAGGTTCAGTAGGTACGACAAGATCCTGCTCCTCATTTTCTTTTTCACCTTGCCCCTCACAAATCCGTGGGTGCGCGGGGACGGGGTGGGATATTACGCGTTCGGCAGAGCGCTTCTGATCGAGCACGATCTGGACTTCAAGAAGGATTGGCTCGCGGCAAATACGAGCTTCCGGATGGGGCGCACGGACGAGAATGGCAATATTGACTCCGGGCAGTACACCTCGACCGGTCACCTCGACAATCATTTCTCGATTGGACCTGCCATCCTCTGGTCGCCTTTTCTGATCACTGCGCATTTCGCGGTTCTGTCATATGACGCTCTGGGTGGACACGTTTTCGCCGATGGCTTTTCCAAGCCTTACGTCTTGGCCATGGCGTTGGCAACGGCGCTCTACGGATTTCTCGCTATCTGGATTTCTTTCTGGCTCGCTCGAAAGTATCTTCCCGAACGATGGGCCTTTTGGGGGGCTCTGGGTATTTGGTTCGCGAGTTCCCTTCCCGTGTATATGTATTTCAACCCGTCGTGGTCCCACGCTCATTCCGCGTTTATGGTTGCTCTTTTTGTTTGGTACTGGGATCACACGCGTGCCACGCGCACATTCTTACAATGGGCGCTCCTGGGGTTGATGGCCGGACTCATGATGGATGTTTATTATCCGAATGCGGTTTTGCTTTTGTTTCCGCTTCTGGAATCACTGGCCCATTTTTGGAAAGGCTCGTCTGACACACAGTCGAAGCCTTTCATCCGCATATTCCTGAGTAACGTGATTTTTGCCGGAGCGGCACTCGTAGCCTTTCTACCCACCTTCATCACCAAGAGAATCATTTATGGAAGCTATCTAAATTTTGGCTACTCTGGGCTCTGGCATTGGAGCTCGCCGGCTTTGCTCAAGGTATGTTTTTCTTCAGAGCACGGTTTGTTCAGCTGGACTCCCGTCGTGGCACTGGCGGTTGTAGGAATGATTTTGCTGCGGAAGCGCGAGCAAATTCTGGCGCTGTGCTCAATTAGCTGCTTCGCAGCATACCTCTACGTGATTGGGTGCTACCAGGACTGGCACGGTCTTGCCTCATTTGGAAACCGATTCTTCGTCTCGCTGACTGTTCTGTTCGTTTTGGGGCTTTCCTTCTTTTTCGACTGGCTTGTGCGAGCTTGGAATGAGAAGCGCACCAATGTCCTTGTCCCGACGGCGATTGCTGCCCTGATTCTTTGGAATCTGGGCCTCATATTCCAGTGGGGTACACATCTGATTCCGGCGCGTGGCCCGATTTCCTGGCGTGACACGGCTTACAATCAAGTTGAGGTAGTCCCGGTGTTAGCAACTCGCACTTTGAATTCTTACTTCCTGCGACGGAAGCAGTTGATGGGTCACATTGAGGAAGAGGACGTGAACCAACTCAGATCTCGCCAATCGGAAGGATCCAAGTGAACACCATTCCCGCTACTGTGGAACGCTCTGGGACCGCGCATCCTCCCTCACTTCGCATAACACCACCGAGCTGTTGGTGGGCGCGTCCGTTCGACGAACTATCGGATTATCGTGAGCTTCTTTATTCTTTCGTTTGGCGCGACATCAAGATTCGTTACAAGCGGGCGGCTGTCGGTGCAACCTGGGCCGTAATTCGACCTTTCTTGACAATGCTGGTCTTTAGTCTCTTTTTCGGCAACGTAGCGCACATCCCTTGCGACGGACTTCCTTACCCAATTTTTATTTCAGCGCCTTGTTGCCCCGGATATCTTTCGCGGCCAGTTTGCAAAACGCTGTGAACACGATCGTCGAAAACCAGCGCGTTATCATCAAGGTCTATTTCCCGCAAATGGTCTCACCGCTTTCGGCTACATTGTCAGGACTTGTGGATTTCGACGTCTCGTTCGATATGTTTCTCGCGAAGATGCCATATTCGTCTGGCTCCATAGTCCTGCACTCATAATAACGCAGCGGGACGACGCGACGTTTGCTAAGCCGCTACGCGGAGACGGCTTGTCGCCAGGAAGCAAAAAGCTCTAATATCTCGCGGATCGCATCAAATAGTCGATCGATTCGCGGCCGCTCGCACCCGAAACCTCGATCGGCCAAAAGAAGCATCGCTGAGTGAACCATGTTGAGCCCGTAGGCCGTCGTTCCGAGACGCGCGTCCAAAAGACAGTGTTCAGGGGCCCGATCGTGGGAGTATCGAAATCGCGAAACGTGATGCACGCGCGCCAGCACCGGCAAGGAGTAATTCTTCTGCCTCTAGCGTTCGGCGACGCCGCTGATTGCATCCAATGCCTGAGAGCACTCGAAGATATCACTGAAGCCGTATTCTTCACCTCTTGCGGTCCACAAGGGTGGCGGCCCGCCTCCGATGATCTTTCGGAAACGACCCAAATTAATCCTCTTCCGGATATCTCTATAAACGATATCAGCGCGCACTCGACAACGGAGACTCAAATCCTCCTGATTCAACGCGCGCCAGAATTCGTCGATTTCTTTGTTGCCGTTCGGGTCAGCAGCGTTTCGACCTAGGATGTCGTTTCTAATTAGGCGGTAATACGCACACCAGTTAAACTCTAGTTCTGGCAGCATCTCCGCCACCTTCTTATATATAAACAGAAAGGAATCCAGACCGTAGTTCATCGGCGACAAAATCTTTACAGGGACGTGTTCCAAGATAGGTACATTGTTGTTGCGGAGCTCTTCGACAAAGGCTTTGGCGGCCTCTCCTTGAGTGGATGCACTCGCGCCGATGCTCTCCGCTCCAACACCCCAGAGGAGCAATAAATCATCCAGGTACGCTAATCGTCCGCGAAATGCGAGCTGGACCACTCCAGAAGTGTAATCTGGACACGGCGGCCAGAAAACCCTACCCACTCTCTCCACTATTTCAGCGATAAGAGTGCGCCTCGCGCAAGAGTTGAGAAACCTAGGAAGCCTGGGGGTGAATCTGCAATTCGCGAGTTCATCGAGCACCGATAAGGATTCTATGATCCGGGTCTGGCGTGGTGGTTTCACGAAACACAATAAATTTCGCTCGCGTTCATCGGGCCAACTGCGGTGATGGTAGGTCCCTCCAAATGGCCATGCGACGATGTCAACCTTCTCTCGTTCTATCGTCTTGGCGACCTTCTCCAGGAGAGCCGGATGAATAGCATCGTCATCACACAAGTAAGTCACGTACTCGCCCCGAGTCTGGCTCAAGGCAAATTCCCAGCTGTCGGCCATGTCAAAGCTGCGAGGCGTACGAACATACGTAACTTTCTCGGTAGCGAGATGGCGTACCACCTGCTCGGTGTTGTCCGAAGAACAATTGTCGCTGACCACGATCTCGTAATCGTCGAACTTTTGGTGCAATGCACTCTGCAGCGCGTAGCGGAGCAAATTGGCCCGATTACGTGTGGGAATTACTACCGAGAATAATGGAGATCGACGGGTCACGATTCGCTCCAAGCGCGAGCCGTAATTTTTCGGACTGCCTGCATCATAGGCGGCCGCTAAGAGCGGCTATTCGATTCTCAGCCACCAATTTCAGAGCAACGCAAGCCCGAGCAACCTTTTCTTGAGTCATTTGTAATCCGGAAGGCAGATTTAATCGGTAAGGGTTGAGACGATAACCGATGCCGTTAGGTTCCTGAGCACGCTGGGCCTGCTTTTCAGTTCCACGCAAACTGCTCAATCGACGGAAGAACTTCCTACCATCGATCGGCTCGGCCTTCATCATTTCTACTAAATATTCCTTCACCAAACCCAATGAGGAACTCACAACCATCGCCACCATCCAATATGTGTTTAGGGTTCCGGGAATCTCAACGTTTAGCATGAGCCCGTCCACGGTGGATAGAAACTCTCGATACCAGGAGAAAATCTGCTGCTTACAAGCAATGAGTCCGTCAACACGTTTTAACCGACCCAATCCGAGAGCTGCCTGCTTCTCATCTTGTATTTGGAGCCAATTTCGGAATTCCAGAACATTTTTCCGGCCGGCAACCGGCGATGATTGCGAACGAAGAGCACGCGATCTCGGGTTTTTTCGCCGTCAGTCACCCGCGTTTCCCGCTCCTCAGCCGCAAGGGTCTGCAAGCCATGGAAACTGAACACGCCAAAATCGCCGAAGTTCCCTGCTTTTCGAGCATTCAACTCGGTGCTGATGGCCTGGGTAGCATCCTCGATCACCGCTATCCCGCGGTCGATTGCCACAGCGAGTAGCCTATTCAACTGCATATCGCTATTCCCGAGAGAATGATTGTCGCAAACGATGACCTCGTGAACTCCTCGCAATCCGCTCCGCAGCGCATTAGTAAACTCTTCTTAACCACCCGTCTGGGAAATAGGTCAAATCATTGGAAACAGAACTTTCGTTAAAAGACCAGACCGGCATATCCAGCACGAACTCGGGATGTCGGTCACAAAACTCTCTGGCCGCCGCGACGGGGTGATCCGTTTTCCAATCTGGATTTCCTTGGGGCACGTCGTACAGGTCTTTCATTATCCCGTCCGCCACAATGAGGTACGATCCGGGGCTGACTAGGTCGCAATAAGACTCCAATTCCTTGCGGACGTGGTCCTTGCTGTGGCATGAGTCTAGGATGACCAAAACGGTTTCGCCATCCTTCACAAACGAGTGCACCTTATTGACTGTTGAATGATCGGTTGAGCTTCCCTCAACAAGAGTCACGAACGAACTGAGAGGATGAGATTCAATTGCCACTCTATTATGTGGTCGAATTTCGATGTCTACTCCGATAATACGCCCCTTGTTCATGGCCTTGCAGATTGTAGCATATAGGATCAGGGACCCTCCGTGTGCTACCCCGGTTTCAATAATCACGTCGGGCTGTATACGGTAGATAATTTCCTGGAGGCGAAGAACATCTTGAGGCAATTGAATGAGCGGTCGCCCCAACCAACTAAACCTGTAAGAGTACTTGAGCCCCCAGCCCACCCTCAGCCATTGATTAGACAGAATTGCGAATGCCTCGTCGGAATAGAGTTGTAGTGTGCGAGGATTACCATTCAATTCGTGCGTTAGGATGCCACGATCCGTGTCGATGCTTAACTTCAAATTTTCCTCCCATCCATGAGATCTATCAACGGAATATCCAGCCCGAGGTCTCGCAAAATACGCTGGTTCTCTTCGCGATAATTCGGGTTCATCAGTATTGCCGACTTGACAGCGTGGGCCGCGAGTTGGCTTGGAGCTATAACAGGGTGTCCGGTCCCGGGGAGATAACACCCTTGTTTTTGAGGGTTGATGTCCACAATACAACTGATCCGCTTGCGCTCCGGGTCTACGAGATTTGCCAGCGTCACGCCTTTGGCACCTGCTCCCCAAATCGCAACTGCTCCATTCTTCGAGGACTCTTCAATACTGCGCAGGCACGCTGCCTTAATATCCAGCTCCGCGGCGGAGAACTCGAAAGCCAGCTCACGAATGGAACCTGGTCGGGCGATTCCGCTCGATGGGCGATGGAGTGTAGATTCTGCCCATAGATACTGCCCGCCAAACCGGCGCTCCAATCTTTCAACACTCAAATCCGATCCCTGCAAAGCAACCTTGAGGGAATTGCCGCTGAAGTAGGAGCAGTGCTCATAGAAAAAATCCCAAATTACCTGATTTTTCAGTATCCACTCGACACATGGAGTTTCGAGAAAAAGACGGCCATTAGGCACACTCGCCAGCACCGTTCTGATGGTTCTGAGCAAAGATACCGGATCGGGTACGTGCTCAATGACATGACGCAAAATGACAACATCGGCGCGGACGTTGTCGCGTTCCGGACGATAATAGCGATTTTCGAATCGGAGACGCCCGTTAAGATCAGTCGCGGGACCGACGTAACTTACGTCATAGCCTATGCCTGAGTTCCCCGAATCGGGAAACTCCACCAATCGCTTGAGAAATGTGCCTTTACCACATCCGATCTCGACGATCCGGCAATTCCGCACTCCGCGCTCGCACACTAAATCTACAATCAGTTCGTCGATGTAGTCGCTGAACACGTCAGAATTAGATTGGGTATTATCATAAAGCTCGCCGTAGGAAATCTTGGCAGGATCAAAACCTCTATTAAAAACAAAACCGCAGGCAACGCAAAATGCCAGACTCAGGTCGCCGCGTTCTAGGGCGACGGCAGCATGTTGATCGCGAACGATCCAGTTCTGATGAACGGGGACATCGTTCCTGGTCAGGAACTGTTCGACCAAATCAGATCCGCAGATCGGACAAGTAGTTCCCCAGCTCATGCTTCTCTCTCGAGAGAATGCTCTCTCCACCACGCAATAGCCCTGTCCAGTCCCTCGCCCAGTGTGTGCGGTGGGAACCAGCCAACTTCTTCTGAAAGGCGTGTGACGTCTGCCACAATTGAAGGCGGCTCGTCTTCAGAAACTGGCACCGTTCCCAGTCTGACTAGATCAGCCCGATCTAATTTATGGGCGATCACATGCACAATGTCCTTTACAGCGATGGCTTGTCCCGACGCAATGTTCACAGGCCCACAAACGCCACTGTCTAACAGTGCTACGAAAGCCTCTGCGACGTCCGCCACAAACAGAAAATCGCGGAGTTGCTGGCCGTGCGAGCAGTTTGCTACCTGCCCTGCCAATAGAGCGCGAATTACCGAGGGTGCCAGCCGGTTCGTAGGCTCGTACGGTCCAAAGAGAAAGAAGATGCGACCCCACGCCAGAGAGATTCCCTTTTGTCGAGCGAACGCGCTGGACGCAACGTGGAGTGAGTGTTTGCAGGCACCATACAAGGTCGACGGGGCTAACGGAGTCGCATTCTCTTTGCATATTGCTTCCCGCCAGCCGTACTCAGCACATGTGCCTGCCATAACCACCCGCCGTCCACCATTTTGCGAAAATTGTCGCAGCAGCTCAACACTGGCTTGGAGCCACCGGAGATTCTGTTCCGATTCCCAATAATCTCCTGGAGCCACATTCCACGCCAAATGGAGCCAGTGTGTCGGGTGCACATGACGCATCAACCGTTCTGCTTCACTGGGATTCAACAGGTCTCCCTGATGCCAGCACACTTCAGGAATTTCAATGCGTGCGTTCCTGAAACATACAGCGTGGACTTCGTATCCAGCCGAGATCAGCGGAGCTAAACAGTGTCGACCAATAAAGCCGGTGGCCCCGGTGAGCAGAACCGTTTTCATAGAGTGAATGCGGGATATTGTTGATCCCTGAGTGCAATCGTGCGATCGGCTGCGGGCCAGCGAATTCCGAAGGCTGGATCGTCCCATCGGACCCCACGAGACACTTCCGGCGCATAAAACTCTGTCATGAAGTACAACACCTCGGTAGCATCTTCCAACGTCTGAAACCCGTGCGCGAACCCCTCGGGAACGTAAATCATGCGGTGATTCTCCGAAGTTAATTCCACCGCCTCCCATTGCTTGAATGTCGGGGAGCATTGCCGCAAGTCGATGATGACGTCATAAATTGCTCCTTGCGTGCAGCGGACGACTTTTGCCTCCTCATTTGGCGCAGTCTGATAGTGCATCCCGCGCAGTGTTCCCTTGTTCTTGTTGAAAGAGATGCTGGATTGCACCAGCCGAAGGTTTAAGCCATGCGCTTCGAACTCACGCTCACAAAACGTGCGAGCAAAAAATCCGCGCTCGTCCTTCCGTCTCTCGATATCTACGATGAATGCGTCCTTGAGTGTTAATTCCCTGAAAATCATTTTGGCTTCTTCGTACACAGAAAATGATCCGGCTCGTCATACCACCTTAAGCTCTGGGATCGGAATGATAAATCGGCCTCCCTGTTGCCGAAACAGCGTCTGTTGCTCCAAGATTTCGTTGGCAAAATTCCAAGCGAGAAGCAGCACATAGTCCGGTTTCTCGTGCATCAGCTTATCCGGAGAAAAGATAGGTAGATGTGTACCCGGCGTATAACAGCCTTGTTTGTGCGGGCTGCGATCCACCACAAAATCAAGCGTCTCCGGGCCAATCTGAAAGTAGTTTAGTAGCGTCGTGCCTTTAGCGGCGGCGCCATAACCGACCACTCGTTTGCGCTCACGCTTCAACTGGAGGAGAAGATCACTCAGAGATGCTTTCAAGTTCTGCACGCTGTGTGCAAAGTCAGCGTAGAAGGCAAGCCGGGCAATGCCCCAGTCGTGCTCGTTTCGCAGAAGTTCGGCAACGGCTTGTGTGGGCTCCTGCGTTCCAGCCCGTGCGACAAACAATCGCAAAGATCCACCGTGGATCGGCACTCGCTCAACGTCCTGAACCCGCAAACCGTTACGTCTAAATAATGCGTTTAGCGCCGTCAAAGAAAAATAACAAAGGTGCTCGTGATAGATCGTGTCGAATTCGACGTGGTCGATGAGATCTTTGACGTAAGGGACTTCGACGACCGCAATACCTTGAGGTTTGAGTAGAACCGCGACCCCCTTGAGGAACCCGTTTAGGTCGGCGACATGGGCAAGCACGTTGTTGGCGTGGATCACATCGGCACAGCCGTATTGCCCGGCGAGAGCGATTGCCAGTTCCTCACTGAAGAATTCCGAGACGCTCGGGATGCCGCGCTCGCGCGCAACCTCAGCAATGTTGCGCGCCGGCTCAACGCCCAAAACAGCGATTCCCCGCTTTTGATAATACTGCAGGAGATATCCGTCGTTGCTTGCTAGCTCCACAACCAGGTGGCCCGCATTGAGACGACGAGTGTCGATCAATCGCGTGACCAGGTCCCCCGCGTGACGCAGCAGCGTGTCAGAAAACGAGGAGAAGTATAGATACTCGCGGAATAATTTCTCCGGTGGTACGGTCTCGGTGATCTGGACCAAGGTGCATTCGGAACAGAATGCCAACACGAGAGGGTAGGTTGGCTCCAGATCGTGCAGCTGCTGGGGCCTGAGCAGCGCATTGGCAAGCGGCATGTCCCCCAGAGAAAGAATTGTGGCTAGGCGGTCTCCGCCGCACGACCGACATCTCAGTTGCATTGTAGTTTGGAAGAAGCCCCCAGGGATTTTCTGTACCACTCAATGGTACGCTGTAGCCCGTCGTCCAAGTTAAAGAGCGGGTGCCAGTTTAGCAGCCTCCGTGCTTTGGCCGCGTTCAAACACTGAAAACGGATTTCGTTGCTTGTGATGTTCTTTATATCTGGTCGCAAATTAGATTCCATCAAAGCCAGTATGCGCTCCACGATTTCGAGTACGGTAGTTCGCAATTCATTTGAAAAATTGAACGCTTGACCGTGAAGCTTAGGATTTTCAGCGAGTTTCTCCGCAGCAAGCATGTATACAGCGGCGCCGTCCTCGACATAGAAGTAGTCGCGCACGTACTTGCCGTCGGAGCGAATGACAGGTCTTTCGCCACGCAAAATGGAACGGACGGTTCCTGGAACGATCCGGCTCCAGTTTAGATCCCCGCCCCCGTAAAAATTTCCGCAACGCGTAACAATAACCGGCAAGTTGTACGTGTGCGCATACGCCTGCGCGATCAAATCTGCGCACGATTTGCTGACGTCGTAAGGATGCGTCCCCTGCAACGGCGTGTCCTCGTCATACGGATTCCCGTCGTGTTCGCCGTATGCCTTGTCGGATGACGCTACGATGATTTGCTTCACGGCAGGACTTCGGCGAGCTGCTTCTAAGAGCGACCACGTGCCGCGTACGTTGGTCTCAAACGTAGAAACCGGATTGCGATTGGCAACAGTAACGATAGTCTGGGCGGCGAGATGGACCACCGTGTCAGTCTCGAACTCGCCCAGAACGCGCTCGAGGGTCCCCTGATCCCGCACGTCTCCACGGACCACTTTAACGCGCTCGATCAGACGCGAACTGACCAGTTCACTCTGAGGAACCCAGTCGCGAACCAAACAAGTCACATCCGCGCCCGCGTCCAAGAGCCGACGCACCAGCCAGCCACCGACCAGCCCAGTACCTCCAGTCACGAATGTCGGTCGATCGAGCCAAAACTTCTTCACGCCCAAATCTTCCACGGTGCTTTCCCGTTCTGCCAGAGGTTTTCCAAAAGGCGCTTGTCGCGTAAAGTATCCATACACTGCCAGAACCGCTCATGACGATAGGCTGCTAGTTGTCCCTCGGCCGCAAGTTTCTCGAGCACATCCACCTCAAGATTAGTACTGTCGCCCTTTATGTAGGCAAACACCTCGGGTTCAAAGACGAGGAATCCGCCGTTGACCCAACCCTCGCCGATTTGTGGTTTTTCGGTGAACTCCTTGACGAGGTCTCCATCGAAGATCAGGCCTCCGAAGCGCGCGGGAGGTCGCACCGCGGTAACGGTGGCAATACGCCCCTGTGATCGATGGAACCGAAGCAAGTCCTGCAAATCTACGTCGGAAACGCCATCGCCGTAGGTGGCCAGGAAGGTCTCGTCCTTCAAATAAGGCTGGCAGCGCCTAACGCGACCGCCGGTGCTGCTTTGCAAGCCGGTGTCCATCAGATGAACAAGCCAGTCGTCTGCGTCGCCGGCATGCCGCTCCAGGGCTCCGCTCGCTAGATTTATCGACATGTTTCCATTAAACGAACTGTAATCCATGAAGAACCGTTTAATTTCCTCGCCTTTATATCCTAGGGCGATGAAGAACTCCTTGAAACCGAAGTGCGCGTAATGCTTCATGATGTGCCAGAGGATCGGACGGCCTCCGATATCCACCATTGGCTTGGGCTTAACCTCAGTTTCTTCGACAAGCCGGGTGCCCAGTCCACCCGCCAAAATCACGACCTTCATCGATTGCCATCCTCGACTCCTACCACAGGACCGGCCGCGATCCCGAGGCCGAACTCTGTCGTCCATTTCAATAATGGTCGCACCACACCCGGAAAAGGACCTGCGTACTCGCCTCGTGCCGAGTCCCCGTCCAAACTATCCACCACGTGAAAGGCAACCGCATCCCGCTCAAAGAAGTGAACTACGACCGGATCCATGGTACTGACTGCAGCTCCCACCATTAAAGTACCCTCAGACAGGAAATTCCCGGGGATCCATGCCGTGCTAATGAACCGACCGCTGGGACGGGGACGTCGCTGCCAATTTGGATCGTGGTCGCTGGCTACAAACAAGTACAAACCCTCCTCATTAACAAAATGTAGATTGGGTACGAGGAAACGCCCGGGCTTGAGGACATCGAATTCCATTTCGATTCCGATCGGACGGCGGATATCGATTGTATCCGTCACTTCGCCGGTTTCGGCCCTCACTCGAACAGCCCTCAGCCGGACCACGTCATTTCCCGGAGCCTTCTCGATGTTATCCCACTGCCGTTGAGCCGAGGCCCCAACTCCGGACTGTAGATAAACACTCACCACTTCTTGGGAACGACCGTCGCAAGCTACGCTCCCATCGTCCAAAAGAATTGTGCGTTCGCATAAGCGAGTGACGGAGCTCATATTGTGTGACACGAGCAACACTGTCCTTCCGTGCTCGCTCAAACTCTGCATCTTGTTAAGGCACTTCTTCTGAAAACTGGCGTCCCCTACCGCAAGAACTTCGTCTACCAGCAGAATTTCGAGTTCAAGGTGCGCCGCCACGGCGAACGCCAACCGCATATACATCCCGCTGGAATAGCGCTTGACGGGGGTATCGATGAATTTCTCCACCTCGGCGAATGCAACGATCTCGTCGAACTTGCGCGCGATCTCGGTTTTCCTCATCCCCAGGATGGCACCGTTTAGGAAGATGTTATCGCGGCCCGTCAGTTCGGGATGAAAGCCTGTGCCAACCTCGAGCAGCGACCCGACACGGCCCCAGATGTCGGCGGAGCCGCGCGTGGGTTCGGTGATGCGGGAAAGGATTTTGAGCAGGGTACTCTTCCCTGCTCCGTTGCGGCCGATGATACCGGCCACCTCGCCGCGCTTAATCTCAAAGGAGACGTCTTTGAGAGCCCAAAACCTTGTCTCCTTGTTGTTGCCGTTACCACGGGAGGAATCCTGCGAAGCGGAACGCACCCGACGGAATGGTGCCGTGACCACGTCCGTGATGACGTCGCGGAGCGCTCTGTAGCGCTCCCGCTCCCCGATGCGGTACTGCTTGGCGATCCCCTCGCAACGAATGGCTATATCAGTCATTAGGGTTGGTCAAACTACATCCGCGAACGTCTTCTCCATGCGACGATAATAGTACAGACCACCGACAAGGACGAGAGCCACAACGACAAC
>Ga0210394_10006565_pt1 | contig 12559 bp, 6 predicted proteins | sample IncBWC12MmetaG_FD_160121 | JGI IMG/M metagenome (GOLD analysis project Ga0210394, IMG submission 160121) | Forest soil microbial communities from Barre Woods Harvard Forest LTER site, Petersham, Massachusetts, United States - Inc-BW-C-12-M | ecosystem: Environmental > Terrestrial > Soil >... | reverse complement strand
TACTACGATCGCGATCGCAAGCCGTGACGACGACGGCGTAATCGGCCGCCAGGACTGGTTCCAGGTCGGCGGCGGCGAAAGCGGATTTATCGCGCCCGACCCGAAGGATCCGGAGATCATCTACGCTAACTCCGACAGCGGCCAGATGACTCGCTACGATCATCGGACCAACAACTTCCGCGACGTCTCCGTATATCCGCTCGATGTGTCCGGCAATGGCGCTGCGGACCTGCAATTCCGTCTGCAATGGACCGAGCCGTTGTTCGTCTCCCGTTATGATTCGAATGTCTTGTACACCGCGGCGCAGTACGTGCTGCGCAGCCCCGATCAGGGACGCAGCTGGAAGGCGATCAGCCCGGATCTGACTCGCAACGACAAGAGCAAACAGCAGCCCTCCGGCGGCCCGATTACGCTCGATATCACCAGTGTGGAATATTACGACACCGTGTTCGCGCTCGCGGAATCGCCGCGGCAACAGGGATTGTTGTGGGCCGGGAGCGATGATGGCCTGATCCACCTGACCCGCGACGACGGGGCGACCTGGGTGGATGTCACTCCCAAGGATATGCCGGCGTGGAGCATGGTGAGCCTCATCGATCCTTCGCCTCACGACTCGGCCACGGCCTATGCGGCGATTGATCGTCACAAGCTCGATGACTTGAAGCCGTTGATCTACCGCACTCACGATTTCGGCAAAACTTGGACTCGAATCGTCGCCGGCATCCCGGACGGCGCTTACGCGCACGCGGTGCGCGAAGATCCGCTCCGCAAAGGACTGCTGTATGCGGGCACAGAACTCGGCGTCTTCTTCTCCGCCGACGATGGAGCGCACTGGCAAAAACTGCAGTTGAATTTGCCCACCACGCCCGTACACGATCTGGTGGTCAAGGACAACGATCTCGTTGCCGCGACGCATGGCCGGTCTTTTTGGATTCTCGACGACGTATCCCCGTTGCGCCAGGCGGCGGATGGATTCCTGGTCGAGGACTTCCATCTCTTCCGCCCGGCGCATGCGGTGAGACTGCACTATCCCAGCCAAGTCGAGCGTCGACTTCCGGTTGGAGACAATCCGCCGGCGGGCGCGGTAATCGACTACTACTTGACGAGCAAGCCCTCCGCAGGAGAAGAGATTTCGCTCGAGGTTCTCACCGCCGACGGCATGGTGATTCGGCGGCTGTCGAATCACCGGCCAGCGGACAGTTCCGAGCAGCCGCCGGAGTGGACAGATCGGGAGCAGCCGGCGGATACGATTCCGGACGCCGCCGGCGCCAATCGCTTTGCCTGGGACTTGCGCCGCGAGGATCCGGAGAAAATTCCAGGTGCCTTCTACAGTGACGACGGACCACGCGGACCCCTGGTCTCGCCGGGGCATTTCCAGGTTCGCCTGACCGTGCGCGGTAAGAGTCAGACCGCGCCGCTCGAGGTGATACAGGATCCGCGGCTTGCGGGAAAGATAAGCGATCAGGAGGTTGGCGAGCTTGCGGATCTTTCGCTGCGGACCTCGGCGGATATCGATGCCCTGCACGAGGCCGTCAACCAGATTCGCGAGACGCGCGCCCGGCTGGAGACGATCAAAAAGTGGAGCGCGGGCATTCCCGCGGCCAAGCCGGTGATCGATGCGGCGAACCAACTCGCGGCCAAATTGATGCCGATCGAAGCGCGGCTGTTGCAGGTCAAAATGGCGGCTTCCGAGGACAATCTTCGCTATCCGAATATGCTGAACGAACAATACGATACATTCGCGGCGACGCTCGACACCGAGGATTTTGGCCCCACGGCATCGCAGCGCGAGGTCTATGCATACCTGCACAACGAGCTTGCAGGCGAGCTCGCCAAATGGCGCAGCGTATCCGACCGCGATCTTCCCGCCATCCAAGGGCTGATGCGCGATCACGGCGTGCCCGCCATAAAAGCGGCTTCTCAGCCATGACTGCACCTTACCGGTTCTTGCTCCGGGGCGTTTCAATCGGGCTTCTGTGCCTCTCGGCAGCTGCCGCAGAGGCGCCGCTCACCGCAGACGCGCCGGTTGCCGCCTCACAGGCGCTGAAGTGGCGGATGGTCGGGCCGTTCCGCGGCGGGCGCACGCGCGCATTGAGCGGCATACCGGGCCAGCCGGAGAGCTTGCTGATCGGCGCCGTCAACGGCGGCGTGTGGAAGACCACTGACTACGGAAGGACCTGGAATCCGCTGTTCGACGCAGCGCCAACCCAATCCATCGGCGCAATTGCAGTCGCGCCATCCGATCCCACGATCATCTACGTGGCAAGCGGCGAAGGCCTGCAGCGCCCGGATCTCTCGGTTGGCAATGGGATTTATCGTTCGGTGGACTCCGGCCTCAACTGGACCCATTTGGCGCTCGATGACGCACAGCAGATTCCCGATCTCGCGGTGGACCCGCGAGATCCAAACCGCCTGTACGCCGCAGTGCTGGGTCATCCGTTCGGCCCCAGTTCGCAGCGCGGGATCTTTCGGTCCTCGGATGGGGGAAAGAGTTGGGCCAAGGTGCTCTATGTCGATGAAGACACGGGCGGCTCGTGCGTGAAAATCGATCCGCACGATCCCAACGTATTGTATGGCGCCCTTTGGAACGTGCGCTCCGGTCCGTGGGAGGACAACAATGTTTATAACGGTACCGCGGGCGGTCTGTTCAAGTCGTCCGACGGCGGCGAGCATTGGCGCAAGTTGTCGCACGGGTTGCCGGAGAATCTGACGCAAATCGACGTGGCAGTTGCGCCGAGCAAGCCCGGTAGACTGTACGCAACCGTCGCCACCACAACAGAGGGTGATTACAGCTCGGCAGCCGGGCTTGGCGTCTATCGATCCGACGATGGCGGCGAATCCTGGGCCCGCGCGACCAGCGATCCGCGCCCCGCGCTGCGGATTGGCGGCGGCGATCTGCCGATTATCAAAGTAGACCCGACAAACGCGGACATTTTGTACAGCGCCAGCATAGTCACCATGAAATCGACCGACGGCGGCGCTCACTGGACTTCGCTGCGGGGATCCCCGGGCGGCGACGATTACCAAAACATCTGGATCAGTCCGGACAATCCCCGGCACATCGCCTTGGTCAGCGATCAGGGCGCCATCATTACCGTCAACAACGGCGCGACGTGGAGTTCCTGGCTCAATCAGCCGACGGCACAGCTCTTTCACATTGGCACCAGCAACACGTTTCCCTACCAGATCTGCTCCGGCCAGCAGGAGAGCGGTTCGGTATGCATATCCAGTCGCGGCGATGACGGTGAAATCACGTTTCGAGACTGGCGACCGGTAGGGGTCATCGAATACGGGTACGCGGTTCCCGATCCGCTTGATCCCGATATCGTGTATGGATCCGGCCGAAATTTCGTATCCAAAGCGCATTTGTCCAGCGGGCAGGTACAAGACGTCACACCGATCCCACTCAAGGGCGCGGGCATTCGCACGGATCGCACCCAGCCGCTGTTTTTCGCACCGCAGGACGCGCACCGCATGTATTACGCGGCCAACCGTCTTTACGAAACCACGAACGCGGGGCAAACCTGGCGCGTAATCAGTCCGGATCTCACCCGGGAAAACCCAGGCTCTCCAGCCAGTGTCGGCAATCTGCATTCGCCGAAAGCCGCGAAGCAGCGCGGCGTCATTTATGCGGCGAGCCCTTCGGCACTGCAGGACGGACTCATCTGGACCGGCACCGACGACGGTTTGGTCTGGGTGACCCGCGACGACGGCAAGGCATGGCAGGAGGTGACCCCGCCCGCGCTTACGCCGTGGAGCAAAGTCAGCCAAATCGAGGCCTCGCATTTCGATCCGCAGATCGCCTACCTGTCGGTGAGCAGATTCCGGATCGACGATTTGAAGCCCTATATATACCGCACGCGCGACGGCGGCCGGACCTGGAAGGCGATCACGGCGGGCTTGCCGGATGATGCACCGGTAAACACCGTGCGCGAGGATTTGCAGCGCCGTGGACTGCTCTTCGCCGGCACCGAGAAGGGCGTGTGGGTGTCCTTCGACGATGGCGATCATTGGAGCTCGCTGCAATTGAATTTGCCGCACACCTCGATGCGCGACCTGGCAATCCACGGCGAGGATTTGATTGTGGCCACGCACGGCCGATCCTTTTGGGTGCTGGATGACATCAGCCCGCTGCGGCAGTTCACGGCGAATTTCGCATCCGCCGAGGCCACGCTGCTCAAGCCCGCACCGGCGGTGCGCGCCAAGCGCAGTGCAGGTACCGATACGCCGATCCAGCCCGATGAACCCACGGGACGCAATCCGCCCGATGGCGCGATGATCGATTACTACCTTGCGCACGATGCAAGCCAGCCCGTGACCATTGAGATTCTGGACTCGGGTGGCGCCCTGGTGCGACGCGTCTCGAGCACGGATCCGCCGCCGTTCACCCAGGCAGAACTCGCGCGCGAGCTGATTCCGGCCTATTGGATTCGAATGAGGCAGGCGCCGTCGACCAACGCCGGCATGCACCGCTGGATTTGGGACCTGCACTATGCGCCGCCCCGCTCCGAGAGGCGCGGCTTCCCGATTTCCGCAGTGCCCGGCGATACCCCTATGGAACCGGCCGGGCCGCCGGCGAATCCCGGTAGTTACCGGGTGCGCCTAAGCATTGGCGCGCATCAATGGGAGGTGCCGCTCATGGTGGCCCCCGATCCGCGAGTCAAGATCGGCCCGGCAGATTACTTAGCACAATTTGAACTTGCGCAGCGCCTGGCCGGCGGCCTCGACGGTAGTACCGGCGCATTGCTCGAGGCTCGCTCGATCCGCGCGCAGCTTAAGAGTCTGGCTGGCCGCGGCAGCGGGAACTTGAGCGATAAGATTCAAGCGCTGGATCATCATATCGGTGCGCTGTTGGAGCCAGCCGATGACAGCGGCGCGCCTCAGCGCGGCCTTCAGAGTCTGAACGGCGATTTCGCGACGCTGTATTCCCAGGTCACGGGCGCCGATGCGGCGCCGACGACGGTACAGGTCGACGAAACCGACCGTGCGCTCAAGGAGTGGCAAGGTTTGAAGGATCGATGGCAGCATCTGCGCGATGAGGAAATGGCCGGCCTCAATCAGGAGCTCGCAAAGGCGTCGCTGCCCAAGCTAAGCCCTGAGCTCGCGCCCCCGCAGGATCTTGAATTCGCCGACGAAGAATAACGGAGACCTTTTTCAAAGACCGATCGGACTCAAAGCCCGCCGTATCTTAGGCGCAGCCACCAGGTGCGCGCCGTCAACAAATAGAACGACTCGCTGCCGAACTCGCTTGCGCTGACCGGCGGCCGTTGATTGGTCAAATTACTGCCTTCAACGGAGACGGCGAAATGACCGAATCGGTAGCCCAATGTTGCATCAAGACGGGTGTAGCCGCCAACCGGCGCGATGTTCTCCTCGTCAAGAAAGCGCCTGCCGGCATATTGGGCGATGATGGTGGAATTGAGGCCATTGCTCGGTGTGTACAGAAGTCCCGCCGAGGCCAGAACATGCGGTGACAGCGGCAGCTGTCTGCCGGCGACATTCACGCTGGATGTGCCATCGAAGAATTGGTACTGCGTGAAGTACGCGTCATGGTAGGACGCGTTGACCGCCAGCGCGAGGCCGGCCATTACCTGGTAGCGAGTTTCGATTTCAACGCCCTTGAGCTTTTCCGCCGCTGCGTTTGCAAGCGCGCCAGTGCTGGTCCGCACGACCAGATTGTTGAAATTCATGAGGAACAGTTCCGCTTGATAATTGAGGCGGCCATCGGCGGTCGCACCTTTGAGACCTGCTTCATAACTCTGCGCCGTCTCGGGCTCCAGCAAGTCCGGCGTGTAGTCGGGTCCGAAATCGATCGCCGCGGCCTTGAAGGCGTTGCGAAAGTCCGCATACGCGATCGACTCGTCCTTGTCGGCCGCCCAAAGCCGGTAACTTACGCCGAGGGTTTCCGACGGCCGAATCATTGTCTTGCTGACGCGCTCGTCCAAACGCACCGGAGGCGGAACCGTGAAATCACTGGAGTACTTGCGCTCGTAGACCTCATTGAGACGAAGTCCACCCAGCACGTCCCAGCGGCTATCCGGCTTCCAGTCGAACTGCGCATATTGGCCTGCGAAAACACGCTTATCGTTGACGGTTCCAATTTCGCTGACCGGCAATTCCGTGGTCGGCGGCGGCAGCACAGAGCCGTTCAGGGGCACCGCGTAGGCACCATTGCCGTTCAATGTCGTCTGAGTGCCCAGCCCGTAAAGCACGTCAGCGCCGAATATGAGCGTCGTATCGCCGGCACTCTGGTTGGTTAGGTGAGTGTCGAAGTAATCATCATCGATATGACGATTTTGATTCTGGGTGTCGGCCGAGCCGCTCAAATCAGGATGCAGGAAGGCGCGGATATCCGTGACATTGGAATACGCAAGGGAAACCAGGGTATCCCACGTGCCGGCGGCAGTCGGCTGCGAAAATCCCACCGCCAGCTGATACTTGTCCTCGTCGATCTTTGCATCCGCAGGATTGAAATTCGCATTGATTGGCGTGAGATTCGTGAGCTCCGGGCCGACCCTAATGACGGGACTCGGCGGCACATCGCGCACAAAACTCATGGCCGCATCGACGCGCAGCGTGCCCGCGCCTAGATCGAGCGCCCCGCGATACAGCAGATTCCCGTCGGAGACGTTTTCGCGCGCATCCGCGAAGCCCAGACTCTGTCCGTCCATTGCGACCGACTGCCGGTAGGCGCCGAATGGCGGCAATACGAACGAGGCGGATCCGCGTGCGGAACCATAATTGCCCACCGCAAAATCGGCCTCGTTGCTCGCCTCGCCGGCCGGATAATGCAGCACGTGCACTACGCCGACGAAGGAAGTCGCTCCATACATGACCGGTGCGGAGCCTTTCAGCACTTCGATGCGCTGCACGCCGGTCAAATCCAAGGTGGTGATTGCGGGATTGAATGCACCGCCCCACGGCACTTCATCCACGACCAATAAAAACGCGTCAAATTCGTGCAGGCCCCAGAATGCAGGCACTGCGCTCGATGGTCCGGCGTCTCCCCCGGCCGGCGCCTCGACCCCGGGCACCAGCGCCAAGGCAGTAGACAAGTCCCAGGCGTCCCGAGCGGTCAACTCCTGACCGGATAGCAGCGAAATATCCGCGGGAATCTGCGCGACAGGCTCGGGAATTCGCGTAGAGGTAACGGTCACGGTCTGCAGGAACTCATCGGCCGCAGCAACGCCATTGGCGAGTCCAGCGCAGAGGAGCGCAGCCAATAAAATTTCACGCGATGACCCGCACACCATCCCGGGTGCGTTAACCGGCGTACGCGAATTGCATGCTGCAAGTGTGGCGGGCCGCGGCCGGTCATGCAAACGCCTGCCCCCTGGCCACGCGCTGCCGTTTTGTACGCTATTCTTGTTGAGCGGCGATGATTGCAAAGGCCCTAGAATTAGTTATATGTTTTCTAGTATAAGTACGTAACTATATGTTTATTATAAATATAACACCACCAGACTCGATGCGAAATACTGGGCTTGAAGCAACGCTCGATGTTCAATGATGCAAGACCCAGTGGCCCGGGTTGAAACGCTGCTCCAGGAGGGATTCGCGCTGCTGCAATCCCGTCAGCCGCAGCAAGCCCTCGAGCTGATTCGCGAAGCTCTGCAGCTCGATCCCCGCAGCGCCGCCGCGCACAACGACCATGGCCATGCGCTCTACGAACTGAAGCGCTACGACGAGGCGATCGCGAGCTTTGACCAAGCGATCGCGCTGAACCCTGGGTTCGCAGGGTTTTACTACAACCGCGGCATGGCGCTTTACGACTTGGGGCTCTACGAGGCGGCGAATGCAAGCTTCGAGCAAGCCATCGCGCGGAACCCAGGTCACGCACGGGCATTCAATTACCGCGGCAACGCTCTGTATGAGCTGAGGCAGCCCCAAGCGGCCCTTGCAAGCTATGCCGCAGCTATCGCGCTCGATGCCGACTATGCGGACGCCTACAACAATCATGGCAGCGCACTCTTTGATCTCGAGCAATACGCGTCCGCTTTGGTCAGCTTCGACAGGGCGATATCGCTGCAACCCAATTACGCGGATGCCCATAACAATCGCGGCAATGCGCTTTATGAGCTCGGTAAGATCGAGGCCGCACTGGCCAGCTATGACGCGGCGATTGCGCTGCAATCGAACTACCCGGGCGTACACTTCAACCGCGGCCAGATGCTCGATGAACTGCGCCAGCACGCGGCGGCCGTTTCCAGCTATGCCAAGGCGCTCGCACTGAAAACCGATTTCAAGTTCGCCTTCGGTCATCGCCTGCTCGCCCGAATGCAGATTTGCGATTGGATTGGCATCGGTGCGGAACTTGCCGATCTTGCGGCCCGCATCGAGCGCGGCGAGCCCGCCGCAAATCCCTTCTGCGCGCTGGCATTGTTAGGATCCGCGCCGCTGCAAAAAAAGGCCGCGCAGATCTGGGTCCGGGAAAAGGCCCCGCCGCACGAGCTTCTGCCGCCGATTGCCAAACGGGCGGCGGGCGAGAGAATCCGGCTCGGTTATTTTTCCGCCGACTACTGCAACCATCCGGTGTCGTTTCTCAGCGCCGAATTGTTCGAAACGCACGATCGAGCGCAATTTGAGGTGACCGGGTTCTCGCTGGGCCCGGACACCCAAGACGAGATGCGAAAGCGCCTGGGAAATGCCTTCGACCGGTTCATCGACGTGCATGGAATGTCCGCTGCCGACATCGCGGCGCTTGCGCAAGACTTGAAAATCGATATTGCAGTCGATCTCACCGGATTTACCAAAGGGTCCAGACCGAAAATATTCGCGCTGCGGGCCGCGCCCATTCAGGTCAGCTATCTCGGCTTCCTCGGCACGCTGGCAGCTCCCTACATCGACTATTTGATCGCCGACATCGAGATTGTGCCGCCTGCACTGCGGGCCAACTACACGGAAAAGATCACCTACCTGCCGAGTTATCAAGCGAACGATTCGAGGCGAGCCATTGCCGACAAGAACTTCGTACGGCAGGAACTCGGCTTGCCGACCGCCGGGTTCGTCTTCTGCTGCTTCAACAGCAACTACAAAATCACCCCCGCCACTTTCGACAGCTGGATGCGCATACTGAAGCGCACGCCTGGCGCGGTGCTGCTCCTTTATGCCTCGAGCGAGACGGCGTCCGGCAACCTGAGAAAGGAAGCGCATCTTCGCGGAGTCGATGACGGCAGGCTGGTGTTCGGCGCACGGATGGCTGCGCCCGACTATTTGGCGCGCTATCGGGCGGCTGACCTCTTCTTGGATACATTGCCATACAACGCGGGCGCCACTGCCAGCGACGCCCTGTGGGCCGGATTGCCCGTCTTGACCTGCGTGGGCGAGACATTTGCGGGCCGAATGGCATCGAGCCTGCTGCAGGCGATTCGCTTGCCGGAACTCATTACGTCAACGCCGGCGCAGTACGAAGAATTAGCCGTTGCGCTCGCCGCCGATCCGCGCCGCATGGCGGACATCAAGCACAAACTTGCAGCAAACCGGCTCACGACGCCGCTTTTCAATACTCGGCAGCACACCCGCAGCCTCGAAGCGGCCTATACCGAAATGCAGGAGCGCCATCGTGCCGACCTGCCGCCCGAGGATATTTTTATCTAGCGAGGGTGCAGGGTTAATTTCTGCGCGCGCCAATTCAGCACCTCCGCCGCATAGATCTCATTCTCGGCGGGACATGCAATCTGGTGGACCCAGCCAAATTTCTTTAGAACCTTACCGGAGCCGCCCAGCCAGCCCAATACTTTGCCGTCCGTGCTCAACTTGTAGATTCGCCCCGGATAGCCGTCCGAGACGTAGAGGAATTGCGGAGATCCCGGTGTGATGCACAGCGCCCATGGCGCGCCGGGTGTCTGGGTAAGGTCGCCGCCGGCAGCAGTGATCTCACCGCTGGGCGACGGCCGATTGCCGATCGCGGGGGGTGCATTGGCCGGTGCCGCCACATCGATCCGGATGATCTTGATCAACTTGCCTGCGGTGTCGAAAACCTGTATGCGCGCGTTACCGCGATCGGCGATGTAAATATGGTTGTCACGATCGACTACGATGGAATGCAAGGTGTGAAATTGGCCGGGACCGCTGCCCGGCTCGCCCCACGACTTCACCCAGTTGCCGTTTCTATCAAATTCAGCAACGCGTGAGTTGATATAGCCGTCGGTGATGTACACATTATTGTCCGAATCCCAGGCCATGTCGGTGACCTGCCGGAAGAAGCCATCGATGGGCGGCAGTGCAGGCTTGACGTGCTCCAGCGGGTGAGCTCCTTGATCCGACGCTTCCGGCTTGCGCCCGAATACCATCAGCACCCGGCCCTCGGGATCGAATCGCACTACGACATCCGAACCCTTATCGGCGACCCATACATTGTCTTCCCGGTCCACTCGCACGGCGTGAGCGAACGACCATGCATAAAGATTACGGCCGATCTCCCGAACGAACTTCCCGCTGGGGTCAAATTCAAGGAGTTGCGCAGCCGCGGCGCCGTACGCCGGACCGCTGGTGTTGCCGCGCGAAAGCACATATATGTGCTGCTTCGAATTCACGGCGATACCGGTGACCTCGCCGAAATACATTCCGGCGGGCAGCTGGAAGAAATTCGGCGCGGAATCAAACGCAATTTCTGGAATTGCCGATTGCGAATGAGCGAGTGTCGACAGCCACATCGCCGCGCACGCCAATAGCCAATATCTCTTCACGCGCCCTACTTGCCCGCGATCGCCGTCACGGGAGCGGCCTTGGCCGCGGCTTCCTGTTCCTGCGCTCGCGCGCCGGCGAGCACATCTGCCATGCCGTAGTTGCCCTCATGGCAGGCATATTCATAGAGTATTCCGCTTGCCCTGCTGAATTCGTATTCGCCGCCCCAAGGCTGCGTCCAGATGCCGGGATCTTCGACTTTGAACTGATAAAGAACGCGGCTGGGGCTCACGCGGGTGAAGCGCTCGGTAACCTTGAGGTTTTGCCACGATCCGAAGAATGGCTGGGATGGCGGATAATTCGTGGTCTCCACCACCAAGGTATCGCCGTCGTAGTGGCCGATGGAATCCCCGAACCACGGACGCAGGCCGTCTGTGCGGTGCGCGGCGTTCAATCGGATGATGCGCACGTCGTGGACCATTTCCACCAGAATTGCCACTGTGTCCTTGCTCTGTACGATCCGGTAGATGTTGTTGTACAGCAGCGGCAGCATCACCGGGCCCGCGCTATAGCCAAACGAGGTAAGACAGCGCTCGCCCAAAGGCCTCGTCTCGGGATTGTCGTTTACTTTAAGGCCGGCCGGCACGGGAGGGCCGAAGCGGCGCACGGACGCTCCACTCGCAACCGCCTGCGCTGTAAAGGATGGAACATGACCATTGCCGGGGAAGGTGATGAAGGAAGTTCGCGGCTCGCCGTGAACGCGCATGACCGTCGTACCCGGATCGGTCCAGCCGGCATTGTAGTTGCAGTTGGTGCCGCGCGCGTCGCTGCAATCGGCGGGTAGATCTTTGACCGTGGCCTTAGGATCGGTAGGCTTGTTTCCCAGGGCGACTAGGTCGCTATTTTTCTTTTCAACGGCCGCTACCTCCTCCCGGGTCATGACGCCGCGGTCGCCATATTCAGCGGGTCGCTCAAGCCGCGTCAGCGAGGCGTTGTTCCAGGTGCCCTCGAGGTCCGGGCTGCCATCGGCGCTGCGCGGAGGTACGTAGGTCGCGGCGCTCGCCTGCATCGTGGCAACCCACAGCATGCCGGTGAGCAGGCAACCCGCTGTTACACACACGTTAAGTTTAAGTCCCGCCATCGATAATCACTCCCGGCTGGACAGTCTAGCTGAGCCCGCTCCGATATCAAGCCGCGGGGCGGGCCGCGCCCTGGCCATCCTTGGCGGGCCTTTAGTCCAAAGGCTTGGATGGCTTCCTGATGTTGGTTTCGTTAGCATCAAACTTATGCATTCCCTTTTCATGTCTTCCACATTTGTCGCATACCTGATTGCCAGCACTATATTGGCCGTGACTCCGGGCCCCGGCGTGATTTACATCGTGACCCGTACGTTGAGCCGTGGCCGCCAGGCGGGCCTGGCATCGGTGGCGGGCATTGCGCTGGGTAACCTTGCGAATGCGACGGCTGCATCGGTCGGTCTCGCGGCGCTGCTGGCAGCGTCGGCGACAGCGTTCGCCGTGATGAAGCTTGCCGGTGCAGCCTACTTGGTGTTTCTCGGCATCAGGGCATTGCGCAGCAAGCCGATTCCTGCAGCTTCGTTGGTACCCGCTCGCGCAGGAATGCGCTTGTTCGCCGATGGTTTCCTCGTCGCGCTGCTCAATCCAAAAACTGCCTTGTTCTTTGCCGCCCTTCTGCCTCAGTTCATCACTGCCGACGCCTCGCCGCTGGGTCAGGGCTTGGTGCTGGCCTGTGTCTTTGTTTCGATCGCGGCATGCACGGACACCCTATATGTATTCGCGGCCGCGGCGCTTGGCCCCACATTTGCGCAAACTTCCGCGTCGCGGTCCGTTGGCCGTTATGTCACGGCAGCGGCATTTTTCGGGCTCGGCCTGTATGCCGCAATGGCAGGCCGGCGCACAACACACTAGCCGCA
>Ga0210394_10006564_pt1 | contig 12559 bp, 16 predicted proteins | sample IncBWC12MmetaG_FD_160121 | JGI IMG/M metagenome (GOLD analysis project Ga0210394, IMG submission 160121) | Forest soil microbial communities from Barre Woods Harvard Forest LTER site, Petersham, Massachusetts, United States - Inc-BW-C-12-M | ecosystem: Environmental > Terrestrial > Soil >... | reverse complement strand
CGCTTCGAGATACCGCTGCAACTCAGTTCCTGCGCCGCGTGGAAAGCCGATGATGCGCGCCGTTGGAATTTGTTTGCGCATGCTCGCCACGATCCGCGCGGTCGGCTCGATACACCATTTGCGGAATTCATCGGCCGGCAACACGCCCGCCCAGGTATCAAAAATCTGTACCGCCTCGACACCAGCCGCAAGCTGTCTGATCAAGTAGCTTGCCGAAGCCTCGATTAAAATATCGATGAGCTTTCTGAAGGCTTCGGGATGCCGATAGGCGAAGAGCCGTGCCGGCAATTGATCCGCCGTACCACAGCCGGCGATCATATAGGTTGCTACCGTCCACGGCGCACCGCAGAAACCCAATAGCGCCACGGCCGGCGGCAATTCAGCTCTTATGCGCTCGATCGTCTCGTAGACCGGCGCAAGCTTGCTGTGATCGATCTCAGCCCGTAATCGTTTTAACGCCGCGGGTTCTCCGAGCGCATCGAGTTGCGGCCCTTCGCCAGCCTCGAACGTCACACGCTGACCCAAAGCATGCGGCACGACCAAGATATCGGAAAACAGGATGGCAGCGTCAAAACCAAAGCGGCGAATCGGCTGCAGCGTAACTTCTGCGGCGAGCTTCGGATTGAAACACAAGTCAAGAAAATTATTAGTCTTCTCCCGGATTGCCCGATATTCCGGAAGGTAGCGCCCTGCCTGCCGCATCAGCCAAATCGGCGGAATGGCATCGCGTTCGCCCGCCAGCGTACGAAGCAAAGGTTTGGTCACAGGCTTATCCGGCACGCTCTGGTCCTAATCCAAACTAAGTTTAATAGAATCTGTTGTAGTGATATGACGGTTGATTAGACTCATACATTTCCACGCACACCTCATCCACACTCTACCCACATATTCCCGTTCTTCTTGGCAGCGGCGGTGGCGCTGAGTTCGTGAGTTTAGCGGCCTGGTACGGGTGTTTTCGACGAGCTTTAGGGTGGCCGTCCACAATCCATCCGTTATAGGCTTCGTCGCCGCTGTATGACATCACAGCGGTGTGGATGTGGATGGAATTGCGGGCATCGTCCGTATTGTGCTTGCACGCTGTGGCAAGCCATGGCCTTCTCCCCAGTCGTCGACAGGTTATTCATTCTTCCTATGCCCCAAGCTTCCTATGCCCCATGCACCAAGTTATTTTCATCTGCACCTGATTTCGGACGCGACCGGCGAGACCTTGATTACCGTCGCCCGCGCCGCAGCGGCGCAATATGCCAAAGTCCAGCCGGTGGAGCATGTGCATCCCTTGGTGCGGACGCAAAAGCAGCTCGACCGGGCGCTGGCGGATCTCGAGGAATCGCCCGGTATTGTGCTCTATACGCTGCTCGAGGAGACTTTGGTCGAACGGCTGGAGACCAAGTGCCGGGACCTCGGCCTGCCATGTCTGTCGATCCTTGGGCCGGTGCTCCACCTATTCCAGGCTTATCTGGGTGCCGAAACCACTCACAAAGTCGGCGCGCAGCACACGCTCAACGCCGAATATTTCCGCCGTATCGACGCGCTCAATTACACGATGCTGCATGACGACGGCCAGCAGACCGACGATCTGGAGGAAGCTGACGTCGTGCTGGTCGGGGTGTCGCGGACATCGAAAACGCCGACTTCGATCTACCTCGCCAATCGTGGCGTGAAGACCGCGAACGTACCGCTGGTACCGGGCGTCTCCTTGTCGCCCAATGTCGAGCGGCTGTTGCGCCCGCTCGTCGTCGGCCTGTTCGCCACCCCCGAACGCATCGTGCAAATCCGGCAAAACCGGCTGCTCGGTCTCAAGGTGGAGCGCGACGACGACCGGTATATCGACCGTCAAGCGGTCACCGAGGAGATCGCCGCCTCGCGCCGGCTATGCGCGAAACACAATTGGCCGCTGATCGACGTCACCCGGCGCTCGATCGAAGAAACCGCAGCCGCGGTTCTGGCGCTGCTCGGCGAGCGCCGCCGGCACAAGGCGTCGTGACCGATGCCGCTGTGGCTCGCCGCGGTGCCGCTGGTGCTGGCTTCCAGAAGCGCGGTGCGGCGAACGCTGCTGGAGGCCGCCGGCATTCCGGTAGAGATATGCCCAGCCGACATCGACGAGCGCGGCGTAGAAGCGGGTGCGCCGTTGCAGGCGCCGGTGGCGATCGCGACGCTCTTGGCCCGTGAAAAAGCCTCCGTCATAGCCGGGCGCAATCGCGGACGCCTCGTTCTCGGCGCCGATCAGACGCTGTCGCTCGATGGCCGGCGATTTACCAAACCGGCCGACCGGGCAGCGGCCCGAGCGCAACTGCGCGCGCTTTCCGGCCGTACTCATGAGCTTTATTCGGCAATAGCCTTTGTCCAGGATGGTGTTGTGCTGTTCGAACATGTTGGCGTTGCCCGCCTGACCATGCGCGCGGTGTCGGACCGGTTCCTCGGCGATTATCTCGACGCCGCTGGCGATGCCGCGACCGCGAGCGTCGGCGCCTATCAACTCGAAGGTTTTGGCATTCAGCTGTTCGAACGGCTCGATGGCGACTATTTCACTGTGCTCGGCTTGCCGCTGCTAACGGCGCTGGATTTTCTGCGCCGTCATGGATGCCTGGCTCAATGACCGGTGCAAAACCCTTCGTCCTGTGCCTGACCGGCTCGCTCGGCATGGGCAAATCGACGGCGGCGAAATTCTTCGCCGAGGCCGGCGTGCCGGTGCACGATTCCGATGCCGTGGTGCATGCGCTTTATGAAGGCGAAGCGGTGGCGGCGATCGAGGCGGCGTTTCCCGGCACCACGTCTGGCGGCAAGGTCGACCGCGGCAAACTCGCGGCGAAGGTCATCGACGACAAGGCGGCGCTGGCGCGGCTCGAAGCCATCGTGCATCCGCTGGTCGCCAAGGCCCGCGACAAGTTCCTTGCCGACGCGCAGGCGAGCGGCGCCCCCGTTGTCGTGCTCGATATCCCGCTGTTGTTCGAAATCGGCGGCAGTTCCGATTGCGATGCCGTCGTGGTGGTCTCAGCGCCGGCCGTAGTGCAGCGCAGCCGCGCCTTGGCGCGGCCGGGAATGACCGAGGAGAAATTCGCAAGCCTATTGGCCAAGCAGATGCCGGATGCGGAAAAGCGCGCCCGCGCCGATTTTATCGTGGATAGCTCGCAAAGCTTCGATCATGCCCGCGCCCAGGTGCACGACATTCTCAAAGCCGTTGCTAAAATGCCGCGAAAGTAGCGATTCGCTACGGCGATCGGCCGGCCCAATGCCGGTGTGGGAGATGTGATGCGCGAAATCGTGTTCGATACCGAGACCACCGGCCTCGATCCGCTCCAGGGCGACCGGCTGGTCGAGATCGGCTGCATCGAGCTGCTCAATCGCTTTCCCACCGGCAAAGTGTTTCATTGCTACTTCAATCCGCAGCGCGACATGCCGGAATCGGCTTTCAAGATTCACGGGCTGTCTGGCGAATTCCTCAAGGACAAATCGCTGTTCGCCGACAAGGTGGACGAGCTCATCGCCTTTCTCGGCGACGCCCAGCTTGTCGCGCACAATGCGATGTTCGACCTGGGCTTCCTCAACGCCGAGCTGGAGCGCGCCGGCCGCGCCATAGTGAACCGCGAGCGCATGATCGACACGCTTGTCATCGCGCGCCGCAAGCATCCGGGCGGCTCGAACCGGCTCGACGATTTGTGCGTGCGCTACGCGATCGACAATTCGCGCCGCACCAAACACGGTGCGCTGCTCGATGCCGAGCTCCTGGCCGAGATCTATATCGAATTGATCGGCGCGCGCCAGGCGTCGCTCGTACTCTCCCAGACGGCGGCGCCGACCGCGGCGGCCGGCGTGGCGATCGTCGTGCGCGAGCGCGCCGAGCCGCTGGCCATAAGAGTGACGGACGAAGAGCGCGCCGCGCACCGGCGCTTCGTCGAAACGCTCGGCGAAGGCGCGATCTGGCGCGATTATATCAGGTAGGATTGAGCGGCGGTGCTGCCGGCACCGCCGCCAAACGCTGACGATAGAGATCGACGAAATCGATCGGGTTGAGCAGCAACGGCTGGAAGCCGCCGTTGCGCACCGAGGTGGCGACGATTTCGCGCGCGAACGGAAACAACAGCCGCGGGCATTCAATCATGACGAACGGCTGCAGGCTGTCCGCCGGCACGTTCACGACACGAAACATGCCGGCGAAGACCAGCTCGAAGCTGTACAGTACCATGCCGTCGGATTCGGCCTTGCCCTCCAGGCGCAACGTCACCTCGAAGTCGGTCTCGCTCGTGGGCGCGGCTTCGACGTTGACCTGAATGTTGATCGTCGGCTGTTGCGTGCTCGGCGCCAGCGAGCGCGGGGCGTGCGGGTTCTCAAACGACAAATCCTTCACATACTGCCCGAGGACGGCGATTTGAGGCATCGCCATCTGTGGCTGGGGGCCGCCATTTGTCGTCGACATACCGATCTCCGGCGCGCGCGGGCGTTGGCGGCTTGGCTAACACAGGGCAGGGAAGTGAACAATGCCGGCGGGCGGGCGCCCGCCGGAGGCGATATTGCCGCCAATTTCGGCGCGCCTGCTCAAATGACGGCCAACATTGCCTTAAAGCCGCTGGGCATGGGCAGCCACGCTCAAGATACCGGCGCCTTGCGATGTTGGCGCGGCGGCAGCAATCGTTTAGACTTTCGCGGGCGCGCTGTCGTCATATCGAGCGGCCTCTGGATGGCATCCCGCGCGTGCCTACATAACGAGTGGGAACCGGGTTCCCGCAAGCTATTCGTGGCTTTGGGCTTAAGCTTTAAGGAACGCATCGTTCCGCCATCTGTGATGCCGAGAGAATGTCAAACGTGTTCGACATCTACACCATCATCTTTCTGGCGCTCGCAGTATTCATTTTCCTGCGGCTTCGCAGCGTGTTGGGCCAACGCACCGGACGCGAGCGGCCGCCCTACGACCCGTATTCGGCGCGCGACGTGGTGCGCAGCCCGGCGACCGACAAGGTCGTGACTCTGACGCCGGCGGCTCCGGCGGAAACGCCGCCACGACCGGCCGAGCCGGCTCCGGCGGCGGGCGAGCGCTGGAAGGGCATCGCCGAAAGCGGCTCGGCGGTCGCGGCCGGGCTCGACGCGATCGCGGCGGCAGACGCCAGTTTCGATGCGCAGCATTTTATCACCGGCGCGCGCGCCGCCTATGAGATGATCGTCACCACTTTTGCCGAGGGCGATCGCCGCCAGTTGCGCAATCTGCTGTCGCGCGAGGTGTTCGACGGTTTCGACGCCGCGATCACCGAACGGGAAAATCGCGGCGAGACCGCCGAGACACGCTTTGTCTCGGTCGACGGCTCGACCATCACGGCGGCCGAGCTGCGCAAAAGCACGGCGCAGATTACCGTCCGCTTCGTCTCAAAGCTCGTTTCCTCGACGCGCGACCGCAACGGCACCGTGATCGACGGCAACGCCGAGAAGGTCACCGACGTCACCGATGTTTGGACATTCGCGCGCGACGTCACCTCGCGCGATCCCAATTGGAAAGTGGTCGCGACGGAAGCCGGACAATAACGCCGATGGCGGCCTATTGCCGGGCTTTTTGTTTGTTCGTGCTGCTTATCGGTCTCGCCGGCCAATCGCCCGCGGTGCGGGCTGCGGAAACCGAGCCCATCAAATTTCCCGACACGCAATACGAGCCGCTCGAATGGGCCGACGTCGACGGTTGGGCCAACGACGATCACGCCGCGGCGTTCTCGACGTTCCTGGCCAGCTGCCGCGTGCTCGCGACTACCAGGCAGCGGTCGGGCCGCGACGCCGGTTCGGTCGGAGATGCGCTCAAGGACGTCTGTTCCCGCGCACTCGCGGCCATCCCGCTCGACGACAATGGCGCGAAAAAATTCTTCGAAGATAATTTTGCGCCGCTGCGCATCAACAAGCTCGGCGATACGTCGGGCTTTCTCACCGGCTACTACGAGCCCATCATCGAGGGCTCGCGCGTGCCGACCGGCGAGTTCACGGCGCCGCTCTATCGCCGGCCGCCCAATCTCGTCGTGGCCGGGCGGCGCAAGCTTGGCGATGCCTTCCCGTCGAAGGGCGTCAAAGTCGGCCGCCGCGTCGGCCGCCGCAAGATCGTCCCGTATTACGACCGCGGCGAGATCGAGAACGGCGCGCTCGACGGCTGGCACCTGGAAATCTGTTGGCTGCACGATCCGGTCGACGTGCTGTTCGCGCAGATTCAAGGCTCGGCGCGGATCAGGCTGGAAGACGGCACCATCCTGCGCGTCAACTACGATTCCCATAACGGCTGGCCCTATACGCCGGTCGGCCGCGTGCTGATCGATCGCAAGGTGATCCCCAAGGACGAAATGTCGATGCAGCGCATCCGCGAGTGGATGGACGCCAATCCGGATCAGGCCAAGGAGGTGCGGGCGCAGAATAAATCTTACGTTTTCTTCCGCATCACCGACCTCGCCACCGAGGACGAGGCGATCGGCGCCGAGGGCGCTCCGCTGGTTCCCGGCCGCTCGATTGCGGTCGATCACGCCTTGCACGTCTATGGCACGCCGTTCTTCATCGCCGCCGACTTGCCTCTCACCAACGAAAAGGCGGCGACGAAATTCCGCCGCCTGATGGTTGGGCAGGATACCGGCTCGGCGATCGTCGGGCCGGCGCGCGCCGACATCTATTTCGGCGCCGGCGACGAGGCGGCGCGCATGGCCGGCCGCATCAAGAATCCCGGCAATTTCGTCATGCTCTTGCCGCGCGCGCTCGATCCGGTCGAAGCCGGCCGCGATATGCCGTTGCCGCCGGAGCGGCCTAGCACGTTCAGTCTCAACGTCACCACCATGGAAGATCCGACCGCGGTGGACGTGCCGCTGCCGGAACCGAAACCGATCGTCGAGCCGGCGCCAAAACCCGCCGCCACCGCGGCTGCGCCGCAGCGAAAACCGCGACCGAAGCCATGAGCCGGCGCCGCCAATTGAGCGACGAAGAAGAAGCTTTGTGGGCCGGCTTCACCCGCTCGATCAAGCCATTGAAATCGGCAAAGCCGAGGGCAAAAGCCAGTCTGAAATCTTCCGCGGCGCCGTCGGTCGCAAGCTCTCCAGCGTCATCGCAGCCCCGAAGCCATCCCGTCACGCCGCGTGAAACGCCGCCTGCACCATCGCCGCCGCTGGCGCCGCTCGGCCGGCGGCTCAAGCAGCGCGTCGCGCGCGGCCGCGAGCCGATCGACGCGCGCCTCGACCTGCACGGCATGACGCAGCAAGAGGCGCACGCGGCGCTGCTGCGGTTTCTGCATCGCGCGCAAGCCAGCGGCGTCAAGACCGCGCTTGTCGTCACCGGTAAGGGCCTGCGCAAATCATCGAGCAGCGACGGACGCGATGTCGACAGCAGGCCCGGCGTGCTCAAGCGCCAGGTTCCACTGTGGCTTGCGTTGCCGGAATTCCGCCCGCTTGTCGTCGGTTTCGACGACGCCCATGTCGGCCATGGCGGCGAAGGCGCGCTTTATGTGCGGCTGCGGCGCGGCAAGTAGACCGCGCCATTAACCATAACCATTGGAATTTCATACGGCGAGCAAGAATCGGTCAATGTCGTCTGCGAAAACGGCGATCGGAATGCCAGTAATCGGAGTACGACAGATCATGTCCGAGACCGCCGATATCCAAACGCAGCCGAAACCAGCGCGCGATAATTCCAAAGATAAGCGCACCCTCGATCAGGTTGAGAAGTGGATGGAGATGATCCGCGAGATCAGCCGCGAGCCGGTCAAGAACTAATCGATCTTCAGGCCTGTCGACGCGATGACGGCCTTCCATTTCGCGGTGTCTGTTTTCAGAAATTTCGCCAATTCGTCCGGGGACGAGCTCTCCGCCGCATAAGCGGTGTGGGCAAGCTTGTCGACGAGCGCCGGCTCGGCGAGCGCTTTGACGACGCCGGAATTGATAACGCGCACGATGTTGGGGGGCGTCTTCGCCGGTGCGAATACCGCCTGCCAAGAGTCGACCACATAGCCGGGTACGCCGGATTCGGTGATGGTCGGCACTTCCGGCGCCGCCGGAGAACGCTTTGCGCCGGTCGAGGCCAGGACGCGCACCTGGCCGGACCGGGAAAAGGTCAAGAGTTCGCCGCTGCCGAAATAGCAGTCGATGCGCCCGGGAATGAGATCGACGAACGCCGGGGCCGCGCCGCGATAAGGCGCATGCGTCATCTTGATCTTCGCCATATCCAAAAACAGCTCCTCGGCGAGATGCGGGCCACTGCCGGTCCCGGGCGAGCCCATGATGAGCTTGCCGGGATGCGCATTGGCGTCGTCAATGAAATCCTTCACCGTCTTGGCCGGCGAGGAGTTCGGCACAAACATGAAAAACGGAAATTTTGCCACCAGCGAGATCGGCGCGAAATCCGCTTCCGGATTGTAATCGAGCGCGCGGTACAAGGCGCCGTTCGCGGACATCGATGAAGTGCCGTACAGCAGCGTGTAGCCGTCGGGGTCGGAATGCGCGACGAACGCGTTGCCGATATTGGTGCCGGCGCCGCTCTTGTTGTCGACGACGACCTGTTGACCCCAAATCTTCGACAGTTGCTCGGCGACCAAGCGGGCGTTGGTATCGGTCGGCCCGCCGGCGGCGATCGGCACGACCAGATGCACGGCCCGATCGGGCCAGGTCCCGGCGCGCGCGACGCGCAGTACGCTCGGCGCAAATACCGATGCGGCGCTGACTGCGATCAAGTGGCGACGTGACAGCACGGGCTCACTCCCGGCGGACCGGCGCAAGACTAGCCGTTAATGCACGCCGATACCAAGGCGCGAAAACGCGTCACATTGACCAGGCCGGCCCGCCAATCGCGCTGCCCTACAGGATGAACCGGCTCAAATCCGCGTTCTTGGCGAGGTCGCCGACGTGCTTGTGCACATAGGCGGCGTCGATTTTCATGGTTTCCCCGGAGCGGTCCGGCGCGGCGAACGAGACTTCGTCGAGCACCCGTTCCATCACCGTCTGCAGGCGGCGGGCGCCAATATTCTCCACGCTTGAATTCACCGCCACCGCCACGTCGGCGACGGCATCGATGGCATCTTCGGAGAATTCGAGCGTCACGCCTTCGGTCGCCATCAGCGCGATATATTGCTTGATCAGGGACGCTTCCGGCTCGGTGAGAATGCGTCGCATGTCGTCGCGCGTCAGCGGCTTGAGCTCGACGCGGATCGGCAGCCGGCCTTGCAGCTCGGGCAAAAGGTCCGAGGGCTTTGAGATATGGAAGGCGCCCGAGGCGATGAACAGGATGTGGTCGGTTTTCACGGAGCCATGCTTAGTGGCCACCGTGGTGCCTTCGATCAGCGGCAACAGATCGCGCTGCACGCCCTCGCGCGACACGTCGGCGCCGATGCGGCCTTCGCGCGCGCAGATCTTGTCGATCTCGTCGAGGAACACGATGCCGTTGTTCTCGACCGTCTTGATCGCTTCCTGGGTCAGTTGATCGGTGTCGAGAAGCTTGTCGGATTCCTCGTTGATCAGGATATCGTAAGATTCGTGCACGGTGACCCTGCGCGTCTTGGTGCGGCCGCCGCCGAGCTTGCCGAAAATGTCGCCGATCGAGACCGCGCCCATCTGCGCGCCGGGCATGCCGGGAATGTCGAACAGCGGCATGCCGCCGCCGGCGGCCTGCACTTCGATTTCGATCTCCTTGTCGTTGAGCTCGCCGGAGCGCAACTTTTTGCGGAACGCTTCCTTGGTTGAGGCGCTGGCATTGGCGCCGACCAGTGCGTCGAGCACGCGGTCTTCGGCGGCCTGTTGGGCGCGCGCCTGGACGTCCTTGCGTTTGCGCTCGCGCGTCAGCGTGATGGAGACTTCGACGAGGTCGCGCACGATCTGCTCGACGTCGCGGCCGACATAACCGACCTCGGTGAATTTCGTCGCCTCGACCTTGAGGAACGGCGCGCCGGCAAGCTTGGCGAGGCGGCGGGATATCTCGGTCTTGCCGACGCCGGTTGGCCCGATCATCAGGATATTCTTCGGCTGCACTTCCTCGCGCAGGCGCTCGTCGAGCTGCAGCCGGCGCCAGCGGTTGCGCAGTGCGATCGCCACCGCGCGTTTGGCGTCGGATTGGCCGACGATGAAGCGGTCGAGCTCGGAAACGATTTCGCGGGGGGAAAAGTCGGTCATGCGTTGCGTACCATCAAGAGGGCGCGGCCATCGGGCGTATTCACCAGGCGAGCTTTTTGGAATCCGGCCTTTTCGTAGGCCCGTACTGCGCGGATGTTCTCGGGATCAGGGTCAGTGACTACGCGCGGCGTCCCCGTTTTCAGCAAGCCATCGACAAAGCTGCGGATCAGCGCCGAGCCGTGACCGCGATCGACCATGTCCGGTTCGCCGATGAATTGATCTATGCCGCGCGTGCCCAGCGGGTGCGTACCCAGGCCGTTATCCGACCATGCAGTCGGATCGTAGCACTGCAGGTAGGCGAACGGACGATCGTCCGCCGTGACGACGAACTGATCCATCGCGGGATGATCGAGGTCTTCGCTCACCAATGCGAATTGTTCATCCGGGCCGTGCCACCATTGCGCGACGTGGGGCGTTTCCAGCCAACGCCGTACCATCGGCAAGTCAGCGGCAGACATCGGACGGAACTGATACTGCGGCGCCATTGCTCAGGCGCCCTTCAATGTCTCGATGGTGACGTTGCGGTTGGTGTAAACGCAAATGTCGGCGGCGATGTCGAGCGACTTGCGCACGATCGCCTCGGCATCGAGCGGCCCGTCGGCCAGCGCGCGCGCCGCGGCCAGCGCATAATTGCCGCCGGAGCCGATGCCGACGATGCCGGCTTCCGGCTCGAGCACGTCGCCGGTGCCGGTGAGCACCAGCGACACGTCCTTGTCGGCGACGATCATCATGGCTTCGAGCCGGCGCAGATAACGGTCGGTGCGCCAATCCTTGGCAAGCTCGACCGCGGCGCGGGTGAGCTGGCTGGGATATTGCTCAAGCTTCGATTCCAGCCGCTCGAACAGGGTGAAAGCGTCGGCGGTGGCGCCGGCAAAGCCGCCGATCACCTCGCCCTTGCCGAGGCGGCGGACTTTCTTGGCATTGGCCTTGACGATGGTCTGGCCGATCGAGACCTGGCCGTCGCCGCCGATCGCCACCACGCCGCCCTTGCGGACGGTTAGGATGGTGGTGCCGTGCCAAAGGCCGGATTGCGAATTGTCCATGGAGCTCCTCGCGCGCAGCTTGATCTAGGAAGGCGCGCGCCGCAATTCAATCGAACGGCTAAGCGCTACGACAGGCCGACGGCTTTGCGCAACGTACTATTGATGCGTGCTTGCCAGCCCGGCCCGCGCGCACGGAAGTGCTCGATGACGTCCGGGTCGAGACGCAGCGAAACCAGACGCTTGGTCGGCCGTTTTTGCGGCCCACGAACGCGGCGGTAAGCAGCCACGATTTCGGGGACCACTTCTGAGGCCGGCCGCGCGCGCGCAAAATCCTCCTTGGTCCATTCTGGATTGTCCAAGTCGTGCTTGCTTTCCAAGTCGCTCTTACGATGATGTTTTGCTCGCGGCATAGTTTGCGATCTCCCTTGTGTTACTTTTGCGCAGCGAAATGACGCGGATTCGTCCTTCACGGCGCGTGAAGACGAGGGCGTGAAGTCGCCCGTTGATCGTGCCGTAAGCGCGATAGCGCTCCTCGCCGTAGTTCTTTCTGTTGTCGCGAAGAACAAGCGCAGTCTCGAAGTCGAAGTTCTGGACGATGGCAAAATCGACACCATGCTTTCTCAAGTTCGAAACGCGTTTTCGTTCGTCCCAGGCGTACAGGCCGGCAATCGTCATGGTTATATTGTAGCTACAATATAACGGCTCCGTCCACTATTTTGTAGCTACAAAGCACGATTTTCCGCCGCGGTGGCGCAGGCCGGAAACCCCTGATAAAAGGCGCACAAATTCGCGAGGGCCGTTATGCGCAAGGCGTCCGTGAAACGGACCACCAAGGAAACCAATGTCGAGGTCACGGTCGATCTCGACGGCACCGGCGCGTCCTCGATCGCGACCGGCATCGGCTTCCTCGATCACATGCTGGACCTGTTGGCGCGGCATTCGCGCATCGACCTCACGATCAAGGCCAAGGGCGATCTGCACATCGACCAGCACCACACGACCGAAGACGTCGGCATTGCGCTTGGCCAAGCCATGAAGCAAGCCTTGGGCGACATGAAGGGCATCACGCGATATGCCGATGTCCATCTGCCGATGGACGAGGCGCTGACCCGGGTCGCCATCGACATTTCCGGCCGGCCGTTTCTGGTTTTTCAGGTCGAGTTCGTGCGCGCCAAGATCGGCGCTTTCGACACCGCGCTGGTGCGGGAGTGGTTCCAGGCCTTCGCCATGAACGCCGGCGTGACGCTGCACGTCGCCACACTCTACGGCAGCAACGACCATCATATCGCCGAATCCTGCTTCAAGGGTCTGGCGCGAGCGCTGCGGGCGGCGGTGGCCATCGATCCGCGCGCCGCCAACGAGGTGCCCTCGACCAAAGGCACGCTCGGCAATTGATCGTTGCGTTCCTCGCCTTACGTGAAGGCCGAGGCTGAAAAGAACGAGAACCGGCTATGACAGTCTATACCGTGCACGAGC
>Ga0210394_10006563_pt1 | contig 12560 bp, 7 predicted proteins | sample IncBWC12MmetaG_FD_160121 | JGI IMG/M metagenome (GOLD analysis project Ga0210394, IMG submission 160121) | Forest soil microbial communities from Barre Woods Harvard Forest LTER site, Petersham, Massachusetts, United States - Inc-BW-C-12-M | ecosystem: Environmental > Terrestrial > Soil >... | reverse complement strand
GTACGGGCTGTCTAGTCTACGCGGAACAATGGGTGCCTAGCGGACTGGCATCGGTCTTCATCACCGTATCGCCTTTCTGGATGATCGGCGTCGAAGCGCTCATTCCCGGCGGCGCACGATTGCATGGGCCCACCATCGTCGGGATGTTCGTTGGGCTGGCAGGATCCGTTCTGTTGGTTGCTCCCGAAGCGATGCACGAAGGTTTCGGCGGACCGCTGCTGCGCGGGTTCCTGCTGCTGCAGCTCGGCTGCGCCGGATGGGCGCTCGGTTCCATCCTGCAGCGCCGCCATCACACCAAGGCGCATCCGGTGGTGAGCGGCGCCGTGCAACAATTGGCCACCGGACTGGCGTTCGCCATACCTGCGCTATTCACGAAGCCACACCCGTCCACCTGGAGTTCGCGCAGCATTGGAGCGGTTGCTTACCTGGTGGTGTTCGGCTCCATCGTGGGCTATAGCGCGTACATTTTTGCGCTCGACCGCCTGCCCGTTTCCGTGGTCAGCATCTACAACTACATCAACCCAATCATCGCTGTGTTTCTCGGCTGGCTCTTTTTCCGCGAGCATTTTGGACTGCAGGAGCTGATTGCGATGCTGATTATTTTCGCCGGTGTGGCGCTAGTGAAGCGCTATTCGCTGCCACCTGCTCCAAAGCCGGCTCCAGTCTCTGCGGCTTCGTAAGGACCCCCTCGAACAAATCGCCAGTGCGCTCGAATCTCTGCATGGCGTTATGAATATTGAACTGTCCCGGCACCAGCCCCGCCTTCACCTCTGACCAATCCAGCGGCGTGGAGACTGGAGCGCCGGGATGCGCGCGCAAAACATACGGGGCAGCGATGGTCTTAGCGCTTGAAATCTGTAGGTAATCGAAATAGACTTTCGCCTTCTTGCGGCGCTGCACCGCGCGGGGCGTGGTGAACAGATCGGGCTTTTGATTGATGACTAGAATTGACAGCAGCTCGGCGAAAGAACGCACTTGTTCGTAGGTATAGATGGGTTCAAGCGGAATGTAGATATGCATTCCGTCGCCTCCGGTTGTCTTTGGATAGCCCGCGATCCCGATGGTGTCCAGCGTTTTCTTTACCAGTTGCGCTGCCTCCACAATCTGGTCGTATGGGCAGCCTTCGGTCGGATCCAGATCGATGAGCGCGAAATCCGGATTGTCGAGCGATCCCAAGCGGCTCATCCAGGGGTTCTGGTCGATGCTGGCAAGGTTCGCGAGATAAATCAGCGTCGCGCGATCGTTGCAGATAATGTAGTGAATCTTGTCCTGATTGTGTTCGGAGAAAATCGGCTCCAGGCGCACCCAGTCGGGAACTTTGCCCTCCGCGTCCTTTTGAAAAAAGTATTGCTCGTTGATGCCGTTCGGATATCGCTTCAGCGAAAGCGGGCGGTCGCGAAGATGCGGAAGAATCAGCGGCGCTACGGCGTCATAGTAATTGATGACGTCACGCTTGGTGATTCCTTCGCCGGGATAGAAGACTTTGTTGAGATTGGTGAGCTTGAGCCGATGGCCTTCGATGTCGAGCAGGACCTCGGCGGGCGAATCTATAGGAATCAGCGGACCGGCACTCGTTTCTGGCGGCTCTGCCATTTCGCGCACGCACTCTTTCGGATCCTTGTCGCCGCGGAGGGCGACAAACACCGGGGCGCGCAGTAATCCATCTGGAGTGAATTCCAGATATTTGATTTCGGCCACCAGCTCGGGCTTGATCCATGTAACATCGCGCAGTGCCTTGACGGTTCCGGCGAAGGGGCTTTTCTTGGTGATGAGCGGCTCGATTTTGCCGTGGATTTCTTTGAGCGACTTCTCGTTGAATCCGGTGCCCACTTGCCCGGCGTGAGTCAACTTTTGGCCATCATAAAGCCCCAGCACCAGGGAGCTGAAGTAATCGCGCTCGCCATGCGTGAATCCGCCGATGACGAAGTCGCCCGACGATACCACTTTTACCTTCACCCAATCGCGGCTGCGGCGTCCTTCGTATCTGCTCCCGCGGGCTTTCGCCACGATCCCTTCCAGTCCGTTAGCGCGCGCGGCTTCGAGCATCGCGGCGCCGTTCACCGTGAAGAAATCGGAAACGTGAATGCGCTCGGAGGGAGTGACAATTTCCGAAAGCAAGCGCTTGCGTTCCTCCAGTGGCGCTCCGCGGAGATCGTGCCCGTCCAGATACAGCAGATCGAACAAGAAAAGGTTCACCGGCGCGGAACGGGAAAGATGCGCCACCGAGTTCGCGTCAGTCACCGAAATGCGTGGCTGGATCAGGCTGAAACTGGAGCGGCCCTTGTCATCCAGCACCGCGATCTCGCCATCCAGAATCGCCTGCGTTGCTTTGACCTGGCGAGGAAGAACACTCAGCTCGGGATACTGCTGATCGCAGCGCTTACCGGTTCGGGAGAAAATGCGGAGATCGTTGTCTTCGATGAAGCACAGCGCGCGCACACCATCCCATTTCACCTCGTAGAGCCACGAATCACCCGAAGGCGGATGGGTCGCGAGGGTTGCAAGCATGGGGGACACGGTGCGCGGCATCGGAGCCTGGACGGCGCTGGCCGGGAACTTCGCAGCTGGCTGGTGGCTGGCGGTTGGCGGCTGCTGCGCCGCAAGATTTTCGGCGATCTCTTGCTGCGTTCGGCCGGTGAGTACGCTGCGCGCGTGATCCTCGATATTCCAGCCGGGCTTCGCATCGGCGTCTTTCTTCTTGATCAGCAGCCATTCGTTGCCCTTACCGCGTCCCCGCATCAGCACCAGCGCGAATTCGCCGCGCAGCTTTTCGCCGTGCAAACGGAATTTGAAATCCCCGCGCTCGATTTGCGCCAACGCCGGCGCGTCACCCAGCAGTTCGTAGCTGCCGCGATCCCACAGCATCACGCTGCCGCCGCCGTACTCCCCTTTCGGAATGTTGCCTTCAAACCCGCCGTAATCGATCGGATGATCCTCCACGTGCATCGCCAGATGTTTGGCGAGCGGCTCCAGACTCGGACCTTTGGGAACGGCCCAGGATTTCAGCGTCCCGTCGACTTCCAGTCGAAAATCGTAGTGCAGCCGCGTGGCGTCGTGACGCTGGACGCAAAAGTAGTTGCCGGGCGCGGCCGATTGCGCGGGCATCGGGGGCTTTGGCTCCGGCGTCTTATCGAAGGACCGCTTGCTGCTGTACTCCTTTAGCGACATGCCAACCCGCAGTATACTGGGCCTGATGCCCTCGCGCCTCGCCCGTTGGTTTGCTACTGCGCTAGTGGCATTTCTGTTCGCGCACCCGATTCCGTTTCTAGCGTTCGCGCAAAGCGCAAACGACATGCCTTGTTGTAACGACAAGAGCATGAGCTGCTGCCGTCGATCGCACAGGCATACATCCGGGCCGGCGTTTTCCTCGCGCGACTGCTGCGGCCAGTGCCAGGTTTCGGTAAGTAAGAGCCAGCCTGTTGCTGAGACGGTTGCTCCCGCCAAAGCGTGTGCGCATCTGGTGCCCGCGATATCGTCGCCGCTGGCATGGGTGGGCTGGATTCCTTCCGCCCGGCACGACGCAGCTCTATTTGAACGTCCTCCTCCTTTCACCACGTAGGTCACTACTCACATTTTGAAGAAATCAGGAAGAAGGAGGCTTCATGCGAAAGCCCGTATTCTGTTTGTGTCTGGCGGTCTTTCTATTGTCGGGTTCCGTGCTCCAAGCGACAATTTTCGGAAGAATTCAAGGAATCGTGCACGACCCACAGCATCGGCCTGTGGCGGGAGCATCGGTAAAGCTGCGGGCGGTCACCTCCGATTACTCTCAAACCGCGCAGGCGAACGATGCCGGTGAGTTTTCGTTTACCGCAGTGCCTGTCGGCGACTACAGGGTTACTGTCACTCAATCCAATTTCGAGACTTCGGAGCAGAGCGTCACATTAGATTCCAGCTCATCGCCGGTTCTCCACTTTCAACTGGCGATTGGATCCTTGAGCCAGTCCGCCGTTGTGGTCGGCGAGGCAGGGGTGGTCAATATGGATTCGGTGACGCCCACCACTCTGGTCGATCGCGAGGACATCGCCCAAACTCCCGGGGCCGACCGCACCAACAGCCTGGCGATGATCACCGACTTTACGCCCGGCGCCTACGTAACTCACGACATGTTGCATATGCGCGGGGGCCATCAAGTGGATTGGCTGATTGACGGCGTGCCAATACCGAATACCAATATCGCCACTAATCTAGGCCCGCAGATCGATCCCAAGGACATCGATTATCTTGAGGTTCAGCGCGGCAGCTACGATGCGGAGTACGGAGACCGCACTTACGGAATCTTCAATATCGTGCCCCGCACCGGCTTCGAGCGTGACAATGAGGCGGAACTTGTCGCCAGTTTTGGCAACTGGTACCAGACCAACGATCAACTCAATTTCGGGGGACACACCAAACGCTTCGCTTACTACGCGAGTGTGAATGCAAATCGCAGCGACTACGGACTGCAGCCCCCGATCGGGCAGGTGGTTCACGACGCCCAGAACGGTTATGGCGGATTCGCTTCCTTTATCTTCAACGCCAGTCCCGCCAACCAATTTCGTCTGGTCGCGTCGTTGCGTCAGGATTATTACCAGATCCCGATCGACCCAAATCCCAGCTCATCCGGAAATCAGGATTATCCCAGTTACGGTCTTCACGATAGTGAACGTGAACCTGATGGTTACGTCACCTTCTCCTGGGTCCACACATTTAATCCCAAGCTGCTGCTGACGGTTTCACCCTTCTATCATTACAACCAAGCGAGCTATAACAGCTCGCCGAACGATTTCCCGGTGATCACGAATGTGAGGCAAACCGCCAACTATGGTGGCGCACAAGCCAGTTTGAGCGCGACATTCTTGAAGAATAATGACATTCAAGTGGGAGCCTACGGATTCGTCCAACACCAAGCCACTTACTTTAACAACGTTTTTACGGATTGCGGCACGAGTTGCCAGAACTTCGGCCCATCGTCGGGTTCGGTAACCGGCGGACTGGCCGAGCTGTTCGTCAGCGACCGGTACAAGGTGACCTCTTGGTTGACGCTGATCGCAGGCTTTCGCTATTCACACTTCAACTCCGGCTCAGTGGGCGGTAGTAGCCAGGTGGCCGTGGTGGAGAACGCGCCCGACCCGCGCTTTGGGGTCGCCGTGAGAATCCCGCGCCTGAACTGGGTGTTTCGTGGCTTTTACGGTGTATTTTACCAACCGCCTCCGCTCTTAACTGCTACCGGACCCGTAATCGATTTAGCCAACAGCCAGAGCCTCACTTTCGGCCCGCTGCGGGGTGAGCGCGATCACGAATACCAGTTCGGCGTGGCGATTCCTTTTCGCGGTTGGACACTCGATATCGACACCTTTCAAACCAGCTCGAGGAATTGGCTGGACCACAGCAATATTGGCGAATCGAACCTTTTCTGGCCGCTCACTTGGGACTACGCTTTGATCCAAGGTTGGGAAACCACGCTGCGTTCCCCGCGCCTTTGGCGCCGCGGTCAGTTCCACTTGGCCTACTCGAACCAGATCGCTCAGGACTCGGCGCCCTTCACGGGAGGCTTGATCTGCCCTGTTCCCGTGTCTTCCGACTGCGAGCCTCCCCCCGGATTGTCACCGGTGGACCACGATCAGAGAAATACGCTCAACGTGGGTTTCAATGCTACTCTTCCGTGGCGAGTGTTGGCCTCGACAAACGTATACTACGGGTCAGGATTCCACAACGGATCGCCAAACGACCAATATCCGGGGGACTATCTACCTCAGCACACTACCTTTGACATTTCGCTGGGGAAGAGCTTTGGCGAAAAAGACAAATACAGGATTTCATTGACCGCTTTGAACGTAGCGAATCGCCGCCTGCTACTCGACAACAGCCTGACCTTTGGCGGATTTCACTTTAACGACCCGCGACAAATTTACGTCGAGTTCCGTTGGAGATTTCACTACTGACCCTCGCCGCCACCTGACAGCCGCGGGGCAGGCGCGCTGACAACCTGTACACGAGAGGCAGCTTGGCGGCTCGTGCGATAGATTTCATATGTTCGTCTCCTGTGACACGCAGGGGACCTCCGATCGCACTTAGGGCCCTGGGCGTCTCTGGAAGCGAATCATCATTGGAAAAGAGGTGCGCGCCTCAGCCTCCAAGGACATCGGCGAAGATGAGGGGTGCGACGATGGTTGCATCCGATTCGATGACGAATTTTGGCGTCTCGATGGCGAGCTTCTCCCAGGTGATCTTCTCGTTTGGAATCGCGCCGGAGTAGGAGCCGTAGCTCGTTGTTGAATCGCTGATCTGGCAGAAGTAGCCCCACAGCGGTGTATCTTTCCGCTGGAGGTCCTGCCGAAGCATCGGGACAACGCAGATGGGGAAGTCACCAGCGATGCCTCCGCCGATCTGAAAAAAGCCAATCGAAGACTTAGCGGATGTCTTGGTATACCAATCCGCCAGCCAGATCATCGTCTCAATACCAGTGCGCACCGTATGGACGTTCTTCACGTCGCCCGAGATGCAATGGCCGGCGTACATGTTGCCCAGCGTGGAATCCTCCCAGCCGGGCACAAAAACGGGAATCGCAGCTTCCATGGCGGCGTATAGCCAGCTATCGCGTACGTCGATCTGAAAGGAGGCGCGAACTTCCGGATCTTGGAGAACACGAAAGAAGAACTCCGACGGGAAATAGCGCTCGCCGGACCCATCGGCCGCCATCCATTGACGAAGAATGGCGCCTTCAATCCGGCGCATGGCCTCGGCCTCGGGAATACAGGTGTCCGTTACTCGATTCATATGGCTCTCTAAGAGCGCTTGCTCATCCTGCGGCGTCAAATCGCGATAATTGGCAATCCGCCGGTAATGGTCGTGCGCCACAAGGTTGAAGACGTCTTCTTCCAGGTTGGCCCCCGTTGAACAAATGCCGTGCACTTTGCCACGCCGAATCATTTCGGCCAGAGAGAGTCCCAACTCCGCGGTGCTCATTGCGCCGGCCAGTGTGACAAACATCTGTCCGCCAGCATCGAGGTGACGACGGTATCCTTCCGCCGCATCAACCAAAGCACGGGCATTGAAATGCCGAAAGTGGTGACGAAGAAAATCGCCGAGAAGGGCGCCAGACGTTGCTTTCGATTCGTTCCGCAAGAGTTCTACCATAGGACACGATAGTAACAGGAGCCTACCTCAGTTCTGTGCCCTTGGTTTCGGGCAGCGTAAAGATGAGCGCGGCGCCTATCAGGAAGAAAGCGGAGTTGAGCGCGAGCCCGTAGCCGAGTCCGCGGCGATCCGCAATGGCCCCGATGGCGAAAGGCGCGAGTGCGCTGGCGGCGCGCCCGGTGTTGTACACGAAGCCTTGCGCGGAGCCGCGTATGGAAGTGGGATAGAGCTCGGCGATCATGGCTCCGAACAGCGAGAAAAAGCCGGTGCCGAAGAATCCAACCAATGGCCCGAGAGCGAGCAGCCAGAATTCCGATGAAGCTCCCGCCCAGGTGGGCGTGAGTCCATAGATGGGCGTGAGGACCCCTGCAATGATGACGTAAACCAGGAAGGCCGGGCGCCGTCCCCACCAATCGGCCAGCCAGCCGAAGGTCGCGTAGCCCAGAAAGGTGCCGAACTGCATGATGAAAATCCACGCGCTGGTTTGGAGCAGGTTGAGTCCTCCGCCGCCCTGCGATCGGGGAGCAGAGAGAAATCCGGGAAGCCAGGTGTTGAGTCCCCAATAGGCGAAGAGCATGAACGTGGCTAACGCCGTAGTAAGAAATGTTCGCTTGGCGAGTGGCGGGCGAAAGAGATCCAGCCAGGGACTCGCGGCCGTTTCTCCTATCCACAAAGGCGGCTCCTTCACTTTGCGCTGGATCCAGATGGTGAGGAGCGCGGGAAAGAGGCCGGTGAGAAAAAGCACACGCCATCCGAAGCGCGGGAGTATGAAAGCTGTACTGGCAGCGGCCAGCATGTAGCCGAGCGCCCAACCCGATTGCATCAGCGCGATGGCTTTAGCACGATGTTTCGGCGGCCAGCTTTCGGCCACCAGGACCGCGCCGGCCGACCATTCTCCGCCCAGTCCAAATCCGACAATGGAGCGCCAGAAGATGAGCGTAGTAAGGCCGGTGGCCAAGGCCGACCCGCCCGAGCCGATGGAATAAACCAGGATGGTGAGCACCAGCGTTCGCCGGCGCCCGATGCGGTCCGAAAGAAAGCCCGCGCCGATGCCGCCGAGCGCGGAGGTGATCAGCGTGGCCGAACTGATCAGCCCGGCGGTGGCGGCGCTCCAATGGAATTCGGCGCGCAGAGTCTGGACCACGAAGACGTACAGCAGAACGTCGTAGGAATCAAGCACGAAGCCCGCCATGGCAGCCCAAAGCGCGAGGCCGCGAGGTTCAGAAATCCATGCGAGTGGTCTGGTGCGGGCAACGGATGGCGTGGAGGGGGGCAGGCAGAATTAAAGTATCACGGACCTCACGGCCGTGGCTCGGTTCCTGCGCCAAGCGATACGAATTCGGCCATTTCACGCTGCATGCGCGGCGGCTCCTGGGGCAATGTGAAGAAGAAAGCGGAGCCGGACCCAGGTTCGGATTCCACCCAGATCTCTCCGCCGTGCCACTGCACGATGCGCTGGCAGATCGCCAGGCCAATGCCAGTCCCTGGGATTTCTTTGCCATGTAGCCGCTTGAAAATGCCAAAAATGCGCTCGAGATACTCCGGAGCGATTCCTATGCCGTTGTCGCGGACCGAGAATCGCCAATTCGCGCCCGCTGCCTCGGCAGAGATGTGGATGCGGGGCGGATCCTGCCCTCCATACTTGATCGCGTTTCCGACTAAGTTCTGCAGTAGCGTGATCAGCGACCGGTTTTCCACCCAAACGGAAGGCAGTGGATCGTAAGTGATCTCCGCGCCGCTGGCCTGGATAGAAGCCGAAAGCGCGAACATCACCTCCGCCATGGCACCCTCGGCGGAGGTTGGCGTGGTGGGAAGCGTCTTCGAAGCGCCAGTAGATGAATACTGCAACAGGTCGTGAATCAGAGTGCTCATTCGCTCTACTCCGTCGACGATAAATGAGACGAACTCAGCCGCCTGTGGATCGCGTTGATCGCCGTACCGGCTGACTAAGAGTTGGGTGAAGCTGGCAACGGTGCGCAGCGGCTCCTGCAAGTCATGGCTGGCGATGTAGGCGAACTGCCGCAACTCTTCGTTGGACCGCTGCAGCACTTGGCGGGCGGCCTCCAGCCGTCTTCGCTCTTGTTCTGCCATCGCGAACAGCCGCGCGTTGTCGATGGCAATAGCGGCTTGCGATGCCAGGCTAGTGGCGACGCTCTCGTCGCGTCCTGAGAAGGGCTCGGCGCTGCGGCGGCCGAAAAACAGGACGCCCAAAACAGCGCCGGGGCGCGACATCACGGGCAGGGCGATGCAGTTTCCAAGCGACAGTTTTTCTGCCACGGCGCGGATCCACGGGTCATTGCCGTCCGATTCAGCTTCGCGGCGGTTGGAACACCGCAGCATCTCTTTCCAGGAGAATTGCTCGCCGTCCATGAGCGCGTGTTCTCCCAGCAGGCGGCTGGCTTCAGCCAGCGTTAGACTGGAGGCGCAACGCAGGGCAAACTTTCGCGCGCCTTCCACGATGGCCTCCGAAAAGAACATCCCGATATCGGCCCCGGCCAAGTCCGTACAGGCTTCCACGATAGCGGGGAGCAACGTATCGAGGTTCAACTCGGCGGAAAGAATCTCGCCGACATGATTCAACAGCTCGATCTGGGCCTGCGCGGCTTCTTCGCGCGCATATGCTTGGGCCTTATCGAACTCCGCCTGGCGCGTCTCTTTGAGGTGCTGCTTCACCTCGTATTGGCGCGCCCGGGCCCGTAGCGCCGCTCGCACCACGGTGAGCAAGGTGATGGATCGGAGCGGACGCTCCAGCAGCGTAATGTTTCCCAGCGGCTGCATGAGATTGAAGCGCTCCTGCATTTTCTCCGGCAGCGCTTTACCGCCGGTCAAGATGATGAACGGGAAGTCGGACCAGGCGGGCTGCGCTTCCACCCAGTCGTGCAACAAGGAAATTCGGCCATTCAGTGCCTCGTCGGCGATGACGGCTGCGCCGGCCCCGGCTTCTAATCCGTAAATCAGTTCGCCGACATCAGAGCAAGCTTCGGCATCCAGATGCTCACGTTCCAGAAGCCGGCGGGCCAATTCGGCGTCGCGTCCAATTGGCGCTAGGATCAACACCCGGGAAGAGGCCGATTCACTGGCTGGCACGCGGGCCTTCCTTCCCAAGCAAAGGCCCAGATTCTCCGATGTAGGTTGGTACTCCGGTTAGCACTCCCTGAAACTCCGAGAGCGGGGGGCCAACCGAGACGCCGCTCGGACCGAGCCGAAATTCCCGAATGGTCTCTTCGTGCTTTCCGCTGCGTTTCTTAATAACTGAAATAGCTTTCTTCACCGCCCCGCGAAACTCGAAATACCGGAGCAGGACCACGGTATCCGTCAAGTAGCTTAGATCCACTGGCGAATGCATCTGGCCGATTAATCCTTGCTGAGCCATGATCAGGATGCTGAGTATGCCCTTGCGATTCAGATACGAAAGCAGTTCGTGCATCTGCATCACGAGATACTGCTCGGCCGGCATGGTGTTTAGGTAACTGTTCAAGCTGTCGATCACTACCACGCCGCGTGGATTTCGTTCGACGCGTTCACGGACCCGATGCGCGAAGTGTCCGGGAGACAATTCCGCCGCGTTCACCCCTTCGATCGACAAACTACCGTTCTCCAGATAGGGCTGGAGTTTCATGCCCAAACCCGTCGACCGCTCGATCAAGGTGTTGCGGCTTTCATCGAAGGTGTAAATGGAGGCGGACTCTCCGCGTTCCAAGGCTGCCAAAGCATAGCGGGTAGCGAGCGACGACTTTCCAGCGCCCGCGGGACCCACCAGCAGCATGCTGGTGCCGCGATGCACTCCGTCGCCGAGCAGTGCGTCCAACGCAGGCACGCCGCTGCTGATCATTTCACCCGCGAAGGTGTCCACCGTATCATCCACCGATAGTCTGGGGAAAACCGCCAGCCCGCCGGTCGCAATCACTACATCATGGTAGCCCCCGCGAAACTTAGCGCTGCGCATTTTAGTGACTTGAATCCGGCGGCGCTCGGCTCCGTATTCGCGAACCAGCCGCTCCAAAACGATCACGCCGTGGGTGATGCTGTGTACTTGCAGCTCATGCGAACGCGACGTCAGGTCATCCAGCAGGAGCGCGGTGCTGCGCCGGCCGGCGAAAAATTGTTTCAGCGCCAGCACTTGGCGGCGGTATCGGAGCGGATCCTGGGCAAGCAAGCGAATTTCGGCTAAGGAATCGAATGCTACGCGATCCGGCTGCAACTCTTCGATGCGATCCAGGATCAACTTAATGGTCTCGCTGAGTTCCACCTCGGATGGATGCAGCAGCGTGTAATACTGATCCGCCGCGAAATTCGCCTCGGGCGGGGTCAGCTCGAAAATAGTAACCCCATCGAGCGACCAGCCGTGAGAGCGTGCCACCGCGTGTAACTCCTCGGACGTTTCAGACAGGGTGACGTAAAGGCACTTTTCACCAGCCCGCGCGCCGTCCAGCATGAACTGGAGGGCCAGCGTGGTCTTTCCGGTGCCTGGATCGCCTTCTAGGAGATAAATGCGGTTTGGATTGAGGCCTCCCAATAGCACATCATCCAAGCCTCGCACCCCAATCGATATGCGCCCGGCGTCGTGGTTATTACGAGTCAAACGAACCCCCGGCCCGTTAGACTCGCAATGCTCGTGGGCCGTTACGGGCGTTACCTTGACGCGAGCGGAGGCTCTGGAAGAGGCACGATCCAGCGCGTTACGATTCCCCGGACGGCGTCCGCGTAGGGCTCAAATCCAATGGGCTTTTGAACGTATTCGCGCGCACCCAGCGCCAGGGCCTTCTGCACTTCGGCTTTGTTCTGGGTCGAGCTGAAGATCACGATGGGGATTTTGGTTTGCTGGTATTGCTGCAGAACAGCTTGCCCGTCAACGCGCGGCATGTTCAGGTCGAGAATGATCAGATTCGGCCGGAACTCGGGCGAACTTAGCATCTTGAGCGCTTGCTCGCCATCCTTAGCCACCATTAGCTTAAGGGGGAAAGGAACTTGCGATAACGCCACCCGGACCAACAGCACGTCGGCAGGATTATCCTCGACAAGGAATACCTCGATTGTTTCCATGACCCCGCACTTTACCTGCTGGTGAGATTCGTCTGGCGCGAATCCGTTACATCAGCATGTCTGCGTGGGCTAAGCGACGGCCGAACCGCTGACGCGTGCGCCGGATTCTTCCAGGAATACTTCGAAGCCGAACAATGGAGTGCGTTCGCCTCTTCCCCAAAGGTTCGTGTTCCACTGCACGCGCAAATAGCGAACGTCAGGGTGCATCGCCATGTTCAGAAGAACCGAATAAACGCCGCAGTATTGACGTTGGCGAAAGGTAAGCAGAGGCTTGAAGCCCCATTCAGTTTGGTCTGGAGATCCCCAAACAGAAACTGTCAGGCCGGTACGCTCCACCACATCGGTGATTCCGAGCGTAACAACCAGCAGCTTGGAGCAATACTCCCCGAGATCCACGACAG
>Ga0210394_10006562_pt1 | contig 12561 bp, 13 predicted proteins | sample IncBWC12MmetaG_FD_160121 | JGI IMG/M metagenome (GOLD analysis project Ga0210394, IMG submission 160121) | Forest soil microbial communities from Barre Woods Harvard Forest LTER site, Petersham, Massachusetts, United States - Inc-BW-C-12-M | ecosystem: Environmental > Terrestrial > Soil >... | reverse complement strand
GGCCTCGCTCGGGCTCTGAACGCCGGCACCAGTGGCTTCGCGAGCATGTCGGCGCGCTCGCGAAGCCCTGCCCCACGCCCCTTTGGCGCCCACACAATCCGATTGCCGACTGACGTCAGAACGGGCTCGTCGCTTTGATTCGGCGTGGTCGTCTTCACCGAGCGGCTCATGCAGAACGTGCTGCGGGAGAAGCTGACCGCGCGATACCTTGAGTGCTGCGCGTCGGGGGCTTGCATCGCATGGCGGGCACAACGCGCGCTGTGGGTCGCTTTTCGCACCGCTATCACGCTAGGCCGATTGAGCGGCCCCGGGCGGGGCGGCCTGTGGCGCCTCGGCCGTCCTGCGAAACGCCGACCACGGGAAGAAATAGACCGAGTACACCACGACGTAGATCGGGAAGGAATCGACCTTCAGCGCGTGGCAGATTGCGAAGAAGAAGATGAGCACGTGCATCCGAATCACGTTCAGGTAGGGGCGACTGAACAGGCCGTGACCTGACACGCCGGCAGCTTTCAGCAGTTGCCCGACGTCCTCGGCTGAGCGAATGCGCCGAGCGTGGATCAGTGCCTCGATCGAACCGAGCAACGCTCGCCGCTCCGCGACGACCACGGGAATCAGGAAGATGCCATAGCGCGGCATCAGATAATGAAAGGCCACCTTCCAAAGCGAGATCGGGTTGAAAGACACCGATCGGAAAGCGAGCTTCGGTACGTCGGTCAACGGAAAAAATGACGAGAGCAATGCGGCGTGCACCGCATGAAATCCGCAGAAATGCACGGAAAAGAATGCCAGCACGAACAGCGCCAGACCGGATCCGATCAGCACGGCCTTCACGCGGTACTGCGCCGGGAAGAGGTCGCTCGAGACGACTGCCGAGCCGATGAACACGCATTTGCCGATCACCGCGACGATCGTCAGGTACCCGATCACGAGACTGCTGAGCCACAGGCACCAGACCAGATCCGTGGTGTGCCATCCGAGCACCCACGTGCATCCGAGACCCACGGTGAATGCCGCCAGGTCCGGGAGCGTCGCCCAGAGACTCGGCAGCGTGAAGCGTGGCGGGTTCATTGCTCTCTCCTGGACATCAACGCAGGGTGCCTGCGGGCGCGAAGGCCAATCTGCCAGAGGCTCGTCAGCGCCAATCCAAGGAGATATCACCGAAAGTCGGGCTGGCGTCATAACTGCCGCAGCCGGTGTCGACACTTTCGTACGGGTCAGGCTGAAATGCCTCGGTCAGAAGTCCCTTGAGGGCGGCGCCGGCCCGGTTGGCGCCGGGATACAGATTTCTGTACGATGTCTCTATGAAAACCACGCTCGACATCGACGATGAGCTGCTGGTCAGGGCGAAAGCCGCCTCGGCGCGTGAACGCAAGAGCCTGACGGCGTTCATCGAGGAAGGCCTGCGGCTGCGGCTGCGCGGTCCACGCATGAACCGGCGGATACCTTCGAGGCGGCTCGCGATCTACCACGGCAAGGGTGGCCTGGTGGCCCGAGTGGATCCGCTCTCGAACCGCTCGCTGCTCGACGCGGCGGACGATGGCGCCTGATCTGAACGTCCTGCTGGTTGCCTCTCGCACCGATCATCCACAGCACGGACCCGCGCTCGCATGGCTCGAGCAGGCGATTGCTGAGTGCGCCACCGGGGGGAGCATCGAGATTCTGCCGATGGTGGCCGCGGGCTTTCTACGCCTCGCCACCCATTCAAAAGTCTTTGCAGCTCCGATGCCGGTGGTCGCGGCGATCGAGTTCATCGACTCACTGCTGGCGATTCCCGGCGTCGACATGCCGGAGCTCGGGCGTGAGTGGCCGACTCTGCGGCAATTAAGCCGCGATCACCGTCTCGCCGCGAACGACATCACCGATGCGTGGATCGCAGCTGCGGTCAAGACGCTGGGCAGCCATCTGGTTACGTTCGACCGCGGCTTCACCCGCCTTCTGGGGCGTTCGGAGCTCACCTTGCTCGACCCGGCGTAGGCCGTTCGCGATCGACGTCAGCGCGGAAGACGATCGCGCCATGTCGGCCGGTCTGCGAGCCAGCCATTATTTCGGGCGCGCCCGCACGATCAGGTTGCCCACGAACGTCAGGACAGGCTCGCCATTCTGATTCAAGGTGGTTGTCTTCACCTTGACCACGCCTTGATCCGGACGAGACTTCGACGGCCGCACCTCGAGTACTTCGCACCGGACGTGCAGCTCGTCGTCGGGTCGAACCGGGCGTGGCCAGCGGAACTCGTCGAAACCGGCGCCGATGATGCCGCCGGCCGGCTTGAATTCGCTGTCGACCAGCAGCCGCATCGTGACTGCGGCGGTGTGCCACCCGCTCGCGGCAAGCCCGCCGAACACGGAACCGGTCGCCGCCTGTTCGTCGAGGTGAAACGGCTGCGGATCGAATTCGGCGGCGAAGCTCTTGATGCGGTCACGCTCGATCCGGATGCGAGTGGATCCTTCGAACGTCTGCGCCGCCTCGAAATCCTCAAGATAGAGCTCTTTCATCGATGCGCTCTGTTTCAGGGATTCCCGGCAGGATAAGGTATCCGCTTCAAGGTAACGAATCGCGCAGTCCCAAGTTCAATGCAGCGCGAGCGCCGGAGTTGCGCAGACTGGGCGACCGATTACCTTGGATGCGTTCGAATTGACCGGCCGGGCCGGCGCCGGCACCCGGCGGCTGCCGGAAGGCCTAGCTATAGCGGAACGGCGCCCGAGCGGGCGCTCAGATGATCTCGCGCTCGATTTCCGCGAACGTGTGAGCCGGCGCAACACCGGGCGCCGCCGTTCCCAGCAGCATGTGGATGCGCGCAGCCGAAAAAAGCCCCCGCACCTGCCACGCCTCGCTGTCCTTCATCCGCTGCACCACGACCAGGTAGCGCATGCCTGCGTCCGACATCAGCGAGGCTACATCGCCAATCGTCAGCCGACCGACCGCCACGTGGTCCAGCACATGCCACTTGGCCATCGGCTCCATGATGTTCTCGACCGTCACGTCCCGCCAGGCGCCCGTGGAAAGGGATTGATCGACCGACTGCATGAAGCGGATCGGCTTCTCGCCCTGGATGTCGTAGGAGGTCACCGAGCCCACCAGCGCCCCACGATCGTCCACGACGAATGTGAAGCGCGCACCGGAAAGCTTCATCTGCTGCAGTGCGAGGCCAATCGAAGTCGACGCCGGCGTGGTGAGCATCGGGCCGTTTCTGAAGTCCGTCATCGCCTGCGAGGCGGGATCGGTGGGCTGCAGGTACGCGTGGTCGCTGCGCGAATACATCAGGAGGTGGCACTTGGGCGATTCAAGCAGTGATTGCAGCAATGCGCGGCGGTTCATCTGGCACCCTCCTGGTCCATAGCTCGGTGTACTCGACCCATTCTGCCGCAGATTCAGACCCGAATGAACGCGGCCAGCTGGGGATCAGCACGCAATTGGGCAATGTGCTCATCCGACGGAAGCTGTGGGCGGTCCCGCTCCCGGCTGACCAGGCACAGGAACCCGAGCGCACCGAACTCGTGCGCCCGGAACTGGTGCCACGTGAGCGGTGGCACGCAGACGAGGTCGCGCTCGCCGAGCGCATAGATCCGGTCACCGACCAGGCAGCTGCCCGCGCCGTGCAGCACCATCACCGCATGCGTATGGGCGTGGCGTTCCAGCGTCGTGTGGCCGGCGGGCGCCACCTCGAAGTAGCGCCACTGCGCGCCACCCGCGTCTTCGAACAGCACCTGGCGCGTGACGCCTTCAAACGGTGCCTCGCCTTCCCGCTTGTAGTGCAGCAGCTCCACGCCCGCCCAGCGTCCCGCCGCGGCGGCCTTGCGCAGCACCGGCTCGCTCATGCCGCCCTCCCGGCCGATGCGTGCGAAGGCGCCGGCGCCGAGTGAACCTGCTTCACGAACGACGTCGCGCGCGCCAGCACCGAGTCGCCCGCGGCGGTAGCGCCGGCCAGCAGATGGCCTCCGATCAACAGCATCACATCCGTTCCGAATTCTTCGATCATCTCGTTCACCCGTTCCGTTCGCATCCCGCCGGCCGGCACCGGCAATATCGGCGCATGGCTGCCCAGCGCCTCGCGCGCTCGCTGCGCGATCGCGCGGCAGGTCGCGCGGTCATAGGAAAAACGTCCGCCGAAGTTCGGGAATATGGTCGCATCGGCGCCGAACATCCTGAACAGCCGCCCGAGCAGCAGCGCCGGCGCGATCCGCGCGTTTCCGCTCAATGCCGGGTGCGCCAGGATCGGTACGCCGGCCTCCTCGCGCACCAGCTCCACCAGCGTCGGAATGCCGCACAGCATCGGGCAGATCAGGACGGCGCCGACGCCCTCGTCGCGAGCGATCCGCAACTGCTCCCCCAGGCGCCGCGGGCCACCCGACAGCGTCGGTGCGTACAGCGCCCGAGCATCCGGTCCGCGCTCGCGCGTTGCCCGCTCGATCGCCTGCTGCACCGCGGCCACGCGCGGCCCGAAGCGCGCATCGTCCTGATCGGCGATCCCGTGGTCGTCCTTGATCACATCGATTCCCGCCAATGCGAACGTCCTCGCCAACTCGCCCAGTTGGTGCGGCGACAGCCCTTGCGGCTTCAGCGCCGTGCACGTGAGCGCGCGCGGTGCAGCGCGATCCAACCCCAGCGCGCGGCGCCAGCCATCGACCCCGAAGCGCGGGCCGGGCAGCGACTGCAGGATCTCGGGGCTCGGTTCGAAGTCGGTCAGTTCGACATCCGGTTGCAGCGAGCAGTTCCCGAACAGCATGTTCAATAGTTGCCCGGCTTCCAACCCGGTGGTTCGCGTCGCCAGGGACAGTTTCACCTGGAAGATATCCGCCGACTCGGGCGTGTCGAGGGGCTCGATCGACTCGACGCGGGCTACGACGTGATCGCGCACCGACGCCTGGGTGACCGCTTCGAGCGGCATTTCGATGCTCTGTTCGAGCGCAAGTGCCTGCGCGCGAGCCTGCACGTCGCGCGCGCTAGCGCGCACCCGGTAAGTCGCACGGAACCGATCGGATGAGTGAGTCGACATTCGCGTATCGTACGAAGCTTTCCGCCATCCGCAAGTCGAACTCAGTGGCCTGCAAACCCCGATTCGGTAGTGCCTTGCGCGCCGGGGCAACGATGATTCGGCAAACTGGATGCGGCGCTCTGTGCGCGGCCGTGCTGGCACTGGCCGCACACGCGCAGACGCCTGGCTCCGTCTACCTGGAGGAACTGACCTGGACCGAGCTGCGGGCCGCGATCGACGGCGGCAAAACCACCGTGATCATCCCGATCGGGGGCACCGAGCAAAGCGGCCCGGCGATCGTGCTCGGAAAGCACAACGAGCGCGTGCGGGTGCTGGCCGGCCGCATCGCGCAAGCGCTGGGCAACGCGATCGTGGCCCCGGTGATCGCGTACGCTCCGGAGGGAGGCATCGATCCGCCCTCCTCGCACATGCGCTTCGCCGGAACGATCTCGATCCCGGACGATGTGTTCCAGCGCACGGTGGAATATGCGGCGCGCAGCCTGCGGGTGCACGGCTTCCGCGACATCGTGCTGCTGGGCGACCATGGCGGCTACCAGCGCGATTTCAAACCGGTGGCGGACCGCCTGAACCGCGCATGGGGCGCTTCCCACACCCGCGTGCATGTGGTCTCCGAATACTATCGCGCCAGCGAGGACGGCTTCGCAGCGCTGCTGCGCGAGCGGGGTTTCCGCGACGATGAGATTGGCACCCACGCCGCGCTGGCGGATACATCGCTGATGCTGGCCATCGACCCGGGCGCGGTACGAACCGAATTGCTCAAACCCGGGGTCGCGCTCGGACCGGCGCAGGGCGTCTACGGCGGCGATCCGCGGCGCGCCAGTGCCGCCCTGGGTCAGCTGGGCGTCGACGAGATCGTTTCCAAAACCGTGACTGCGATCCGCGCCAGCGTGGCCGCTCGCAACCATTGAGAGATGATGCATAAAACCCTTAGAAGTCTGACCGGCGCCGCCGCGCTGTGCGTCGGCTCGCTCGCGTCGCACGCGCAAACGCCTGCGCCGGCAATCGACGTCGTCCCGGGCATGCCCCCTGTGGTCGACGCCGGCAATTTGTATTCCGAGGCCCGGGCAAACAACGTGAGCCGGTCGGTCGCCAGCGCGCTGACACGGGTCTACGTGCCGAACCTGCGGTCCAACGACGTGAGCGTGATCGATCCGCTCACCCGCAAGGTGATCGACCGCTTCAAAGTCGGCACCAATCCGCAGCACATCGTCCCGGCCTGGGATCTGCAGACGCTCTGGGTCACCAACAACGCGGAAGGCCGAACCACTGGCAGCCTGACGCCGATCGACCCCCAAACGGGCAAACCCGGTAAGTCGATTGCGGTGGACGATCCGTACAACATGTATTTCACGCCGGATGGGCATGAGGCGATCGTCGTGGCCGAAGCGCGCGAGCGGCTCGACTTCCGTGACCCACACTCGATGGCGCTGAAGTCCTCGCTGCCGGTACCCAAGTGCAAGGGCATCAATCATGCCGACTTCTCGATCGATGGCCGCTACGCGATCTTCACGTGCGAGTTCACGGGCTCCCTCGCCAAGATCGATATGACGCAGCGCCGCGTCGTCGGGCTCCTGAAGCTTTCCAAGGGCGGAATGCCGCAGGACATCCGCGTGACGCCCGACGGCAAACGTTTCCTGGTCGCCGACATGATGGCCGACGGCGTGTTCGTGGTGGACGGCGCGAGCTTCAAGGAAGTGGGATTCATCGCAACCGGTGTCGGAACGCACGGCCTGTATCCAAGCCGCGACGGAACTCACCTCTACGTGGCCAACCGGGGCTCGAACCACATCCACGGCAAACCCCATGGGCCCGGCAGCGTGTCGGTGATCGATTTCAGCACGCTGAAGGTCATCAAGACGTGGCCGATACCCGGCGGCGGCAGCCCGGACATGGGCAACGTCAGCGCCGACGGGCACCAGCTGTGGTTGTCCGGCCGCTACGACGATGTGGTGTACGTATTCGATACCGACTCGGGTGAGGTCGCCCAGATTCCAGTCGGCCAGGAGCCGCATGGCCTGACCGTGTGGCCCCAGCCGGGGCGCTACTCGCTGGGGCACACGGGGAACATGCGCTAGCGACCCTCACCCCCGCCCCTCTCCCGCAAGCGGGAGAGGGGAGAATCCCGTCACGCTTTAACCGCGAGGCTCTCCCGCTCGTGGTAGAGGGGAGAATCCCGTCAGGCTTAACCCAGCCGCGCTCCCGCTCGCGGTAGAGGGCCGAATCCCGTCAGGCTTTGACCGCGCCGCGCGCGGCATCGACGCTCCAGGCGCCGGGCCCGGCCACCGACAGAAACAGAAAGACGAAGCAAAACAGCACCGCCGGCTCGCCGTAGTTCAACAGCGGCGACAGGACATTCCCCTGCGGCGCGTGCGCGATGAAGTAGGCAAATGCCATTTCGCCCGAAAGCACGAACGCGGCAGCCCGGCCCCATAACCCGATCAGCAGCAGCGTGCCGAACACGAGCTCGATGATGCCTGCTATTCCAGGCAAGGAGATCAGCTGCAGGTTGTCGAAGGCCGCCACATGCGGGACCGCGAAGAATTTCGCGGTTGCATGCTGCAGAAACAGATACGCGGTGACCAGTCGTAACAGGCCCTGGACTCTGGGCGTCCAGCTTGCAAAAAACGTCTGACCGATGGGCATACGACACCCCCTGGATGAGAACTGGGCTTCGAAAGCTTAACCAAGCGTTGGGGGATGAATCGTGCTCGTAACGAAACGTTACGCGCGCGCTCAGGCGCCGCATCCGTAAGCCGCGTGTGGTTAACAAAAGTCTGTGCAAATCCGCTCCGGCCGAGAGAAAAACCGATCGACGGCAGTCGTCAACCGTGAACGATTCAGCGCGTTGAGCGGATATACTGGTTCGGTTGCTCGAGTAGGGACGGCTGCGATGAAGAGCTTCGGTTGGCCGGCGGCAGTGCGGATCGGCGCAGTACTGGGACTGGTTGGCATATTCGCGCCTTCGCTGGCGAGCGCGGAGATCTATGCCTGGATCGATTCGAACGGCGACGTGACCTACGGCAACCTGCCTCCGCCGAAAAATGCGCGCGTGTTCGAAGTGATCAACGAAACGCCGCCGCCCTCGCCCCAAAGCCAGGCCGCGGCCGAAGCCGCTCACCAGGCCGAGATGCGGGCGCTGAACGACAGGGTTCAGCAGCTGGAGCAGGAATTGCAGCAAAGCCGCTACCAGGCGATGCCGCCGGCGCCCTATCCGATGGCGGCGCCCCCTTCGTACGCTCCACCGCCGGACTACGCAACAGCATCGTCTTACGGTGGGTGCGATTCCGACTTCTATGATTGCAGTTCCTGGGCCGGACCGGTCTACTACACGGTCGGCGTTGCGCCGTATTGGGGATTCCGCCCCCGCCGTGACTTCGACCACTTTCATCACGGCCGGGTTACGCACCCGACCGGCGGGCCACACTTCGTCAGCACGAGCCATTTCGCTTCGGCGGGCCATATGTCGTCGCCGCACGGCTCGGGCCATTCCGCCTCGGGGCGTTCCCGCTGACGAGGCTTTCTTAAAGGCGCAAGCACTGCCCCGCCTGAGCGGGGGGCAGGCCTACTGCGCCCAGAACTCGTACATCGCGTTGACGCGGCTTTCTTAAAGCCGCAAGCGCTGCCCCGCCGAGGCGGGGGCAGGCTTACTGCGCCCAGAACACGTACATCGCCTTGTACGGGACCTCGAGCACCTCGCCGACCTTCGAGCACGGCCCTTGCGGCGCCGAACCGCCCGACGTAAAGAGGCGCTGGACAGCGCGCACGTGATCCAAGCGGCCCGGCGTCCCCGCCGATTCGGTGTTCAGCAACAACCAGGCAATGGCCCCCGCCTCCTTGGCGTCGGCTTTCGCGGCAACTTTTCCGGTGATTTTGCTGCCGTCGGTCGCCTCCCAGGTTGGACCGGCATAGTGGCGCGCCACGCCTTCTCCGCGCTGATCGGTCAGCGTCGCGCGCGGTGCCTCGAAATTCCAGACGGCGGCCGCGGCGCCCTCGGCACCTTTTGGTGGCCCGCAGCGATAGATCTGGACACCGGTGGCGCTGGCCTCCAGCACGCGCTTCAGCCCCGCCGGAGGCGCCAGGCTGTCAGGCACCGACTCGGCCGCTCGCACGGCGCTCAGCGCAACCGGCAACAACGCAATCAAACTCGCCATCGTGGCAGCTCGCATCCGTCCCCTCCCTTGAAATAAGTGTCCAGTTCGTGCCAACCGGGTCAGGATCTCCCTGGTGGCTTGGCCGACTCGAAGTCCTCCAGCCAGTATTCCTGCGGTCGGCGCGACGCTGGGTCCCGCCCCGATCGCTCCGCTTCCAGGCGGCGCAGTTCCACCCGGCGGATCTTGCCCGAGATCGTCTTGGGCAGCTCATAAAATTCGACGCAGCGGATTCTCTGATAGGCAGGGAGCCGGTCGCGCGCGAAATCCAGGATCGCGCGTGCCAGTTCCCGATCGGGCGCAAATCCGGTGCGCAGCGCGACGAATGCCTTCGGAACCGACAGCCGGAGCGGGTCTGGGCTCGGCACCACCGCGGCCTCGGCCACCGCCGGATGCTCGATCAGCGCGCTCTCCAGCTCGAACGGGCTGATCCGATAGTCCGACGATTTGAAGACATCGTCGGCACGCCCGACGTAGGTGATGTAGCCATCCTCGTCGATCGAGGCCACATCGCCGGTGCGGTACCGGCCCGAGCGCGTCACTTCTTGCGTCTTGGTCGTATCGCCCTCGTAGCCCATCATCAGCCCCGTCGGACGCGGGTCGAGCACCAGCGAGATCTCACCCTCGGTCGCCGCGGTGCCATCCGGGCCGATCAACTCGATATCGAACCCCGGCAATGGCCGCCCCGCCGAGCCGGGTTTGACCTTCTGCCCTGGCGAATTTCCGATCACCGCGCTCGTTTCGGTCTGGCCGAAGCCGTCGCGGATCGTGATGCCCCACGCGCGCTTGACCTGCTCGATGACTTCCGGATTCAGCGGCTCGCCGGCGGCGACCAGCTCGCGCAGCGGCACCTTGAAGGACGCGAGGTCCTCCTGGATCAGCATGCGCCAGACGGTTGGCGGCGCGCACAGCGACGTGACGGTACAGTCGCAGATCGTCTGCAGCGTCCGCCGCGCGTTGAAGCGGGCGAAATTGCCGACGAAGATGGTGGCGCCGGCGTTCCAGGGCGCGAAAAAACAGCTCCACGCGTGCTTGGCCCAGCCGGGCGAGCTGATGTTCCAATGGACGTCGCCCGCCTTCAGGCCGATCCAGTACATCGTCGACAGGTGCCCGACCGGATAGCTCTGGTGACTGTGCAGAACCAGCTTGGGCCGCGCGGTGGTGCCCGACGTGAAATACAGCAGCAGTGGATCGCTCGCCTGCGTGCGCCCGGTCGCATCGAAATGCGCGCTGGCCGATTGCGCGTCCTCCAGTCGAAGCCAGCCCGGACGCGCCTCGCCGGCGCTCACGCGGGTCAAGGCGGCGGGCATCGCCGCAAACTTGTGCGTCTCGCTCGAGGCGACCACCGCGTGGCGGATCGCACCCCGCTCGATCCGATCGCGCAAGTCGTCCGGGGTCAGCTGGGTCGTGCTGGGGACGATTACGGCGCCGAGCTTGATGCTGGCCAGCATCACGTCCCAAATCGCGGTCTGGTTCGGCATCATCACCAGCACCCGGTCGCCACGCCTTACACCGGCGTCCTTCAGAAAGTTGGCAACGCGGTTGGATTGCTCCGACATCTGCGCAAAGCTGAACCGGCTGGTGCTGCCGTCGTCGTCGATGATCCACAGCGCGGGGGTCGAATTGGATCGCGCCTGAACATCGAAGAAGTCCAGCGCCCAGTTGAATTCGGTGAGCGCCGGCCACCGAAACTCGCGGCGGGCTGTCGCATAATCCTCGCGGTGTTGCTGCAGAAAGTCGCGAGCCTGGATGAACGGGTGGGTCATGGTGTCGATCCCTCGGGTGGCGATCCCTCAGTCGTGCTGCGGCCGGCGATACGATAGCGGGCGCGGCTTTCGCGCCGCAACACGCTGCGATCCGACCGCGCTTGTCGCTGGGCAATTAGGCGACTAGATTGAGCCGGCGTCCACTGCCGGTCAACTAGAGCTTGAGGCGGGAGCTTGAGGCGGGAGCTTGAAGAGCGGGAGCCTGAAGAACGGGAGGTCGCAGAAGTGGCGGAAGGCAAGCTCACACAAAGCTACGTGCACGGCGCAAGCCACGTGGCCCTGATCGGCGAGACGATCGGTGCCACTTCGAGCGCGCCGTGGCACGGTGGGGCGACCGCGACGCGTTGATCGTGCGCCACCAGGCCGTGCGCTGGAGCTACGCGGAGCTCGAGCGGCGCGTCGACGCGCTGGCCCGGGGCCTGTTGTGGCTGGGGTTGGAGCCGGGAGATCGGGTCGGGATCTGGTCACCGAACAATTCCGAGTGGCTCACCACGCAATTGGCGACCGCCAAGGCGGGAATCATCCTGGTCAACATCAATCCGGCGTATCGCGTGGCCGAGCTGGAGTATGTGATCAACAAGGTCGGCTGCAAGGCACTGATCAGCGCCACCTCGTTCAAGAGCAGCGACTACGCGGCGATGCTGCGTCAGCTCGCGCCGGAAATCGAACGCAGCGCGCCGGGGCGGCTCGAATCGAAGCAGCTGCCATCGCTCAGGACGCCGATCCTGATCGGGAGCGAGCGGCAGCCCGGGTTCCTGCCTTACGACGAGCTGATCGAGCGCGGGGGCGCCGAGCCGACGGCGCGCCTTGCCGAGCTGGCCGCGCAGATCCAGTTCGACGACCCGATCAACATCCAGTTCACCAGCGGCACCACCGGCGCGCCCAAGGGGGCGACGCTGACCCATCACAACATCCTGAACAACGGGTTCTTCATCGGCGAGGCGCAGCGGCTCACCGACCGGGACCGCGTCTGTATCCCGGTGCCGCTGTATCACTGCTTCGGCATGGTGCTTGGCAACCTGGCATGCATCACGCACGGGGCGGCCATGGTGTACCCGTCCGAGGGGTTCGAGCCGCTCGCCACCCTGCAGACCGTGCAGGACGAGCGTTGCACTGCGCTGTACGGGGTGCCGACCATGTTCATCGCGGAGCTGGCGCTGCCCGAGTTCAAGTCGTTCGACCTGAAATCGCTGCGCACCGGGATCATGGCCGGCTCGCCGTGCCCGATCGAAGTGATGAGGCGCTGCATCAGCGAGATGCACATGTCGGACGTGACGATCGCCTACGGGATGACCGAAACCAGCCCGGTCAGCTTCCAGACCTCCGACGACGACCCGATCGAACGCCGGGTCGCGACCGTCGGCCGTATCCATCCTCATGTCGAAGTGAAGATCGTCGACGCCGAGGGGCGGATCGTCCCGCCCGACACGCCGGGCGAGCTGTGCACGCGCGGCTACTCGGTGATGCGCGGCTATTGGGGCGACCCCGACCAGACCGCCCAAGCGATCGACGCCGCCCGCTGGATGCACACCGGCGACCTGGCCACGCTGGATCAGGACGGCTACTGCAATATCGTGGGCCGATCGAAGGACATGGTGATCCGCGGCGGCGAGAACGTCTATCCGCGCGAGATCGAGGAATTCCTGTTCC
>Ga0210394_10006561_pt1 | contig 12561 bp, 8 predicted proteins | sample IncBWC12MmetaG_FD_160121 | JGI IMG/M metagenome (GOLD analysis project Ga0210394, IMG submission 160121) | Forest soil microbial communities from Barre Woods Harvard Forest LTER site, Petersham, Massachusetts, United States - Inc-BW-C-12-M | ecosystem: Environmental > Terrestrial > Soil >... | reverse complement strand
GTAGAGGCCGGGCTTTAGCCCGGCTCTTTGCGTAGCACAGCAGAATCGCTAGAACATGCCGATCAATACCATCATCGTGGACGACGAAAAGCCGGCGCGGGAGGAACTCGCGTTTCTGCTAAAGGCCTTCCCCGAAGTCAACATCATCGGGCAAGGGAAGAACGGCGTGGAAGCCGTAGCGTTGATCAAGGAGCACTCTCCCGATCTCGTTTTCCTGGATGTGCAGATGCCAGGGCTTGACGGGTTCGGCGTGCTGAAAAAATTGGTCGAGCGAAAAATGAAAATGCCGCACGTGGTTTTTGCGACGGCGTTCGACCAGTACGCGGTTCAGGCGTTCGATGTAAACGCCGTGGACTACGTCTTGAAACCGTTTGATAAGGCGCGCATCTCCAAAGCAATTCAGCGCGCGAAAAAAATGCTGGACACGCAAACGTCGACGACAGAGCGGCTCGAACAACTCGTAAACCAGCTCGGTGCGGCTAAGAGTGCGCCGCAAAAGGTGAAAGTGCTGGTGCAGTCGCAGCAGCGGCTCTTGCTGGTGAACGCGGAAGACGTAATTTTTGCGACGTTTGTCGGCGGCTCAATTTCGGTTGTGACGCGAGACGTGGAAGGCTCGTCGAACTACCGCACGCTAGAAGAACTGAACGCCACGCTCGATTCGGAATCGTTCTGGCGCCCGCACCGCTCGTTTCTCGTGAACACGCAACACATCAAGGAAGTCGTGCCGTGGTTCAACTCCACCTTCATCCTGAAAATGAACGACAAAAAATCCACCGAAGTCCCCGTAAGCCGCGTCCAGGCCAAGCGCCTGCGTGAACTTTTTAAGCTGTAACAATCATCTTCCGAGGTCAGGAGCGCCGAATGCTCGATCCCAAAATACGAGATGGGTTGAAGCCTGGCGATGCCCGTTTCCTGGAGATTATAGACAAACACGGATGGCACGTGATGAATGTTGCGCCGAAGGTCGATTCTGATGATGCGGAGGAATGGTTCTCTTATTCGACTGGTCTCTTCCTGCGCTTTCAGCATGCTGAAATCGTCCTTTGTGGCCTCGATGGCGGCGTCAGCACGCAAATCATCAACTCGATCGGCGATGAATTGAAAAGCGAGCGCAAATTCGAGTTAGACACGGATTGCGCCGACATTTTTTCAGATGACGTGAAGTGCCGCTTTCGTGCCGTTCACTCCAGCCAATACGCTGAATATGTCGGCTGGGCGATGTGGTTTTACGAGGGAGAACACTTTCCCCTCTGGCAGTGTTTCTGGCCTGACAAGTCCGGCAAATATCCGTGGGAGGTGGGTTGCAATCGTAGCGTGGTTGAGCTTCAACCCCTTTTATACAAACCATCCCCCAAAAAAGTCATGTAAGCGAGCCCACTCCTTCCACACTAGCCACCTGCGCTGTGCCCTACGGGTGGTCGTGAAGGTGTGTTAGCATTCTGCGTACCGCGCGTACAACCGAGACGATGGATTTTTCGCTTAACGACCACCAAAAACTGATACGGGATACGGTTCGCCAATTCATGGAGGCGGAAGTGCGGCCTTCGGTGAAGCAGCGCGACCGCGAAGAGCGTTTTCCTGCCGAAGAAATCAAAAAACTGGCGGAGCTGGGCTGTTGCGGGATGATGATTCCCGAAGAGTGGGGCGGGCCGGGGCTCGATACGCTTTCGTATGTGCTGATGCTGGAAGAAGTGGCGCGAGTGGATGCGGCGATGGCTACCTCGCTGAGCGTGACGAATTCGGCGGTCCAAGTGCCGCTGACAAAGTTCGGTACCGAGGAGCAGAAGAAAAAATATCTGCGGCGGCTGGCGACGGGAGAAATTCTTGGCTCGTTTTGTTTGACGGAGCCTGCGGCTGGTTCGGACGCGGCTGGAATTCAGGCGCGGGCGGTCGCGATGCAGCGCGTTGGTTCGGGGCTCGGTGCGAGGACTTCCCCGGTACCCGCGTTTGCACCCGCAGCGGACGCCGCCTGGAGCGGAGCACCACTGGGCACGCCGAGCGGCGATGTCTATCGTCTGAACGGGACGAAGACTTGGGTGTCGAACGGACACGTCGCTGGCCTGTTCATTGTGTTTGCGAAGACCGATCCGGGTGCGGGCAGCAAGGGCATCACCGCGTTTCTGGTTGAGCCGGGGTTTCCGGGGTTCAAGGTTGGTCGGCATGAAGACAAGATGGGGCAGCGGAGCACGCCGGCTGTCGAGATTTTGTTGAACGACTGCGATGTGCCGCGCGAGAACCGTTTGGGTGAAGAGGGGCAGGGGTTGAAGATTGCGCTTAGCGCGCTGGACGGCGGGCGCATCGGCATAGCGGCGCAGGCGCTCGGGTTGGCGCAGGGGGCTTTGGACGAGTCGGTGAAGCATGCCAAGGCGCGGCGGGCGTTTGGGAAGACGATTGGAGAGTTTCAGGCGATTCAGTGGATGCTGGCGGACATGCAGACGGAGATCGAGGCGGCGCGCGGGCTGGTCTATCATGCGGCGTGGCTGAAGGATACGCACCCGGGGAAGCTGGGGGCGGCGTCGTCCAAGGCGAAGCTGTATGCCAGCGAGATGGTCAATCGGGTGGTGGCTAAGGCGGTGCAGATTCATGGCAGCTCGGGATATTCGCGGGAGTCGGATGTCGAACGGATGTACCGCGACGCGCGGGTGATTACGATTTATGAGGGGACTAGCGAGATCCAGAGGATGATCATTGCTCGCGAGCTGCTTGGCACACCTGGGACTCGGGCTTAGTTAACGATAACTACCCCTCCCCCCGGTTTTTTTGTAAACAGTGATTCTAAAGAGTTTTATGTTGTTTAGAATCAACACTTATAGAAGTGCGGATTCTAAAAGACTTAGGTGAACGAGGGGATGACGGACTTGGGATTGGGAACAAAAATACCCAATGCGGATAGTACCGCAAGAGTTATCTTTTGTCAAGGCAAAAGAAGGAATTTTTACACAGAGGACGCTGAGAGCACAGAGGTCACAGAGGTCACAGAGAAGAGGAGCTCGGATTGACGATGGGGGTTGAGGGGAAGAAGAGGAGTCGGGTGATAAGCGGGATGCGGCCTACGGGGAGGCTGCATATTGGGCATTACTTTGGGGCGCTTGAGAACTGGGTGCGGTTACAAAATGACCCAACGTACGAGTGCTTTTACTTTATTGCGGATTGGCATGCTTTGACTAGCGACTATGCGGATACGTCGGGGGTGGCGCAGAACACGATTGAGATTATGACGGATTATCTGGCGGCGGGATTGGATCCGGCTAAGTCCGTGATTTTTCAGCAGTCTTTGGTGCCGGAGCATGCGGAGTTGCATTTGTTGTTGTCGATGGTGACGCCGTTGAGTTGGCTCGAAAGGGTGCCGACATATAAAGAGGCGCTGGAGCAGGTTAAGGATAAGGACCTGCACAATTATGGGTTTTTGGGGTATCCGTGTTTGCAGACGGCGGATATTGTGATTTACAGCGAGGAAGGAGCACAACTTTACGTGCCGGTGGGGGAGGATCAGGTTTCGCATGTGGAGTTGAGCCGGGAGATTGTGAGGCGGTTTAACTCGTTTTATGGCTTCTCTATAGATCGGGCACTCTTCGAGCCCCAAAACGCTAGCCTGCTTAGAATGGTCCATCAGGAGCTTAGGCCAATCTTGATTTACATGACCCAAAACGCAAATGACTTGGACCTAGCTGACGAGATCGCGTTGCTGCCAGAAGTTGCAAGGAAGGATGCACGGGACATCGGTTTCGACAATTTCCGAAATCAAATGGGTGAAGCAGCCAGATTCTTTCGTGGGCCCGAATGCCTCACCGAGCCGGGGGTGATGCTGACAGAGACGCCGAGGATACCGGGGCTTGACGGGCGGAAGATGTCGAAGAGTTATGGGAATGCGATTACGTTGAGCGAGACGGATGAGGAGATACGGAAGAAGACGAAGGTGATGGTGACGGACCCGGCGCGGAAGAGGCGGACCGATCCGGGAAATCCGGACGTGTGTCCGGTGTACGACTGGCATAAACTTTTCTCGGCGCAGGAGCCGGGGCGGTTGGAGTGGGTGCGGCAAGGTTGCACGACGGCGGGGATTGGGTGCATTGAGTGTAAGGCGGCGATGGCGGACAACTTGATTAAGTGGATTGGGCCAAAACGAGAACAGCGAATCAAGTGGGAGAACGATCCGAAGGGCGTGCTGGAAATTATTGACGATGGGTCGAAGAAGGCGCGGGTTGAGGCAAAGAAAACAATGGAGCGGGTGAGAGAAGCGGTGTTTCATTGGAAAGACAAGCGGCGAGAGATTGGCGGCACTGCAGAGGGACCCAAGTAGGGCTGAAGGTGGATTTTAACGCAGAGGTCGCAGAGGGCACGGAGAAGGGAAAAAACGAGAAGCATGCGTCCTGAGCCGTGACCTTACAGAGCGCCCTACACGAAGAGAATAGAGATATAATTCCCGGCAATTATGGGCCTTGCTGCTGGGTCAAGACTTGGACCTTACGAGATAACGGGGCCGCTGGGAGCGGGCGGGATGGGAGAGGTGTATCGGGCGCGGGACACGCGGCTCGAGCGCACCGTGGCGATTAAGATTTTGCCGGCGCAGTTTTGTGCAGATCCAGTTCGAAAGCAAAGATTCGAGCGCGAAGCGAAGACCATTTCCAGCCTGAATCATCCCCACATTTGCGTGTTGCATGATATCGGTAGTCAGGACGGCGTGGACTACCTGGTGATGGAGTGTGTGGAGGGAGAGACGCTGGCGAAGCGGCTGGAACGAGGACCGCTGCCGCTCGATCAAATCCTGAGATACGGCGCGCAAGTAGCAGTAGCGTTGGATAAGGCGCATCGCAGCGGGGTGGTGCATCGTGACCTGAAGCCCGGAAACATCATGCTGACGGCGTCGGGCGCAAAGCTGCTGGATTTTGGGTTGGCGAAGCCGGCGGGGCCGCTGGTCGGGGGCATGACGCTAACGGCAGCGGCGACGCAGACGACGCCAGTTACGGCCGAGGGCACGATCGTTGGGACGATTCAGTACATGTCGCCGGAACAGATCGAAGGGAAAGAGGTGGACGGACGGAGCGACATCTTCTCCTTGGGCGCAGTGCTGTACGAGATGTTGACGGGGCAGAAGGCGTTTCAAGGGAAGAGCCAATTGAGTGTGGCTTCGGCGATTCTCGAAAAAGAGCCCGCACCAATTAGCAGCATAAAGCCGATGACACCAGCGACCCTGGATCACGCGATTCGGCGGTGTCTGGTGAAGGATCCCGAAGACCGTTGGCAAGCGGCGCGTGATCTGGCGCTCGAATTGAATTGGATTGGGGAAGCAGGATCGCAAGCGGGTGTGACTGCCGTTGCGCCGGGAATGGCCGCGAAGAAAAGGCGCGAGCGGATCTTGTGGCTAGGGCTTATCGTTTTCGTGCTAGCAGCGGTGGTGGCGGCGGTTCTTTTCGGGGTTTTGAAGTGGGGCCGCACGCCCGAGCAGATGCAAGTCGTACGGACGTCCATCCTTTCGCCAGAAAAGACTAGATTCGCTCCCGTCGGAGTTTCAGGCGGCCCCGCGGCGATATCGCCGGATGGAAAAATGCTGGCGATTCCGGCGCGAGCCGAGTCCGGCGAAGAGCTACTATGGATTCGTTCGCTGGATTCGCTCACGGCCCGGCCACTTCAGGGAACACAGGACGCCAGCTATCCCTTCTGGTCGGCGGATAGCCGCTTCATTGGGTTTTTCGCAGAGGGCAAGCTGAAAAAGGTAGAGGCTTCGGGCGGACCGGTGCAGCCGCTGTGTGACAGCGTGGAGGGGCGCGGCGGAACGTGGAACAAATCCGGAGTCATCATTTTCACGCCATCGCCGGGAGCGCCGTTATTTCGAGTTGACGATTCGGGTGGTACTCCCGCTGCGGTAACGAAGTTAGATCAATCGCAAGCGGAAACGTCGCATCGATGGCCGTACTTCCTGCCGGACGGCCGGCACTTCCTATATTTTGCGCGAGGCAGGACTTCCGGAATTTACGTGGGGAGCCTGGAGTCGCAACAGACGAAACTGATTCTGCCTTCCGAGGGCCAGGCAATCTATTCGCGGGCGGGCGGACATTTGGTCTGGTGGCAAGAAGGCTACCTTTTGGCCCAGCCGTTTGATGCGACACAAATGAAGCTTTCAGACCGAGCTACGCAGGTGGCAGACCACGTTCTTTTTTCTGAAGTCCAAAACGTTGCGATTTTCAGCCTGTCGCAAAACGGAATCCTGGTTCTACAAAACGGAGGGACTCTGAATGCGGATCAACTCTCGTGGATAGACCGGTCGGGCAAGCCAGCTGGGAGCGTCCCGGTTGAACAAACGAACCTTGCGCACGTGCGGATTTCACCCGATGGGCAGAAAATCGCATTAACGGTTGGCGATCCGGCTGGATTTAATAAGGAAGACATCTGGCTGTTTGATTTGGCAAGGGGCGTACGTACACGGTTCACTTTTTCTCAATCGGCGCGTGACGCGGTCTGGTCACCCGATGGAAGCCGCGTAGCGTATTCATCAACGACGCCGGCCGGCACAGGCCTTTTCGTAAAATCGGCAACGTCTATAAGTAAGGAAGAGCTGGTTCTCGATTCTGCAGAAATGAAGAGGCCGTGGTCGTGGTCTGGCGATGGCCGGTTCCTTGCGTACATGCGGCACGATGCGCAACCAACGAAGGACAAGTTTGACATCTGGATTCTGCCGCTCTTCGGAGATCGCAATCCATTCCCGTTTCTGCAATCGGACTACGATAACGGAACTCCGTCGTTCTCTCCGAACGGGCGATGGATCGCCTACACTTCGAGAGAGTCCGGGTCCGCGGAAGTGTACGCAGCCTCTTTCCCGGACGGGGCGACAAAATTCCAAGTCTCGAACCATGGAGGCTTTTCCCCGGTGTGGCGGCGGGATGGCAGAGAACTTTTCTATCTTTCGATGGGCGGCCAGTTGATGGCAGTGGGAATAGCCAATGAGAGTTCGAGTTTGCGGCTGGCGACGCCGGAATCGCTCTTTTTGATGGGTTTTTCGTTGTCACGGGGCGGAACGCCGTTATCGCAGCGGCAGCCGTTTGACGTTTCTCCGAAAGGAGATCGGTTCGCGGTGACGTCGTATGCCACGCTGGAAGCTCAGCCGCTGACGCTGGTGATCAACTGGGATGCGGAGTTGAAGAAGAAATGAGGGCGGCGGACGGCTAGAGGCGCGGGGAAGCAGTGTATGTTTGAGAGCCGAAAGAGAAATCGAAGTAGAGAGGTCAGGAAGATTCGGAATTTACGCAGAGGACGCTGAGACCGCAGAGGGCACAGAGAAGAGGAAGGCAGAGAAGTATGCGACCGCGGAAGCCGAACTTACAGAGCTACCCTACACAGAGCGACTCGACTAACAGCACGACCCTACACGAAGAGAATAGAGATATAATCCCCGGCAATTATGGGCCTTGCTGCTGGGTCAAGACTTGGACCTTACGAGATAACGGGGCCGCTGGGGGCGGGCGGGATGGGGGAGGTGTATCGGGCGCGGGACACGCGGCTCGAGCGCACCGTGGCGATTAAGATTTTGCCGGCGCAGCTTTCCGCCGATCCAGGGCGTAAGCAGCGATTTGATCGCGAAGCAAAGACCATTTCTGGATTAAATCACCCGAACATTTGTGTGTTGCATGACGTGGGTAGTCAGGATGGCGTGGACTACCTCGTGATGGAGTGCGTCGAAGGGGAGACGCTGGCGAAGCGTTTGGAGAAGGGGCCATTGCCGGTCGAGCAGGCGCTGAAGTATGGAGCCCAGATCGCGGATGGGCTGGACAAGGCGCATCGCAACGGCGTGGTGCACCGGGATTTGAAACCGGCAAACATCATGCTGACGGCGACGGGAGCGAAGCTCCTGGATTTTGGGTTGGCGAAGCCGGCGGCGCCATTGGCGAGCGGGTTGACCTTGACGGCGGCGGCGCATTCCCCGGTGACGGAAGCGGGCATGGTCGTGGGGACTTTTCAATATATGTCCCCGGAGCAGGTCGAAGGGAAAGAGGTGGATGGGAGGAGCGATATTTTTTCGCTGGGCGCCGTTTTGTACGAAATGGTGACCGGCAACAAGGCGTTTGAAGGGAAGAGCCAGCTGAGCGTGGCGTCAGCAATTCTGGAAAAAGAGCCGGCGCCGATCAGCAGCGTCAAGCCAATGACTCCGGCGCCGTTGGATCGCGCGATGCGGCGTTGCTTGGCGAAAGATCCGGAGGAAAGGTGGCAATCGGCACGTGACCTGGCGCTGGAATTGAAATCGATCGCGGAAGGGGGACCTCAGAGCGGCGCTTCTGCGACAGGGATTGGCGGCAAGAAAACTCGTGAATGGGCCGCCTGGATTGTGGCACTGATGTGCGCCCTGGCTGCGGTGACGCTTGCTGCACTGCATTGGGGACGCGCGCCGGAGAAGGCCCGACTTGTTCGAGCATATGTAAAGCCGACACCTGGTTCGACATTTGTCCTGTCGGGTCAGATGTCCGGGTTTTCGTTGTCGCCCGACGGGCTCCGATTGGCGTATGTGGCGCAAAATGCGAGCGGCAGAGCCTTGTTGTGGGTGCGGCCAATCGATTCGCTGCAGGGGCAGGTGCTTGCGGGCACGGAGGACGCTGGGTACCCATTCTGGTCGCCCGACAGCCGAACGATTGGGTTTTTCGCCGGGGGAAAACTGAAGAAAGTCGATGCCTTGGGTGGCCAACCCTTGACGCTAGGCGACGCCCCGAACGCGCGCGGAGGTACGTGGAACCAGGACGGCGTGATTATTTTCTCGCCGAATATCAACGCATCTCTGATGCGAATTTCGGCATCCGGGGGAACTTCAATTCCTTTGCGTCCGATGGACGGCCAGAAGGGCGAGGTAACCCACCGCTGGCCGCAGTTCTTGCCGGATGGGCGCCACTATCTTTACCTGGCGGGCTCGTCGTTTGGTTTCAAGGGCGACCCGACGAACGTGATTCTGATTGGCTCGCTGAATTCGACGGAAAGCAAGGTCCTCATGCACACGCACGGAGATGTGCTGTACGCGTCCGGCCGCATTCTTTTCTTGAGACAAAATACGCTGATGGCGCAATCGCTGGATGCGAAACGCCTGGAATTGACGGGTGAAGCGTTTCCCATCGCGGACCCCGTGCAGCAGGATGAGCTCACGCTGCACACGGCGTTCTCAGCATCGCAAAACGGCTTGCTCGCGTACCTGGAGGGCAGCGACACCGCGGCGCGCGAACTGGTCTGGTTGGATCGCAGTGGGAAGAAAGTGGGAGCGATTCCCGGGGCGGACGCATACGTTTCTCCGCGCATCTCGCCGGACGGAAAAAGCCTGTTGTTCACGCTCAGTTCCGCGGGATTCGATATTTGGAGATACGACCTAGAGCGAGGAGTGAAAACGCGGCTGACATTCGGCGGCGCTTCAGGGGTGGCAAACTTGTACCCGGTGTGGTCACCGGACGGACAGCGAATGACTTACACCACGGTGCGAAGCGGCAAGTTTGGATTTGTGCAAAAACCCGCGGATGGTTCGGGAAGCGAACAGCTGGTTTTGGAAAGTAGCGGCCATGTGAAATATGTGAACGATTGGTCGCCGGACGGAAAGTTCCTCGTGTACCAAGATTACCAACACGGAGCCGCGGGGGTTTTCGCAGTACCGCTGAGCGGTGAGCGAAAACCGTTTGCGGTACAACAGGATCCGGTGTTCACAATGCTGCGCGCCGCGTTCTCACCAGATGGCAAGTGGCTGGCGTATTGTTCGAGCGAAGCCGGGGAGTTGAGGGTGTATGTCGTACCTTTCCCCGGACCGGGGGGAAAGTGGCAGGTGTCCGCCGGCAGCGGGGATAGCCCTCGCTGGAGGCGCGATGGCAAGGAACTTTTCTATTTGACGACCGACAACAAAATGATGGCTGCGGAAATCAAGGCCAGCGGGTTGAGTTTTGCGATTGCCGGCGTAAAGCCGTTGTTTGAGACACAAGTATACCGGGCCATTGTTGGCGCGTACGACGTCAGCGCGGATGGGCAGCGGTTTCTGATCGTGTACGAACCGGGGCAGCCGAATGCGGCGATCAGTTTGGTGGAGAATTGGGATGCGGAATTGAAGAAATGAATTTTGCGGCGGCGGCTGACACTTGTGGAGTGGCGCTGTTTCGCTGAGAGGCCTGGAAACCAGTGTATCATTGACGGATAGAGAATTTAAAAGCGAGAAGTAAGGAAACAGGAAAAGAATGGCGACGCCAGGGAATAAATTGACGCGGGATGCGGCTTACAAGGTGAACATACCTTTGTATGAGGGGCCGCTGGACCTGCTGCTTGATTTGATCAAGAAGCAGGAGATGAATATTCATGACATTCAGATTTCTTTGATTACGGCGCAATACCTGGAGTATTTGCACAAGTTGGAAGAGTTGAATGTGGATGTGTCGGCGGATTTTATTTATATGGCGGCGACTTTGATTTACATCAAGTCGAAGATGCTTTTGCCGCCGGATCCTTTGGGTGTGGAAGAGGGCGTCGAGAGCGATCCGCGAGCAGAGTTGGTGCAGAGGTTGGTGGAGCACGAGAAGTTTAAGAATGCGGCGCAGCTTTTGTATCAGAAGCAGCAGATTGAAGAGAATGTTTGGTCGAAGCCGGACAAGTCGCTTTATAACGACGAGGGGACTGAGGGCGAGCTTGTGGTCTCGCTTGTGGATTTGGTGAAGGTGTTTCAGCAGGTTTTGGAGCGGCGGAAGGAAGTTTCGCGGATTGAGTTGCAGCACGAGCAGTTTACCGTGGCGCAGATGATTGCGGCGTTGCGGGCGCAGATTTTGGCTAGCGCGGATAGCATGGTGAACTTGATTCAGTTTTTTGAGGCTTGTCCTTCGCGGCACGCGATGATTGTGGCGTTTCTGGCTGTTTTGGAGATGGTGAAATTGCAGGCGGTGGGATTGGCGCAGGAGAAGCAGTTTGGGGAGATTGTGGTGAAGAAGGGGAAGGCGTTTGATGTGATTTTTGATGAGGCGGGCGGGATTAAGCAGATTGATGAAGAGTATAAGTGAGGCTGGAAGAAGTAATGACGTAATGAGGTAAAGAAAAAAGATTCGGAATTTACACAGAGGACACAGAGGGCACAGAGTTCGCAGGGAAGAGAGAGTTCAGCATGACGAATGAAGAGAGAAAAGCGGCACTCGAAGCGATTATTTATGCGGCGGACGAGCCGGCGACCATCGAACAGTTGGCTAAGGCGCTGGGCGAGGAAAAGCTGGTCGTGCAGGCTTCGCTCGATGAGCTGGTGGGGAGTTATGGGTCGGAGGAGCGCGGGATTGAGATTCGGGCGGTGGCGGGCGGGTACAAGCTTTATACGAAGCCGCAGCAGCATGATGTGGTGCGGAGATTTATCAAGAGTTTGCGGCCGCCTTTGCGGTTGACGATGCCGGCGCTCGAAACGCTTGCGGTGATTGCTTACAAGCAGCCGGTGACTTCGCCGGAGATTTCTGAGATTCGCGGAGTGAATACTTCGGGAGTGATCAGCACGCTTTTGGATAAACGGTTGATTGCGACCGCGGGGCGCAAGGAAGTGATTGGGCGGCCGATCCTTTATAAGACTTCGAAGGAATTTTTGATGCGGTTTGGGTTGAGCGATTTGGAAGAGTTGCCGAGTTTGAAGGAGTTTGAGGCTTTGGCGCGCGAGGCGCTGGGGAGTGATGAGGGAGTGGCGCCGACTTCGGCGGAAGATTATCGTGAGGGCGAAGTCGGGGTTACTGGGAACGCGGCGGCCGAGAGTCGCGAGGGAGTGGCGACAGAAGTCGTGGAGTCGGACGGCCATTCGCACAACAGTGCGTCCGAGGCTATCGCACATGTGCAAGAGGAACTTGCTGAAGCGGAGGCGTTTCGCGAACACGAGGCGCTAGCGACGTCCGAGGGGATGCCCTCGGGTCAATTGGATGAGGACCCTCCACCCCCTGTAGTTAAGTCGACGGCAGCCGGAGAATAGGTTTCCCACCGGAAAGACGGGCACGGCGTGCCCCTACGAGACAAAACCGAATGCAAGAGAGATTGCAGAAGATTATTGGGCGGGCGGGGATTGCTTCGCGGAGGCATGCGGAGCAGCTCATTTTGAGCGGGCAGGTGCGCGTCAACGGCGTTGTCGTGCGTGAGTTGGGGACAAAGGCCGATCCCGCGACCGACAAGATTGTCGCGGCGGGGCGCGCCGTCGGAACCGTGGCGCAGAGGAATATTTATTTGGCTTTACATAAACCGCCGGAAGTGGTTTCAGCGATGGCCGATCCTGAGGGGCGGAAGACTTTGCGAAATTGTTTGCGTGGGTTGCCTGAGCGGGTGTTTCCGGTGGGGAATTTGGAGTATGCGGCGTCGGGTCTGGTGTTTTTGACGAATGACGGGGATTTGGCGGCGGAGATGTTGAAGAACTGGGCGCACATCGAGCAGGTGTATCACGTCAAGGTGAAGGGGATGCTGACTTTGTCGGATTTGGATCGGATTGGAAAGGAAGTTGGATTGAGGATGAAAACGGTGCGGCAGCCGGACGCTACGCGCGGGCGGGCGGCGAATTTTTGGTATGAAGTGCGGATGCGGGATTCAAAGAAGGATGAATTGCGGCGGCTTTTG
>Ga0210394_10006558_pt1 | contig 12564 bp, 11 predicted proteins | sample IncBWC12MmetaG_FD_160121 | JGI IMG/M metagenome (GOLD analysis project Ga0210394, IMG submission 160121) | Forest soil microbial communities from Barre Woods Harvard Forest LTER site, Petersham, Massachusetts, United States - Inc-BW-C-12-M | ecosystem: Environmental > Terrestrial > Soil >... | reverse complement strand
TGCTCAGCAACCTGGTTGCCGTGTGTTTCTACAAGTTGCGCTCGCGTGCGGTCAATGGCCGGCCGGAGCGGACAGACGAATCCGTAGACTCCACGGGCGAGGGCCCGCTCGACGGTATAGCATCCGCCGAGATCGCGCCTGAACAATGATGGAGGCTTCCCCCCGAAGAGAAGAAGCCCCTCTTGCCGTTGGAGAATTGGGGACTGGTCCGCTAATTACAGCTTTATCGCGTTGCCGTAGTCGCAAACTTTCTCACCATGGCCAGCAGCAGCTTTCGATCGCTCTCATTCAGATTGGTGGAATAACGCCGAATCTGGGTGAGGAACTTCAGCTCTTCGTCTGAGAGCTTCTGCGTGTCCACGTGTTTGCCCAGCGCGTCGTCGGCAAAGAACTGTGAGATGGGCAGGTCAAGCGCCAGCGCAATCTTGGAGAGGGTGTCGAGCGATGGAACGGTGTGGCCGTTCTCAACGCGCGACAGGTAACAACGGAGCAGGCCAGTCTTTTTTTCTATATCGCCTTGCGACAGCCCTTTGTGGAGGCGGTGCGCACGAATCGTAGTGCCAATCTTCATCACAGTTAGTCCTATTCGCGGCGGCCAAGGGGAGCCCGCCGGCTAAATTCTGTATGTTGACACAAGAGTTAACATGCAGGTTCCCGAAATGCAAGAACATTATTACCAAATTGCCACAAAAGTGTTACTTACTCATCGCATTAGCCCCATCAGCGCTGGAGGTTTTTCCGCAAAGAAACTGGCCATGCGCGCGACCGCGCATCGGGGCATCTGCAGGCTTGAAGCCAGTCTTGTTATTCGGATTTTCAAAAGCGTGGCCCGCGTCGGGATAGACCTTGGCATCCACCTGTTTGCCCGGCCCCTTCATGGCGCTGAAGGCATGCACGGCCTGGGGTGGAATTCCCTGGTCAAGGCCGCCGAAGTTGCCCGACACCGTGGCGCGGAATCTTCGCCAGTTGATCCTTGCCGGTAGCGAGTGCACCGTAGTTGATGGACCCGGCCTTTAGCCCGGGCGAGGCGATGGCAAGCTTCAACGCGTACCAGCCGCCCATGCACCAACCCACCGCGCCAATGTGGTCGTGTTTCACGTCCTTGCGGGTTTCAAAGTACTTCACTGCGGCAACGAGGCCCCGTATACCCGGTCCTGAGGCAGCCCGCGCATCAGTTCATGAGCCAGATCGGGGTTGTCACCTACTTTCCCGCGGTAGAGATCCACCGCGAGCGCAACGTAGCTGTCATCCGCTTCGTCCGCAGCCTGCTGCTTGATCCAGTCGTTCAATCCCCAACACTCGTGAATCGCCACCACCGCAGGATGAGGCCCCGGCCCTGCGGAAGATAGAGCAGGCCACGCTCCTGGACGTCGTCGCTGGGAAAGCTGACTTCTTGTTGGGCGTTCGCGTGCAGGCCTGAAAAAATGAGCAGCAGAGCAAGGGCGCGCAGTTAGTTTGAAATCGTTTTCATTATGACCTTGAACGAGAGACGAAAGTCCTACGCCAAAAATTACGCTGGGGAATTATGGGGGGAAAACCTTAGGGTGGCTAAAGATGCTTCACGAGATACTCGAGCTCTTCTATGGGGTTATCACCGTATGGGACACAGGGAACAAAGCCCATGGCGAGGTAAAGCCGAAGCGCGGCGGCCATGGCGCCGGGAACCGTATCAAGATAGACGGCTTTGCGCTCAGCCGCCACGGCCCTGGTAAGGACAGCTTGCGTCAAGGCGCGTCCCAACCCGGTTCCGCGGCCCCGGGGTCGAACCCACAGCCGCTTCAATTCCCAGGAATCTTCCGCGAGCTTGCCCGGGGCTCTGCGCCAAGCAACAAATCCGGCAGGTTGCCCATCCACCAGCCCGATCATCGCGCCGCCACCCTGCTCGTGAAAGCTTTGCGGCAGTCGGGCGGCTTCCTTTTCAAGCGACCCAAAGCAGAACCGCGCCGCGGCCGGCTGGCGGATGACAAACCGCCCGTATTCGAGCAGAAGCTCACGCGCTTGCGTCACTATCTCAACTGGCGCTCCCACGGTCAACTCCACCAATTGGACACAACGAAACTGGTCGTCGATGGGGCACATGGCCCGAGTTTACGATGGACCCGGGGGCCGCGTCCGTAAACCTTGACAGCACCGAGTGCGTCTCTTTAAGCACGGGCGCGAGAAGCCAGGAGTGAGAATGCGGCGAAGAGCCACGCTGGGACTACTGTCGATGTTGCTGTGCGCGGGGGCCCCGGCGGCGACTTCGCAGGCGCCCTCTCCGCCGACCGGCACCGCTGTGCCTGCCGCCCCGCAGGAGGCCGCGCCAAGCCCGCCGGCAACCCCCGCGCCTGCTTCCGACGCCGTGAGCGGCGGCAAGCTTCACGGGACAGTGAAAAGCGGTAACATCCCTCTACCCGGGGTGACAATCACCGCGCAAAACACGCTGACGGGCAAGCGGTTCGCCACGACAACCGACATTACCGGCACATGGTCGATGGAGATTCCGCAGAACGGCCGCTACGTACTTCACGCGCAATTCGCTGCCTTCGCCCAGGGAACCGGGGAGGCCCTGCTCAACGCCAACGGCCACGACCAGGCCGTCTACTTTGACCTCATGTTGGCCTCGCGCGCCGCGGCACAAGCGAAGCAGCAGGAGGGCCAGCAGAACCAGATGGCGCAGGCTATCCGCCAACTCGCGGCCAGCGGCCCGCAGAATCTGAGCTTGTTGAGTACGGTCACAGGGGATATTGCAGCGGGCGGGGCCGGAACGGGCGCGTCTTCGGCTCTCACCGGAGCGGCTCTTCCGTCGATTGCCGGCAACTCCGACTTCAGCGGCGATTCGGTGGCAATCTCAGGCCAGGCCGGTTCCGTGAGCCCCATGGCCGGGGTGGATATGGACCGTCTGCGCGACGTGATGGAAACCGTGCGCTCGCAATTCGGCGGGCAGGGAGGCGGCGCCGGGCCACAGGGCGGCCTCTTCGGCGGCGGATTCGGTGGCGGTGGACCCATGGTGATGATGGGAGGCCCGGGCCTCTTCGGCGGGGGACGAGGCAACTTCCGCAACTTCAACCCCAGCCAGCCGCACGGCGCAATCTTCTGGTCGGGCAGCAACTCAGCTCTGAACGCCGAGCCCTACAGCCTGCGCGGACAAGCGCAACAGCAACCCGCGTCGGGAACCAATCGCTTCGGCCTCACGTTCATGGGAGCGCCATTTATTCCCGGCGTCACCAAGCCCAGCGGCAAGGACTCAGTGTTCCTCACCTTGGCGGGCTCACGCGTTTCAAACCCGCTGGACGAGTACGCTACCGTTCCCACGCTGGCCGAGCGCGCCGGAAACATACCCGGCCTGGCCGTGCCTATCACGCCCGTTCCGCAGGCCGCGGCGCTGCTGAACTACATTCCTGAGCCGAACCTGCCTGGCGACACGCAGAACTACCACTTGCTCACCACGCAGCAATCGAATGCCACGCAGGGCGGTGTTCGCTACATGCGCAGTTTCGGCGCCAACGCTTCAATCCTTGGCGCCGGAGGCCGGGGCGGCGGCGGAGGCGGTCGGCGAAACTCGCAGCAGACCCAGCCGGGCCTGCGCCAGAGCATCAACATCAACTACAACTGGGCGCACAATGCTTCGGACAACGTGAACATCGTGCCTGTGCTCGGGGGCAAGACGGCGTTGGACTCGGACTCCGTGCAAGCCGGCTACACGCTCGGTTACAACAAAATCACCAGCATCTTCAACGCCAGCTGGAACCGCAGCAACTCGCGCACCACCAACTTCTTTACCAGCGCCACAGACATCGCCACGCAAGTGGGAATCCTCGGGCCCCTCGGCAGTGCGCTCAATTCGAGCCCGCTCAACTACGGCCTGCCGAGTGTTGTGCTTTCAAGCTTCACTGGCATCAGCCAGGCGCAGCCCAGCTTCTCGATCGGGCAGACCATCTCCCTTTCAGAGACGCTCGCCTGGATTCACGGCAAGCACAACTTCCGCTTTGGCGGCGACTATCGCCGCGTGCATCGGGACTTCCTTGGCGGCAGCAACGCCACCGGAACCTTCTACTTCACCGGCCTCTACACCGGCTCGTCTCTCGGCGATTTCCTTCTGGGCGAGGCGCAGGAAACGTCGATCGACTCATCCATCAACAAGAGCTATTTGCGTGACAACGTGTTCGACCTTTACGCGCAGGACGACTGGCGCGCGCGCTCGAACCTTACACTGAATTTGGGCGTCCGCTACGAGTTCTTCGCGCCTTACAGCGAGAAGTACAACCGGCTTTCCATGGTTGATACAAATTCCGGCGGCGGCTTTACGAGCGTCTCGCAGGTGCAAGCCGGCGCCACCAGCCCCAACTACGGCAAGTTGCCCAACTCGCTCGTGTCGCCCTATCCCTATGCGATAGCGCCGCGCCTGGCTTTTGCCGTGCGGCTTCCTAAGCAGACTGTGATCCGCGGCGGCTACGGGATGAACTACACGGTGAGCCAGTACTCCACATTCGCAACAGCCATGGCCCACCAGCCGCCCTTCGCCAACGAGCAGACCAATGAAGCGACCACCACCTGCCCGAATCCGCTGGTGGCGTGCTACTCGCTGGGCGATGGATTCCCCGCACCCAATGCGGTTGGCAACTACTCCGTCAATCCGCGCTACCATCTGCCTTACGTGCAGGCGTTCAACCTTGACGTGCAGAAGACATTGCCCTGGGGCATCTTGATGAATTTGGGCTACAACGGCTCGCTCGGCAGCAATCTGGACGTAAAAATTGCGCCGCGCGCCGTGCCCGGCAGCCCCAACACCGACCCTGGCAACGTGCCGTTCTTCTACGAGGAATACGGCGCCTTCTCGCGCTTCAACGCAGGCACGCTGCGGGTCAACAAGCGGATGTCGAGCGGCATCTCGCTTGGCGCAAATTATCAATACTCGCACTCCATCGACGACGCCGGTTCCGTCGGCGGCACGTCGAGCATTGTCGCGCAGAACTGGCAGGACGTCGCTGCGGACGAGGGCAACTCTACCTTCGATCAGCGCCACAAGGTCAGCGGCAACTATCTTTATGAGCTGCCATTCGGCAAAGACAAGACATACTTCACCACCGGCACGCCCTCGCACATTCTCGAAGGCTTTTCGATCTCCGGCAATTTCGCATTTTCGAGCGGCACCCCGCTTACACCCACCTATCAGGCCAACATCTCTGACGTGGCGCGCGGCACCACCGGTACGCTGCGCCCCGATCGCGTGCCCGGCGAATCACTCACCGCGGGCGGAGGCTCGTTGCACCACTGGTTCAATACCGCGGCATTCACGCAGCCCGCCGGCCTCTACGGCACCGCTTCGCGCAACTCCATCACCGGCCCTGGCACGGTCTCCAACAGCATGTCCCTCTCCAAGACCATTCAGTTCGGGGACACGCGCAGCATGGAACTTCGCGCCACCGCCGACAACGTCTTCAACACCGTCCAATACAGCGGTGTATACACCACGCTCTATTCGGGGCTTGAGGCGCAGCGCAGCTCCAACTTCGGCCAGGTCAGTTCTGCTGCAAACATGCGCTCGTTCCAGTTCAACGCGCGATTCCGGTTCTAGTTCGGACGAAGAAAAGGATTGCCGATGTTCCGCTGGACACACAAAGCGATCGCAGTCATCTCGGCCATTGCGCTCGCCGCGACCGTAACGCCGATCTCCGCGCAGGACGCTCCCAAGCCTTCGTCCGACCAGAATGCGCAACAGCCAGGGTTCGTGCTCAAGGTGAACGCGGAGCTGGTTCTCACCAACGTGGTCGCGCGCGATACCAAGACCGGCGAACTCGTCCATGGTCTCAAACAGAGCGACTTCACGGTCTTCGAGAACGGCAAGAAGCAGGAAATTGCGAGCTTTGATTTTCAGAGTGTCGACATGGCCACGCCGCTCAACGAAGCCACCATCAGCGGGCTCGCCGTGGGCACAACAGGTCCGGGCAGCAAGGCTGTTGCCGCCCCCAAGCCTGAAGACCTCCGCAATCATCGCCTCATCGTCTTCTTCTTCGATCTCACCTCCATGCAGCCTGAGGACCTGGACCGCAGCGTCGATGCCGCGAAGGACTTCCTCAAAAAGAAGATGCAGCCCGCCGACCTGATTGCACTCGTCTCCCTCGGCGACACGCTCAAAGTCGACCAGGACTTCACCGCCGACAAGGATGCGCTCATCAACGAGGTGGGCATCTACAACGGGACCGAGGGCCAGGGGTTCGCGCAAGGCTCGAACTCCAATTCGAATCAAGTGGAGGACACCACTGGCTACACGCCCGACGAGAGTGAGTACAACGACCTCAACACCGATCGCGAACTCTTTGCCCTGCGCGCCATTGCGAAGGCCCTTGAGAAGATCAGCGAAAAGAAATCGCTGCTCTACTTTTCCGGCGGCATCTCGCGCGACGGCATTGAGAACCAGGCTTCGCTGCGCGCCGCCATCAACGCTTCCGTTCGCGCCAACCTGGCCGTGTACAGCGTCGATACGCGCGGCCTGCAAGCCATAGGGCCGCTCGGCGATGCTTCCACCGGCAGCCTGCGCGGACAAGGTGCTTACAATGGCGGCGCACTCCAGAACAACATGAATGCCAACTTCGCCACACAGGAAGTGATGGCGACGCTCAGCTCCGACACCGGCGGCAAGGCCTTCTTTGATTCCAATGACTTCGCGCCCGCCTTTGCGCAAGTGCAGCGCGACACCTCAGCGTACTACGCCATCGGCTTCCACTCCACCAACCCCGCGCGCGACGGCAAGTACCGCAAGCTGACCATCAAGATCAACCGTCCCGGCATCAAGCTGGAATATCGCCCGGGCTACTACGCGCCCGCGGACTTCAAGCACTCCGGCAAGGAAGATCGCGAGCGCGACCTCGAACAACAGCTATCCAGCGATCTGCCCGCGACAGACATGGCCGTGTACCTCGACGCGATGTACTTCCGCCTCGACGAAAATCGTTTCTACGTGCCCGTTTCGCTCATCGTACCCGGATCGCAGATTCCCTTCGTGAAGGGCGGCGACAAGGACAAGGCTACACTCGACATCGTTGGCACCGTGATCGACGAAGTGAAGCGTCCCATTGGTCGCGCTCGCGAAACCGTGAAGCTCAACCTCGATTCGGCGCAGCAAGCGCGACAGAAGAATATCCAATACACCACCAGCTTCAACCTGCCGCCCGGCAAGTATCACCTCAAGTTCGTGGTACGTGAAAATCAGACCGGCCGGATGGGCTCCTTCGAGGCGGACATCACGCTGCCTGAGATGAAGAAGGCGCCCCTGAAGATGAGCTCCATCGTGCTCGCCTCCGCGCGCCAACCCAGCAAGCAGCAGAGCCCTCTGGTTCGCAACGGCGAGCAATACGTGCCCAACATCAGCCACGTTTTTCGCCAGGACCAGCACCTCTTCCTGCTCTATGAGATCTACGCGCCCACGCGAGAGAAACTGGAGAACCAGCCCAAAGGCACCAAGCCGGGCATCAATCTGCTCAGCAGTCTCGAACTCATCCAGGGCTCGACAAAGGTATACGAGACGCCAGTCGTCAAGGCTACTGCGATCAACGTGGAAGGCCGCGATGCGGTCTCCATCGAACTCGACGTGCCCCTCGCCGGCCTCAAGCCCGGTCCGTACATCTGCCAGTTGAATGTGATCGACGACGCCGGCGGCAGCTTTGCTTTCCCGCGATTTGCCGTGCTGGTGCGGGAGCCAGCCGCACCCGCGCCTCAGCCTGCGTCCGGCTCCGCTGCGTCGGCCGCGGCGGGCCGCTGATCGTCGCCTGCGCCCGGCACGTTGCAATGCCCGTAAGGGCAGTGCCGGCAACCCGAGCCGCAGCAATACCCGCGCCTCACGTGGTATGCCGCGGTGAAGACGATTGTCTCGCCCTCGAAGTAGTAATCTTCGGGAGCAAGATCATCCGGAGCCCCCGCATCGAATCGATTCATGGGTTCCATTCTCGCAAAACCACCCCCGCCCCTCGACTTAGAATTGCACTATGACGAAAACCGCGACCGAACGCGCGCGCCGCATCAAGATCATCGTCTTCGATGTCGATGGCGTGCTCACCGACGGAACCATCTGGCTCGTCCCCGCGCCCAATCGTGATCCAGCGCCTCCGGCTCCGCAGCATACTTTCCCCGGCAACGATGGCGGCGTCGGCTTTGGCATTCAATCCGCCACCATGATGGAAGCCAAGGGTTACAGCGCCCAGGACGGTGCCGGCATCTCGCTCGCTCGCATCGGCGGGCTCAAGTGCGGCGTTGTTACCAAGCGCATCAGTGAGACCGTGGCCACCCGCATGCGCGATCTCAAAATCGAGTACGTCTACATGGGCCAGGCGTTCAAAATGAAGCCCATTCGCGAGATCATGCAAAAGGAGAATGCCACGCTCGACGAAATTGCGTACGTCGGTGACGACGTCATCGATCTTCCCGTCATGCGTCAATGCGGGCTCGCGATCGCAGTCGCCAACGCGCGCGAACAGGTGAAGGCCGCGGCCCATTACGTAACCTCCCACGCCGGCGGCTACGGCGCCGGCCGCGACGCCATTGATTTCATCCTCGACGCCAAGGGCATCCTGAACGACTGCATCGAAACCATGATTGACGAGGGCAATCCCATTTCGCCGTCGATGGACATAGGCAACAGTGGAGATACCTCAGGCGGTGCAGACTCATGACCGAAGACACGGCCGCACGTCGAACAATAGGTTACATCGCCCTTGTGGTCCGCGAGTACGACGAAGCGATCTCTTTCTATTGCAATAAGGCCGGCTTCCGACTGGATGAGGACACGGACCTCGGAGGCGAAAAGCGATGGGTCCGGATGTCTCCTCCCAATTCATCGGGAACGCAGCTGTTACTCGCCCGCGCTGTGACGCCGGAACAGTCCTCAGGAGTCGGTGACCAGGCCCGCGGCCGCGTATTCCTCTTCCTCGATACCGACGATTTCTGGCGAGACTATCGTGAGTTATCCGCCCGCGGCGTGCTGTTCCGGCGCCCGCCAAGCGAGGAGCCCTACGGAGTTGTCGCGATGTTCGAGGACCCCTACGGAAACCTGTGGGACCTGCTCCAACTTAAGTGAATCCAGAGGCCAGTCTTTCAATTCCCCGGGGCTTGGTTAATTGCCGCGCGTTGCGGGACGGCTCCGTTGTTCGATAGCATGCAGGCACAAGGTGAGCGAGTGCGCCAACCCCTCGTTGCACACGCGAATGGAACCAGGATGAAATTGCGAATCAGGGGAGACTCGTTGCGGTTTCGCCTCTCACCGAGCGAAATGGCCCGGCTGCTCCAGTCCGGCCGTATCGAAGAGACAGTCCACTTCGGCCCAGAGCACGATGCCAGGCTCACGTATGCTCTGCTCACCAATGTGGATACGCCCGGGCAAGACGAATCCATGAAGGTGGTCTATGGCCCCCAGGCAATCTCGGTTGTCGTCGCCTCCATCCAAGTTCGTGCATGGGCTAACGGAGCGCAGGTTGGCATGTATGCCGAGGTCAACACCGGTGCAGGTCGACTCGAGTTGGCGGTGGAGAAGGACTTCGCTTGTCTGGATAAGAGCACGGCGGATAATCAGGACACATTTCCGAATCCAAATCAGCGTACTACCTGCTGAAACAAACGTGGCCCTGCGGTCAGGCCGGGCCATGTTTGTTTCAGGATTCCTTGTGTCGCTGTCCGCTGTTGGTCGCCTTGCCAATAAGCCGGATTAGGAAGATGCGGAATCAGAGTTCCCTCAGCCATCGTCAGTCGGCTTGAAACTCGCTGTGCAGCGGCGTCTGCTGATGGGTCAGAACCACAGGCAAGGGGATAGGCTTCTCTGCCTGCCTCCGCACCGGCGCCACGAATTCGGGGTGCATCTGAATCAGGTGGCGCAACTCAAGATGTTCCCAATTACGAAACACGCTGTTGAAAATGAGCTTCATGTCGGATGCAAAGGTGGCTTTGGCCATGTATTCCTCGTCCAAATGCTGCTTCAGGGGTAGAACCACCTTGTGGTAGATCCCGTCCAGCTGGCCGCTTGGCAACGGCGACAACACCATCTCTTCACGAGCGAAAACGATGGTGGCGCGGCCCGTGATGCCTGGCCGGCAGTTCAACCGGGCGGTCTGGTGGTCCGCCAGCTTCGGTCGCGGACCCACGATGCTCATGTCCCCGCTCAGAACATTAATCAGCTGCGGAAGCTCATCCAGCTTCCAGCGGCGAAGGAACGGGCCAACCGGGGTGAATCGCTGGTTGATCGATGTGGTTACTGATGGGCGTTTGGTCGCATGGCGCCTCACCGGCATGGTGCGGAACTTCAGAATCGTGAACGGCCGTCCATTTCGCCCCATTCGCTGCTGCCGAAAAAGAACAGGACCCTGCGAGCTTACGCGCACCGCCAACCCGATGGTCAGAAACAACGGCACCGTCAATGGAAGGGAGCACAGCACACATGCCACGTCCAAAGCTCGCTTCCAAACAGATTTCGACCACGCGCTCAGTGGCAGCATTTCTTGAGGAACATGTGTCTTGTCAATTGAAGTCACGCCTGGATGAATAGACGGATGCCCGTCCCACTTGGCACCAACGGCGCTTTGCGGAGGCAAAACACTCAGTGAAGACGCTTCAGGCCTCCCGGAAATTCCCGGATTGGAGCTCATGATCCCTCCAAATCGATCATGCTGTCACCTGCGCGGGCGCGCCCAAAGAGCCACTCGCCAGAATACGCATCGGTGTGCATTGCGACTAACTTTTGCGCAGCATAGTTCTTGTGCGCCAGTTTTGGTTGCTTCCGGGGATCATTGCTGACCTTGCAAAATACCACAATTTTAGTGCCTGTCCGGTTAATAGTTGAAAAATCAGTCGCTCACTCCGTTGAATGCCAGAACCTTGTCTCTGACATTCGAGTCGTGCAACTTACAAGGGGCCGATTGGAGGAGTTACTTCCTTTATACATTGATACGACCTAAACAGTGGGATCTATTTGCTGCTTATGCAGGAGACGCGGAAAAATCCCTCTTCACTCAAGTTCCATTGGTCGGCTGTAATTGAAGGATAAATGCACAGAGCCAATCCCTGCAAACTTTAATTGCAGCGGTTTTTTGGGATAACGTTACCATTCAGAGTCACGACGCCAGATACCGCAGTTCTCATTCTCGGGAAATGACTTACGCCAAAATGGTCAGATGACTCGAGCGTCATTTACGCGGCGGTAACCTGACCCTGATCACGAATGCGTCCAAGCCAGCATCAATGCATGCCGCCCAATTAAGACAGGTGCAATGATAGGACGCCTCTTGTCCGGCCACGCTGGATCGATCCGCCCGGATGCCGCAATTTTGGATGAATGCGGCCGGAAATAGTCCCATTCCGGGCGCGGTCCTGCCTCACTAGCCTCAAGCGGAAACTGCGCTGAGTGTTACCCGAAGCGTGTGCTCCGCCCCGGGATTCAATTCAATCGCCGCTGTCTGCACATTGCTGCCTTCAACGCACACCATCCGCTGCCAGTCATCATCGGCAAGATCAGCAATCTTCGCCGTCTGTTCGATCCCGGGATTCCACACCACTGTGTTCTCCGAGTTGACTTTTTCAGTCCGCACAATCCGTCCAAGCTGTGTGTCGACCACGTCCACCGCATCGCGCGCGTTTAAATAAATGCGGTCCGTCTGACGAGTAAACCCTATTTCGCCGCTCTGCATCTTCTCGCGGAAGTTGTCGGTTTTGTCCAGATACGCAATCCCGTCGAGACCGCGCACTGTCACATCCTGCACCCGGCCCACGCGAAGATAACTGTGCAGCGCCTCCTCGAAACGCATAGGCGCCTTGCCACTGTTGATCACCGTAAGCTCCAGGCGGAGTCTTGCGCCTACCGTGATGCGATACGCTACGCAAAACTCGTGCGGCCACCACGGCCGCGTCGCTGCATCGCTCTCGGTAATGCACACCAGGGTGACAGAACCATCGTCGAGCGCGTTTATGGAATCGAGCCGCCACTCCTTCGTACGCACAAGTCCGTGCTTCGGTGCGTTCGCGTCATCGGCCTTGTCGCCGAACCACGGAAAGCACACCGGAATCCCTCCGCGAATCGCGCGCCCCGCATCCCAATACGACCTCTCGCTCAGGAACAGCACCTCCTCAGAGCCGGCAGGCGTCCACCTCGTTACCTGCGCACCGTGGAGCGAGACTTCTGCGGTCGCAGCCTTCGTATTCACTCGGACCATTGGCAAGCCACCGTTGCCCGCTGCCACCTGCGCCACTCCCGCGATCCCGAATCGCTTATTCAGTCCGTCAATGCGCGAAAGCGTGTCCATACCTAGGCCGATTCTAGACGAAGCGACCAAGGGGAAGTGACTTCGTCGTGATCCCTCCGTTTTGCACCTGCTCATTCCGTCGAGGGAGCCGTGAAGCGCTAAACCCCATCTGCAATAATTCACACGAACATCGTTCCCATCTGTTCGTTGGAAAGGCCCTCTGTCTTTTGTCAAGCGCTGACGCATATCCGGCCAGGAATTCCGCCACGCGTGTTGCCATCGACACCGGTGGAACATTCACCGACTGCGTCACTGTGCGCGACGGCGCGCTCGTCGCACTCAAAGTCTTCTCCACCCCGCATGA
>Ga0210394_10006557_pt1 | contig 12565 bp, 19 predicted proteins | sample IncBWC12MmetaG_FD_160121 | JGI IMG/M metagenome (GOLD analysis project Ga0210394, IMG submission 160121) | Forest soil microbial communities from Barre Woods Harvard Forest LTER site, Petersham, Massachusetts, United States - Inc-BW-C-12-M | ecosystem: Environmental > Terrestrial > Soil >... | reverse complement strand
GGCCAAGGCGTTGCCAGCGGACAAACCGGATTTAGCTCTGTCGATGAAGCGATTCGCAACATCGCTCGCGCGCGCTGTTTCTTTGTCCCGTCAACATCGACGTGGTACCTAACAGACGTTGTTCAAAGCATTAGCTGGAGCTGAGGAGGCATCATCATGCCAAATTATGTGCAACCCGATTTTCGCGTTCCATCGGCGCCAGGCGTTGGCGTTCAACTGGAAAACCACCCGAACTATTTGAATGTGACCTGGCCGATTCCCGCGTACACGCAGCCGAGCGTCTTACCAGCGGCGCCTGTGTCTGGGCAACTCTCTGGCAGCATCGCCGGCATGCTCGGAACATCCTCATCGAAGAGTGCGAGCGGGGTTGTCACGAGTACATAAGGATCGCCTGTGGCCACTGCGACCCAAGCTGTAACGATGAAAGCGCGTCGTCCTGTCGACCCCTTGCGACGCGCAAAGGTACCGTCTGCTCCCATCCCGCGAAAGATCACACCAGAATTGACACGCGCGGTCCAGGTCATGCTGCGAAAAAGCAGTATTCTCGCCGTCAAATACAGGTTCAAGCTTCCCCACCGCCTCGTGCGCGGAATCTCGAAAGAGAGCAAAGCGCGTTTCCAGAAACTCGGCCGCGGCCGGCTCATCCCGAAAGAAGTCCAGCGGCAAATCATCGGCGCACTCAAAGCCCACAAGAGCAAAGCCGAAATCAGACGCACGTTCGGAGTAAGTCTCGACTTCATTCAAAAAGTGCGCCGCCAAATTGGCGACACAGAGGATCGTCGTCTCCGCCGCAGTTGGGACGCAGCCAAAGTGCGCAGAAGCCTCAAGAAGGGATTAAGCGTAACCGAGGTCGAGCGCGAGTGCGGTATTCAGCATGCGGTGTTGTGGAAATTTCGCAAGAAGATAGGCGACCTCGAGGATAGGCGCCGGCGCGGAAAGCCCATGCCTCCCGAGAAAAAAGCTGCCATTCTTGCCGACATTCGCGCCGGACTCTGCCAGCGAGCGCTTGCCGAGAAATGGCACGTGCATGCTGATGCCGTCCGGCAGCTACAAATCGGGGCGGGCGTTCCCCTTAACAGCCCGCGCACGTTCACGATAGTCGAAGTCTTAAAGATCCGCGAACTGTTCAGCCAGGGGAAAACGGACGGAGAAATCGCGCGCGAGCTAAGGTGCACGAGAGGCGCTGTTTGGTTCCGACGAAAACGAGAGAGTGAATTTAGCAAATCGATGGAGGGGCGGAATGCGCAGACTAACGCCAGTCGAGATCCAGAAACTTATCTTCCTGCATGAAAGCGCTTCGATGCCGCCCCATCGCCTTGCCAAACGCTTTCGCGTCTCGGAAAGCGCGGTAATCGAAATTCTCATGCCGCGAGTGGCAACGAGGAGCAGGAGTCGCAAGGCGGCAGAATCTTCCGGACGGACACACCGCCGGAAGGGGCAGCGTGCACTTTCGCTTAGAGGGAGTCTAGCGCAGCAAAGGACGGCAACATGAAAAACAAACCAGGGCAACGCCTGCCACAGGCAATGCGAATGAAAATCCGAGAACTTTCTGCCGGCGGCAAAAGCATCATGGACATTTGCCGCGAGACAGGCGTGGCGTGGGAAACTGCCGCGCATTGGGTCAACGCGCCCGAACACGCTGTCACCCTGCCAGCGGAAGAAATCTTGATGCTGCTCCGAGAGAGAGTGGGCCAGAGGGCGATTGCTCGTCGAGTCAAGGTGCCTCTCGAAAAAGTAGTGGAGTTCGCGCACGCCAACGGGTTTGTCGGTCCAGGCCCACGCTGGCACCCGAGCACTAAACAGCTCGTGGAGCTAATCGAAATGACGTTTGCCGGCCATGACTCTGTGACCAGCATCGCGCTCAAAATCAACGGACCATACGGGCCCGTCTCGCGCCTGGTTCACAAAGTGAAAAAATGCACTGCTTTCCGCACCACAAGAGTTCTGGATTCTTTTCTGCCGATGGCCCACCGTGAGACGAAGCTGGGCGCGAGTGCCTATCAGCGCCAACGCGAAGACGAGGCGTTGCTAAGCATCTTGGATCTGGTCGCCCGCGCCTGTTTTGACGGCAAACTTCCAAAGGATCCGACGCAGCTTTTCTCGGTCGCCATCGCAACCTGCTTGATGTTCTTCCAGCGGGAGCGGCCGAACGTTCATATCGGCTACACCGAGCAGGAAAAGGTCGCCGACTATTTCTTGCCGCGGTTTTCAAACGCGTTGGAGACGTTGCGCACCGCCGAGACAGGTCTGGTGAACTGACTGCGATTGCCGCCTTAAAAACTAGAGTCATATCCCGGAGACTTAAACCGAACCTTTCTACTCGGCATATCGTAAATCTCAAAATCCACATGGAACTGCGGGGGGCCAAGTTTCCGGATTTCCAACTCCTCTCGAAACACGCCGTTCCTGGCGTTGATATCAATTACGTATCGGTCAAGCTCACCTTCAACGGATACTTTGTCCGGAAAATCCAGGTTCAAAACTGAGGTAGTAGCTATCGGAATGGATACGTTGATTAGCGCTGGCCAATCCGCCGGAGGACCATGCGGATGATAGCGCTGCACGTGAGGACGCATGGTTATCCTCAAATCGGTGAGGTTGTTTTTTCCGACTGAAACAATCGTGAACTGAAGTTCTCCGGTCTCTGTGCGATATGCCGTTATTTCTGGAAAGCTGTCTCCACCTGTAGTCTCATCCAGAATTTCCTTCAATTTGGCGGCATGCTCTTCATCTTGCTTTTTGATCGCCCTGACCTCAGTGACGAGCAAAAGCAGCGTTATAAAAGCCCAGAGAACTTTATGACTTGGATGAAGTTTCTCTCCCTTTATCGCCACAAAGACACCCGCTGCCCCGAGAGCGCCGATGGCTATCCCCGCCGAGGGAACCCAGAAAAGGCAAATTATAGAAAAGAGCAGAGCGAACAACAGGAAAGGCGAGTAGATCAAACGGAGTGCGGGCTCCATCCTGTGTTCGTAGGCATCTCGGCACTTCACTGAGAGCCGCAATGCGAGCAGTTCAATCCTGTGCCACATGCGAGGGATGATAACATGACGTTTCTCCGCACAAGTGACTGCGACGGATACGGTGAACGAAGACTGAAAACAATTGCGCCGGGATTCTGGTCCAACCCATCCCGGCGCACGGTAGCAGATTACTCCTTTCCTGGATTTACAAATCTAGAGGCGACGGCGCACCAGCGCGGCGCACAGTCGCATGAACAAGCCCATGAGAAACAGGACGGCGGAAACGCTGCTAGTCATGGCGCACCGCTTCGCGCTGAATGTCGAGACGCAACCCGATCAACAAAGCGGCTATCTCGCGGCGTTCGGCTAGTTCTTCGAAGTTCCGCACCTGTCTCGCATTGAGTGCTCTGACCGTGCGGGTAAGCACGATCACAGCGCACTCTAGAGTCAAAGAAAAATTGCGCGGAGGCGTCTGACTATTCGTTAGCGCAACCAACAAAGACGCTTCAAACGGGGATGTATTCATGGGGCGTCCCTTTTCGGCGAGTCCGCGTGTTTGGATCATGCTCACATCGCGGGTAGGACGCAAATCCTACTCCGCGACTTCTTGGATGTCAATATACAGCATGACCTATACAGCTACAGCGTGATAGCTATGATAAGATGACATCCATGCCTAGAGACCTTACAATTTCCTCCGAGATGAAACTGAAAAAAGCCACCATATTCCTAAGTGTCGGGCACCAAAAGGAACTGCGAAAAATCTCCCGCGCGACGGACGTTCCGGCCAGCGCCTTGATCCGGCGCGCGATTGCGGAATTCTTGGAACGACAGAAGAAGAAAAAGCGATGACTGAAGCTATCGTTAAGGTCGGGGACACGATTGCGCTACCTGACCGCAACCGCACGTTCGCAAAAATTGACAGGATAGAACAAGGCAAAGCCTTTTACGGCACTAACCAGCACGTAGCTTTAGAAAAGCTGATTCCCGCAGCTAATGGCTTTGATGATTGCTGGGAGATAGATCCCAGCCGTTCTTGAAGGTTGTAGCAATGAGTCTGTGCGAATGATAACCGTGCTCGTTGTTATCGCTGCAATCTGCGCTCTGCTGCTCCTGCTCATCCTCGTCACTCTGCGCGCAATCAACAAAAACATTCGAGAACATGCCGGAGAGTCGCAAACGATTTTGTTGGAAATAAAAGCAGGCGTACAGGGTGCGTGCAAGGCAATCCGTGATATACACCTTCCCTAGCGACAATGGCGCCTCAACTAAAGTGAAAACTATAGCAACCCGCTGCTTCCCTGGTGAGACCTAGTTTTCAACTACGACGTATTCGCGTCCCTTGAGCCCAAGGTCCTTCGAAGTCAGCACAACAGATAATCGCTTGAATAGGCGGATGAATTCTTTTGGCGTCAATTTAACATTCACTTTGCGCACGGGGACCGGCCCTTTGGTGGCGGCTAAAGCGGCCTTGACCGATTCGAAGTCGTTCCTTCCTTCGAACACAAATACCTCTACATTCGCGTAGTCCTCATCAACATACAACGATGTTGCGACAAGAAAGTCATTCGCGGTAATCAGCAGATTACCCTCAAGATATCCGTGCAAGTTTTGGTGAGCATCATCTGCTGCCGCCGTGCCCTCCCAGTCTCCATATTGAACAGAAGCTTTAAAGGACTCCATCTCGCCCCTCCGAGCTTGGCTCTACTCCTACAATGAACCGTCTTTGAAAGTGGGACCGGAGCGATCATCGCGCGATCATCCGTTGCGCGCGCAACGGATGGCAAATCTGCAATCGCCTTAGTCGTATCCTTCCCGAATAGGGAATGGTTCCTTAGTTGGAACCTTTGGTATGAGAGCCGGTCCCGCTGCAATTTTACTAAGCCCGCAAACGTCACGTCAAACGGTCAATGGGTCGAGCACCTGTAGTGAAAGCACTTTTGGCTGCTATGGCCGTTGCACAAACCGTCGCACAAAATGTCCCAGCGCGGGAAGAGCGTCGGCGTTCTCTCTAAGGGAAGTATGACCGCGGCGACCGTCAAACTCTTTACAGACCTGTGGGACAAAAAGAGCTAGAATCGTCTCCCCTAACCACTACGAATCCTCGCGTCCTCACCTTGGAGAATCTCCATGTACACCGTCGCTACTTGTCCGTTCTGCGACAAACGCTATCGCATCCAGCCCTGGCCACTTAAAGATGTGCCGAACTTTTCAAGAGTGGTCATTGACCTACCGTGCGGCCATCATAGATTTAGCCTGCTCGCAGTGGAGCTCGACGTATTCAAGAGCCTGCCCGAGTTTTTTCCCAGCACAACGCAGATTGCCGAAATCAGACCGCCTGACCAGCTGTTCGATAGGGGGTACAAACGACGAGCGAGGCCGGTTGTGCAGTGGGAGTAGGAAGCAATTTACCCCGCCGCGGAAGTCTCCGCAGGCTGCGCCCTCGCAACCCGAGATAGGACTTGCGAGAGTAAGTTATCGGTCGATTTTGGAATCTCGAACTGTCGTGTGAGTACGAGGTCAGTCTCTTTGCGAGTCGTTCTCCCACACAAAGAAGCGACGCGACGGATAAGTTCTTCAAGTACCGGCAATGTCGTACGCGTCAATTCCTCTTCCAATTTTATCGCAAAGTCCATGGCAGCGGCATCATTCACCGGCACGAACGCTGCGAGTTGTCTTAGAAGTGGTACCAGTGTGTCTTTCGCTCTGAGTTCATAGGCCAGGACTGGGAAGGCGCCGGACGCCTCTGACACAGCCTGGTTATATCGCTCCTGCATGCCTTGGAACAGTCCGGAGGTAATCTCTCGGACCAATTTGCGAATTGTAAATTCTGCGGCAGTAGGCACGGCGGCCGGAATTCTCGACTTGAGAGATTCCATCAGTGTCGGCATCATTTTCATTTGGTTTCTGATTTCGAGCAGCTCATTCAACACTCGACCCAGTAGATGGCGTTCTTCCCGTCGCACGCGCACGAGATAGGATGCCTCGTTCAATCCGAATCCGAGGATTGTGCCACCAAGAGTCCCAAGGATCGCAAGCAGCGACGATTCCATAATTTGCTCCCTATTAGTAAAACCGTGACCGGAATAACCGTTTTGCGGAGCGGCTACTGTGAACTCTTATTCGACATGGATTGGAGTCAGAACTCTCCAGCGACGGCCCTCTTTAAGAAAATTCGACCTACCGAGGCAGACAGCATCCAACGCAATACGATTGTAGACACAAAGGCAGCACCGGAAATCCAGTCCTTTGAGCCCGTAATTAAGCTAGCCGTATAAGCAGCCCAAAGGGTCCCGGCGACTACAACAAACCCCGTTCCGAAGCGCGTTCTTGCTGAATACCATGCCATCGGAACATGTGATCGCATCTCTCGTCGTTCCACAAAAATGCAAAACTGCCGCCATCCACCAAGGAGTACCGCCAAAGACAGAGCAATGATTCCGGTAAGGAACGCGAACATCAGACCTCAATTACGGAACGCCATGCGTTGCGGGAACGACGATTCTACCCCGGGAAGCATTGCTTGGCCACATACCAACTGAAAAGATCGAGTGTTCCACCGGAAAATAATGGGCGTTCCAGAAAAAGATGAGAGGGCTACAGGGTGTCACCAATGTTACTCATCTTAGAAGTTATGAGTCGGGTGTGACAGGCGATTGTTGACGTGTGACGCGTTCTCGTTCTCTTCGCGCTACGAAGCGCAAGGATCAGCACCATAAACGGTGCGTCTATAAATGACTGAGGACGCATCGCTTAACCGCGAGAAAAAGCGTTTTCAAGGTTTGCCGTATTTTCAGTTACTTCGATGTTTAGTTCATGTTTGGCAAGTTGACTGCGTGGAGATTGGAGCAGTGACGAACCGACGGATGAGATTCGCCGATGCTCCATCGGCAGGTCAGTTTTTCAGGCTTGTGGAATCAACGGATTACGAGCGGCGGTGCAACATCGCTGCAGGCAATTCGCTTCAGCCGCATCAGCTCTTCAACGCTAAATCCTTTGGTTGCTTCCCCAATCATCGCTGCAAAGTCCGCGTCATCGCCGTAGTTGCTGGTGACGTTGACCGTTTTGGATAGATGTAGATGGAGCCCGGGCGCATTGGGTTGCGCTAGCGACCCATCCAGTCGGCCACACAGCTCTAAACACCGCACAGCCGCACAGATGGCGGCTGTGCCAGCCTTTAAATCCTTTTCAGCCTTCGCAGTCTCAAGGATTCCAATTGCTTCGTCTGCGAGCTTGTGGACGCGATCCAATAAATCGCTGCCCTGCGCCGCGCCCGCGGCGCGACCTTCCTCCATGGCCTGGCTGAGTAGTTCTTTAATGCAGGCTTTGTGTCTCACAAGGCCGCCAAGGCTGAGGCCGGTTTCAGCGACAATAGTGCGAAGAGGAACGCCGGCAACGATTTGGCGGTCAATTTCATCGCGGCGTGGATGTGAGCAAGCGCGGCAGTTCATAAAGGTGATTCTAGCAGCTGATTGTTCCAAATGTTCCAGTTTGTTCCAGATTCTCTACAGGAACATCCACGCTTCTTTCTTGCGCCGCTTCATTGTCGTACGCAAACCAGAAAGGTTCATTCTCACCAACGTAGAACTCTTCAAAGCCGTCCGCGAAGACAATCGTCAGGCTGCCATTGTCTGGATCTCGAATGACATCGAGAACCGCGGCATTAGAGGCGGCTTCAAGAGCCCAACGTTCGAGCAGGTCTTCCGTGAACGGTCCAAAGGGAGACTTGAGTTCAGTTGGTTCGACGGCCTTACGTGCATTGGCCATTGTGTCGTTGTAGAGGCGTTCAGCTTTGCGCCAATCGATGCCTTGGGCTCGGGCTTCGAGTTTGAACCATTCGAGGATGGGAAGGAATTCCGGACCGGTTTGGCCTTGGCTCCAATCCCATCCGGAAAGTTGGCCTTGAAGTCGTACTTCAAGTCGAGCCAGCAGTTTTATAGTTTCCTGGGGCAGCGAAGCTGCGGCCTTCCCTTGTTCTCTCTTCTTACGTTTTACTTCTCTGTTCTCACTTCTCTTCTGAGAGGCATTCTCCTCGACATCCAGCTCGCCATCCACCTTGACATCCACCTCGACATCCTCCTCGCGGGAAAAGAATGCGAGTTTGACGCAACCGTTTATAAATGTGGAGGATAGAGCATTTAGCTGCTCGCCATTGTGCTCGCCGTTGGTAATCAGGTATTTGTGCACGAGAATTGGATAGCAGATGTGGCTTCCTGGCACAGCGAAGCGGCGAATATAGCCGTCGCGCTCCATGCGTTCGAGCACGTCGCGGGCAGTGCGAGGCTCGAATCCAAGCTCGCCGACCAGGGCTCCGGCTGAACCCTTCCAAACGCCGGTGCGGGTGTCGGCTTCGGAGCAAATGTAGATGAAGGCTAGAGTCTCGAGGGGTGTCATCCGGCCGGTGCGGAGATGATCCCAAAGGCCGCGGCGAAGCTGTAAGAAGCCGACATTCCTACTCATGGCCGGCTCCCACTGGAACAAAATTGTTGACAGGTTTTTTCGCTGGGTCTATCTTTTTGGTTCTCAACGTTACTTCCTTTCGTGATGGTTAGGGAGAAACAAAGAAACGAACTTCATCGGCGTCAAGCCTTGGCGGGCTTGGCGCCGTTTTTATTTCTAGGCTGCTCTTTTCCGGCGTAGCTGCAGCTCGGCGGCATGGCGCATAAATTCAGACACAGACCGGCGTTCCTTTTTGGCGCGAGCGCGAATCTTGGCCAGCAAGTCGGCTTTGATGCGCAGTTGGAATAGCGGAGTAGCTGTCGCGGCGTTTTGCATGGTCTCTCCTATCAGTACAAATCCATATAGAAAAAAAGCACCACATACAAGGGCTGTTTTGGGAACAATTTTCTATGGATTGTGAGTTGCCGCGTTAAGTTGGGCTTGATTTTGTCGCAATCGTAGTAGTAGGATTCGGACTGTTAAAAATTTAGCGCGAGCCACACAGGACATCAAAGGCGTCAGTTTTCTGGTCGAAACGGCTGTTATGGCCGCCAGGGGCGCGCGGTCGGTTGGCTCACCTACGTTCCGCGATAGAGCGGAAAAGCAAGGTGAGCAATGCGACCACGAATCAATCACGACAAAGATTATTTCACTCCCGAAGCGGCGCGATTACTTGGCGCGAGTCCGCGCAGTCTCGAAACTTGGAGACGCTGCGGCACACATCCCCTGCTAGTCTGGCGACGCGTTAAGAATAAAATAGTTTATCGCGGCGCGGACCTCCTCAACTTCCTCTCCAGCAAGGATCCAGTTGGCAACCGCCGTCGAGGTGTGCGATGACGCGCTACGACTACGCGGTCCATTGGTACGCGTTGTTGTTTCCTGAACTGCCTGCCGATGAATACGAAAAGCTCAAAGAAGACATTCGCGTCAACGGCCAGCTCCAGCCCATCGTCATCGCCAAGAAGGACGATGGAAATTACGAGTTACTCGATGGCAGGCACCGCATCAAGATTTGCCAGGAATTAGGGATCACGCCTTACACCGTTCTGTTTCGTGACGTTCACAACGTCCGAGCCGAAATGACCGAAGTTGATTTTATAGACTCGGTGAATTTGCATCGTCGGCACATGACGGATGACCAGCGCGCACAGCTCGCAGTCGCTCGCTCCGAAGGTTTGGAGAAAGCAGCTAAGGAACAACAAAAGCGAAAATCTGTTTTGGTGAAATCACCAAAACAAAAACCATTGAATGTGCGGAAGGAACTGGCCAAGCAGACCGGCTTGCCGGAAAATAAGATACGCATAGCACAGGAGCTTGCCAAGAGGGACCCGGAAACGGCTAAGCAAGTCACGCAAGGGAAAATCTCAACCAAGGAAGCGCGAAAGAGGCTAGAGAACACGGCGCCGAGGCCAAGCACCAAATACCTCTCGCCGCGTATGGCCGTCGACAAGTTCATTAAGGCTTCGATGGACGCTATCGATTGGCATCGAGAAAAGCACGTCGATCCAGCGGAGTACGAAGTATTCAACACGCTGGTAGCGGATCAATTTGAACTACTCGCCAAGCAGTTACGACCGGCCAACATCAATCAGAGTCAGGCAGTCGGCGTTCAGGTGGGTGCGCCATGACGAGACTCTCGCAGTGGATTAAAAGGTGGAACTGGTCGCGGAGTTTGGCGCGAATTGTTTGGTGAAAGGAAACCATGAGGCGCGAACTAACCGGAAGCATCCACGACCTGACAGCGAAATACGACCGCATCAAACTCTTGGCTAAATCCGAATGGCCGAGGCTTGATGAAGGCACTAGAGTGCGGGTTGCGTTCATGTTTGACGGCGACAATGAATTGGAGCATTTCTTGGAAACGACTCTGCTCCAAGCTAGTCAACTTAATACGGCACTGGACGAACTAGAGGAACGAATTGGCAAACGAACACAGGCGCATAAGGAATTGGAACTGGACAGAAGTCTGCCGAAGATTGTTTGGTGAACGATGGAAAGCTTTCGTCCCCCGACTGGCGGCATTCGCGTTTTGCGAGAGCAGACCTAAGAGTTGCGCAGAGCGCAAAAAAGGGAGCAACAAAAATGGAAGACAACGAAGCAAGACCTTGCGGGATGATATGCGTGCCTAGATGCCTCAGGACTGCGACTGTATGTTTGAAATTATCCGGCGGTGACCTACATCTATGCTTGACCCACCATCGGCATACGGACATCGGCGAGTTTGGCGAGAGAAAGAATCCGCCGTGGACTAGAGAACGCGCGCTAGATGCACTTATCAATCAGGATGGGCTCAGTCCTGAAGAGGCTGAGGCACGCGTCAACAAGCATTTCGGCCACTGAGACACAAAACCTGAATGCCAGCCACGCCACAACTCGCGCCGGACAATCGGGCTCCGCTCGATCCCGCGGACCTTTTGACACCGCAAGAGCTGGCCGACCGGCTCAAGCTCCCGTTGAGCTGGGTATATGAGAAATGCCGTAGCAACGGCAAGCACGGCAATCCCCTTCCCGTGCTACGATGCGGCCGCTATCTTAGATTCTCCTGGTCCGAAGTCGTCAACTGGATGCGGTCCAACAGCCACTTGACAAATGGTATGTAGGTCTATATATTGTTGTTAGGGAGGAACAATATGCGCATCCAAAAGGGCCACATCTACAAACGATACGGCTACTGGTATTTGCGCTACAACGATACCGTCCGAGAGAACGGCATCGATGTGCGCAAGCAAGTCTCTGCCCAGCTCGCTCCCGTTAACGAGGACTACCCCAACAAGAAAAGCGTGAAGTCCTTAGCGGCGAAAGTCCTGGCGCCCATCAACGCGGGCGACGTGGATCCGCAATCCACTATGCGGGTGGAAGAATTCATGACAACTGTTTATTTGCCGGAAGTGAAAGAAACCCTCCGTCGCTCAACGTACAAAAACTATAACGATATTTTTGAAATCCATGTGCGGCCCCGGCTCGACGGGAAGACGCTCAGAAAGTTTCGCTGCTGCGACGCCGAGAAGTTGCTTAAGGACGTTGCGAGAAGAGCACGAACGCCTCAAGGCCAAATGCTTTCTCACAGCACACTTGAGCGCATCAAGGCTTTTTTATCTGCGGCGTTCAAGTGCGCCAAGCGCAAGGGCGCGTTTGACGGCGAAAACCCCATCCGTGATTCTAGCGTCCCTACTGGCGCACGTCCCAGCGAGACCTATGCTTACTCGCCCAAGGAGATCCGGGCGATTCTCAGTGTCCTCGACGAACCCGCGCGTACAGTCGTTCTGCTCATGGCGCACAGTGGAATTCGCAAAGGCGAATGCATGGGCCTTTTGTGGAAGGACTATGACGGCCAGACGTTAAACGTCGAGCGCGCGCTTTGGAATGGCTTCGTCCAAGACACGAAGACCGACGCGAGTAAGGGACGGATCCCTGTTACCCCACAACTACGCATCGCGCTCGAAGCCCACCACAAGCGCTTGGGTGAAACCTGGGCGCGTGACGGCTTCCCCATTTTCCAGAGCGAAGTCCACACTCCGATGGACGTAGCCAACCTAGTGAAGAGGGTAATCGTTCCAGCCCTGGAGCGTTGCGAAGTTTGCCGGAAGCTGGAGAGCGACCACAAGCCGGAAGGGCATCTATTCTCACGGGATACTTCCCTTCCCAAGTGGCACGGATGGCACGCATTCCGGCGAGGCTTGGCGACAAACCTACATGCCGCCGGCGTGGACGACAAAACGATTCAAGCCATTCTGCGGCACAGCAACGTGCGGATCACCCAGGATATCTACATCAAAACTCTCAAGGAAAGCACTGTGGATGCGATGACGCTCATCGGCGAAAAAATGGAACATGCAGCGTCTATGCAGCGTGAGGACGGTAAGTCGTTGAAATTGGAGGCGCGAGGCGGAATCGAACCGCCGATAAAGGTTTTGCAGACCTTTGCCTTACCACTTGGCGACCGCGCCCCTGCTGCAGGGAGCCCATAGGAGGAGCCAAACAACTCACTCAACAAAGGAGCGTTGAAGCTCGGACTCCCGCGAATGCAACAATTATAGCACCAAGCCGGCCGCAGATTTCGACGCAAATCTTTGCTGCGCCGCGGAAAAATAATTCATCGCAGCGAACCGCAGCCAAAAAGCACGTCGCGGAGTCCGTTGACGCTGCGGGACGCTTCCTGTACG
>Ga0210394_10006556_pt1 | contig 12566 bp, 7 predicted proteins | sample IncBWC12MmetaG_FD_160121 | JGI IMG/M metagenome (GOLD analysis project Ga0210394, IMG submission 160121) | Forest soil microbial communities from Barre Woods Harvard Forest LTER site, Petersham, Massachusetts, United States - Inc-BW-C-12-M | ecosystem: Environmental > Terrestrial > Soil >... | reverse complement strand
CCGCAACTGGACCGCGTCCACGCTCCAGTGCAGGATCGCCAGGCCGGTGCCGCGCACCGCATCCCGGACCGCCGCCGCCACCCGAGCCGGGTCGGGATCGCGCAGCGGCGACTCGCTCAACCTGATCCCACCGAGGGATTCACGCCGTCGCAGCACCAACTCGCCGTCGCCCCAGCTGATCTCCTCGCTGCGGGCGATCAGTTCGGCGCCTACCGCGCGGGCGGTCGCCTCGTCGATCGGCACTGCCGAGCGGATCCGCGCGTCGGCCCGACCGGCCGGGCGATCGGCGATCGCGACGGCTAGCCACTCCGAGCCGCGCAGGCCGGAGGTTGCGGCCAGCGCCGCCCCGGTACCGCCAGCCGTCAGGTACGTCAGTGATCCTGGCCGTCGGGCACGAGCCAGCCGATCTGGATAGGCCAGCCCGACCACGGCGCCCATAGCAAGATCGTCGCGCACCGAGGTCGCCGCGGGTCCACCGGAACCAAGCCGGCGAATCTCCTCCCGCCAGCGGCCGGCGGCTTCCCGATCCTGGCCGCGTCGCAGCGATCGCCACCTGTCGGGCAGATCGTCGTCACGGCCGGCCAGCCTGTCATCGGACAGCAGCGCCACGATCTCGCGCGCCCGTGCGGCGCCGACCATCGGAGCGCCGTCGAGCACCGCGCGGGCCAGCCGGGGATGGGCGGCGATGCCCGCCATCCGCCGTCCCTTCGCCGTGATCCGGTCGCCTGCGTCGGTCGCGTCCAGGTTGCGCAACAGTTCCTGGGCCGCGGCCAGCGCAGCCGCCGGAGGCTGGTCGAGCAGGGCCAGGCCGGCGCCGCCCGGCGCACCCCAGGCTGCCACCGTCAAGGCGAAGCCGGCGAGGTCGGCGGTAGCGATCTCCGGCAGCGAATGCGCGTCCAGGTAGGCATGGTCCGCGGGCGACCAGCAGCGGTAGGCGCGTCCCGGGCCTTCGCGGCCGGCCCGGCCGGCCCGCTGATCAGCCGACGCCCTGGAGACCCGGGTGGTGACCAGGGCGCTGAGCCCGCGGGCCTGATCGGTGCGCGACTGCCGCGCCAGCCCGGCGTCGACCACCGCGCGAACGCCCGGCACGGTGAGCGAACTCTCCGCCACCGACGTGGTGATCACTACCCGGCGCTGGGGTCCAGGACTCAGTGCACGTTCCTGCTCGGCCGCGCTCTGCCGGCCGAACAGTGGCAGCACCGTGGCGGCTCCGTGCAGCCGGCGGGATACGGCGGCAATCTCCGCCTCGCCCGGAACGAAGACCAGCACGTCGCCGTCGCCCTCGGCGAGCGCGCGGTTGACCACCTCGGCCACGTGATCGAGTAAGCGCGGATCGACCCGCGCGTCGGCCAGCAGCGGCAACGGCCGGGGTGGCGGAGCCCAGATGATCTCTACGTCGAACAGCGCCGCCGATCCGGTGATCACCGGCGCGGGACCGCGGCTCGTGCCCAGTACCGTCGCGATGCGGTCCGTGTCCGGCGTCGCGGAGGTGGCGACCACGACGAGATCCTCGCGCAGGTTGGCGCGGATATCGGCGCAGAAGGCCAGGGCGAGGTCGGCGTCCAGGTGCCGCTCGTGGCATTCGTCGATGACGACGGCCGCGACACCGGGCAGGTCGGGTTCGCGCCGCAGTCGCTGGACCAGCAGGCCGGTGGTCACGACCTGGACCCGGGCCCGCGAATCGCCGGCCTGCTCGCCGCGCATCGCGTAGCCGATCCGGGCACCCGGCCGCTCGCCGATCAGCGCGGCCAGCCGGCCTGCCGCCGCTCGGGTGGCGATCCGGCGCGGCTCGGCGACGATCACCGTGCCGCCGCTGGTATGACCCATCGCGTCCGCCAATGCCAGCGGCAACAGGGATGTCTTGCCTGACCCGGCCGGCGCGACCAGCACGGCCGCGCCGCGCTCGCGGACCGCAGCCAGCACCGCGGCCAGCACCGCGCGAACCGGCAGGTCTGCCCCGGGCGCGGTCGCATCCGGCAGCATCCGAACGGCGGTCACCCGGTGACGCTAGTACGTTCGGCCCACGTTCGCGGCGACGGGCTACCGCGCTCCGGGACGCGCAAGTAGCGTCGCTCTCGCGCGGACTGGCCGCGGGAAGGGTCGGGTAAACCATGGCGCTCGGGTTCTACTTCAGGTCAGGCTCCTTCACTCCGGACCAATACGATGACGCGATCAAGCAGCTTGCGGCAGCGGGCGCGGGCGCACCCGCTGGGCGTTCGTTTCACGCCGCTCTTGAGACGGACGGGCTGATTCAGGTCTTCGACGTCTGGGAGTCTCAGGAGGCATTCGACGCCTTCGGAGCAACGCTGATGCCAATCCTCGGTGGACTCGGTGTGGATCCGGGTGCGCCGATGGTCTCGTCCGTGCACAACGTCATCAAGGGCTGACGCGGCATCGAAGGGCTGACGCCCGAGACTGTGCCGGCCGATGCAGCCGGTGGCAGGGGTGCCGTTCTGGTGCTCTTCTGACCTTGATCGCAATCTCGGGCATAACGTAATATGGGGTGCATGAGCACCCCTAAGAAGGCAGCTAGGCCTCCTCGTCCGGTCGTCGCCAGGACCGCCGCCCAGAAGCGTCTTGCCGCCCAGCGGGCGATGGCGTCGGTGAGTCGGGCGCGGGCCGAGAAGCGCAGGCGGCTGTTGCGGGTGCTGGTTCCGGTGGTCGGGGTTGTTGCCGTCGTAGGGTTGCTGGTGGTCGTCAAGGTCGCGACCGGTGCTGGTCGTCCCAAGTCCGGAGTGGGGGCGAGCCTGGCCTCGGCGCAGGTGGTGCGCGGGGTCAGTAACGTCGCTCCGGCAGTCTTCGACCAGATCGGGAAGGGCACCAGCAGCACGCCGCCCAGCGCTGTCACCGCGTCACCGCTGACGGTCGGCGGCAAGCCACAGATCCTTTACGTAGGCGCCGAATACTGTCCGTTCTGTGCGGTCGAGCGTTGGCCGATGGCGGTTGCGCTCAGTCGGTTCGGCACCTTCACCAACCTGGGGGCGACGAGTTCGTCGTCGACGGATGTGTACCCGAGCACCGCAAGCTTGAGCTTCCACGGGGCGACCTATGCGAGCAAGTACATCTCGTTTACGGGCAAGGAAATCGAGTCCAACCAGATCGTGGGGAACCAGTACGCGCCGCTGGACACACTGACGGCCGACGAGCAGCGCCTCTTCAACAAGTACGACTTCCCCCCGTACGCGACCGCACAGGGTAAGGGCGCGATTCCGTTCGCTGACCTGGGCGGTAAGTACCTGATCCACGGAGCCGGGTACGACCCACAGCTGCTTCAAGGAAAATCCGCGGAGGAGGTCGCGAGTGCATTGGCTGACCCGACGTCGAAGATTGCCCAGGCAGTCAACGGCTCCGCCAATGTGATCACCGCGGCGATCTGCACGCTGACGAAGGACGCCCCGGCGAATGTATGCAGTTCGGCCGGTGTAACCGTCGCCGGGACCGCGCTGAAGGCTGCGAGTTCATCCTGACGGTTATCCGCGTCATCCTGACGGCAACCGAGCCAGCGTGCGACCTGCCGCCTTCGCTACATCTGTGACGCGAATTCGGGCCCAAAACTGTGCACAGCTATAGCGAGGCGAGGAGGGTGGGGCGGCTCGAAACGGACTTTGGCGTGCGGCGCGCATTCCTCTAACCTGGGCGCGTGCCGACCATGCCGAAGCCCGCCTCAGCCAGGAAATCATGCTTACCCGACTGCTGAAGACGTACCTGCGCCGATATCGGCGCCCGCTGGCGGCGGTGCTGCTGCTGCAACTGATCGGCACGATGGCTTCGCTGTACCTGCCCAGCCTGAACGCCAACATCATCGACAAGGGCATCGCCCGCGGCGACACCGGGTACATCGTCCATACCGGCGGTTGGATGCTGGCCGTCAGCGCCCTGCAGATCACCTGCTCGATCGGCGCGGTGTACTTCGGTACGCGCACCGCGATGGCCTTCGGCCGTGACCTGCGCGCGGGCGTCTTCCGCCGGGTCGGTCAGTTCTCCAGTCGGGAACTGGCCCACTTCGGTTCGGCGTCGCTGATCACGCGCAGCACCAACGACGTTCAGCAGGTACAGATGCTGGTCGTGATGGGCTGCACCATGTTCGTCGCCGCGCCGATCATGTGTGTCGGCGGCATCGTGATGGCGCTGCGCGAGGACGCCGGACTGTCCTGGCTGGTGCTGGTCAGCGTGCCGGTTCTTGCCGTCGCGATCGGGTTGATCATCCGGCAGATGGTGCCCCAATTCCGGCTGATGCAGGTCCGGATCGACGGGGTGAACCGGGTGCTGCGCGAGCAGATCGCCGGCATCCGCGTGGTGCGGGCCTTCGTCCGTGAACCCTACGAGACAAGGCGTTTCGAGCGGGCGAACGAGGACCTGACGCTGACAGCGGTGCGGGCCGGACGGCTGATGGCTTCGATCTTTCCCGTGGTGATGCTGGTGCTCAACTCCTCCAGCGTCGCCGTGCTGTGGTTCGGCGCGTCCCGGGTGGCGGGTGGGCAGATCCAGATCGGCGCGCTGACCGCCTTCCTCAGCTACCTGATGCAGATCCTCATGTCGGTGATGATGGCGACGTTCATGCTGATGATGATTCCGCGGGCTACGGTCTGCGCCGAGCGGATAGGTGAGGTGCTGGACACCGAGTCTTCGGTCGTGCCCGCGGCGCGTCCGGTGACCGAGGTGACGGTGCGTGGCCGGCTCGAGCTGCGGCAGGTCAGCTTCGAGTATCCGGGCGCTACCACGCCGGTGCTGCGCGACATCTCCGTTCGTGCGGAGGCCGGCCGGACGACCGCCATCATCGGTAGCACCGGCGCCGGCAAGACGACCCTTGTCTCACTGGTACCGAGGCTCTTCGACGCGACGGGCGGCTCCGTCCTGGTCGACGGGGTGGACGTCCGGCAGTTGGACCCGGACCTGCTCTGGAGCAGGATCGGCCTGGTACCGCAGAAGCCGTACCTGTTCTCCGGCACGGTGGCCAGCAACCTGCGCTACGGCAATCCGGATGCCAGCGACGAGCAGTTGTGGGAGTGCCTGGAGATCGCGCAGGCCCGTGAGTTCGTCTCGGAGATGCCCGACGCGCTGGACGCGCCGATCACTCAGGGCGGCACCAACGTCTCCGGCGGGCAGCGGCAGCGGCTGGCGATCGCGCGGGCACTGGTCCGGCGACCGGAGATCTACCTCTTCGACGACTCCTTCTCCGCGCTGGACCTCGGCACCGACGCCAGGCTGCGCGCGGCGCTGCGGCCGGTGACCGCTGACGCCGCGGTAGTGATCGTCGCGCAGCGGGTATCGACGATCATTGATGCCGACGAGATCGTAGTGCTGGACGGCGGCGTGATCGTTGGTGCTGGGCGGCACGAGGTGCTGCTGCAGACGTGCCCGACCTACGCCGAGATCGTCGAGTCGCAGCTCACCGCGGAGGCGGTCGCATGAGCGGGATGGCAGCGCCCCGGCACCGGATCAGGGATGCCCGGCTGTTTCCGGCCGGCCACCGGCGCGACGATCGTGACCCGGCAGGAGGGCTCGACGGGATGAACCGGGTGGCAACCGGCGAGGCTGCGGCCAAGCCGACTGTCGCCCGGCGACTGCCTGCGGCCGGCACCGGTGCCCGAAACGGTGGGCCACCGTGGATGTCGGCCGGCATGCCCGCGGAGAAGTCGCTCAACTTCGGCCCGTCGGCAAGGCGGCTGATGTCGCGGCTACGGCCGCACCGCCTTCACATCCTGCTGGTGATGCTGCTCGCGATCGTCAGCGTCGGCTTCAGCGTGCTCGGGCCACGCATCCTCGGCAACGCGACCAACGTCATCTTCTCCGGGGTGCTCGGCAAGCAAGTGCCGGCCGGCGTCAGCACCGCTCAGGCCGCGCAGCAATTGCGGGCGGAGGGCAACAGCCACCTGGCGGACCTGCTGACCGGCATGCACGTGCTTCCCGGCGTCGGCATAGATTTCGGCAAGCTGGGCAGCCTGTTGCTGCTCGCGTTGTGCCTGTACGTCGCTGCGTCGCTGCTGTCCTGGCTGCAGGGCTTCCTGCTGAATGGCATCGTCCAGCGGGCGATCTTCCAGTTGCGTGCCGACGTCGAGGACAAGCTCAACCGGCTGCCGCTGCCATATTTCGACGGGCAGCCGCGCGGTGAACTGCTCAGCCGGGTCACGAACGACATCGACAACATCGGCCAGAGTCTGCAGCAGACGCTGAGCCAGTTGCTGACTTCGCTGCTCACAGTGGTCGGCGTGCTTGCGATGATGTTCCTCGTCTCGCCGCTGCTGGCGCTGATCGCCCTGGTCGCGGTGCCGGTCTCCGTCGCGGTCACGAAGCGGATCGCGAAGCGCTCACAGAAGCAGTTCATCGCCCAGTGGACGCATACCGGCGCGCTGAACGGTGTGGTCGAGGAGGCGTTCACCGGGCACGAACTGGTCAAGGTGTTCGGACGCCAGCGGGAGGTCGAGGCCGTCTTCGCGGCCAAGAACGACCAGCTTTACGAGGCCGGCTTTGCCGCGCAGTTCATCTCCGGACTGATCATGCCTGCGATGATGTTCATCGGGAACCTCAGCTACGTCGCCATCGCGGTGGTCGGTGGGCTTCGGGTCGCCTCCGGCGGGATGAGCCTGGGCGATGTGCAGGCCTTCATCCAGTACTCGAGGCAGTTCACCCAGCCGCTCACCCAGGTCGCGTCGATGGCGAACCTGCTGCAGTCCGGCGTCGCGTCGGCCGAGCGGGTCTTCGACCTGCTCGACGCACCTGAGCAGTCGATGGATTCCTCCGTGCGAGCAGGTTCGTCGGTTGCCGCCGCTCGGGGACAGGTCGAGTTCGAACACGTCTCGTTCCGGTACCAGCCGGACGAGCCACTGATCGAGGATCTGAGCCTGGTCGCCGCGCCCGGTCAGACGGTCGCCATCGTCGGGCCGACCGGAGCCGGCAAGACGACCCTCGTCAACCTGATCATGCGCTTCTACGAGCTCGACGCGGGCCGGATCACCCTGGACGGTACCGACATCGTGACGATGCCGAGGGCCGCGCTGCGTGGGCAGGTCGGCATGGTGCTGCAGGACACCTGGCTGTTCGGGGGCACGATTCGCGAGAACATCGCCTACGGCGACCCGGAGGCGAGCGCGGAGCGGGTGCTGGACGCGGCCCGGGTCAGCTACGTCGACAGGTTCGTACGCAGCCTGCCGGCCGGCTACGACACGGTGATCGACGACGAGGGTGGCAACGTCAGCGCGGGGGAGAAGCAGCTGATCACGATCGCGCGGGCGTACCTGTCCAACCCGTCGCTGCTGATCCTGGACGAGGCCACCAGTTCGGTCGATACCCGCACCGAGGTGCTCGTCCAGCGTGCGATGGCCGCGCTGCGGGCGGATCGAACCAGTTTCGTCATCGCGCACCGGCTCTCGACGGTCCGCGACGCTGATCTGATCCTGGTGATGGAACGGGGCCGGATCGTCGAGCAGGGCACCCACACCGAACTCCTGGCGGCCAAGGGCGCCTACTACCGGCTGTACCAGGTCCAGTTTGCCCAGCCCGTCGCCGGGACTTGATCATAGGTGTGCCAAACCACCGTTTTAGCGGGATTGTCAGCACCACCTGCTAGACAGGTGCCATGACCAACGTGACGATCGCGCAGCCGGGCGCCACCCAGCCGATCTCAGAGCCGGGCACCGAGTCGATCTCAGAGCCGGGCACATTGCGCGAGCAGGCCGAGACGACACTGCGCGCGCTCGCCGGCCCAGGCGCGGCGCTGCGCGCTGATCAGTGGTCGGCGATCGAGGCGCTGGTGGCCGATCGGCGCCGGGCGCTGGTCGTGCAGCGGACGGGGTGGGGAAAGTCGGCGGTGTATTTCGTCGCCACTGCCTTGCTGCGTGCTCGGGGCGCCGGCCCGACGGTGATTGTCTCGCCGCTGCTGGCGCTGATGCGCAACCAGATCAGCGCCGCCGAGCGGGCCGGCATCCGGGCGGCGACGGTCAACTCCACCAACGTCGAGGACTGGACGGATACCTACGCGGCGGTTAACCGTGGCGAGATCGACGTGCTGCTGCTCTCGCCGGAACGGCTCAACAACCCGGATTTCCGTGACAATGTGATGCCCCGGCTCGCGGCCAGCTGTGGGCTGCTCGTCGTTGACGAGGCGCACTGCATCAGCGACTGGGGCCATGACTTCCGGCCCGATTTCCGCCGGCTGCGGACGTTGTTGCCCGAACTGCCCGCCGGTATCCCGGTGCTCGCTACGACCGCGACCGCCAACGGCCGGGTCGTTGCCGACATCGCGGAGGTGCTCGGATTGTCCGGTACCGGCGGCAGCGTAGGCAGCGAGGTGCTGGTCCTGCGTGGTGCGCTGGATCGGGAATCGCTCGCACTCGGCGTGCTGGCGTTGCCCTCGACGGCCCATCGGCTGGCCTGGCTGGCGGATCATCTGGCCGCGCTGCCGGGTTCGGGCATCATCTACACGCTGACGGTTGCGGCATCCCAGCAAGTCGCGGACTATCTGCGCGAGCGGGGGTTTGCGGTTGCCGCCTATTCGGGCCAGACGGAACAGACCGAGCGGCTGGCCGCTGAGGAAGACTTGATACACAACAGGGTCAAGGCGCTGGTCGCGACTTCGGCGCTGGGCATGGGGTTCGACAAGCCAGATCTTGGTTTCGTGGTCCACTTCGGCGCCCCCTCGTCGCCGATCTCCTACTACCAGCAGGTCGGGCGTGCCGGGCGTGGCGTGGGCAGCGCGCGGGTGGTGCTGCTGCCCGGGTCCGACGACGAGGCGATCTGGGACTACTTCGCCTCGATCGGTTTCCCGCCTGAGCGGCAGGTTCGCGCGACGCTCGCCGCGCTGGAGGACGCCGGTGGTACCGGAAACCGCGCCGAGGTGGTCAGCACCGCCACGTTGGAGACGCGGGTCGAGCTGTCTCGCACCCGACTGGAAATGATGCTGAAGGTGCTCGACGTCGACGGAGCGGTACGGCGTGTCAGGGGCGGCTGGCTGTCGACGGGGCAGCCGTGGCGCTACGACGCCGACCGTTACGCCCGGGTGGCCCAGGTCCGCCGGGACGAACAGCAGGCGATGCGCGATTACCTCGTGACGGGCACCTGCCGGATGCGCTTCCTGCGCGAGCAACTCGACGACGACGGCGCCACCGACTGCGGGCGCTGCGACAACTGCGGCGGTGTGAGCCTGGACCCGGTGACCTCGGCGCGGGCTGTTGCCGCAGCGGTCGGCACGATCGAGCGGCCCGGCATCCCGCTGGACCCGCGCCGGATGTGGCCGAGCGCCATGCCGGCCCTCGGCGTCCAGCTCAAAGGCAAGATCACCGCCGGTGAGCTGGCCGAGCAGGGACGTGCGGTGGCCCGCTTCACCGACCTCGGCCTCGGTCGTCAGGTGCGCGCGGCCGTTGCCCATGACGGGGCCGTTCCGGCTGAGCTGATCACTGCCGCGGTCACGGTACTGGCCGCCTGGAGTTGGGCGCAGCGGCCGGTGGCGGTGGTGCATATCGAATCGAGTGCGCGGCCGTTGCTCGTCCGCGATCTCGGCGCGCAGTTGGCCCGGATCGGCCGGCTCGCAGATCTCGGCCCGGTCACCGCCGGCCAGCCTGCGGACACGCCGGCCAGGAGGGGGCCACGGTCGAACAGCGCGCAGCGGTTGCGCTCGGTCTGGGCAGCCTATGAGCTCCCGTCGTCATTGACCGAACGTCTCGCCGGCGAGCTCCGAGCGGCGCCGGTCCTGCTGGTGGACGACTACCTCGATTCAGGCTGGACGATGGCGGTCGTCGCCCGAATGCTGCGCATGGCCGGTGCTGGCGCCGTCTATCCCTTCGTCCTCGGCGCGGCCGGCTGACCCTCCCGGGCCGGCGGCTACCGTTCGGTGACCACCCCGCCCTCGACCGCAAGATGCCGGTCGGTGCGAACGGTGGCCAGCATCTGACGGTCGTGGGTGACTAGCAGGACAGTCCCCGGGAAGGTGTCGAGCGCGGCCTCCAGTTGCTCGATCGCGACCACGTCCAGGTGGTTCGTCGGCTCGTCGAGCACCAGCAGGTTGACCCCCCGCGCCTGCAGCAGCGCGAGGGCTGCCCGGGTCCGTTCGCCGTGGGACAGCGACCGCGTCGGTCGGCGCACGTGATCGGCGCGCAGCCCGAACTTCGCCAGCAGGGTGCGGACCGATGCGTCGTCGAGTTCCGGGATCTGCTCGGAAATCGCTTCGGTGAGCGGCGATTCGCCATCGAACAGCGAGCGGGCCTGGTCGATCTCGCCGACGATCACGCCCGAGCCCAGTGCCGCGCTGCCCTCGTCCGGGCTCAGCCGGCCGAGCAGCAAGGCCAGCAGGGTCGACTTGCCCGCGCCGTTCGGCCCGGTGATAGCCACCCGCTCAGCCCAGCCGATCTGCAGGCTGACCGGGCCGAGGGTGAAATCTCCCCGGCGCACGAGCGCGGCATTCGCCACCGCCGCGACCGCGCCGGACCGAGGCGCGACCGCGATCTCCATTCGGAGTTGCCATTCCTTGCGCGGCTCGGCGACCTCCTCCAGTCGCTCGATCATGCGGTCGGTCTGCCGAGCCTTCGACGCCTGCTTCTCCGTTGCCTCGCTGCGGAACTTCCGGCCGACCTTGTCGTTGTCCGGAGCCTTGCGGCGGGCGTTGGCCACGCCCTTGTCCATCCAGGCCCGCTGGGTGCGTCCACGTGCCTGCAGCGATTCCCGCCGGTCGGCGTACTCGTCATAGGCCTCCCGTTCGTGGCGCCGCTCGACCTCGCGCTCCTCCAGGTAGGCCGCGTAGCCGCCGTCGACCTGGCGCACTTTCTGCTGAGCGAGGTCAAGCTCGATCACGCTGGTGACCGTCCGGGCCAGGAACTCCCGATCATGGCTGACGATCACGGCGCCGGTCCGCAGACCAGCGACGAATCGCTCGAGCCGGTCGAGGCCGTCCAGATCGAGGTCGTTGGTCGGCTCGTCGAGGAGCACGATGTCGTAGCGGCTCAGCAGCAGCGCCAACAGTCCGGCGCGCGCGGCCTGACCACCCGACAGGGCGGCCATCGGCAGGTCGAGCGCGACGCCGAGGTTGATGTCGGCGGCCAGTGGGCCCGCGCGCTCGGCCAGGTCAGCGCCGCCGAGGGCAAGCCACCGCTCCAGCGCACTCGAGTAGGTGTCGTCCGCGCCGGGCTGCCCCTGCGCCAGTGCCTCGGCCGCGGCGTCCATCTCGGCCTGTGCACGGGCGACGCCGGTGCGCCGGGCCAGGAAGTCGGCTACCGTCTCGTCCACCTCGCCGCCGCGGTCCTGCGGAAGGTAGCCGACGGTGGCGCTGGCCGGGCTGAGCTTGACGGTTCCGCCCTCGGCCGTCCGCAGCCCTGCGAGCATCCGCAGCAGCGTCGACTTGCCGGCGCCGTTGACGCCGACGAGCCCGATCACGTCGCCGGGCGCGACGACCAGGTCGACGCCGGTGAACAGGGTCCGCTCGCCGTGTGCGGCGGCAAGTTCGGCGGCGACGAGGGTGGCACTCACGAGCCGCCACGCTACTGCAGTCGCCGGGCTGGTCCGGCACGGTCTGCGGGCTGGCCCGGTCTGTGGGCACAGTAGAGAAGTGTCGGACGTTGACGGCATAGTGCACCAGTGGCGGCTCGACGTGGCAGGCGTGTCGCAGCCGGTGCACCCTGTATCGGCACGTGCGTCTAGCGTCCACATCAGCGGCATCCCGTCCGGGGCGCGCGCGGTTCACAGAAGGGCATCACAATGAGCGTCAGCCTCAGCAAGGGTGGCAACGTCTCGCTTACCAAGCAGGCTCCAGGCCTCGCCGCGGTGCTGGTCGGTCTCGGCTGGGACGCGCGAACCACCTCGGGTGCGGACTTCGACCTCGACGCCTCCGCGCTGCTCGTCAATGCCGCGGGCCGGGTGCTGTCCGACCAGCACTTCGTCTTCTTCAACAACCTGACCAGCCCGGACGGTTCGGTGGAGCACACCGGAGACAACCTGACCGGCGAGGGCGAGGGGGACGACGAGGTGATCAAGGTAAACCTGGTCGCGGTCCCCGCCGACGTCGACAAGATCGTGTTCACGGTGTCGATCTATGACGCCGAAGCCCGTCAGCAGTCGTTCGGTCAGGTTCGCAACGCCTATATCCGGGTGGTCAACCAGGCCGATAGCGCTGAGCTGACCCGTTACGACCTCTCCGAGGACGCCTCCACCGAGACGGCGATGATCTTCGGTGAGGTTTACCGTAACGGCGCGGAATGGAAGTTCCGGGCCGTTGGCCAGGGGTACGCGTCAGGGCTGGCCGGCATTGCCAAGGACTTCGGCGTCAACGTCGGCTGAACTGCCTCCGTCACACCGTTCTACCCGGCTGGCTGAGCGAGCCGCCCAGCAGAGACAGGGGTTTGCCAGATGTTCTTCAGGACCTTCGGCGGTTCGCTGTGTGTCACCGTCGTGGCGCTGGCGGTCGCGCTGGTCTACCGGGGAGGTACCGGGCTGGCGGTCGCGGCCATCCTCGGCGTTCTCGAGATCTCCCTGTCCTTCGACAATGCGGTTGTGAACGCCACCGTGCTGCGCACGATGAGCGCGTTCTGGCAGAAGATCTTCCTCACGGTCGGTGTGCTGATCGCGGTTATCGGCATGCGGCT
>Ga0210394_10006553_pt1 | contig 12572 bp, 10 predicted proteins | sample IncBWC12MmetaG_FD_160121 | JGI IMG/M metagenome (GOLD analysis project Ga0210394, IMG submission 160121) | Forest soil microbial communities from Barre Woods Harvard Forest LTER site, Petersham, Massachusetts, United States - Inc-BW-C-12-M | ecosystem: Environmental > Terrestrial > Soil >... | reverse complement strand
GGTCGTGGGCGTGGTGGATTCGCCGGTTGGGCTGGGCTGGCTCCGGAAGTAGAGAGGTTCGCGAGTGCCGCTGCCATGGCGATAGCTAGTCCCAATTTCATATTTATGCTCGGCGTAACGTCGTTCGTTGCTCCGTTGCGTCCTAGGCGGGGTTTACGGTGTGCAGGAACTTCACGAGCTGGTCACTGACCTCGGCAGAGGCTTCATGTTGCAGCCAGTGGCCCACATTATCTATTTCGAGACTCCCAACGAGACCGGGAATGCCGGCACGGAGTTTTTCGACGGGTGGATAGAGCACCTCCAAGCCATCCGTCTTCCCCGCAATGAAAAAGGAAGGCTGGGTGATCTTCGCGCCTTTCCAAGCGCCGGACAAATAGAAGTAAGGTTCGGCGGCGCGATAGTAATTCAGGGCACCGTGAAAGCCGGTACGCTGGAATTCAGTGACGTTGTGAGCAACGTAATCTGGTTCCACCCATGAGGGCAACGGCCCGGGAGCCGGGCGATAAAGGCTTCGCGCAGGATCCATGGGGCTCCACCGCGTGTCGGCTGGAGCAGAACCCGATGCCCAATACAGAACCCCTGGAATGGTGACTGCGGCGTCGGCCCAAATTTGATCGGCGTCCGGTCGCATCTGTGCGAACATGTAGAAATCGTTTTCATCGCCCGACTTGCGCATGCGCTCGAAGACGCTGACATCCCCACGCGGAACGTAAGGCACGCTCAAGCAGAACACCGCTTTAAATCGATCAGGACGCATCAGCGCGGCGTTCCACGCATGACTTGCACCCCAGTCATGGCCCACCACGACAGCGCTGTGGATCTTCAACGCATCGAGCAGGCCGACCAGGTCACCGGCCGTTTGCAGAGGTGTATACAAGGTTGCGTCCGCCGGAGCTGAGCTGCGTCCATAGCCGCGCATATCTGGAGCGATTGCTCGATATCCGGCTGAAGCGACGGCTGTCATCTGTCGGCGCCAAGTATGGGAAGTATCCGGAAATCCATGGCAGAAAAGAACGGCTGGGCCTTCCCCTTGCTCAGTGACGTGCAACGAGATGCCATTAGTAGCTATGTCGTACTCCTTGAGTAGGGGGCCGTCGACGCCTCTGAAACTTTCCGCTCGAACCGATCGACCTAGCAGCAGGCTGGCGCCAACGGCAGTCCCACCCGCGAGGAACGCGCGGCGAGAAATATCCGGCATAGGAATCACATACTTCGTGTTCGTCTGCATGCGTCTAGGGCAGTCGACCGTAGATCAAATGCTCACGTTGGCGCGGTCGCTCGAGCACGACGCCACACGCCCGGACTTTCGCCGGCAATTCTGCGGAACAGCTTGCTTAAGTGAGCTTGGTCGGTGAAGCCGCACTCCGCCGCGATCTGGCCGAGCGACGCGTTGGTCGTCAACATCAAGCCCTGAGCGCGCTCCACTCGTCGACGCGATACATAGCCGTGCGGGGATTCTCCGAAACTGTCCCGGAATGCACGGCAGAAGTGGAACAAACTGAGTCTGGCCAGCGTGGCAAGGTCCTTCGTCGTGATCGCGGCGTCTAGGTTCGTTTCGATGTGCGTCGTCACGCGCCGAACCTGCCATGGCGCCAAGCCCCCTCGAATAGGCTTCGGCGGCGCGGTACTCGCGAATGGTGCCGCAACCACGGAAGTTGCCCCTGGAGGCTCGACCCGTAGAATCGCGCTCGCGCGCCAGATACATTCCTGTGCTGATTCACGCTCATCTTGCAATGCATTACTCACGGCTTTGAAGAGTTCCGCAACGGCGATCTGCAGTCGCTCAAGAGACACGCGCTCCTCGTCGGCGGGTTCTTTCTTGATGGCAATCAAATTCATCAGTCGCACTCGGAGTCGGAGGCCCGCGCAAGCAGCGCCAGATGCACGGGCCGCCGGAGAACGAACCCCAGCTTGACGTACAGCTCGATCGCAGGACGATTCGAACTGAACACGTGCAGGAACGGGGTTTCCCCGCGCGAAGCGATGGAACGCACTAGCGTACTTACAAGCTCGGCCGCGAGCCCCTGTCCTCGGCAGGACGGGTGAACGCACACGGCGCTGATTTCGGTAAAGCCGTCGAGCCGCATGCGCTCCCCTGCCATGGCGAGCAACATCCCGTGTCTGCGAACGCCAATGTACTCCCCGAGTTCGATCGTGCGCGGACCGAACGGCCCCGGATGTGTGACCTCAACAAGAGCGAGCATGTCGGGGACATCCCTGGCGTCTAGCGTATTAATCGGCACGGAGCAGACGTGCGCCGGCATCTTAAACAGCACCATCTGATCGACGGCGCCCCGCTCGATGACTGAAAATGCTGCAGGAGGCATGATCTCTTCAAGGGTGAAGAGGCCAATCCGATCGCCCGCCGGCAGAAGGGCTAGTAGTGACTGGAAGCTTGCGGCGCTTGTGTCAATCGTAGCCGCAAACGGCGCAACGGGAGCGAGATAGCGAAGCGCCAAATGATCACCCTCCGCGACGTTGCGATTGCGGCCGGTGAGTGCTCTCCAAATCACGTGATCAAGGGGATGTGCTGCTGAGTCGGGATCGGTCAGCTCCCTAACCGCCGGCATCTGCCCCAGCCCGTCCGTCGAACTCATGATGCCCTCGCTTCCCTCATTGGCTTTAGACGAAGGCGCTGCGTTGCCTGCTGACGAACACTTCAATCGTCAGACTGACCGCTAGAACCGAATCGCGAAAACCCATGGCGCCTTCCTCCATAGCTTGCAATTCGTTTGCAGAATGCAGGAATTTTGCAGATCCGCAGAAAAGTTTGTACATCTCAGGAAGTTTTCGGTAGTGCCCTATTCGAAATACAGTGTTTGTGTAGACGAACAATCGCTGCGCAAACAAACTGCGAGGTTGGAGGTGACGCGAACGAGTATATTCAACGTCTTCCGCATCTTCGGAGTTGTTTGTCGGAGCCAAATTTGCCGAACGATTTAAATGATTTGTATTATTTTGCGAAGATCATCGAGCACGGTAGTCTGTCCGCCGCCGGAGCGGCGCTGGGCGTCGGAAAGTCTGTTCTCAGCCAGCATCTGACCAAACTGGAAGCCGAACTCGGCGTCCGCCTGATACAGCGAAGCACGCGCCGACTACAGATTACTGAGATTGGCCAGCGCTACTATGAACGCTGCCGTGCCATGGTAGCAGAGTCCGAGAACGCGAAAAGAGTAATAGAAGACGCTCGTGGAGCAGCGCGCGGACGCGTGCGGATGAGCTGCCCGATTAATTTTTCGCAAAATATCGTCGCAGGCGCAATTGTCGGTTTCATGGCCGACCACCCGGACGTCGAGGTCACGCTGGACGCAAGCAACCGAGAAATCGATGTTCTCGCGGACGGGTACGATGTTGTTTTTCGGGTCGGCACGAATATAAAGTCATCGAACCTGATTGTGCGTTCGCTTCCTGTCACAAGGCATTGGCTCATGGCAAGCCCTGCCTTAGTCGCGCGCCGCGGTGCGCCTCGGCAGCCGGATGATCTCAAAACACTCGCAAGCGTCGGCGGCATATTCCCGGTCGAGGATGGCGCCCGACATTTGTGGCATCTTGAGGGTCCGAGGGGCGAGAGACGGACAATTGCGTATCGCCCACGCTTGGTTAGCGAGGACTTTTTGGTATTGAAGGAAGCGGTTCTCGCTGGCTGCGGTGTCGCCGATCTGCCACCGACCATATTCGAAAATGAAATCGCGGATGGAAGACTGGTAAGGCTGCTACCCACATGGCAACTACCAGAGTTGTTTATCTATGCGATATATCCCTCGCGCCGGGGTCTGCCTCTTGCTGTACGAATGTTGGTGGACCACATGATGGCGTACCTGGACCAGTGGCACAGAGCGCACTTTGCAAACAGCCGCACGTTCAGTGGCGAAAAGCGCTGAGGGAGCGGATAAGAAATGGGGAGCGCGATGTTAGCCGCCGCCAGCGCGGTGGCCTTCTCAAGTTCAATGTCCAGTGATTCTGTCACAAGCGAACATTGGCGCAGCCGAGCTTATGACCTGTCCGATGTTAGGCGAGACTCGCTGGCGCGCGCGTGCTTCAAGGCCGCGGTCCACCACAGCAGGTCCTCGATCATCGCCCCGGCGAGTGCGTCAAGCTCTGCCAGGCCAGCCTCGACGTTACCTCCTTGGTAATGAGCCCAGAGCGTTGCAACAGGGATGTGGACCGATGACCGAATCGGTGCGATTTGCAACTCGATCAGTGTTTCGCGCAGCTGTTGCACGCCGCGCGCGCCCATCGCGGAGCCATAGCTCACAAAGCCCGCCGCCTTGCGATTCCACTCGGGATAGACCCAGTCGATCGCGTTCTTGAGTACAGCGGAGGGTCCGTAGTTGTATTCAGGGGCGACGAAGACGAAGCCGTCGGACAGCGCGATCGCGGCGGTCCATCGCTGCACGACCTCGCACTTGTACGGCGCTCGACCGGCCATGGCGGGAGTTAGGGGTTGATCGAAGAATGGCATGGGATAGTCGCGCAGATCGAGTAGCCGCGCGTCGATCGCATTGCGCTTCCTCAGTTGCTGGAAAATCCAGTGCGCGGGCTTTTCCGAGAAGCGGCCCGCGCGGGTGCTACCAACAATAACGGAAATTACTGTCATGAAGCACGTGCCGAGCCGGAAGCGCTTCGATTCATGTTGCTGAGACGGGTGTGTTGCACCGAAAGGTTCAGCGGGGAGAACGCAGAGCTGATGGAATCTCGCGATGGTTCGTCCGCGCGTGGCAGTTTGCGCAACGTTTCGCCCAAACGCTTCGGTGTGCCAAGATCACTCCATCCGCAACGATTGACTTTCAACAAACGTAATCTTGCTTCGGCGCCGTGAAGGATCTGCGACGAGAAATCGATTGACGGCAGATCCCGATAGATGATGCTGGTGGCGAGAGCGTTAGGCGAAGAGTGCAAGTCTTCGGCAACCGCGGAGTGCATTTTGGCGACGACATCGGGCTGGCGCGTCATGAATAGGCTGAGTAGGGAGCGTGCACGGGTCGCGATAATGAGTGCATTCCACAGTGCCCCCTGATCTACCAATTGTTTGGCTGCCGTTCCGCTCGGCTTTTCAACAAAACGGTTAACCCTGGAAATGTTTGGCGCTATCTTGTGCCCCGGAACTATGTATCCCAGATCGGGATCCGCATCATCCGGATGCATACCCAACAGCAGTAGCTGATCGGGATGATCTTCCAGAGCCCTGACAGCCAGGCGGAGAGTAGAAGCGAGCGTGGGTTCGTCGCGCACGTAATGATCTGAAGGCAACAGAACAATATGTGCGCTGGGATCTCGTGCAAGAATGTGAAGAAGCGGCAATAGCACTCCATTTCCCGTGCCCCGATTGCTCGGCTGCACGATGATGTTGGACTTCGGCATCTCGGAGAGCATTGGTTCCCACCATCGTTGGTGCTGCGCGGCTAGGACCACACAAATATGGTCCGGCTCGACGACCGATGCGGCTCTCTGCAGAGTGTCTGCTAGCAGAGACTGCCCCCCCGTCAGTGAACAAAACTGCTTGGGCACAGAGACGCCCGAAACATCCATCGTTAAACCATGCAGGCGATTGCCGTCGCCTCCCGCAAGCACGATGGCCCAGGCGTTGTTGCTGATTGTCATGAACTATAGGGCACGCAAGACGGCGCCACCCTGCAGACCCGTGGCGCCGACTACGGCGATCAGTTTATGGGGCGTGTTCATGATGGTCCTTTCCATAAGCGATGTTTAACAGCGTAGTACCGCGCTTCGTTTCTGTACATCTTATAAACCCAGATGGTGTCTATCGGCTCTTGCGATGGATTGTGAAGCAGGAAGACAACGAACGGAAAGTATCGTGAAATTAAAGCGATGGTGAATTGCACGTTTTTGCTGCGCTTTTCTCCGGCCTGCTTGATTCCGCGGAGGCTGCGCTGCCTTTTAATTATGTTCGGCTGGTCCGCGTTACCGTGAAGCTCTCTATGGACTGTATTTCCGGCAGATCTTCCACGACCCAATTCAGAGTTCGACCCCGTAAAGCCCTGCCTGTGACAATCATTTCGAGACCAAATCGCCCCCCCTCGAAGGTTACAGATACCGAATCCGAATGCGGCTCTAAGCCACGCTCGCCAAGAAACGCCAGAATCTTGTCTGTGTGTGGCCGCTCGCCCTCGCGGTAGCGGAGCCTGACCGTGATCGCGGCTTTGGCAGGCAAGTGCTGCTCCAGCCGTGGAACCGCAGCCATGCAGACGAGGAAGATTGCGGTCAGACCGATGGCGGCAACCGCAAAGTGAACGCCTACCAGAATTCCGATCGCAGCTGACGACCATATGGAGGCGGCGGTCGTCAGCCCACGGACGCTAGCGCCGCTCTTGAGGATGATGCCGGCGCCGAGAAAGCCGATGCCCGTGAGCAGGCTCGCAATCACTTGAGTGCTGCCGTTGGCATCAGCGATTTGCCGACCTCCGAACCAATGCCCGGCGAGACCTGCGGCTGCGGTCAGTGCGCAACTCGCGGTGCAGACCAAGCAATACACCTGCGTTCCTGCCGCGCGGCCGTTGTAGAACCTCTCATAGCCGATCGTCCATGCGAGAACAAAGGCTAGCGCCGCATGGGTGACGACCGTAAGTTCTGCCGGCGCCTCAGGAAACATATGTGGTTTCTCCTCTCCGATCCGACTGCTGACATGGCGCCCAGAACATCATGGTGGGCTCAGCCGACCACAGGAACTTCGGAAGCTGTGTTTTCGTGCAAGCCACCTCCCAGGGTCTTGTAAAGTGTCACGAGGTTCTCAAAGCGCTGGAGCCGTACGATTTGCAGCTGTTGCTGCGCTTCGTAAAGAGAACGCTGGGCATCAAGCTCGCCGAGGTAGTTGTCGACGCCGCCGCGAAAGCGCATCTGTGCCAAGTGGTACGCATCCTGCGAGGCGCTGACCAGTGCCTGTTGCGCCGCCAGCTGCTCATCGAAGTAGCCGCGAGCCGCCAGCGCGTCGGCTACTTCACGGAACGCAATCTGGATCGCTTTTTCGTATTGGGCCACCGCGGTGTCACGCGCCACGTTGGCCGCCTTAAGGTTGGCCTTGTTGGCGCCTCCTGCGAAGAGCGGAACACTGATTTGAGGTGCAAACGTCCACGCGAGCGAGTCGTTCTTGAACAGACCGGAAAGCTCCGTGCTGGCACTGCCTAGACTGCCCGTCAGTTCGATGGCGGGAAAAAACGCAGCGCGCGCGGCACCGATATCGGCATTGGCGGCCTTTAGGAGGTGTTCGGCGGACAGCACATCCGGCCGCTTGACGAGAACATCGGAGCGAACAGCCTCCTCCACTTCCGACACGACATTTGGCCTCTCGAGCCCCGCAGAAAAGTCGACGCCTTCCGGAATCGGGGCGCCAAGCAATAGCTCCAGCGCATCGCGGTCCTGGGCCAGCGCGCGTGCGTACTGCGCCAGGTTCGCGCGGGCGATGTCCACTGTTGTCTCGGCTTGACGAAGAGCGAGCTCGGTGGCCGTCCCTCGTTCGAACATCTTCCGCGTCAGCTCGTAGGAATCGCTCTGATTCCGCTGTGTCTGGCGTGTGATTTCCAACAACGTCTGATCTGTGAGCACCGTCAAATAGGCATTTGCCACTTCAGCCACGAGGGCGATCTGGGCGCTGCGCCGGTTCTCCTCGAAGCTGAAATACTGCTGCAGGTCGGCGTGCGCGAGGCTGCGGATCCGGCCAAAGAGATCCAGTTCGAAGTTGGTGAAGCCGATGCCCGCGGTGTAGGAACGAGAGACAATGCTCCCTTGCGCGGAAGCATTGCCGGCGGGCAACGAGGCCGCCAGCACGCTGGCGGGCTGGCGCTCGGCTTGCTCCGTCGTGCTGGCCGCGATCGTCGGAAACAGGCCGGCGCGCTGGATCCGGTAGCGTGCCTGAGCAGATTCGACGTTCAGCACGGCGATGCGCAGGTCGCGGTTGTTGGCCAGGGCCAGAACGATCAGCTGCTGCAGTTGCGGGTCGGGGAAAAACGCTCGCCAACCCAAATTTTCTGCAGGTATGCCCGAAACGACGTTGTGCTCGGGCATTGCCAGAGGCGCATTCGGCCGAATGTATGTCGGCTCCAACGTGCAGGAGGACAACGTCATCGTTCCCACAACGATCGCAGCGAACCCGTGTCCGAACTGCATTGCTCAGCTCTCCTGCGCGAGCTGCCCAAGCGCCGCGTCGTGACGGGTGCGTCGACCTTTGAACGCCGAACGCACCGCGACGAAGAACACTGGTACGAAGAACACGGCGAGCACCGTGGCCGTGACCATGCCGCCGATCACGCCGGTGCCGATGGCAATGCGCCCGCCTGCACCGGCGCCGGTGGCGATTGCCAATGGCATCACACCCAGGATGAAAGCAAACGAGGTCATGAGGATGGGACGCAGGCGTTGCCGTGCCGCGCTAATCGTCGCCTCAACCAAACTCATCCCGTGCTCAACGTTCTCCTTCGCGAACTCGACGATGAGGATGGCGTTTTTGGCGGACAGCCCGACCGTGGTGAGGAGGCCCACCTGAAAGAACACGTCATTGCCAAGTCCGCGCAGCAAGGTCGCACTGACGGTACCGAGGATCCCCAAGGGCACCACCAACATGACGGCAAATGGGATCGACCAACTCTCATAGAGCGCCGCCAAGCACAGGAACACGATGGCCAGCGAGATCGCATACAACGCCGGCGCCTGTGAGCCCGATTTTCTCTCCTCATAGGAAAGGCCCGTCCATTCGTATCCGATTCCTTTCGGGAGCTTGGTCACTAGCGCTTCCATCGCCGCCAACGCATCGCCGCTGCTGCGGCCCGGTGCCGGGGCGCCGAGGAACTCCAACGAAGCCGTGCCGTTGTAACGCTCCAGCTTGGGCGAACCGATGCTCCAGTGTGCGGAAGAGAAGGCGGAAAACGGCGTCATCCGCCCTGCGGCGTTGCGCACGTACCACGTGTCCAAATCCTGCGGCAGCATGCGCGCAGCGGCCTCGCCCTGTACAAAGACGCGCTTGACGCGGCCGTGATCGATGAACTGATTGACATAGGCCGAGCCCCAACCGATGCCGAGCGTTTGGCTGATGTCCTCGATCGGCAGGCCAAGCGCGCTGGCTTTCTCCCAGTCGATGTCGAGCTTGTATTGGGGCTCATCCGACAAGCCGTTCGGCCGAAGCGAGCCGATGGCCGGGTCCTGTCGCGCAAGCTGCATCAGCTGTTCGCGGGCCTTCATGAGCGCGTCGTGACCGACGTTGCCCAAGTCTTGCAACTCGAAGTCGAAACCGGTGGCGTTGCCGAGTTCGAGGACGGCCGGCGGCGGGAACGCGACGACAAACGCGCCGCGTATGCGTGTGAAGCGCTGGTTGGCGCGCTTGGCCAGGCCAAAGACGGAATCTCGTTCGTTCGGACGGTCCTTCCAATCCTTAAGCCGCACGAAAGCCAGGCCGGCGCTTTGCCCACGGCCACCGAAGCTGAATCCGTTGACCGTGAAGACGTCGCTGACGATGGCCGCTTCATCTTTCATGAAGTAGTCACGCACTTCGTCCAGCGTTTGCTGTGTCAACTCGCTGGCCGTACCCGGAGGCTCGACCACCTGCAGGAACAGGATGCCTTGATCTTCGTCCGGCAAGAACGAGGTAGGGACTCGCGCGAACAGCATTCCCAGGCACACGATAATGACCAAATATGCCGAGAGGTAGCGTCCCGTCCGGACCGTGACGTGACTGACACCTCGCTCGTAGCCCCGATTCATGCTTGCAAAGCCTCGGTTGAACAGGCCGAAGAAGCCACGCTTGCGTTCGTGCCCGGCCCCCTGTGGCTTGCGCAGCAAGGTGGCGCAGAGGGAAGGTGTGAAGATCAGCGCCACCAGCACCGACAGCGTCATCGCCGAGACAATGGTGATGGAGAACTGCCGGTAGATCACGCCGGTCGAGCCTCCGAAGAAGGCCATGGGCAGGAACACCGCTGACAGCACCAGAGCGATGCCGACGAGCGCGCCGGTGATCTGGTCCATCGACTTGCGCGTGGCCTCTTTCGGGGAAAGACCTTCTTCCGCCATCACACGCTCGACGTTTTCCACGACCACGATGGCATCGTCGACGAGCAGGCCGATGGCCAGCACCATGCCGAACATTGTCAGTGTGTTGATGGAGAAGCCTGCGACAGCAAGGATGCCGAAGGTGCCGAGCAGCACCACCGGCACCGCGATTGTGGGAATGAGCGTGGCCCGGAAGTTCTGCAGGAAAAGGTACATCACCAGGAACACCAGCACGATCGCCTCGAACAGCGTCTTTACGACTTCTTCGATGGAGACCCGTACGAACGGCGTGGTGTCGTAGGGGTAGACCATCTTCAGGCCGGCTGGAAAGAACGGTTGGAGCCGATCCATCGTGGCGCGGATCGCTCTGGCTGTATCGAGCGCGTTGGCGCCCGTGGCCAACTTGATGCCGAAACCCGACGCCGGGTGGCCGTTGTACTCGACATAAATCGAATAGTTCTCGCCGCCCAAGGTGACGCGGGCGACGTCCTTTAACCGAACTTGCGAGCCATCGGGGCCGACCTTGAGCAGAACCTGTCCGAACTGCTCCGCGGTTTGCAGGCGTTGTGGACCGACGATGGTGGCATTCAAGCGCTGGCCCTTCGCCGATGGCAGACCACCCAGCTCGCCGGAGGCAATCTGTACGTTCTGTGCCTGCAAAGCGTTGTTCACATCCACCGGTGTCAGGCCGTAGTTGTCCAGCCGCGCCGAATCGAGCCAAATGCGCATGGCGTATTGGGATCCAAACAACTGGTAATCGCCGACACCGGGCGTGCGGCTAATCGGATCCTGGACGTGCGAGGCGACGTAGTCGCTGATGTCGTCGTTGTTCATGGAGCCGTCGGCTGAGTAGAAGCCGATCACCATCAAGAAATTTCTTGTCGCCTTGGCCACTCGGATACCTTGGGCCTGTACCTCGGCCGGCAACAACGGCGTGGCCAATTGCAGCTTGTTTTGCACCTGCACTTGAGCGATGTCGGGATTCGTTCCCTGCTCGAAGTACAGCGTGATGGTCATACTGCCGTCCTTGTCGCTTTCGGACCCGAAGTACAACAAGTGGTCGATGCCGGAAAGCTGCTGCTCGATTACCTGCGTTACGGTGCTCTGAACGGTCTCTGCTGAGGCGCCCGGGTAGGTGACTTGGATCGAGATCGCGGGTGGGGCGATGCTCGGATATTGCGCCACCGGCAGGGTGGAGATGGCCAAAGCACCCGCCATCATGACCACGATCGCCAGTACCCAGGCGAATATCGGATGGTCGATGAAGAACCTGACCATCGCTTACTCCGACTCCCGATTGGCCGACAGGCGTTCGCCCTTGCTCGCTGGCGCAGTCTCGGGGAGTTCTTCCGGCTGGACCTTGGCGCCGGGCTGTGCGAGTTGCAGACCCTCGACAACAACTCGATCGCCCCCCTGCAGGCCGGCGCTCACCAGCCATTGGTCGCCGACTGCGCGATCGGTTTTCAGGACGCGCAGGGCAATGGTGTTGTCGGCGGCGACCACCAGCGCGGTCGGGTCTCCTTTCTCGTTGTGACTGACGCCTTGCTGCGGCACCAGCAACGCGCCCAGGCGAATGCCTTCCTCGATGCGCTCGCGCACGAACATGCCCGGCAACAAGATGCGGTCGGGATTGGGGAACAAGGCGCGCATCGTCACCGAGCCCGTGCTCTCATCGACGGTCACTTCCGAAAACTGAAGCGTCCCGGCTTGCGCATAGCCGGTGGCATCCTCCAGGCGCAGGCTCACCGGCGTCCGGCCAGCCTCTTTTTGGTGCAGCTGCCCGGTTGCCGCCTCGCGCTTGAGGCGCAGCAGCGTGCCGATGGGTTGCGTCACGTCGACATAAACCTGATCGAGTTGTTGCACCGTCGCCAGTGCAGAAGGTTGATTTGCGGTGACCAATGCGCCTTCAGTCACGGTAGAACGGCCGATGCGACCGGAGATGGGCGACAGCACCCGGGTGTAGCGCAGGTTGATGCGCGCCGTCTCCAATGCCGCTTGTGCTTGGAGGTCGGTTCCGACGGCGTTGTCGTAGTCTTGCTGGCTGACCGCATTGGCAGCGGCCAGCGGCTTGTAGCGCTGCGCCAAGGAGCGAGCCGACGCGGCAGCCGCGACTGCGCTGTGATAGCTGGCCTCATAGGGCGCCGGATCGATCTGATAAAGTTGCTGCCCGGCTCTGACCTCGCTGCCTTCCACGAACAATCGCTTCAGGATGATGCCGTTGACCTGCGGACGCACCTCCGCCACTCGGAGAGCGGCCACGCGTCCAGGCAGCTCGGTGGTGACCGGCACCGGCTGTGCTGTGAGGGTGACGACGGATACCTTGGGTGGCGGAGGCGATGCGGATGTGGGTTGGGGCTTATGGCCACAGCCGAACTGAGCCAGCACGGAAACCAGTACCAGTTGCAGGGGGATGCCGAACGCAATTCTTCTCATGGTTGATCCCTCGCGGCAGCACCAGCCCGTCACAAGAGGGCGCGCTCTTCCGTCCAGTCGACGTACAGCTGCCGCTCCGCAAACAACCAACCGCCGTCCTGCTTCACGAATGAGTCGAGGTAGCGGAGCGATGCAATCATCAGGCG
>Ga0210394_10006552_pt1 | contig 12573 bp, 10 predicted proteins | sample IncBWC12MmetaG_FD_160121 | JGI IMG/M metagenome (GOLD analysis project Ga0210394, IMG submission 160121) | Forest soil microbial communities from Barre Woods Harvard Forest LTER site, Petersham, Massachusetts, United States - Inc-BW-C-12-M | ecosystem: Environmental > Terrestrial > Soil >... | reverse complement strand
CAGCGTCGATTCTACGACTTCAACGTGTGGAGTTTGAAAAAGAGAGTCGAGAAGCTGCACTACATGCACATGAACCCGCTGAAGAGAAAACTGGTCGATCATCCCAAGGACTGGCCCTGGAGCAGCTCTTCGTTCTACTCAAACAAGCACGGATTGATCCGCGTCGACCCCGTCCGCTGAGTACAAGCGCGGAGAGAAAAAACCAAACCCTCCGACCCTCGAAAACCGCGAGGGATCGGCCACCCGAAAATTCAAAGGCTGGCCCACCCGCCGTCCCTGTCAAACGTTACTTTTTGCCAGAGGCAGCTGCCTGCATACGTTCTACGTCGTTGGCGATGCCTGATACCTCAGGAGTCACATCGTACGGGTTGCCGCGCCCATCGGTATAGTACCAGCGATCCTGCTGGAAATTTTGCGCGTTTGACGTCACATTCCTAAGCAGCAGTTGCGCTGTTTCATATTCTTTGAGCGCGTTTTGCCATTCTTTGGAGTTTTCAAATATGCGCGCTCTCTCGTGGTGACCGAAGGGGTTCGCTGGGTCGATCTGCAAAGCCTTCTCTAGAACTGAAAGTGCCCTGTCTTCCAAACGTCGTCGTTTGTACACAGCATACGCCACATAACAATCGATGGTATTTCCGGCGTCCAACTTGATGGCAGTCTGAATTTCACGATCAAAGTGGTCGATGTCGCCGAGCGCATCGTAAGCTACTGCTACTTGGTTGTGGAGAAAGGCAGAATTCGGATTGCGTTCTAGTTGCTTCTGCCTTTCTGCTAACTCCGCGCGCCAATCGATCTGAACGATCTTGTGCGAAGCCCCGTTGCCCGAATCTTGCGTTTGACTTTGCGATGTAGTCGCCGCTTGGCCGCACGCGGAAATGAGCAGCCCAGGAATAGACAAAACAAAAAGAAAGGGAACTATTTTCATGGTTGTTCCACTCCTTCAAAGGCCCGGAGCTCTGCAGAGACAACCCTCCGACCCGTCGCTTAACTCGATCGTTGGTCCCGTAGTGTACCGCGTCTCAGGAATCCAGATCGACCGGTATGGGACGTCAATCTCCCACTCCTTGGTTTTTGTGCGGGTTCTGTATTCCCGCTGTGGCGGATCTTCACAATCCTTACCCGGACACTCGAACCAAGCTCCCTCTGTAACGTTCTCCCGATAAAACTTTCGAAGTCGTGTTCGCGTTGCAGTCCACTTGCAGATACAGCTGTTCGGTGTGGAACCCTCTGGCCCATTGGCAAAATCCCAGCTCTCACGGTGCCAGAAAAGCCCCTGTTCAAAACTTGAATATGGCTGCCGAGAATTAGGGGCGAGCATCCCGGGTATCTCCAGCCAGGGGGTTATTTGGGCGCATTCGAGCCCGTAAGGGTCTACGAAATCAATCGGTTCGTTCCTCACGTACGCGTAAAAATTGACTCCCGCATAGAACCTAGCTGGGTCCTCACTTAGGAATCTCCCTACAGATTCGTTTACATATCTGGCGCGATAATAATAGAGATTAGTTTCGGCGTCGAATTCACGAGCGGTGTAACGAAATGGATTCGTGAGAGAACCAAACGAGGAAGTTTGATTGCCGAAGGAATCAAACGTGTAGGTTTGCGTCAAGGAACCTGTTGGGTTTGCCAGCGACGTGACCGATGCGAGACCGTCAGAGTTGTAGTAGCTCGTTGAGCCTGAGCGCGTCATAGCTAAGGGCTCATCGATGTTTGTTCGCTGGACGTACCGAGCGACGACAGTACCGGAATTATTTGCCTCCTCGATGAGGTTAGCGCCGTCATACGCATAAATGCTTGTGCCATTTGATGAAGACTTGAGAACACGCTTGCCGAATGGGTCATATTTGAACGTGACCGTGCCACCGCTGCCCGGCAACGTCACGCTGATCAGGCGATTCTCGAAGTCCCACGCATAGCTCGTTGTGTTCGAACCAACCGTCTTGGTCAGCGTGTTGCCGTTGCTGTCGTAGGTGTAGCTGGCATTCGAGGTCGCCGTCAGCTCATTAGACGCGTTTGTCGTGTACGACGACACCCCCAGCGACGCCGTGCGGTTGCCCACCGCGTCGTAGCTGTAGCTCTCGGTCGTGTTGTTCGCCTGGGTCACTTGTGTCAACTGGTAAATCGCGTCGTACGTGTAGTTCGATGTTACCCCCGCCAACTGATCCGTCTTGGACGTCCTGTTCCCAGCATTATCCAGCGTGTACGTGGCTCCGTCGATAGTACTCCCGGACAGCTGGTGCAGCACCGAGGTCAGACGCGACAGGTTGTCGTAGGAGTAGTTGGTGGCAACGGTGTTGGGCCGGGTCATCTGCGTGCGGCGCGAGAGGGCGTCATAGCTGAACCCGAACGAGCCGCTGCCGAAGGCCGACGGCGGGGCGAGATTCTGCAGCCGGTTCAGCGTGTCGTAGCTGTATGTGGTCGAGCCGCCCTCCGGGTCGGTGAATCCCGTGCGGTTGGACGCCGCGTCGTAGGTGTACGCGTTCGTGAAGTTGCGGCTGGTGAGGAAGCTGTAGCTCGCCGTCGTGCCGATCAGCCGCCCCATGTTGTCGTAGGCGAACGCATAGGTCCCGGTCGGATCGTTCACCTGCAGGATCTTACCCACGAGGTCATACGTGTAGTCCACCGTGGTGGTGTCGGGGTAGGTCTTCTGCGTCAGGCGGTTCAGCGCGTCGTAGAGGTATTGAATTGTCTGGCTCTTGCGGTCGGTCTTTTGGGTGGGGTTGTTGTCGGCGTCGTACTGGTAGGTCTCGGCCAGAGCGGAGGGAAACGTCGTCTTAGTGACGCGGCCAAAGGCGTCGTAGGTGAACGCTGTCTGGTTGCTCCTCGCATCGGTGATGCTGGTGAGGTTGTCCTCGGTGTCGTAGGCGTAGTACGTGACGTGGCTCGCCGCGTCAGTGACGCTGGTCAGTCGGTCGGCGTCGTCGTAGGCGTACGTGGTGGTCTTGTTGTTCTGGTCGGTCACCGAAGTGCGCCGGCCGCGCGAATCGTAGGCGAACGCCGTCGCGTTGCTTAATGCATCGGTCGCGGTCAGGGGCTGGCCGGCGGCATTGTACGTAAACGTACGCTCCAAGCGTAAGTGCTCGATAAACTTGGAGGCGCGGGTCGGATTTGAACCGACGAATGGAGGTTTTGCAGACCTCTCCCTTAGGCCTCTTGGGTACCGCGCCGGAGCTACGAATTATAGCGAAACTGCGGAGCACTTGTCAGGGTAAGAGGTCGCTGCCAGTCTCTGCGTGCTCGGCTGCTCGAAACGCGAAACTGCGCGAGTTCAACGCACCGGAGCGGGCATGCCTTGTGCTTCGCGAATGAACCGCGCGGATTCCTCAGGTGGAGTGGGACAGATGTAAAACCCCGTGCCCCACTCGAATCCCGCGACTTTGGTGAGCTTGGGAATGATTTCGATGTGCCAGTGATAGTGTTCGCTGGTTTCTTCGCCGATGGGCGAGGTGTGAATCATCAGGTTGTAGGCGGGGCGGTCGAGCACCACATCGAGGCGCGAGAGATTGTCCTTGAGCGCTTTGGCCAGGCCCGCATACGTCAGGCTCTGGTGATTTTCAAACGCCGAGGCGTGCTGTTTCGGCAGGATCCACATCTCAAACGGGAAACGCGGCGCGTACGGAGCGACGGTGATGAACTGATCCGTCTCGCCAATCACTCTCACGACGGAATCTTGCTCCTGGCGGATCATATCGCAGAAAATGCAGCGCTCTTTTTCGTAGTAGTAATGTCGTGAGCTGTCTACTTCCTCGCGCACACGCTTCGGAACAATCGGCAGCGCGATCAGCTGCGAGTGTGGGTGCTCGAGCGACGCGCCCGCGGCCTCCCCATGATTCTTGAAAATCAAAATGTAGCGAAAGCGCCGGTCATTTTTCAGGTCGAGCATGCGATCGCGGAAGGCCCAGAGCACGTCTTCGATCTGTTTTTCCGACATCGTGGCGAGCGTGCTGCGATGGTCGGGCGTCTCGATGATGACTTCATGCGCGCCTACACCGTTCATGCGGTCGAAGAGGCCTTCGCCTTCGCGGTCCAGATTTCCCTCGATACCCAGCGCGGGAAATTTGTTTGGAACGACGCGCACCTGCCAGCCCGGCGTATTCGGCCCGCTGCCGTTGCGCCCCAATTGAAGCACCTCGGGCGGCGTCTTGGATTCATGCCCGTAGCAAAACGGGCAGATGCCGATTCCTTTGATTTCAACGCTCTCGCGCAAAAAATCGCTGGGGCGCTTGGCACGATCCGTCGAAATGATGACCCACCGCCCTGTGATGGGGTCTTTCCTTAGTTCGGGCAATACTCCTCCTCTTCCCGGAGACTCCTCCTATCAACTTAACATCGGAATGTCGAGAAAAAGGGTTATTTTATGCATACCTCGCCCGCGATGTCTCGGGAACAACCGGCAAGCTTGGGTTCTCATTGAGGTGCAAAAGCTCCCTTGTGCAGACGCACGACGGGACGCCGTCCGGGGCGGGATTCAATCGCAAGAATATCAAACCGGAATGGGGCGGCGCCGGTTTTGTAATCGCGAAGAAATTGCCGCGCCATTCGCGAGAGATTGCGCTTCTTTTCAAAGGTGACTGCGTCTTCGGGCGCGCCGAAATCATCGCGCGCGGCGGTTCGCGTTTTCACTTCCACGAACGCCAGCGTTTCGCCGTCGTATCCCACGAGATCGATCTCGCCCTTCATGCCGCGCACGGAGAAGTTTCGCGCAATCATGACGTAGCCGTAGCGGCGAAGATACCAGTAGGCGTAGGTCTCGCCGCGCACGCCGGTGCGCCGCGCTTTGCGGCCTGCCGCGGCGGTGTGCGCCGGAGCGGCGGCCGATTCAGCCAGGCCCTTTCGCGCGGCCCAATTGACGAGGCCGAACATGGCGTGAGCGATTAGCGGCACAATGCTTCCTTTTATTCGCAGTGGCCGCTGTTCGTCAAGATCGTCTTGAAAGTTTTCTTAGTGAACTCTGTCCGCTCTGTATTGGAAGCCTTGCCGTTCCGCGACTATGCATTTACCGCAGTGGGGGACAGAGGATGCGGGGAAGGCGGAACAGCGTTGGACGGACTACGCGGATTTTTCTGCTTCCGCAATGCACGCTTCGAGCGTGCGTATGGCGAAGCCGGCCTGCTCTTCGTCGATCACGAGCGGCGGAGCGATTCGGATCGTATTCTCACCCGCGCCGAGCAGCAGCAGGCCCTTCTCGAACGCGCGGTCCACGATCGCGTCGCGCACGTCGCCGGCGCGTTCTTTGGTTTTCTGATCGCGCACGATCTCGACGCCGATCATCAGCCCTTTGCCACGCACGTCGCCGACGATGCGGTACCGCGCTGGCCAGTCCGCCATACGGCTCACCAGAAATTCGCCCACACGGCGCGCGTTCTCGATGTACTGCGATTCAAGCAAGTCCATGGTCGCGAGCGCCGCGGCAACCGAAACGGGATTTCCACCGAACGTCGACGCGTGCGCGCCCGGCTTCCAGTCCATCACGCTCGCTCGCGCAATCGTCGCGGAGAGCGGCATTCCCGACGCGATGCCCTTGGCGACGCACATAATGTCCGGTTCGATTCCGACGTGCTCGCAAGCCCACCATTTCCCCGTGCGCCCCATGCCGCTTTGCACTTCGTCGCACACAAGGAGAATCCCGTATTTCCGGCAGATGCGCTGCAATTCGAGGAAGAATTCCTTGGGCGCGGGAACGTACCCGCCTTCGCCCTGGATCGGCTCGATGAAAATTGCGGCAACTTCTTCGGGATCGACCAGGCGCTTGAACGTCTCCCGCTCGAGCACGGTAGCCGACTCGACGCAGGAACACGGTGCGGGATTCCCGTACGGACAGCGATACGAATTGGGATACGGAATGTGAAACACGCCGGCGAGCAATGCGCCGAAACCCTTGCGCTGCACGGCCTTCGATGCGGTGAGCGAAAGCGCGCCCAGCGTGCGCCCGTGAAAACAGCCGTGAAAGGCAATGATCTTGTCGCGCCGCGTGTGATAGCGCGCGAGCTTGATCGCTGCTTCGGTGGCTTCGGTCCCCGAATTGCCGAAATAAACTTTCTTCGGTTCCTTTCCAGGCGCAACTTTCGCAAGGCGCTCGGCCAGTGCCACCATATTCGGGTAGTAAAAATCCGTACCGGACATGTGGATCAGCTCGGAGGCCTGATTCTGAATCGCCTGCACAACGCGAGGATGGCAATGGCCCGTCGAAACCACCGCGATTCCCGCCGCAAAATCGAGGAATACGTTGCCGTCGACGTCCTCGACCATCGCGCCGCGCCCCGACTTCGCCACCATCGGATAGCCACGCGTATAGGACGGCGAGATGAACTGCGCGTCACGCGCGATAACTTCCTTGGCTTTGGGGCCGGGAAGCTCGGTGACAAGGGCGGGCAGCTTGGTTTCAGTCATGGTGACCACCATCGGGCACTCCGCTGGGCCTCTCGCCGGCGTGGATAGCGTTGCACGATCAGGGGCAAGGGATGCAGGGATCTCACTCGCCTCGGGATCATAGAAACTAGAAACGAAGATAGAAAGAGAGGCCCGGCTCCTAATCTACTCCGAAGCCGCCAGCGCGTCGAGGAGAGGCAGAGAGTGGTGTTAACGATCCAGAATCGTGCCGGTTTACTTGCGTTTCCAGCGAACGCCACCGTCGCGGGAATCTTCGAGAACAACGCCACTGCTCGCCAGTTGGTCTCGAATGCGATCGGAGGCGGCGAAGTCCCTGCGTTTGCGCGCTGCCTGGCGTTCGGCAATCAGCGTCTCGACTTCGGAATCGCTCAGCCCAGACGACTTCTGCGAAACTCCCAGGGCGCTCAGTTTCTCCGCGTCATCGTCACGCAAGACGGCAAAGATCGCGTCAAACATTTCCATGACTGCGAGCATGGGAGCCGCGTCGCCACGCAGAAATTCGCCGCGGTCCATCGCGGAGTTTGCATCGCGCACCAGATCGAAAATCGCAGCCAGCGCCACCGCTGTGTTGAGATCGTCCGCCAGGCCTCGATCAAACTCCTCGCGGGCCTGATCGGCGCGCGCGGCCATCGCCGGGGTCGATCCCTCCGGAAATTTCCCTTCCCTTAGGCGCGAAGCGAAATTCCGAAGACGCTCGACCGAACTCGCGGCGGCTTGCAGACTTTCCGGCGTGAAATTCAACTGCCGGCGATATGGCACGGAGGCCAGTAAAAACCGAATCGACGACGGCCTGTGCCCGTGGGCGAACAGCTCGCGCAGTGTCGCGAAATTCCCGAGCGACTTCGACATCTTCTCGTGATCCACGAGCAAATGCTCCGAATGGAGCCAGTAGCGCACGAACTGTTTGTCCGTAGCCGCTTCGGATTCTGCGATTTCGTTCTCATGATGCGGAAAGGTCAGGTCCACGCCGCCACTGTGAATGTCGAGCGTATCGCCCAAATATTTCAACGCCATGGCTGCGCATTCGATGTGCCAGCCGGGACGTCCCGGCCCGATCGGCGTCTCCCAGAAATGCTCGCCGGGCTTGGGCGCCTTCCAGAGGGCAAAATCGCGGGCGTTGTCCTTGTCGTAGCGGTCCATGTCCACGCGAGCGCCGGTCTGCATCCCGGCAACGTCAATTTTGGAAAGCTTGCCGTAGGCAGGGAACTTGGCGATGCGGAAGTAGGTGGAACCTTCGCTCGTGTACGTGAACCCCTTTTCCGTCAGTTTCTGGATCAGCTCCACCATGTCGTCGATGTGCTCGGTGGCGCGCGCGATGTACTCGGGCGGTTCGAGGTTCAGGGCGCGCCGGTCATCCAGATACGCTTGAATGTATTTGTCCGTGTAGTCGCGAATGCTCACGCCCGCCGCGGCCGATTTCTGAATGATGCGGTCGTCTACGTCGGTAAGGTTCATGACTTGAATGACGCGGAAGCCTCGCGACTTCAAATACCGCCGCAAGATGTCTTGGAACACGAACGTGCGGAAATTGCCAATGTGCGCGAAATCGTAGACCGTCGGCCCGCAGGTGTAGGAACGCACCTCGTTCGGGACCAGCGGAATGAACGGCTCCGTTTCGCCGGACATCGTGTTGTGCAGGCGGATTTCCGCCTTCGTCATGCGTTCTCCGCCGCTCAGTGTGGGTTGTGCGCTCATGGTCACGGCAGAGCGGTTATTTTAGCCGACGTGCATGCATGTAGCAAAAGGTGTGTTCTTCCGGTTATTAAGTCCTATTCAGCGAGACACGGCATACAAGCGGTCAGGACGCGCACACCGGCAAACCCGAGGGAGGCGCGTTCCGGTTTGAATATACTTGCAGTCCGCATTCGATACGGGATATACCGCCACCTTGAAGGCAGACGAATGCGGCTCTTGGTCCGGTCCAAGCGACAAACAACGGCTATTTCTTATGCGCGATGACGAAGATCAGGAATTGCGCGACATCCGGACGGAAGAGACGACGCGCGGCAAGAAGCAGCCACAAAAGCCCTTTCTCTGGCGCGTCGCCGGATGATTTCAGAAATGGCGAGAATGTTGCATGACCCTCGGTGCGACGAAGATACCTATCTGGAGGTTATTCACGAGTACGGGCTGCCAGAGGGGTCCGAGGAGTATCGTCAACTCCTCGCTTTGTGGAGGAGGCGCCGCGGAAACGATTGACGACCGCCCGGTGCGCTGAACGAATCCGCCGGTCTTGCTCCTCGACGGGCAAGGTAGCGAGGTGATCAGCCACAATCGCGGTGAATTCCTTACTGAATTCCCGGGCGGAGATCCTCTTCTTTGCCGATTTGCCTTTGGATTTTTTCGCCAAAATAGGCGCCTAACGCTCGGGGATTCGCTGACTCAATGCTATTACAGGAACGCAGAGGGCGCAATGGACCACACTGCAATCGATGTGAAATTTGCATCCTCCCTGGTGAGCCGGGGCGTTTGTGTCCTTCGAATCCGGCGGCTATAATGGTGCCGTAAGGACTTGTATACCGCTAACGGCCGCATATGATCGCTCACGCACAGCCCGGAATCCAGGGGTCCCTATCACGCCTCGACCTCGAAGGCGAGATCGCGCACCTGAAGCGCGAGATGAATGCCGTGATCCTGGCGCACTATTACCAGGATTCGGAAATTCAGGATCTCGCTGATTTTGTGGGAGATAGCCTGCAACTCTCACAGCAGGCCGCTTCCACCACGGCGGACGTCATCGTCTTTGCCGGGGTGCTGTTCATGGCCGAAACGGCCAAAATCCTGAACCCGGGCAAGCTAGTTTTGCTCCCGGATCTGAACGCGGGCTGCTCGCTTGCCGACGGCTGTCCCGCGCCTCTTTTCAAGGCGTTTCGCGAGCGCTATCCCGATCACGTCGCCATCACCTACATCAATTGCAGCGCGGAGGTCAAAGCGCTGAGCGACATCATCTGCACCTCCAGCAACGCGGAGAAAATCGTCCGCCAGATTCCGCCGGAGCAGCCCATTCTGTTTGCGCCGGACCAGCACCTCGGGCGCTTCATCATGAAAAAAACGGGCCGCGAAATGAAGCTGTGGCCGGGCAGCTGCATGGTTCACGAAATGTTCTCGGAAAAGAGCCTGGTGCAACTGAAGGAGCGCCACCCTCAAGCCATGGTCCTCGCTCACCCAGAGTGCGCTGAATCCATTTTGCGGCACGCGGATTATGTGGGATCGACCACCGGAATCCTGAATTTCGCGACGCACAATGCTGCCGCGGAATTCATCGTGGCCACCGAAAGCGGCATTCTGCATCAGATGGAGAGGGCCTGCCCGGAGAAGACCTTTATTCCGGCGCCGGGCGAGGGCGGATGCTCTTGCAGCGAGTGCCCACACATGAAACTGAACACGATGGAAAAGCTTTACCTCGCGATGCGCGACCGGAAACCCGAAATCACGCTCGAAGAAAATCTCCGCCAGCGCGCCTTGAAACCGATTCTCCGAATGCTGGAGATGAGTTAGCCTCCTTCCATTCGCCATGTCCCCCTTACTCGACGCGTCCGCGTGCCACAATTTATTGAGGTCTTTTCTGGCGGAAGATATCGGAACCGCCGACATCACCACCGAAACGACGGTTTCCACCACGCAGCGCGCCCGCGGTGAAGTGATTTGCAAAGCGCCCCTGGTTCTGGCTGGGATCGAACTATTCGTCGAGGTCTTCCGGCTCTTAGATGAGTCGGTTGACGCGACAATTCTCTTCCACGACGGCGAAGAGCTTTCGGCAGGACAGGTTCCTGCGTACCTGAAGAGTTCTGCGCGGGCGCTTCTGACCGGCGAGCGCGTCGCCTTGAACCTCCTGCAACGCCTGAGCGGTATTGCAACGCTCACGCGACGCTTTGTCCGAGCAATCGAAGGCACGGGCGCCGAAATTCTGGACACGCGGAAGACGACTCCCGGCCTCCGCGGCCTGGAAAAATACGCGGTGCGCGTCGGCGGCGGCAGAAGCCACCGCAAGGATCTCGGTGAAGCTGTGCTCATCAAGGAAAACCACATTCGCTTGGCGGGGGGCGTTTCCGCAGCGCTCACCGCAGCGCAATCCGCGCGAGGGCATGTCGCGTGGATGGAAATCGAAGTCACAAACCTAGACGAGCTGCGCGCCGCGCTAGCGCACAGCCCGGACGTCGTCTTGCTCGACAACATGAGTCCGGCCCTGGTACGACAAGCCGTGGACCGGGTGCGCGAGCATTCCGCATCCAAAAAGATTAGGACGGAAGCATCCGGAGGAATCTCTCTCAATAACGTGAGAGAATTTGCCGAAGCGGGCGTGGATTGGATCTCCGTGGGTGCGCTGACGCATTCCGCCCCCGCCGTCGACATTAGTTTTGAGATCGAGCCGGAATGATTCGCCGGCTGTGCCTCTTTGGCCGAGATGAATAAGACGACTCAAACAGACGTACTCGTGATTGGCAGCGGTCTGGGAGGCCTGGCGGCGGCCTGGGACGCCGCGAAACGCGGCTGCGAAGTGACCATGCTTACGCGCGCCCACGAGCCCCAGGAAAGCAATACGAACTGGGCCCAGGGCGGAATCATCTATCGCGGCCACGGCGAGCGTCCCGAACAATTGATTGCGGACATCCTGTCCGCGGGTGCAGGCCTTAGTTCCGCGGAGGCGGCGTCGCTTCTCAGCCACGAAGGACCGCGCCTCGTGAAAGAGGTCCTGATCGACGAGCTTCACGTTCCGTTTGATCCATCTCCCGAAAATCCGGCAGAGCTCGATCTAACTTCCGAGGCCGGGCACTCCATTCCGCGCATTATTCACTTCAAGGACAAGACCGGATTCTCGATCGAGCGCGCCTTTTACGAGCGGGTGCAGGCCCACCCAAATGTCAAAGTCATCGCCAATGCCACGGCAGTGGACCTGCTGACCGCGTCGCATCATTCGGTCGAGCCTACCGACGTCTATCTCCCATTGGCCTGCGTTGGCGCGTACGTACTCGACCAGACCACTGGACAAATTTCCTCTCTGCTCGCCAAGGAAACCATCCTCGCGACGGGCGGACTCGGCAGCGTGTTTCTGCACACGACGAATCCGCCGGGCGCGCGCGGAGACGGGATCGCCATGGCGTATCGCGCCGGAGCGCGCTGCATCAACCTGCAGTACATTCAATTCCACCCGACGGCGTTGCTTGCTCCCGACGGCTGCTTCTTGATTTCGGAAACGGTGCGCGGCGAAGGGGGCCGGCTCGTGGATCGCCAGGGCAAGGAATTCATGCAGAAGTTTCATCCTGCCGGATCGCTCGCGCCGCGCGATGTGGCGGCTCGCGCCATCTATCAAACGATGCTGGAGTCGGGCGAGCCTTCCGTCTATCTCGATATCACGCACAAACCCGCCGAATATATTCGCGAGCGCTTTCCCGGCATCTACGCCGTGTGCCTGGAGCGCGGAATCGATATGACGCGCGAGCCGATCCCCGTGGTTCCTGCCGCCCACTACAGTTGTGGAGGAATCGCCACCGACCTGTGGGGCCGTACCACCGTCGATCGCCTGCGCGCCGTTGGCGAGGTCGCCTGCACGGGCCTGCACGGCGCGAACCGCCTGGCAAGCACTTCCCTGCTGGAATGCCTCGTGTGGGGCACCCGCGCCGGCCAGCAAGCCGCCGAGCGCATTCACAAGGGCTGCCAGTTCTATTTCCCCCAGATCGCGGACTGGCGCTACGAACACGAACCGGCCGATCCCGCGCTCATCGCCCAGGACTGGCTCACGATCCAGCAGACGATGTGGAACTACGTCGGACTGATCCGCAGCGAGAAACGATTGAATCGGGCCATGCGCGTCTTGCGGGAGCTAGACCTCGAAATCGCGCGCTTTTACGAAAAATGCGAGGTCAGCGACTCCATCATCGGCCTGCGCAACGGCATCCTCACCTCGCTTCTGATCCTCGATGCGGCCGATCAGGCCCGCGAAAGCCGCGGCTGCCACTACCGAATCGACTAACAACCCTCATGTCCTCAACCTGTCCCGTGCACGGGCGTACCTATGTGCGTGATCGCCGCGAAAGATCGGACATGGTCATTGGCCACGGGCGAGTTCGGTAGGCCTGCGTAATAGTTAGTAGGCATTTGGACTCATGCCGGCGATCCCGCGCCACAATTTTGCTCGAACGAGTTGATCATGGGTCTAGGCCCGTGACTTCGGTCGAGGTCGAGGAT
>Ga0210394_10006551_pt1 | contig 12575 bp, 6 predicted proteins | sample IncBWC12MmetaG_FD_160121 | JGI IMG/M metagenome (GOLD analysis project Ga0210394, IMG submission 160121) | Forest soil microbial communities from Barre Woods Harvard Forest LTER site, Petersham, Massachusetts, United States - Inc-BW-C-12-M | ecosystem: Environmental > Terrestrial > Soil >... | reverse complement strand
GGCGTTGAGCTTCTCGCGGGCATGTCCGCGCACCCGGCTTCCTTTGCGCAACAAGGACCAGCGCATGTTCTTCAGTCGCTTGGCCTGGTCTTGTTCTTGGCTCTGAGACGCGTGCTCTCAGCCCGGCGTACTTCATCCACGGCCTGGTTCATGTGCATTGTGATGTGGAACCGGTCCAGCACATGCAGCGCCTGGCCGGCCGCACGCCGATTTCTGCGGTCCGGCGGTTCACTCGAAACGCAAGCGTCCCGTAGAGCCCGGTGGCTACAAGCAGGACGGCGAGGGCTCCGAAAAACTCGGCGAGGCGGGCGAGCAGCTCATCACGAGCCGGTTTGATCGGATACGCGGCCTGCTCGACGATCTCCCACTGCGTCCCCGGCCGGCAACGGTATGCCCATTTGGTTCTCGAGCTGTACCAGTCGGTAGAACCGCGTTCCGGCTCCGTACTTGAGCTGGGCGATCATCGCCGCTGCGGTTTCATCGTACTTCTCGGCTCCCACTCCTTCCGGCTCCTGTGCCGTGAACACATGTCCGCAGGCGACGCAGCGCAGCCGCTCCAGCGCTCCAGCGAGTACGCGGTAGCCGCCAGCCGCGCCTGGCCGATGATTCGCACCAGCACTTTGGGCTCTTTCTGTCTGTACAAGATCGGGCCGACGATTCTGTACTGCAAAAGCCCCGCAAAACTACAAAGATCACTAGCGGCTGGGAACCAGGCGGTAAGCTGTTCCAGCATAAGCACTTAAAATCGGCGATTTCAAGAGATTGCAATCTTCAGCCAAAACTGGTTCGGGACCGATTCCCCGCATGGCAGCACCTCGCATTGAATCGACAGGTTAGGAATGCGGAATAGTTGAACATTCTTGAGTTGTTGGAATCTCGATGGCCTGCATTTCGACGAAAATCGCGTTGTTGGAGGATCATGGTCAGCTCTTCATACAGAATAGTGAGCGGATTGATGGCAACCCGGGTGCACTATTCTGCGATTCGCATCGAAACTGCCTTTACCCGCCCGACTCGACAATCCCGGCGTCATCAGGGAACCGCAACTCGCGGCGCGAGATTTCCGGGGGCAGGTTAAAACGCGACCAAGCGTAATGCGTGGAGAATTTCGTTCGTCCGGTCATGGTTGAGAAATCGTCACAGGTCATAGATACGCATCAACTTCCGACTGGCGCGCTGTCATCAAGCGCGCCGGACGTGTCTTCGCCCGATGTGCCAGTCAGTTTTTCGATCGCCGCCATTAGTTCACTTGTCCTGATGGGCTTTGAAACATATCCGTCCATCCCGGCAGCCAGGCACCGGTCCTGGTCTCCCTTCAACACATGCGCTGTCATGGCGATGATCGGGATATGTCCACCACCCAATTTTTCCTTTTCCCGAATGGCCGCAGTCACTTGAAAACCATCCAGTTCCGGCATCTCCACGTCCATCAAGATGAAATCAAACTCTTCTTTCTCCAAGATCTGGAGCGCAGCCCGTCCATCGCACACAACTGAAACCGTGAAGCCCCGTCGCTCTAGGAGCCGGACGGCGAGCGTCCGATTTACGGCGTTGTCTTCAGCCAACAGCACTCGCGACCGTCCTTTCAACTCACGCAGTGCATGTCGTGTGATCAAGGGTGCAAGCGTCCTCTCCTCCGGCTCATTCGCCAGGACGCGACAGATCGCCTCCAGCAACTCGCCCTGGAGAACTGGCTTGCCAAGGTATCCCGAGACGCCGAGCTCCCGGCAGCGCGCCGCATCGCCAAGCCGGCCCGCGGAGGTCAGCATCATAACGGTCGATCCGAACGAGCCAAGTTCCTTTCGAATTCGTTCCGCCAACTCGAACCCGTCCATCTCCGGCATTTGACCATCCAAAAGGATGAGCGGAAAGTCCTGACCGTCTTTCTTCGCGCGCGTCAGGACCTCCAATGCCGCAGCGCCGTCCTCAACCGCGGTCGGTTTCATTCCCCAATTGGTCAGCATACCCAAAAGAACCCGGCGATTCGTCGAGTTGTCATCGACGATCAGCGCTCTTAGATCGCGCAGCTGCTGAGGTTTAACCGGGACGGGGTAGGGCGAGGATGTGCGTTGCACCTCAAACTTCACCGTGAAGGAAAACGTGCACCCCGGGCCCGCATGCGTGCCCAACCAAATATGACCGCCCATCATTTCCACGAGACGCGAGCAGATCGCCAACCCGAGGCCGGTCCCCCCATATTTTCGCGTCGTCGAGCTATCCCCCTGTGAAAATGATTCAAAGACCCTAGCTTGTTTGTCCGCGGGAATGCCGATGCCGGTGTCCTTCACTGAGATCAGAAGTACTGTTGAATCGCCCTCATTCGATTCCTCTTCTACGGTGATTAGGATCTCCCCCCGCTCCGTGAACTTGATAGAGTTACCTATTAAGTTGGTGAGTATCTGGCGCAGTCTGCCCGGATCGCCAATCACCCTGTCGGGCGCTTCCGGTCGTATGTCGTAAATCAGTTCCAGCCCCTTCTGGTGGGCGCGAAAGCTAAGCGCCTTCATGGTCTCGCCGACACTGGTGCGGAGATCGAAAGGAATCGCCTCCAACTCCAGTTTTCCCGCTTCAATCTTTGAGAAGTCCAAAATGTCATTGATGATCGCAAGCAGTGCCTCCGCCGAAAACTGCACCAGTTCCAGGTTTTCGCGCTGCTCCGCTGTAAGCTCCGAGTCCAGCACCAGTCCGGTAAGACCGAGGATGCCGTTCATCGGGGTCCGAATTTCGTGGCTCATCGTTGCCAGAAACGAGCTCTTGGCTTCGCTCGCCGCTTCGGCGGCTTCTTTTGCCTTCACTAACTCGGCCTCTGCCAACTTCCGTCGCGTGATGTCCCGGTTTACGCCTACAATCCCGACCGTATTCCCTTGATCAACCAGGGCCACCTTTGTCATCTGGATCCATCGCACCGTTCCGTCCGCTTCCTTTAGTGAACGCTCGCCCTCATGCGCGGTTCCGGACGTGTCGTTCAACACCTCCAGATCGGCGGCATGCAAAGGCTCTGCTCGTTCGATGGGAAACAAGTCGAACACCGTTTTCCCCAGCAGCTCTTCTGAGGACATTGCGCGATGCAGCTTGGTAAACGCGCGATTGGCAAAGGTATACCGGCCGTCTCGATCTTTCACAAATATAGAATCTGGAATGTTGTCGGTTACAGTTCGCAACAGGTTGCGTTCCAGCGCCAGCTTCGCTTCTGTATCCGCTTGCTGGGCCAGCAACCGCGCATGCTTGCGCATCACAAAGTAGGTGCAGAGACCGGCAGCCGTGCTCCCCTCAAGGATGGTCATCGCATGAGATTCCCAAAGCGTCAGGCGTCCAACTAACAGCTGCGTCAGCAGCTCAGAGGCAATCATGCCTACAGCGGCCCACAGAACCGTTCGCCAGAGTGCCACCCACGGGATGCGAACAGCCGTAGAATTCTTGGCCCGTCGCGTCAGATCCTCGGATCGGCTAGCTTCGGTTGAGCCCGTACCTTTGGAGCTCGTAGACATAAGCTTATCCCTTTTAGGGCAAACTGAGAGCCTGCCCCTCAGTGAATTCAATTAACGACGAGTGTCTCACGGAAGGGTGTCGACAGGTTGGGGCATTTTTCTCGATAACCTTCATGCGGTTGCACCAACTCACCGTCACTCGCGGCCTAGCGACCTCTATAAAGGAAAACGGGCGAGCTTGAGAGCGGATCTGCCATCTCATAGCTTGCGGGAAACTTGGGGGCGCAGGCGCGGCGGGCACTCCTATTTCATACGTCGTGAATCGCACAATCTGGAATCGACGTATAAGTTCGCATCTTTGCGGAGGTCGTTCTCTATTGCCTAGAGGGTGATAGTTGACATGATTTCTCTTGCGTTTTGTCAAGGCCTTCCACGCGCTGTAGATCGAAACAATCTAAGCCCACGAGGCCACTCCATATCGAACTTTCGATCCATAGCCAATCTGTTCGGGCGCGGCTCAGGCTTGATCAATGCTTGTCCTCGAACGGTTTCGCCTCGAGTGTCCTCGCCAGCCAGGGAAGTATCACTTGTTTGAAGATGCGCGGGTCGGGCCACACTCCGACCTGGCGGCCCAAGTGACCACCTTGCGGATTGATCCACGCATCTTTTGGGACGTCGCCGCTATCGAGCAGTTTGTAAATATCCGAGATCGGCACTTGCGTGTCATGAGTGCCGGCAAGGATCAGCATCGAGGTGGTGGGTTTGCCCAGCAGATGTTGGTTGACTAGCGACATTTTGGCAAACTCGTCCACAACCTGGTCGAGCGTCGTTACGTCATCGAAGATCGCCATGATGGCCGGAATCTGATCGAATAAATACTCACGATTGCCGAGCAGGGAGTTCAGCACAAACTCCTTCTGGAAGAAGAGATCGGTCGGCGGTGACTGAACGCTGACGCCCTTCAGACGGGTCTTCTCAAGAATCGCCATCTTGGTTCCCCAATAGGCTCCCCAACTTACCCCGTGCATTGCGATGCGGGACTTATCCACTTCCGGCCGCGTGGCCAAGTAGTCAAGAACTCTCGATAACATGCGATCGGCGGTGGGGCTGGCTTTGATCGGCGACTGACCCGTGCCCGGTCCGTCTACAGCCAGGTAGCCTACCCCGAGTGGCAGGATGGCGCCAAAGCTCTCGGCAAGATCTTCCTTGCGGCTGTCCAGACCGTTGACGGCAATCACCATCGGGATCGGCCCTGCGGCTCCCTTTGGGAATCGCATGTAGCCGATAATCTCCTTGCCTTCAAAGGGGATGTGCACAACTTCGAGAGGCGGGTCCATCATTTTGGCGTGAGCGAGAAACGCTTCGATGGCCTTGCCGTAGGAGATCTTCTTTTTGGGGGAAGCTTCGTTCGGCCAGCGGCCAAAGGAGTACAGGTGCCAGGCGCGAATGAAGTCAAGGTCGGCCTTCCTGGGATCGGAAGATTGCAGCGCCTTTCCATCTGCCACATACCGGTCTGCGACGCCCATAAAGGCTGCAGCCCACTCGTCCTTGTCCTTTGTATGGATGGACTGGAAGGCCTCGCTTACATCCTTGGGGTCAAGCCCTATGAGCGGATAGCCGCCCACTTCCGCGCGGTGTATTGCCTCAACCTTGATCTCCTCCAGCGTCCTTTCCGGGTGGTCCTGGGCAAAGACAGATGCGGGCACCGTCGGCAATACGAAGGTGCAAATCACCAGCAGACCTGCCGCCGATCCTGCGGTCATTCTCCTCCATCTCAAGGATCGTTTGTAGTTCAGGCTTCCGAGGCGGACCAATTTGTTCGTCGTGCTCAAGGGGATTCTCCTCCGAGGGATTGGATGGATGGATTTTGAACGCACAGCTGCGGATGGTCCTGAGCGGGTCGGGCGGCCCCGCAATGAAGCGCGGCGACAGGAAATCCGCTCGTTGCTTGCCAGTCTAGAACTGGAGCTTGAGGCCCAATTGGACAGCGCGACTGCTCCCGGAACCGATGACCGGGTTCGAAGCGGCCACGTCAGGAGTGGCGCATCCGCAGCCGAATCCACCGCTGCCAGGCACCGAAGGATCGTTGTGCGCCCATCCGTTCTGTCCGCCATAAGGATTCGCGAAGTTGGGGTGATTGAGGATGTTGAAGAACTCTCCGCGGAACTGGGCGCTAGAGCGTTCGTGCCATTTCCACATCTTGTCGAGCGAGAAGTCCCAGTTCTTGAAGCCGGAGTCGCGGAAGAGATTCCGTCCCATCAGACCGAAGGTCCCTGGAGCCGGTGGAGTCATTACAGTGCCATTGACCTTATAGCAGCCCGCAAAATTGAGCGAGGTCAGATCCCGGGCATGCGCCGAGCAGACTGGATCGTTTTCCGCCGGACTCGGTGCGGTATCGAATGTTCCGTCACCCGGCAGATGCAAGGTCGGATTGGCGCCGGACTTGAAGTCCGCGGGACGGCCAAAGAAGTCCCAGCGATCGGTAGCCTCTCCGGTATGACTCAGGTCATCTCCGGCATCCATCGGTCCCCACGGCTGGGCACCATAGAGGCTCACGATCGAGGTCACCTGCCAGCCTTCGAGCAGTTGGGCAAAAGATCTCCGCCCTGGGATGATGTAAGTGGGTGAGAAGGTCAACCGATGGCGAATGTCGTAGTCGCTGCTTGCGTATTCGCTCTGCGGGTGCGCGCTGTCCTGCGGAATCCCGAGCCCTGCGCCGAAGTCCCAGTTTGCCCCCACGTCATCCAACGAATGCGAGTAGGAGTACCCGGCAACAAAGCTGAGGTTGTGATAATTCCGCGCGTTGAGGGTAACCTGCAGGCCGTCATAATTGGACTTGTAGATGTTGCCCATCTGGTAGATGAAGCTCAGGAAGGGGAACGCGGCATTGAAAGGGCGTCCGGATTGCTCGTTGCCGAGCGTATCCAGCGCGGGAACGTTTTGATTGATGTCATGAATCCCGACCAGCTTGGATCCATGCGAACCCACATAGGCGGTTTCAAGAGTGAGGTTGCTTGTGAACGCATGCTGGACGTTCAGGTTCCAACTGAAGACCTCCGGCGTGCGAAGGTTTTGTTCCATGCCCAGAATGCTGCATGGATTGGCGCCGCAGTTGATGGTGCCTGTCGGGAAGACGGTCGTAGGGCCGGAGTTGTAGCCCGCATTCCAGTTCAAGCCCGATCCGCTGTAGTTCACCGTGCCCACCGCGATCGTGCCGGTCCCCGGTCCGCCTCCCGGACCGACGCCGAGCGCACCGGTAGGAATGGTGCTGATGCCGAGAGAATTGTTGAGCGCCAGGAACGATTCCCAGTTTAGCGTCTCGTAGATCAACGCCCCGCCGGCGCGCAGCACAGTCCGGTCGTTGCCGAAGAGGTCCCAAGCGAACCCTAAGCGGGGAGCAAAACCGGTGCGGTCGCTATTGTAGGGGGCCGTAATACCCTTGCCCACCTGCACGAGCCCGCGTTGCGGATCGAAGTTGCCGAGCAGGTCATGTTCGTCCTTCACGACCGTATTCATCTCGTAGCGAAGACCCAGATTGATGGTGAGGTTCTTGGCGATGAGCCAGTCATCCTGCATGAAGCCAGCTACACCCCAGTTGTGGATGTGCCTGGTTGGATCGCCAACCAGCAGACTGGCCGATGCCACGACACCGGCGAAATAGTCCTCTAGAGACGTAGCGCCCGGGAACGCGTTGCTTCCAAAGCCGAACTTGATACGCCCACGTCCGCCGCCATAGGCGCCCCCCGAAAAGCTGTCGTGATGCAGCTCCCCTCCGAATTTGAGAGCGTGCTTTCCGATCGTATAAGACACGTGGTCGACGAATTGGACGCGAGTGTCCGGCCCTTGCACCTTAGGCCAATTGAACCCGCCCAACTCCTGCGGGAAAATATAGAAATCAGAGATGTTGATGCGCGGTAATCCGCCATAGAGCGGGTTGGTGACCCCTGTGTTCAAACCATAGGTCGAAGCTGGCGAGGCATGGTCGTTAACGTAAGTGGGCTGGTACAGCGTGTTATAACCGAACCGCGCTTCATTCACTAGCCGCTCATTTGGAATCCAGGTCCAGCTTACTCCCGCAACCTGTACACGCGTGTGGATCAGGGTGAGCCACTTTGTTTGCAACTGGTCCGAATCCGAAACGGTGCCGTTATTGTTTCCGAAGAAATACAACCCGTGCAGACTGTGGCTCTGGGAGATCTGGTAGTCGACCTTGGCGACGACATTGTCGCTGGTTACATTGTTGGGAAGTCCAAAGTCGATCGTCGTGGGGCCCAGTGCGTTCGTGCCGTTATTGGCGGGGAAGCCGCTGCCGTCGCAACTAATCGGTGGTCCGAGGGTGCATCCACCAATCTTCAGGCTGGGGACGCTGGGAGTAATCCCCGCCGCGATAACCCCGGCAATCGCATCGGGTACGCTGTTCAGGGGATCGCCGCCCAGTGAAACCGTGGCGGGAGTGGAGAGTTGGCTGATACTTGCTACCGAGTAGCGCTGACCTTCGTATCCGCCAAAGTAAAACAGATGATCTTTGCGAATTGGTCCTCCCGCGGTCCCGCCATACTGTTCGAGGTTGCGGGGATTTTTGGGGCCCGAGGCCGTTGTATTGAAGAAATTGCGCGCATCCATCGGCGTGTCGCGGCCAAATGCGTATGCCGTGCCATGAAGGGCGTTGGTGCCGGACTTTAGCGCCACGTTCACCATCGCGCCGGGTTTCCAGCCGTATTCGGCCGGAGGATTCTCAATCAAGTTGAACTCCTGAATGGCATCGACCGGGAGAATGGTTGCCGAGTCGCCCGCGACTCCCGCGCCATTGATGATGCTCTGACCTGAGAAGGGCTCGCTGTTGAAAAGCCCATCCACGATGTATGCGTTGTCTTCTGCGCGCAGTCCGTTCGTGCTGGTGGTCGAGAATCCGCCACCCGGATAGCGCACAATTCCAGGACGCAATTGCAGCAGGTTTTCGTAGTTGCGGCCGTTCAGCGGAAGCGCGTTGATCTCTTCGTTGCTGAGAGTTCCACCCAGAGTCGAAGACGTCGTATCGATAAGAGGTTCCTGCTCGGTAACGACGACGGTTTCCGTGGCCGCGCCTGCCTGCAGGGAGAAGTCGATCTGGGCATCTGAGGCGACCGCTACCTTGATATCAGTGCTCTCACTGTTCTTGAAACCCTTGGCCTGTACTCGGATCTTGTAGACGCCGGACTCGAGATTGGGCGCGACATACTCGCCGGCCTGCGTGGTTGTCAGGAGCCGCGCAGTTCCCCGCTGCACGTCGGTGACGGTGACCGAAGCCCCGGGAACCGCCGCTCCGGTTTGATCCGTCACGGTTCCGAGAATGCGGCCAGTATCGGTTTGTGCAATTAAACGCTGACCGAGGAACGAACAAAGTAGGGCGGCCAGGAGGAACATCGCCGAACCGCGTATCGTTCTCGCTACCCAGGCAAACATTGTCATCTGAAAGCTCACAGCGCGACGACCTCCCATCACCTTCTGGTCCGACAGCTATACCACCCTACTAAAATGACAGTCAAGAACAATCAGAAAATACTTTCTGAAGATTGAATTTGACAGGCGACCATGTCTGTGCGGTATACATGTCAGACCGCATGACCGCTTTGTTCGACTGGCGGTCGCCGAGGCGTGAACCACCGGAAAGGAGGTGCCAGTCCATGGCCATTGCCAGTGTGAATCCCACCACCGGGGAGACGCTGAGGAGTTTCAAGCCGCTCACCCATGCGGAGTTGGCTGCCAAGCTCGACCTCTCCGCGCGGGCCTTTGGAGAATACCGAAAGAGCAGCTTTTCTGGCCGCGCCGTTCGAATGATCCGCGCCGCCGAAATCCTGGAAGAGGAAAAGGAGGTCTTCGCCCGGCTGATGACGCTGGAGATGGGAAAGCCCATTCAAGCGGCCATCGACGAGGTGGCGAAGTCCGCCTGGACCTGCCGATACTATGCCGAGCATGCTGAGCGCTTTCTCGCCGATGAAATCATCGAAACTACCGCGAGCCGAAGCTACGTCCGCTATCAGCCGCTGGGACCGGTGCTCGCGATCATGCCCTGGAATTACCCCTTCTGGCAGGTCATTCGCTTCGCTGCACCGGCGCTGATGGCCGGAAACGTAGGCCTTCTCAAGCACGCTTCCAATGTTCCGCAAAGCGCGCTGGCGGTGGAAGACGTGTTTCTGCGTGCGGGGTTCGGAGAGGGTATCTTTCAATCCTTGCTGATCGGAGCGGGGATGGTTGACGCGGCCTTGGATGACCCCCGGATTGTCGCTGCGACACTTACGGGGAGCGAAGGCGCCGGTATTCAAGTCGGCATTTCCGCGGCCAAGAGGATCAAGAAGATCGTGCTGGAGCTAGGCGGGAGCGATCCATTTATCGTGATGCCGAGAGCCAACTTCGAAGAGGCCGTTGCCACCGCGGTCAAGGCGCGCATCGCGAACAACGGCCAGTCCTGTATCGCCGCCAAACGCTTCCTCGTACACGAATCGATCGCGAACCGGTTTGAGGATGAGTTTGTGAGACGGATGGAAGCGCTCAAAGTAGGCGATCCCCTCGATCCCGCGACTGAGCTTGGTCCGTTGTCGTCCAAGAGCGCGGTCGAAGACCTGCAGCGGGACGTGCAGAACTCGATCGACGCGGGGGCAAGACTACTGACTGGCGGAAAGCCCCTGGCCGGCCGAGGAAGCTTCTATCCGCCAACGGTGCTGGTAGATATTCCTGAAGGCTCCCCCGCCTACTGCGAAGAGTTTTTTGGCCCGGTGGCTTCGCTTTTTCGTGTACGGGATGTCGAGCAAGCGATACGCATTGCCAATGACACACGATTCGGTCTGGGCGCGAGCGTCTGGACACAGGATCCGGCCGAGCAGAATCAATTCATCGACGGACTGGAGGCGGGAATGGTCTTCATCAACAAGATGGTGGCATCGGATCCTCGCGTACCTTTCGGAGGCGTCAAGAAGTCAGGCTTCGGCCGTGAACTTGGAGCATTCGGCATTCGCGAGTTCACGAATATCAAGACGGTATGGGTCGAAAAATAGCCCACGAGAGCGGGGGACATCGTCGAGTTGCATGAAAAATTGGATAAGTGGTATAACCAGTAGACCACTGGCTCTTGGTTGTATGGCCTGTCAGCAAGCCGCAATGTAGGCATGGACCCGCCGGGCGAATGCGCATGGAATCGGATCGGAACGATTCGATTCTTGCCGGTTCTGGTCCAGCGCAGCACATGAGGTGCCCATGAGTATGTACCAGACGGTTCGAACTGCTCGATTGTATGAGCAAATTGTCGAACAGATCGAGGATTCGATTCGCGAGGGCAGGATGAAGCCCGGCGACCAGTTGCCGTCCGAACGAGAATTGGCGCAGCAGTTCGGCGTGAGCCGCACTGCGGTGCGCGAGGCCGTAAAGACACTTTCGGAAAAGGGGTTGGTCGAGTCCCATTCGGGTCGTGGCACTTTCGTCACCTCCAGCAAGCCGCAGTCGATCAGACACTCGCTCGATTGGATTGTGAACAGCGGCGACCCGCAGAATGCCAGCTTTGTGTCCGAATTGCGTGAGATCCTCGAACCCGAATTTACTGCCCTCGCTGCCGCACGGATAGAAGAGCAGCAGTTGGCAATGATGCGGGAAGCCATTGATGTAATGGACCGCAGCATGAAGGACCCGGAAGCCTATATCGAAGCGGACCTCGATTTTCACCTGGCGCTGGCAGAAGCCGCTGCCAATCCACTCATTCTCTCTTTGCTTGACTCGATTGTCGGTGTTCTTCGCGTCCAGCGCTTAGGGGTCTTTTCCGTAACGGGCGGACCGCAACGAGGCCAGACGCACCATAAGCTCATTCTCAAGGCAATCGAGCAGCGCGACCCCAGCAAAGCTCACAAGGCGATGCGCGCCCATATGCAGCAGATCCGTGAAGATACGGCCGCTGTGAAGATCCCCCGTGGCAAGTCGCGGACAGGACGTTCTTCTTAACAGAGAAAGGCGAAATCGAATGGCGAATCTCGGATTCATTGGCCTGGGGGTGATGGGCGGCCAGATGGTGGACAGGCTGATGAGCAAGGGTCACTCGGTGACTGGGTACAATCGCACGCCATCCAAGGCGCAGTGGTTGGTTGAAAAAGGAATGAAGCTCGCGCGGACTCCGCGGGAGGTCGCAAAGGCGTCCGATGTGGTATTTGCCATGGTCACGAATGGCTCTGCATTGCGCGGCGTGGCCGAGGGGCCTGACGGGCTGATCGCCGGACTCGCATCAGGGAAATACTTCGCCGACATTAGCACCATCTACCCTGATCTGAGCCGTGAAATCGCGGAAAAGGTGCGCGCCATGGGCGCTGACATGGTGGACTCGCCCGTGTCGGGCAGCGTAATCACCCTGCAGGAGGGCAAGCTTTCCGTCATGGTAGGCGGCCGCACCGAAACCTTTGAAGCTCTCAAGCCCATTCTGCTCGACATCGGCCCGAAGGTGACGCACGTAGGTGGCAACGGTCTGGCTCTATCGATGAAGATTGCGGTCAACCTCAGCCTCGCTGTTCAGATGCTGGCGTTTTCAGAAGGTGTTCTATTGGCCGAGAAGAGCGGCATTGACCGCGCCGTAGCTGTCGATGTGCTTTGTAACAGCGCCATCGCCTCGCCCATGGTGAAGTACCGTGGACCTTTCGTTCTCCAACAGCCGGAGGACGCCTGGTTTGATGTGAACATGATGCAGAAAGACCTGCTGCTGGCGATGGAACTGGGCCGCAAACTGGACGTGCCGTTGCCGACAACGGCAGTGACCAATGAATTTCTCACTGCGGCGCGCGGCATGAACTTGGCGAAGCTGGACTACGCGGTCATCTTCGACGTTCTTGCGCGCCTGTGCGGCATTGAAACTGGGGTGGGCAGATGAGCACGACCTTTGATCGGTCCATCGACGATCGAGGCCCGGGGTGCGACTTCTGGGTGAACGCCTATCGTCAGATGGTGCGGATCCGGCTATTCGAGGAGCGGGTGAACGAGCTTTACACGCGCGCGCTCATGCCGGGGTTGGCTCACCTTTACAGCGGCGAAGAGGCGATAGCTGTTGGCATTTGCGACGCCCTCACCAGGGAGGACTACATCACCAGTACGCACCGGGGACACGGCCATTGTCTGGCCAAGGGTGCGTCGTCGGACAAG
>Ga0210394_10006550_pt1 | contig 12575 bp, 9 predicted proteins | sample IncBWC12MmetaG_FD_160121 | JGI IMG/M metagenome (GOLD analysis project Ga0210394, IMG submission 160121) | Forest soil microbial communities from Barre Woods Harvard Forest LTER site, Petersham, Massachusetts, United States - Inc-BW-C-12-M | ecosystem: Environmental > Terrestrial > Soil >... | reverse complement strand
GTCTGCACCTGAATAGTCGGGTAAGCCACTTCGGGAAGCGCAGACAGCGGCAGCTGCAGATAGGCGATGGCGCCGACGATCAAGATCGCGACCATCAGCAACGTGGTCGCGACCGGGCGCAAGATGAATATGCGCGATGGGTTCATGCGGGCGCAGCCACGGGTGTCATCGAGAACGCATGCCCAATCGGCTTCATTGCGACGGTTTGGGTCGCGCTCGCTGGCGGTGCGCGCCTGGCGAGCCGGGCGCGCCGGGTCCCGCCGTGCCGGGCGGCTGCGCGGTCGCCGCCGGCCCTTTCGGAGTCGGCAGCACCACCTGCGCGCCGTCGCGCAGGCGGTCGCCGCCTTCCGTCACCACGATCTCCCCGACGCTGAGCCCCTTGGTGACGGCGACGCGTTCGCCATCGACGACGCCGAGCGTCACGGGACGTACCTTGACCGTGTGGTCGGAGCCGACGACATAGACAAAGGTGCTCACCACTCCATTGGGTGCCCCGCGGCGCACCGCCGCATTGGGAATGATGATCTGGTCATGCAATAGTTCCTGCAGCAGTTGGATGTTGACGAACTGGTTCGGAAACAGCAGGCTGTCGGCGTTCTCGAATTGCGCGCGCAGCTTGACCGTGCCGGTCGTGACATCGATCTGATTGTCCACGGTGAGCAGCTTGCCCTGCGCCAGCATCGCGCTGTTGGTGCGGTCGTAGGCCTCCACCGTCATCGGGCCGCCCTCGTGCAGCCGCCGCATCAACGCCGGCACGTTGTCCTCGGGGATGGGGAAGATCACGGTGATCGGCTGCAGCTGGTTGATCAGGACGATGCCGTTCGCGTCGCCCGGCGTGACGTAATTTCCCTGATCGACCTGGCGCAATCCGACGCGGCCGGTGACCGGCGCCGCGATGTGCGTGAAGATCAGGTTCACGCTCGCGGTTTTCACCTGACCCTCGTCGGCTTCGATGGTACCGACGTACTGGTCGACCAGCGCCCGCTGCGTATCGAGCTGTTGCTGGGCGATCGAGTCCTCCTTGACCAGACCTTCATAGCGCTTCAGATCCAGCCGCGCGTCCGCGAGCAACGCCTGATCGCGCTTCAAATTTCCCTGCATCTGCTGCAGGGCGGCTTCGTAAGGACGCGGATCGATTTGTGCCAGAGGATCGCCCTGGCGCACGGTTTGACCCTCCGTAAAGAGGATTTTTTGCATGACCCCGCTGATCTGCGTCCTGACGGTCACCGTGGCGAGCGGCGTGACGGTGCCGAGCGCCGGAATGCGCAGCTGAATGTCGCCGGACGCGACCGTCGCCACCGATACGGAGACCGGTCCGTTCTGGCCGCCGCGTCCGGGGCCTCCCGCCGCCGGGGCTTGCTTATGGCGGAGATAAGCGAAGAATCCAATCATCAACCCCACGGCGAGGACCGCCACGAGAAGCGCGACCCAATGCCTGCGCACAAAGGCCATAGGACCGCGCGGCGGCGCGTTGGGTTCGGAGACTACGGGTTCGTTTAACACAACTTCACACTTCACCACAGTCGCGCCCGCACGGGAGCGGGCGATGCTTAGACTATAACCAGATTATCCGGCAAACGACCACTTGAGTATCGCATGCGGCTCGCCCGCGGCGGCGCGCATTGTTCTCGACAGGCTGGAACAACTGGGGCGAAAATGCGCCATGAGTCGGTCGCCGCGGCTCTCGGGAATCATGTTCAGGCTAAAGGAGCTTTGATGAAATTATTGAATTGCGCCGCGTTGGCGGCCGTGCTTGCGTCTAGCGTCTGCGCTCCGGCGCGCGCCGCGCCCTGGACCGAAGGCGTCAATTATTTCCTGATCGACCCACCGCACGCGACTTCCATGCCCGCCGGCAAGGTGGAGGTCACCGAAGTCTTTTCCTATGCCTGCCCGGCCTGCAATTTGTTCGTGCCCACCATGCACAAATTGAAGACCAGTCTGCCGGCGAATGCGGTATTCGATTTTCTGCCGGCATCCTTCAATCCGAGCGAAGATTGGCCCATGTTTCAGCTGGCATATCTCACGGCGCAGACGCTCGGAGTTGCGGATCAGACCCACGATGCGATGTTCAATGCCGTGTGGCAGGGCGGTGACTTGGCGGTCATCGACCCCGCGGGCGGCCGCATCAAGAGCCGGCTGCCGACCATCGAGGATGCGGCGAAGTTCTACCAGGCGCAGGCCGGAGTGCCCGTCGACAAATTCCTCGCGGCTGCCAAATCGTTCTCGGTGGACGTGAAGGTGCGGGCCGCGGAGGCCTTGCTCGTGGCGTATCGCGTCGACCGTACGCCGACCATCGTCGTGAACGGCAAGTATCGGCTGCACACCGAATCGGCGGGCGGCAACGACCAGCTGGTCGAGCTCGTGAAATGGCTGGTCGCGAAAGAAAGCAAGTAGCGCGGGCCGCGGCGTGCGCGGCGGATGGCGCGCCGATCCCGTGAAGAAACTCCTGTTCAATCATCCGCGGCTGTGGATTTCGGTGGCCGTGGGCTGCGTGGTATTTTTCCTGCTGCCGGCGCATTGGTCCGCCTTGAGCCGCACGCTGGTGTGCTGGAACTGCGGAGTCACGCTATTTCTCACGCTGATTTTCTTCTGGATGACGCGCCTGAGTGCCGCGCAGATCTGCACGAAATACATCGAAGAGGACGAAACTGCGCCCATCATTCTGATCGTCGTGACGATCGCCGCGGCATTCAGCCTGGTTGCCATCGTCGAGCCGCTGGCGACGATGCGGCAGGTGGCCGGCACGGAGCGCACCGCGCACTTCGCGCTGGCGGCGATCACCCTGATCAACTCCTGGATCCTCGTGCCCACCATGTTCACGACCCGGTATGCCGACATGTTCTACAGCGTGAATGAAGACAGCCGTCCGCTGCATTTCCCGGAAACTCCCCTGCCGGTGTTCTGGGACTTCGCCTACTTCTCCTTCACCATCGCGGCAGCCTGCCAGACGGCGGACGTTGCGACCATGGATGCCGGCGTGCGCAAGGTGGTGATCGCGCATACGTTGATTTCATTTCTGTTCAACGCCTCGATACTCGGGTTTGCGATCAACGTCACGGCGGGCTTGATCGGCGGTTCTTGAAATCTCAGCGCGCGGGTGCCCTGGCCGCCTCGCCGCCGCTCGCCGGCTCGACAGCCGGCAGCAGTGCATCGAGGCGCGGCGGATCGGCGTCGCTGACGTAAGCGAATGCGACGATGTGCTCGAAGATATGCTGCACGTAGCCGCGCGTCTCAGGATAGGGGATATTTTCGATCCACACGTCGGCATCGGCCGCTTTGGCAGGCAGCCAGCGCGCGACCGGCGTCGGGCCGGCATTGTAGGCGGCAAGCGCCGGGCCGAGCTGGCCGGCGAAATGATCCAGCAATTCCCGGAGGTAGGCCGCGCCGAGCGGTACCGCGACCGACGCGTCGAACAAATCTTCCTTGCGGGGAGCCGGCAGGTGCCAGCGGCGCGACACCGCGGCCGCGGTCGCGGGCAGCATCTGCATGAGGCCGCGTGCATCCGCGCGCGACACCGCATCCTTGCGATACAGGCTCTCCTGGCGCATGACGCCCAGTATCCAATCAGCGGGTAGATCCGCGAGCCGGCTGGCCGCGGCGACGGCGTCCGGAAAGGGACGTGGGTAGCGCAGCCGGACGTCGTCCCATTCGGCGGCTTGTGCCAGGGCCGCAATGGACTCAGCGTACCAACCCCAGCGCGCGGCAAGGTGCGCCGCCTGAACTTTCACCGCAGGCTCCGCTCCGCCGAGCACCGCCGTCCATTCGGCGGCGGCTTCATCCGACATGTCGCAGGCGAATAATTCATGGGCGCGGATCAGGCCGGGTTCGGCCGCGAGCGCGCCCTGCACCTTGGCATCGTCCGGCGAAGGCCGCGCATTCAACTGATAGCTGCGGTGCAGGCGATCCGCCGCGAGATACCCATAATAATCGCGCAGCCCGGCAATCTCGTCGTACAGCGGCGCCGCCGCGTCGGCGCCGGCCGTCGCCGCCGTGGCGCGCGCGCGCCAATAGCGCCAGCGAGGCTGCGACGCAAGGCTTGCCGGCATGCGGTCGATCCAGGCGAGCGCCTTGCCGTAGTCACCGGTCCACAATGCCGCACGGACCGCCCATTCCTCGATTTGGCTATCGGCGGCATCCGCCGGCAGCGCGTCAAAGGCGGACGCGGCGCGCGGGTCGCGGTCGTACGCGGCGCCGAGCGCGGCGGCGCGCTGCAGTCGGGTCCGCGCCGCCGGCGTCAAATCTTGACGGGCGAGCAGCGCCGGCAGCAATTCCATTGCGGCGCCGGAATCGGCGTGCGCGAGCTTCTCGAAGCCGGCGCCGAGCGCGTCGGGTTCGACGGTCAACGCGGGGTGAGTTGCGAAAACGGTCAACGCCGCTTTCGGTGCCTCCAAGAGGTCCGACCATTGCAGCAACGGCGCAACCCGCGACACCGGCACGTCTGGCGCGAACTCGCGCGCCAGGCGCGGATTGTCGGCCGCCAGCGCGGCTCGAACCTTGGTTTCCGCGAGCGTCGGGGTCATCAGGTTCTGTTGCCGCAGCCAGCCAAATACTTCATTGCATTCGGCGGGCTGCTTCTGCGGCAGGCTCCAGCGCGCGAGCGCCGCCGCGGGGAGACCCTCCGTGTCGCCGGTCAGCAATCGACCCTCGAGCCGATCGCACACCAGCTGCGGATCGGTAACATCCGCGGAGCGCGCCAGAAACCGGTCCCAGCGGCGCCGCTGAGCCAGGTTGATCAGCCAATCGTGGCGCAGGTCGTGCGCGACCGGTTGACCCACATGTGTCTGTAGAAATGCGTCGATGGCCGTGTCCAAGGCATCGGCCGGCGCCTTGGAGAGATCGCGCCGGAACCTCGCCGCCACGAGATAGTCGTGGATTGCGTAGGCCACGAGCGCGGGGGAATCCGGCGGCTCCGGCAGATTCAGGCGAATGCGCTGCATGGCCGTCACGAAGGCCTGGCGGTTGAGGTCCGGATCGGCGGCCGCCGGCCGCTTTGCGGCGGCGGCACCAACCCCTTGCCAGTGGAGAGCCAGCGCCAGGGCCAGCAGGTATTTCGAGGATAAGGACATCCGTGCAGTTTAGGCGCCGGCGGCACGAGGTGCGATTCGCGCAGCAATCGAGACGGCCGCATGGTTGAATACGGCGCTATGAAATCCAAAGTCGTGGCGATTCTCGAGACCCGCACCGGGGCGCATTTGGGCGAACTGATCGCGCGCCGCGGCGGGATTCCCATGCTGGCACCGGCGCTCGAGGAGCTGCCCGATGTCGATCCCCAAGCCGTGGTCGCGCTGCTCGAGAGTTGGCGCAGCCAGCCCTTCAATATCGTCATTTTTCAAACCGGGGTCGGCACGCGCGGATTGTTTCAAGCCACCGATGCCGCCGGCCTCACGCAGGAACTCAAGCGGCACTTGAGCAATTCCACGGTGGTGGTCCGCGGACCGAAGCCCGTGGGCGAACTGAATGCTCGAGAGGTGCGGATCGACATACGGGCTGCCTCGCCGTTCACCACGGAGACCGTCCTGGCAGCGCTCGCGGACCTGCCGCTGCAGGGGGCGCGCGTGCTGGTGCAACGTTATGGTGCGGCGAATCAGGCGTTGTGCGCAGCGCTGACCGAGCGCGGTGCCGGCGTGCAGGAGATTGCCACTTATCGGTGGGCATTGCCGGCGGACACCCGGCCGCTCGACGCGCTGCTGGACGCGCTGGCGCGTTCGAGCGTCGACGCGGTGGTGTTCACGAGCGCCGTGCAAATTCATAACTTACACGCGGTGGCGGCGCGCTCCGGACGGGCAGGGGAGCTCCCCGGCCAGCTGAATCGCTTGGTCATCGCATCCATCGGGCCGGTTTGTTCACGCGCCCTGCGCGAGCATGGGATCGCGCCTTCATTCGAAGCCAATCCGCCGAAACTTGGGCCCCTGGTCGCCGGCCTCGACGAGGCTTTGTCAGTCCATCACCGACAGTGACTTTGGTCATCCGCTGACGCCGCGCTGTCCAAGGTTCACCGGCCGGATGCGTAGTGACGGTGTATATATACGGGCCGAGCATCGCGGTTCAGGAGAACACAATGGACAATGATTCGCAGCCTTTTCTTACCGACGTCAAGACGCTACGGGAGCGCGCCCGGAAAAATATTTCCAGCGGCGGCGTGACTTTCACCTATCAAGGCGATGTCAAGAAAACCATCGAGATCCTGCAAGCGGTGCTCGCCACCGAGATCGTTTGCGTGCTGCGCTACACCATGCATGCGGTGGCTGCCACCGGCATTTCCAGCGAGGGCGTCAAGGCGGAATTCGCTCAGCATGCCAAGGAAGAGGCGGGTCACATGAACGAGGTCGCCGAGCGCATCAATCAACTCGGCGGCAAGCCCGATTTCAACCCTGTCGGTTTGGCCACGCGCGCGGCCTCGGAATACGGTACTGCGCAAAACCTGGTGGAAATGATCAGGGAAAATCTGATCGCCGAACGCATCGCCGTGGATCACTATCGCGAGCTCATCCGCTACTTCGGCAACGACGATCCTGGGACGCGCACCATGCTGGAAGGTATTTTGATCGTCGAAGAGGAGCACGCGAACGACATGCACGACCTCCTGGTGGCGCATGAAGGGCGCCCGATGCTGCCCGGGTAGCTCTCGCCTGGGAGCCTGTCAGAGTATTCCGCGTGAGCCGCTAGCTGGCGCCGCCCACCGCCGGCGAGTCGCTCGCCGGGAAGGACTCGTCGAGCGCTTCGTCCAAGAGATCTTCGACGTGCTGCCTGCCGCCCTCGGCCTGCTTGGCCATGTACGCCGCCGCGTACGAGCAGGCTGGATTCACCGACCAACCCGCGCCGCGCGCAGCGGCGAGCGCTGCACTCATCAATTCCGCAGCCACGCCACGTCCGCGGATGGCCGGCGGAACCCGTGTGTGGGTGATCGTCATCACCTCGCCCTTCAGCGTGTAGTCGAGCTCGCCGACGCTGCCGTCCATCTCGAGGGTAAACCGCTGCGCGGCCGCATCGTGGCTAATGGTGTTCACGGTCCTCTTCGCGCGCCGGGGGATGTTCGGGGGGATGCTCGGGGGGGCGCGGTTGTGCCCGCGGCGGGGGCTGTTGCGGTCGCGGCGCAGGTGCCGCCCCCGGGGCGGGGTGCGGTTGCTCCTGCTGCTGCGGTGCCCGGCGCTCCTCGGGCGCAGGCTGTCGCGGCGCCTCCGGGGGCGCCGGACGCACCACGCGCGGCTCCGGTGCCGGACGGCTCTCAGGCTGCGCTTCACGCGGCTCTGGATTGGCATGCACCACACTCATCGTGCCGCGGCTCGCATTGCCCGCATTCGGTGGAGCACTGTGCACTGCGCCGCCGCGGGTGGCTTGCACCACGCCGGCCCCGGAGAAAGCCCCGGGACGCGCTGTCGCCGCGATCGGCGGAGCGCCGTGGTTGGCGGCGGCGCGCAGCGAAGGATTGCTGCGTGCGGCCTGTATGTGCTGGGTTTGCACCGGCGTCGCCGCAATGTGGTGCTCGTGCGCCGCGGCCAGTTCGGTCGAGGTGGGCTGGGCGCGAACGCCGCCGCTGCCGCCGTTGTAGCTGACGCGGGTGACCGACACGTTATTGATCACCGTCTTGTTGTAGACATTGGTGATGTTCGTGGTGTTGCTGATGTTGTTCACGGAGCGGTTGTAGTACATGTGGCCGCCTTGCCAGTAGCCGCCCTCATAACCCTGACCCCCGTATCCGTAGCCGTAATTGACCCCGCCGTAGAAGCCGACGTGCGGACCCCAATACCCGGGGTACCAGATAAAGGCGACGCCATTCGCGCCCCAGTAGCCTGGGGTCCACAGGTACTCCGGCTCCGGGGCCGGCACCCATGTTCCCGGCACCCAGTAGTAATCCTGGATGTCATCGCCCCACGCCCAATAGCCGGGCGTCCAGACGTAACCGTCGCCGGGGATCGGCGGTTGGTCGTACACCGGAAGTTCGGGCGGAGCGATATTGACCGAAATATTCACCTCTGCCGTCGACAGCGCGGGCAGTAGCAACAAAATCAACATCGGAAGGATGGATAGATTCCAGGCTTGTCGTCGCATTATCAGCTCCGGTCGTGGTGCGGCCCCCAGGGTTGGGGTGCAATATTTATAAGGTATCACCACTATATAGGGCACCGCTTCCCGGCTTCATCAGTGACGATCCGCGCGCCGTGTAGGATAACGCCGACGCGGCGGGCGGGCTAATATGCGGCCTGTCATGACCCAACCCCCGTCCATCGCCCAAAACGCCGATGTCCGCTTCCTCGGCAAGCTGTTGGGAGACGTAATCCGCAGCTACGGCGGCCAGGTTCTGTTCGAGCGCATCGAAGCCATCCGCGCTGCCTCCGTCGACCGCTACCGCGGCATCGCCAACCCGCGCGGCCTGGCGGCGGGCCTGGACACACTGTCGCTCGACGAGACCGTCGCTTTCGTGCGCAGCTTCATGCTGTTTTCGATGCTGGCCAATCTGGCCGAAGACCGGCAAGGCGCAGCAGCGGAAGAGGGCAGCACGCTGGCCTCCGCGCTGCAGTTCCTGAGCGTACAAGGTGTCCCGGTGAGTGAAGCGGCTGCGCTGCTCGATCGAGCATTGATCGCCCCGGTACTGACGGCGCATCCGACCGAGGTCATGCGTAAGAGCATGCTGGATCATCGCAATCGCATCGCCGCCTTGATGCGCCAGCGCGACCTGGGGCGCGCCGAAACCGCTGACGGAGAGTTGATCGAGGAAGGGATCGCGGCGCAGATCGCCCTGCTGTGGCAAACGCGGGCACTGCGGCGCGAGCGGCTGTACGTGTCGGACGAGGTCGACACCGCCCTGACCTATTTGCGCGACATTTTCCTGCCCACGGTCCCGGCGCTCTACGCGCGGTGGGAACGCTTGCTAGGCGCGCGGCCGGCAAGTTTCCTGCGTCTCGGCAGCTGGATCGGCGGCGACCGCGATGGAAATCCCCATGTCACCGCGGATTCGTTGCGTTTGGCGCTGGGCCGCGCGGCACAGGCGCTGTTGGCTGAGTATCTCGAACAGCTCAATGCATTGGGGGCCGAACTGTCGCTGTCGAGCGAGCTCGCGGCCGTTTCGCCCGAGTTGGGGCAGCTGGCGCAACGCGGCGGCGACTTCAATGCCGCCCGGGCCGACGAACCCTACCGGCGCGCCATCACTGGAATCTATGCGCGGCTTGCCGCCACCTTTCAGAAGTTTACGGGACGCGTGCCGCCGCGGCCGGCGTCGGTGGGCGCCGAGCCGTATCCGGATGCCGAAAGTCTGAGTGCCGACCTCAAGGTGCTCGAACAGTCCTTGCGGTCGCAGAATCAGATGGGGTTAAACGCGGCGGGCGCCCTGGCTCGATTGTGCCGGGCCGTGGAGACCTTCGGCTTCCACCTGGCGACCTTGGACTTGCGGCAAAACGCGGACGTGCACGCGCGCATTGTCGCCGAGCTGTTCAAGGTCGCGGGCGTGTCGGCAGATTACCAGGCGCTCAGCGAGGGTGACCGTGTGCTGCTGCTGCGCCATGAGCTCGCCGGCGAGCGGTTGTTGGCGAGTCCGTATGCGAGCTACTCGGCGGAAACCCTGTCCGAGCTCGAGATCGTGCGCGCGGCGGCCGAAGCGCACCGGCGCTACGGCCGCGCCTGCATCACCACTTACATCGTGTCCAAATGCGAGAGCGTGTCGGATCTTCTCGAGGTCTACATCCTGCTCAAGGAGGCCGGACTGTATCGCGCACGGGGCGAGCGGCGGGCCGATATCATGGCCGTGCCGTTGTTCGAGACCATCGGCGATCTCAAGCAATCGTCCGCCGTGATGACGGCCTGGTTCGAGTTGCCGGAAGTCGCCGCCATGACGTCGACGCTCGGCTTTCAGGAGGTCATGGTCGGGTATTCCGACTCCAACAAGGATGGCGGCTATCTGACCTCGGTTTGGAGCCTGCACCAAGCCACACGCTCGCTCGCGGCGGTGTTCGAGAAATTCGGCACGGCCATGCAGATATTTCACGGCCGCGGCGGCGCGGTCGGCCGCGGCGGCGGCTCATCGTTCGCGGCCATTCGCGCGCAGCCGCACGGCACCGTGCGCGGCCGCATCCGCATCACCGAGCAAGGCGAAATCATCGCGGCCAAGTACGGTACGCGCGACAGCGCGGCGGCGAATCTGGAATCGATCACCGCGGCGACGTTGCTGGCATCGCTGGAAAACGCCTCCTTGTCGAAGGACAGCAGCCTGCGATTCGCGGCCGCCATGGACGACCTTTCCCAACAGGCATTCCGCGCTTACCGCTCCCTGGTTTACGAGACCGAAGGATTTTCGACCTTTTTCCGGCAGATGACGCCGCTGGTGGAGATATCCGAGCTCAAGATCGGTTCGCGGCCCGCGTCGCGCTCGAACTCGCAGCGCATCGAGGATCTGCGCGCAATCCCCTGGGTGTTCAGCTGGGCCCAGGCACGCGTGATGCTGCCCGGCTGGTACGGAGTAGCCGAGGCGCTGCGCTCGGCGGATATGGTGCTGTTGCGCGAAATGCTCGAAGCATGGCCATTTTTCCGCGCCACCGTCGATAACCTGGAAATGGTGCTGTCCAAATCGGACATGGGGCTGGCGGCCCGCTATGCCACGCTGGTCGAGGATCGCACGCGCGGCGCGGTGCTGTTCGGCCGCATCCGCGACGCGTGGACGCAGGCCCTGGAGAGCCTGTTGACCATCACCGGACAGAGCCGTCTGCTCGAGAAGCATCCGGTCTTGGAGGATTCCATCCGGCTGCGGCTCCCCTACATCGAACCCTTGAATCTGCTGCAGGTGGAGCTGATCAAGCGTCATCGCGCCGGCGAACGTGCTCCGCAGGTCCGCGAAGGCATTCAGCTGTCGATCAATGCCATTGCGACCGCGCTGCGCAACAGCGGCTAGGAGCTGTCCTAGATGCTGATCGAGAGCGAATCTCCGGTGGAGGAGGCGTACGCCCGCCTGGCGCAGTGCACGGACGCCGCCGCACGCATCGACGCCGCCGCGCAGCTGATTCTCACCGTGTACGACGAGTTCTACCGCCGGCTGTGCGAGTACCCGCACCTGGCGCAGCGCGCCTTCGAGGAGATGGATCCGCACGACTCGATCCGAATCAGCCAGGAGCGCTTGGGGCTGTACAGTCTGTACATCGCCGAGCACGGGCCGAGGATCCTCGCGGTATTCCCCGCTCTGGCCGCCGACATCGCCGTGTGGGACGCACTGGACCGTGTATTCACGGCGATGATCGTGGATCGTTACGACGCCGACATTGCCTTCAGCTTCGCGCATTCGATACGGCGCAACATCAGCCGTGGACTGTGGCGGCCGGTCGCCTACTCGTTCCCGCCGCCGAGCAAGCTGCGCGCGTACTCGATGGCCTCGGTGCACCGGCGGCTCAGAATCCGCGGCCGCATCGATGGCGAGCTCATCTGCACCGCCCTGCAGACGCCGAATTTCTCGGTGCCGTTTCGCGACCTGCAGGGAGACGCGCAAAGAATCCTGGAAAGAGTCGAGCAGGTGCTGTATGGCACGCCCAACGCCGTCCGGGTACTCAGCCTGGACGTCATCGACGCCGGTTTTTTCCGGGATCGCAGCGCGTTCATCGTAGGCCGCTGGATGCTGGCGGACGAGGGCATCGTGCCCTTCGTGGTGGCGCTGCTGAACAGCGCGCAGGGCATCTATGCCGATGCCGTTCTGCACCGCGTCTCGGATATCCACGACCTGTTCAGTTCGGCGCTCGCGAATTTTCACGTGACGACGCGGCTTTATTACCAGACCTGCGTGTTCCTCTTCAGCCTGATGCCGCGCCGTCCGTTCGGGCATCACTACTCGACCATCGGCTACAACCACGTCGGCAAGGTCGCGATCTTGAACGAGATCAACGAGCAGGTGCGCTGCGGGCACAGACTCCAGCGCTCGCCCGGAGTGCCCGGTACCGTCGCGCTCGGATTCACGTTCGACGCCTGCGCATACCATTTGAAAGTCATCCGTGATCGGCCCACCAGCTCCTATAAGTGGGGCGCCTATCCGGGGGTGGCGGCGGTCTCCGACAAATACCGCGTGGTGCACGAGATCAACCGCGCCGGCAGCATGTTGGACAACGTCATGTACTTCAACCTGAAGCTGGATCGCGACATGTTCGAGCCGGCGCTGTTGGATGAAATCTGCACGGAGGCGGCCGGCAGCGTGCAGGTGGACGAGGACGGCGTTTACCTGCGCCTGCTGATCGTGCAGCTGAAGATCGTGCCGCTGCCGGTCTATTTGCAGACCGCCGACGAAACCGCGACCCGCGCGGTGATGGTGAGCCTCGGGCACTGCATCCGCAACAATGCCGCCACCAATATATTCAACAAGGACCTGGACTCGAGGAATTACGGAGTCGGCAGGTATGGCCGCGTGTTTCTCTTCGATTACGATGCGGTCGAGAAACTGACCGACGTGAAGATCCGCACCAATACGGACCGTGAGCCCGGCGAGGAGGCGGTGCCCGATTGGTTCTTCGAGGATGGGGTGATCTTCTTGCCGGAAGAGCTCGAGCATGGCATGCAGCTCAAAAGCTCTCACGCGCGGCGCTGCTTCCGCGAGGAGAATTCCGATCTCA
>Ga0210394_10006549_pt1 | contig 12575 bp, 9 predicted proteins | sample IncBWC12MmetaG_FD_160121 | JGI IMG/M metagenome (GOLD analysis project Ga0210394, IMG submission 160121) | Forest soil microbial communities from Barre Woods Harvard Forest LTER site, Petersham, Massachusetts, United States - Inc-BW-C-12-M | ecosystem: Environmental > Terrestrial > Soil >... | reverse complement strand
TGCCGAGACTCGAAGGTTTAGGAAACATCGTTACGGAATTGAGAGCAGAAAGAGCGCATCTGGTAAACAACCTCCGCCATGTGGACGCGGCTCTCGCCGTGCTGGGTAAGTTGGAAGGGGGAAAGTTCGCCACCGTCTCGCGCCGTAGTTTGTCAGCCGCGGCTCGCCGCAAAATGGCAGCCGCCCAGAAGGCGCGATGGGCGAAGGTCCGAGGCCAGTCTGGCTCAAGCAACAAAACGAACAACTCCCGCCCCAAGCGGACTCTCTCAGCAGCAGCTCGAAGAAAGATTGCCGCAGCTCAGCGTGCCCGGTGGGCCAAGGTCAGAGCCGCGCAGTCGAAGTAAGCTTTGGGTGATCCCGGCGGCGTTCAAACGTGAAAATGCCCGCAATTGTTTATAATCGCAGGCATTCGCTATTAACTAGACAGCTTGAACGTTCTCAGCTTGCCAGCCCTTGGGGCCTTTGGTGACGTCGAACTGCACGGCTTGGCCTTCTTGCAGGCTGCGGAAGCCGCCCGCCTGAATTGCCGAAAAGTGCACAAATACGTCTTCGCCATTTTGACGGCTGATAAATCCGTAGCCTTTGGCGTCGTTAAACCACTTTACTGTTCCTGTTTCTGACATTGATGTTCCTTTTTTCTATTTTAGATTGTGCTGAGAAGATTCGCTGCTAGTGAGAGGGGGTGACGCTGGTTGGCGGTACCGGCTTTCAGTTGCTTGTGAGTCAAACTTAGCTGACCCCGATTATACACGGTTAACCAGGAATTCTGCAGAATATTGCGGCGGCCATACAAATTGAGCCCTAAACCCTTATTTTAGACTCCGGTAAGCCAACGACGACAGTGCGCCTGCGAGGCAGTTCTTCATCAGGAATCTCCGCCAGAAACTGCAAGTTAAGGCCCAGACGCTGGCATTCCTCATATGCCACATCATTGAAAAAATAGACGATGTCTCCGCCGAATCGATCCTTGGCTCGGCGGCGTTCATCGAGATCAAACGGGCTTGCCGAATACACTTTCAACTCCTTCAAATCGGGCAGTGAGGCGCCAAGCTCGCGCTGAAAGTCGAGCGCGCCCTGTCGCACTTGCGCCATGGTAAAAGCTACGACGTGGTATGACATTGGCTGTAACCGAGGATGGCAGACGAAGCGCAATCTGTCTAGCGGGGTCTAACTCAGAACCGGCGGCGGAAAAGTTCTGGACGGACAGCAGATGCCGCGCCCAAGGCGGCACTTACTCTGATGGATGGTGGGCAGCAGCCTGTCAATGAGCGCCTTGCTCGTGCCGAAAGGATGTAGGAAAGTCGCGAAACTAAATCACCAGCGCGACATCGGCAGGCGAGACCTGTTAGGCTTATTTTCTGCACGGTCGTGGACCCGTAGCTCAACTGGATAGAGCACTGCGCTTCGAACGCAGGGGTTGGGAGTTCAAGTCTCTCCGGGTCCACCATTTCCTCCACGCAATCGCAGAGTCCCGTGCCCTAATTTCCCGGCCGCCCGGACGAGGCGTCCGGGGCTAGGTGTGCGTCGCAAGAGCAGCGGCGGCATCATGTGCCTGGCCGTGGCTGTCTTCTACAATGTGACGGTGAAGACTTGGGACGTGATCGTCATCGGCGGCGGCATCATTGGACTCTCTCTCTCGATTGCGTTGCACAAAAGAGGCCTGCACGTGCTCGTGGTAGAACGCGGAGAACCGGGCCGCGAAGCTTCCTATGCTGCGGCCGGAATGCTGGCCGACTGTCCACTGGAGATGCCCGCCGCATTGCAAACTCTGGCTGCGGCAAGTGCGCGCATGTATCCCGAGTTTGTCCATGAACTGCAGGACGAATCCGGGATGAACCTTGATCTCCGCGACCAAGGCACGCTTTTGCTTACTGCGCCTGAGCATTTCCTCGGGAGAACTGAGTTCGTCACAGAACACAAACTCCTCGCGCCTCTTGCTGAAGTCGAACCAGCGCTGGCGCCGACGGAAGCCTCAGTCTTTTACTTAAAAGAGCGCAGCGTTGATCCACGTGCTCTGGTCGCGGCGGCCTTGAAAGCTGCCAAACATCGCGGAATCGATATTTCTTCCGGCACGACCGTAACTGACTTTATTTTCTCCAGTGGCCGAGTTGCAGGCGTCATCACAGATAAAACGAAATACCCAGCGCCATGCGTGGTGAATTGCGCGGGTGCATGGTCAGGAACTTTCTCCATTAATCGCTTGCCCACGCGCCCGGTTAAGGGACAGATGTTGGCCGTGGCAAGCGCCCAGCACAACCTCGTCCGGCACGTGATTCGCACTCCTGACGTCTACCTGGTTCCGCGCACTAACGGACGAATTCTGATCGGCTCGACGCTGGAAGAGGCGGGATTCGACAAGCGCACGGATGCGAGCACGATCCAGCGCCTGCATCAGGCGGCGATTCGCTTAGTTCCAGCACTGAAAGAAGCGCTAATGTTGGAGGCGTGGGCCGGTCTACGACCAGGAACTGCGGACGATTTACCCATTCTTGGGGCAACCACGACTCCCGGATATTTTGTGGCCACGGGCCATTTTCGTGACGGCATCTTGCTGACGCCCGTCACAGCTCACGTCATGGCGCAAGTCATCACCGGTGCGCCACCCGGCCATGATATTGCGAACTTCTCACTGCTGCGATTTCAAACGTAGTGCTCTTCGGACAAGGCCTCAGCTTACTTATTCTGCTGGCTCATCGCATCGAGAGCTTCCCGCGCTTCTCCGAGCTTGGGGTTTAGCTTAAGCGCTTGCTTATAGGCGGCCTGCGCCTCCACAGTGCGGCCATTGTGTTGGAAAACCTGTCCCAGTCGGAAGTACTTTTCGGCGGAGGGACCTTCCGCCACTTGTCGGATGGCGTCCGACAATTCTACTTTCGCTAATCCGCTGCTGGCTTTAGCTTGCTCAGGGTCGATCTTTAACGCTTGCTCATAACTTATCCGGGCCTTGGAGTATTGTCCGAGTTGGCTATATAACCTGCCGAGAATTTCGTATGCCTCGACACGCATTGCTGGATCGGACGTCAGAGGAATCGCGGCTTCATACTGGGCAATGGCTTCGCGAGGGCGGTCAATGACCGCTAAATCTCCGCCCAGGTTGAGATGCGACGCCGGATCCGAGGGCCTGAGCTGAACTGCTTTCGTAAAATGCGGCAATGCCTCCTGATATCGCTCCGCGGCCAGAAGCGCCGCCCCCAGATTCTGCTCGCCAAGAAAATTATCATTTGTGACTTTTACCGTATGCGCCCAGACATCGACGGCGCTCCGCCAATATCGAAGCTGGTCGATGGTAAAAAGCGCAAAAATGGCGATGACGACTGCGGCTATCTTAACCCGGGAGCGAAAACTGAGTTGCAGCCTGTCGGCCAAATCAGCAGCGCCCCACACCGCCATCACGAAAATTCCGATGAGCGGAATGTATGCATAGCGGTCGGCAATTGCTTGCTCACCGACTTGGACAAGTCCAATGACCGGAATCAGCGTCCCCAGGAACCACAGCCAACCGGTGACTAGGTAAGGCCGGGCGGTGCGCTGCCACCAGACGAAGACACTTACCAACAATAGAAACAGCGCCGCCAGTGCCAATCGCCAGATCGCAAGAATTGCGCCAGGATGAGGATAGAAGAGCCCCAGCCATGCGGGCCAGATTGCTTTCCACACATAGATTGCGTACGCGTAGATTGCGTTTCCCAGGCGTACGCTCAAGGGAAGCGCCAATCGCATAGCCCCGCCCGAACGCTGCGCGAACATGGTGACGGCGCTGGTCGCAGCCGACAGCGCCAGCAGCGGCAACTTCTCCAGCACTAGCCACGAGAATCGCATCTGCGGCAACGCGTTCTCGTCGGTCGACAGTCCCTGGATTCTTCTTAACGGCCAGAAATCAAGCAACAGAAGCACGCAGGGCAGAGTTACGACCATCGCCTTCGAAGCAAGTCCGAGCACGAACAGCGCAGCTACAGCGAGATAGCGCTTGACGTCCGGCTTGAGCGCGTACCAACCATAAGCACCGATGGTCAACAGAAAGAAAAATGTACTGAGCACATTCTTGCGTTCCGCGATCCAAGCCACAGATTCCACATTGAACGGATGAATCGCAAACAGCGCCGCCACGAGGAAACTGCGTCCGGGCGCACTGGTTGCGTACACGAGTAGCAGAAAGATCAGCACAACATTCATCACGTGGAATAGCACATTGGTGAAGTGATGCCCGGGAGGGTTCAGGCCATACAGTTGGCAATCCATGGCATGCGAAAGCCAGGTCATTGGGTGCCAGTTGGAGTTCTCGGTCGATGTCACTGCCCAGCGGATCGTCTGCCAATGCAGGCCAGCCTTTACGTGCGCGTTGTTCAAGACGTACACGTCGTCGTCGTAATTGAAAATAAACGGATGCCGAATAGCGGGGCTATAAAGCGCCAACGTCGCGACCGCCAGCAAAAGGCAAATCGCCAGATTGCGCTTTTGAGGCGACGCCAGCACAAAGCTTTCGATCCTCTGGCGGACGCCGCTTCTTTCTGCCACGGCGACCGGCCGCCCTCTATCTGACCGTTGGTTGCGAGATTTCACGGGCGCCGACATGTTTGAAAACCTTGAAAACGCTACTCCCCTCCAGAAGTAGCAGAAGGCATTTTACCCTTGGAGACATCCTTTGGGCCGACCGGCCTAACGACGTCGAGAAGAATCTTTGCTGACCCAAGCGAGACCACGCGATACCACATCTGGTAACGTATCGCGTGTTTCGCCGAAGTGACGAGGGTTTCTCAACTCACTTTTCTCTACGCAGCAGGACTCGGTACACAAGAACGGAAACAGCGGAAACCACAATTGAGTAAGCATACGGGGTGACCGATGCCGCTAAGCTGGACGACAAGTAGATGTGACCGTGGTCGTGCAGCAGAAATATCGTGACCAAGGCTGTCGGGCCAAGTACGGCTCCAACGACCAGCGCGAGAGGCCATGGTAGACGTGTAATGAAGCGTGCGGGAAAAAACAAGGCAGTGGGAAGACCCACAAAGAGCCAGCCCAGAAAAGAGAACATTGCACAAACAACGAAAAAATCGAGCGCGATTGGAATCTGTGGCGCTGGCTCGCCCATGTGAGCTGCGACCAGAGAGGCACGCACTCGAAGCGCGTTCTGTAGGAGGTAAAGAAGCAACATCGCATCGCCCGCCAGAAGACCGAGAAAGGCATAGGCTAGCCGTTTTGCAGGATTAACTCGAAACAGCTTCGTGTCCATTTGGCTGCGACTCTGTTCGCTACTTGGTCCTTGAAAGCTCATATCTGAAACTGGTTTCTAATGGATCAGGCAGCGTTGCAGCGTCGCCCCCGCTACCTCCCCATCCGCCCACGTCAACAATGGGCGTACTGTCGACCGCGATCGCGTTGAAGCCACGTAGTCCGCGGACTCTATCGCCCCAAAGCTCGAACTCAACGGCCACTACCGGTTGACCCGCCCTTTTGAGTTGATCGCAAAGGCCCCGTCCGGACTGGACCACTTCGTGGTGTGGGTTTTCGACGTATCTGAATCGGACTGGCTGGGCTTCCGGGTAAGCTGGCATGTAGTGATCAGGTGCGCATTCCCAAGTCATCTGCTTAGTAACGCGCAGCCGAACTTCTCGTTCGCAACTGAGAGACGGAAGCACCAGTGAGAGTGCCATTGCCGCCACACATCCGTACTCTAGGCGATAAAACATGTCAGCGTTAGTCTAATCTCAACGTGGCGGCTAACGGATCCATTTATTGCCGATCATTTGTCTGAGCTTCTATTCATTTCCGCACGTAGCCGCTGCAGGCAAGTACGGGCAGGCGTGGATATTTCGGGAAGTTCGGATCGGTGTCCGAGAGGTTACAGCGATAGAAGGTCGATCCGCGGTCCGACTGAATCTTTTGTGCGTTCACGCAGTCGGAGCACAACCCAATGCGGTTCGAGTCATCTTTGGTGTCTTCCCCTTTTATCACGTTTGCAGAATAGCCTATTCCCAAGCCCACCGCGGCTTATGCACAGAGAGAAGCAGCAGCGCCGCTTCAGGTATACTGATCCGTCTCCTCCATATCGCAAACTTCACCATATCTGTCCGAGAAAGGTACACATTTATGGCTTCTCCCGCAGTGGATTATGCCCGTTCAAATCAGCAGCGATTCGTAAATGAACTGAAAGATCTGCTTCGCATTCCCAGTATCAGCACGCTGGAAGAGCATAAGCCCGACGTGCGCAAAGCCGCCGATTACGTCGCCAGCGAACTCACGCGGATCGGCATGGAGAACGTGGAACTGATCGCAACCAAAGGCCATCCTCTGATTTATGCGGATTGGCTGCATGCGCCCGGCAAACCGACCGTGCTCTGCTACGCGCATTACGATGTGCAGCCGCCTGATCCCCTGGACGAATGGATCACGCCGCCGTTCGAGCCAACCGAGCGCAACAACAATATTTATGCCCGCGGCGCTGTGGACGACAAAGGCCAGCTCTGGATGGAGATTAAAGCCATCGAAGCCTTGATGAAAGGCCACAACGGCAAGCTGCCGCTCAATGTAAAGTTCATCATCGAGGGCGAAGAGGAAGTTGGCGGCGAATCTATCGCCGAATATGTCCGCAAGCAGAAAAATAAGCTGAAGGCTGATTTTGCCCTGGTGTGCGATACGGAACTGTTCGCGCCCGATCTTCCTACTCTTTGCGTAGGCCTGCGCGGGTTGGTCTACACGGAGATTGAGGCGTTCGGGGCAAAGACCGATCTGCACTCCGGCATGTATGGCGGCGCTGCACCCAATCCGTTTTTTGCACTGATCGAAATCATCAGCAAACTGAAAGACTCCAAGGGAAAGATCTTGATTCCCGGTTTCTACAAAAACGTGAAGGCCCCATCCGCAGCCGAACTTAAAGCCTGGAAGCGCCTGCCGTTCAACGAAGAGCATTACCGCAAGACCGAAGTCGGTTCGAAAGTGCTTACCGGTGAGCCAGGATTCTCGGTGCTCTATCGCACCTGGGCGCGGCCCACGCTGGAAGTCCACGGCATGCCCGGCGGTTTTACCGCGCCCGGCGCCAAGACTGTGATTCCGGCAAAAGCCTCGGCGAAGGTTTCCATGCGCATGGTTCCCAACCAGGATCCCGACGACATCCTCAAACGCTACACCGCCTACGTGAAGAAGCTCACGCCCAAAGGAATCGAAACCAAAATCAAAGTGTGGAGCAAAGGTCCTGCTTGCGTCGTCGGCACGGACAATAAATACGTGAAAGCTTCCACCGAGGCCATGCACGACGTGTTCAAGAAAGACACGGTCTTCATACGTTCCGGCGGCTCGATTCCCATCGTCACCGACTTTCAGGATGTGCTGAAAATTCCCAGTGTGATGATGGGATTTGGCCTCCCCGATGATAATCTGCATGCGCCCAACGAGAAGTTTCACATCCCGAACTTTCACCGCGGGATCGAATCTATTTGTTTGTTCTTCGAAAAGCTGGGCGCTTAGTCGGCATCGGCAAAACTGTGTGGGGCCGGGTCTTCGACCCGGCCAGGCCTGTAGAGCTCTTATGGCTGGGCCGTAGGAGAGGCCTTTTTTCCCCGTGCTAAAATTGGCCTGTGAAACATACCCGCAAATTTACGGTGATCATAGAACAGGACGAAGAGGGCTTCTATGTCGCAACAGTTCCTTCTCTGCGAGGCTGCCACACGCAAGCGAAAAACCTCGATACTCTCGTGAAGCGCACTCGTGAAGCGATTGAGCTGTGCCTGGAAGATTATGAGGGGAAAATCGGCCCGTTAGAACTTGTAGGCATCTAACAGATTTCCGTATGACACGCCTTCCCCGCTAAGATGAAGTCGTCAGTTCTGCCCGTTCCGCAGCGATATCATAAATCCTATGCCGAAAAGGAATGTCAATTTCAGTGCGATCAAGACCGTGAAAAAGCCTTAAGTGTGATAGCCAAGACCGACCTTTCCCACCACGCTGTTGGATGCGGTCGCTGCTGTAAGGCCGTAACAGGATTTTTGAGCGAGTGGCTGCAGGGCGAACAAACGACGCAAAGTTGTGTAAAGGCCTGGTTACGTAAACTATCCAGACGCCTCTCCCGGCCCGGTTTTCCCCGTTATGGGATTACTTCCTGTTTGCCCGTCATTCGGGCAAGGCGATTGCTGGCGTCAGCCAGCTCACAAGAGCCGTGATTAGGAAGTTGAGACAAAGGGCCACGAAGCCGGCGCTCCAGCCGTACAAGGGATCGCGATGACTCAGCATGAGCAAGATGACGGTCACAACTCCAGCGATCATGCCGGCAAAGACTCCCTGCATAGTGACGCGTTTCCAGTAAAGGCCGAACACCACGCCAGGGAAGAATTGGGTCACGCCGGCGTATCCCGTTAGGAGAAGGCCCACCAGCGTGGCCGATTTGTAGATGGCGAGGACGAGGCTGATGAGCCCGAGCACCACGACCATCGCTCGCGCCAATTTTGCTACCTGATCATCAGTCATTGCCGGCGCGAAGATGGGCCGATAGAAATTTTTGGCGAATAGAGTCGCAGCGGTCAGGATAAAAATGGCGGCAGGCACCATAGCGGTGAGGGCGCCGGCTCCGCCGATTATTCCCAAGAACCACGGTGGGAAGCTTTTGCGGACGATCGTCAAAAGCGAGAGGTCGCCATTGGGCAATCCCGGCACGACCAAAACCGCAGTAAAGCCGACAAAAAAGACAAAGGCTAGGGTGAGGGTGTAGAGAGGCATCACCACGGCGTTGCGGCGCAAAGTGTCGCCGCTCTTCGCCGTGAAAGCGGCCCCAAACGCGTGCGGCCACATGTAAAAACCCAACGAAGTCAGAAGCACTGTGGAGATGTACCAGGTATGACCGAGGTTGGCGGTGGCGCCGGGCATCGTCAGGTGTGCCGGACGGCTATGCGCCAACGCGGCGAACATCGGGCCAATCCCGCCAAAGTGTATATAGGGAATGCCGACGCCAATGGAGACTGCCGCGAAGACCATCAGCACATCTTTAAGAACGCTGACCCAAGCCACGGCCCGAACACCGCTGGCAAGAACGAAGGCCACCAACAGAACGACCGAAATCGCCATAGCTGGTGTACGGCCGATACCATCGAAGCTGGCGATCGAGACGATAATACCCAGCCCTGTTATCTGGAGCTGCAGGTAAGGGATAAAAGAGGCGATACCAACGACGCAGACAAATCCGGCAAGATACTTGGTGTCATAGCGCACGGTGAAGAAGTCGGATTGAGTCTGCATTCCGTATTTCCGGCCGAGCTCCCAGATCTGCGGCAGGATAAAGAACGAGACAACGTAGGCCAGGGTCACGTAAGCCATGATGTATAGCGTCGGGCCGCCACGGGAATAGGCCCAGCCGCTGGCACCCAAGAAGGAGAACGTGGTGTACACTTCGCCCGCCATTAGCAGGAACATCAGAACAGCGCCGAAGCCCCGGCCGCCAACCGTCCACTGCTCCAGGTCCATCTTTCGGTGGACTCCAGCCAGCAAACCGATGGCAACGCCGATCGCGACGATGACGAAAATCGTGGTCAGGGAAACGGCGCTGGGACTCATTGGACTCCGGAGTCCTTCCGACCCCGCGCAGCTTCCACTCGATAGGCCGCCCACATGCACAAACTGCTGAGCACGATCCACGCGATAAGCCAGAAGAGATTGAAGGGGAGACCAAGAATCATTGGTTCAACGCGGTCCCAGAGCGAGACCGAGAGGCACATCGCAATAAAGGGAATCAAGCCGAGCAGAACAGCACCGAGCGATGGTTTTCTCACGCGCATTAGGCCGACGATTATAGCCTGCTGCCAAACGCGCGTCAGCAGGTAAAGGGGGCCCGACTCGTTCAACTTCCGCATAGTCGGCGAACCGGAAGCTATACCAGCCGCCAACTGGCTGGCAGTCGTCTCCATTGGCGAAACATCGCCATTACACTCAAAATCCCCCGATTGGGATACCGGTCTGCGTCCGATATGTGAAGCGTTGCCGACCCTGTCCGCAAGGCCGAGTTCGAATTTCTACACCTTAAGCCCTCTAACTCATTGCCTTCCACCGTCCCTTGCGTTAGGCTTATTTCGCTCTCGCGATTCTCCCTTCCTTCCTGACCCCACCTGCTACGTGTACACCTTTGCTGCATTGCGTGTGCAAAATGACGTGGTTGTGCAAAAGGGGGCCCTATATGTAGTGTTTATTGCTTGACCGCGATACGATTTCGCCGTTACAGTAGCTTCAATCTGTGCCCGTCCTTTCCAGCGAAGGCGAAGCCTTTTTCGGAGCAAACGGTTAAGGAATCTAACCAGTTAACAGGAACAATGCGCGAGCGAATCGTCGGCTTTACCAGACTAGCTCCCAGGAGTACAAGTTGCTCAAACTGAAAAAGCTGCAAATTCTCGGCTTCAAATCTTTTTGCGATCGCACTGAACTGAAGTTTCATGGCGACGGCGTCGCGGCCATCATCGGTCCGAACGGATGCGGCAAATCCAACATCGCGGATGCTATCTCGTGGGTCTTAGGCGAGCAGTCGGCCAAGACGCTGCGCGGTTCGCGCATGGAGGATGTGATCTTCGCGGGCACACGCGATCGCAAGCCGACGGGTATGGCCGAAGTGGCGCTCACTTTGATCGATCCCGAAGTTTACGACGGCCCGGACGCCCACGAGCCTACCGAGATCGAAGTCCAGAATGATTTGCCTACCAGCGCCGACGACTGGGACGAAGCCGAAGTGCGCGCCCGCGCCGCAGAAGAAGTCGAGCGCCTAACTGAAGAAGCGCAGCCAGGACTTTCCGAGGGAGAGACGGGCGTCCCGCCTGTCGAGCCAGGGGAGAGCGCCCCGACCTCCGTCGAATCAGGCCCTCAAGTCGTGCTGAAGATCCGCCGCCGCAAGTTTCAGACTCAGTTTAAGGCAGGCGAAATCGTAGTCACTCGCCGGCTATTCCGCTCGGGCGACAGCGAATACCTGCTCAATGGAAAGCTTTGCCGGTTGCGCGATATTCAGGAATTGTTCATGGGCACCGGATTGGGGCCGGAGTCCTACGCCCTGATCGAGCAGGGACGGATTGGGCAGATTCTCAGCAGCCGTCCCACCGATCGGCGCGCCATCCTCGAAGAAGCGGCGGGGATCACCAAATTTAAAACCAAGAAGCGCCTCGCCGAAGCTCGCTTGGAAGACGCCAAACAGAATCTGTCGCGGGTGAACGATATTTTCGAAGAAGTGACGCGGCAGATGAACTCCTTGAAACGGCAGGCGTCAAAGGCAGAGCGTTATGCCCGCTTGCGGGATGAAATGCGGGCAAAGCTGCGTCTGGTGCTGGCCAGCAAGTTCGCGCAACTTGAGCGGGAGAGCGTTGAACTGGACGAGCGGATGAACTCGCTATCTGAAGAGATGCGCAATCGCACCGAAAGCGTTCAGCAACTCGAAGCCGAGCATGGTGATCGTACCCAGCGTGGTTACGCTATCGAAAATGAGATCCGAGAGAATCGTGAGCGGCTGAATCAGATCAAGCTGGAAACTGAGCGAGCCTATGGCCAGCGCCGTCACAACGAAGAACGCTGCGCGGAGTTGACGCTGCGGTCGGCTTCCTCCGAAGCGGAATTGGCGCAGGCGCAGCATCGGTTGAGTGCGCTGCAAGCCGAGCGCGAATCGAATCATCAATTGCTGGAATCGGCGGCCGCTGACTTCGCTGCTGCGCAGCAGGAACTGGCACGATGCCAGCAGGAAGCGACAGACGCTGCCAATGCTCTCGCCGCATTAGAACATCGGCAGGAAGCATCCCGCAGCGCAATCATGGAAGTGGTCGCGTCGGATTCCAATTTGCGAAATTCGCTGACCCAGGCGGAAGAACGTCTGGCGGCGATTGGCCGCGAGGCGCAACGTTTGCAGGTTGAAATGTCGACCGCAAACAATCAAGTTGAAGCCTTCGGCGGACAGCGCGGACAGTTTGCCCTGGAGTTTGAATCAGTCTCGCAACGCCTAGCAGGATTGACAGAAGAGATTTCGCAGGTGCGGCAATCGATCGAGTCCAAGCGCCGTGAAGAATCAGACGCCAAGAATCGGCTGGACACCCTGCGAGCCGAATACGCTTCCGCGATGGGCAAAAAGGGATCGCTCGAAGCCGTCATCGCCGAGCATGGTTACTCGACCGAATCGGTTCGGCGGCTATTTCAGTCGGGAGTTATGAACAGCGGATTGGCTCCGGCTGGGGTGCTCGCAGATTTTCTCGAGGTTGAACCGCGCTACGAAGGCGTAGTGGAAGACTTCCTCCGCGACGAATTGAATTATGTCGTGGTGAAATCGTGGGATGCGGCTGACGAAGGTTTGCGGCTTCTGCGAACCGATGTGGATGGTCGCGCGACGTTCCTGGTGCACCCGGAAGATTCGCAAGCTAAATTTTCCTTCGCTGTTGACGAAGTGGCGCGTGCAGCGACGCCGAGCCAGTCAATTGTCCCGCTAAAACATGCGATTCGCGTGCTGAATGGATTCGGGCGGTCCCTGGAAGTGATTCTGCCAAAGTTACGCGACGGTTACATCGTTCCTGAGCCGACCTTTGCGCGTGAACTGGCGTTGTCCAATCCGGACGCGTTTTTCCTTTCGCAGTCGGGCGAGT
>Ga0210394_10006548_pt1 | contig 12577 bp, 19 predicted proteins | sample IncBWC12MmetaG_FD_160121 | JGI IMG/M metagenome (GOLD analysis project Ga0210394, IMG submission 160121) | Forest soil microbial communities from Barre Woods Harvard Forest LTER site, Petersham, Massachusetts, United States - Inc-BW-C-12-M | ecosystem: Environmental > Terrestrial > Soil >... | reverse complement strand
AGTGTCCAGAACAGTTTGGACCGCGGCAGTGTCAGCCGCAACGCATTTTTGCGAGGTCACCAGCGACCCGGCATAATCGTTGGGCGCGATCGCGGGAGCGCACATGGCGAAGGCAAGAAGGACAAGGAGAAGGAAGAATTTCACGGGAGGGGTTTGTTGCCGGATTCGAGAAATATTCCCGTGGGAGATTGACGGGTGGTCACGCCTTGGAGCCAAGATTTGAACGTCATGTAAACCTCCGTGTCGTTGATGACCGGGACGCCCAAGACCAGAAACCGGCCATCGGCGCAAATGCGGAGGCGTTCGACTCCGTCGATGAGAAACCGGATGTCTCCCGAGGGAAATGTTTTTCCATCTTCGGTTCGACCTCTCCCCGAAGTGATTTCAAGGAAGACTTCTCCGGCAGAAGCGAGCTTTACATCACTCGACATGGCTGGCTCCAAAGTAAAGGGCAGTGGCTTGATCGTAGCGAATCATTCGTTCTTTTCCTTTGTCCAAACGACGCCTATGCGAGAACCGAAGGCTTGCCGTTCTTCGGTCCTCGGAAGGGGTTATTTGTTGGAGTTACTCGATACCACACTCGTGGATTTCGCCGCGTCCAAGAGTTGTAGAAGGCATTCCGAAAGACCATCAATGAGAATGATGGCTTTTTCGCAAGCGGCCATCTGCGGAAGTGACGAAGAGCGCGTAGGACGAGCCATCAAAATCGCCGTACGAAGACGTTGGAGTTGCTGGATCTCCGTCTCGAACGTTTTCGTCGTACGAACTTTCACCGGTCGTCCCACGGGGTTTCGCCCTTTCTTTCATCGCCAAACGTGACTGTTTTTTAGATCGCTCCGGACTTTGCGGCCTTCATCGCGTCTTGGACGCGCTGCTTTGCCTTTTGCGTCTCCGCGTAGAGGTTGTCGTTCAGCAGGAGGGGAGCTTCGCTAGCCTGTTCGGCCATGAGCTTGCGCTGCTCTTCCAGACGGGCATTGACGCGCGCATGCGTCTCTGACGTGCACCGCAAGGTCCACTGCCAGAAACTCTTTCCGCCGCCAATGTCTCGCTCTTCCTTGCAAGAGACGATGACCTCTTCGCCGACGTAGCGCTGCAACGGAAGACCCGCGTAGAGCGACATCGAAAAGAACTCGCCAGCCTTGACGAGACGCGGCTCGGCTTCGTCCGAAGGTCCGGACTGACACGCAACGTTGTGCGTGGCTTGCACGGTCCAGCGAACAAATTCCGGATCGCGTGCGTCGAGCGCGATGACCTTGATACGGAGCTTGCGCCCTGCAACCGGGGTCCAGTACGGAGGGAACCCGATTTGCTCCTCTTCGAAACCAGCGTCATCAAAATCGCCGTCAGCGAATTCGACGGGGGCGCCGTTGGTCTGGAGAATCTCTTCGTCGGCAGTCTTGTTTTTCTTGGCCATGGTAAAAATCACGCTTTCGATGGGGTTGAACGTGGATGAAGCAAAGGCAAGTAGATGAAGGTCGGATGGTTTCATAAGAAGAATTTGACCCATCGGAGAATCGTCTCCGCCAGCGAACTTTCGGTCTCGTCGGTTTTGTTTCGCTCGTAACCGAAATCGATAGAAAGCGAATCTCTAGGAACTTTTGGCCATCGCGTCGGCAATCGCCTCTTCCGATTCCGGAGGCGGCGGAGGGGGGAGGATTTGGTTCTCTTCCACTGGGGGCCACGGTTTGCCCGCCATCGCAGCCTTCTGCCGCTCGACGAACTCCGCCGCTTCTTTCAATGCTTCTTCATGTGTCGGCGCTTTGATTTCCGCTTTCATCGGAACAGGTTTTGCTTGCGGTAAAACTATCGGCTCTTCGAACTCTCCGGGTGTCGTTCTTCCCTGAGCGCGCGCGTACGCTGCAACCTGCTCTTCAGCGATCTTCTGCGCAACACTGAGCGCGGCGCGTGGAGGGAGTTTCGAGTAGTTCATTTCTTCCGACGGGTTCACGGGGCGTTGGCGTGCGACCAAACGAGGGTCATTCATGACGCTTGCCACGAGTCCTGGCAGTCCTGACCCAGGTGGCGCAGCAGGGCGCTCGGTTTGAAAACGTGTACTCTGCACATCATCGCGCGGATCGAGTTCAGCAGAGAGTGCGTACAGGACCGTTTCGACTTCAAAACGAAGGCGATCGAACGCTTCGATGGCTTCTCGTCGATTGACAAACTGAAGGTGAACCCTGACCGTACCGGCTCCGTTCCAATAAAAGGAAGCGACGCCGGGTCCAATGTCGATGGCGATGGTTTCGGGCATGGGAGAGGAAGACTCCGTAAAGGATGGGAGCAAGCGCATCGCCGAAGGAGACCGCCGAGAACCGTGCGAGGTTTCGAGCCGAATTGCCCGAAGGAACCGGAGCTATCGGCGGACTCCTACGGCGAGACGTTGCTGCGAAGGCTGAAAGATGCGAAACTATTGTCTCCCGGTCAAGCTGAATTATTATTCAATCCTCGTCTCGTTTTTCAAAACGTTGAATTTCTTCAGAAAGAAAATCTTTCCATGCCTTCCGAAGAGACTGCCGAGCGCGCATCCACGCATCGGGAAGAGCAGCATACGACGTACTCCACACTCAAAGAGGGCCCGAACAATGACACACTGACGTTTACCTTGGACTTCTATGTGGTCCGATTGGTGTGCATCTGCGTTATTCCTGAGTCAGGGTTCCGGCAAGCTCCGGTGTATGTGAAATTCCGACTGCGGGGAGCGAAGGAGGCGGGCAATGGCTGATCCCATCGACCTCGACCCGCTTTCGCCTTTGGTGCAGCGCGCAAAATTCAACCTGATGGGCAAGTCGCGTTCCTATGTGCAGGACTCGCGCGACTTTGCGCGTGCGGTACTTTCGGCGTCCGAGCAACTGGAAACGCTTCGGGCGGAAAACGATCGCCTTGTTCGGGAGTACGCGGAAGCGTTGACCGCGTTGAACGGAGCGCCGCGGGGGAACGCGTGATGGGGCTTTCGATTGCGGTGATTGTGATTTGGTTGGGGTACATCGTTGCGGCGATGTTTTCGGATCGGATTTTTGAAACGCGCCACAAAGTTCAGCACAAGTATCTTTCGACCGCCTGTCATCACGAGCATCACGTACACTGCCGAACCTATTGCAAATTCTGCCGGGTTCTTTGCGAATGCGCCTGCCATACGGTGCGAGACGATGAACAGGGAACGCCGTGAGTTCGGCGAAGTCGCGCACACATTCACTCTCGAACACGACGAAGTGTCGCCAGTGCAACGCGCCCCTTCGTCCGGGTGCGAAGTATTGTGGACGCTGCAAATGTTGGACCCGTGGAGTTACGCCGCTTTCCAAGGACAAGTTTCCGGGAACGAAGTTGCTTTCAGAAGTCGAATCGAGCAAGGGGATTCGGCACATCCCTACGGGTCCTTGGGATCAGTGTTTCGGGGTGCACTACGAAACGAAACGCGCGGGAATTGTGGCGGGGAGCGTCAACCTTGTTGGGGGATTGCCAGGGGCGGGGAAATCCACGTTGTCGTTGCAGTTGACCAATGCTCTTGCCAAATCCCTGGACAAAGAGGTCATCTACATCGCCGCGGAAGAGGATTTGATCGAAGTGCGTGAGCGTGCGATTCGGTTGGGTCTTCAGCACATGCATCTGATTCGGGGAATTTCGGCGCTCGGCGGAATGCAGGTCGAGCTTGGCGGGCTCCTGTTGGCGGTTCGCCCGGCAGGTATCATTTTGGACTCGCTCCCGGGACTCGGACTCGAAACACCAGAGATGGGAGTCGAGTACTGTTCGGCGTTGAAGGGGTTCGCTGTTGAGCTTCAATGTCCCATCATTGTCATTGACCATGCCACAAAGCAGGACGATCTTGCAGGGTTACTTGCTTTACAGCATGCGGTAGACGCTACGCTGGTTATGTATGTCAATCCGGATGAAACACGTACATTGGCTCCTCTCAAGAACCGAAATGGTCCCACCGATGTGGAAGTGCGCTTGCTCATGACCGAGCATGGGTTGGTGGCGATGCCCTCGGAAGAGGAAGAGGAAGAAGACGAAGAAGAGAGTAACGAGTAACCCATCGAATCTATAAAGGAAAATCCAATGAACGAAAATCAAAGTGAATTTCTGCAACTGGTATCCAAAGTCAAGCATTTGTTTCGGACGATCAAGAATGCATGGGATGATGGCGAGACGGACAGACACACGGGTGAGCGTCGTTATTCGATGCGGAAGACTAAAGAAAGAGAAAGGCTCCTCGAACCGAACAAGGGAAGTCGAACGAAAGTCGAACGGTACGATTTTTCTTTCAATCAAAACCTCGTCATCGGGAGGCCTTCTCCCATCAATATGTGTCTCCAACCGTGTGTCACGATGCGACCACAGCGGCTCATCTGCAACGTCCCGGCTCCCGGTTTCGTGATCTTCACGACGGTTCAGGTAGCCAACGTTGCGATTACGGTCGGCGGCGCGACGGATGCGTACTCGTACAGTGCGGTGGCGGTCGGGTCACATCTCGATTGTCCTACGATAACTCCTGCGAATCGTGTGTTATTTTCGGGGGATTATTCGGGGATGTGTCCTTCTGGGCGACCCATGAACCTCGGAAAGAAGATGCAAGAGGAGTTCCTTCGGCTCCAAAATTCGCAGAGACAAACTGTTCATTTGCCAAAGTCAAGCAAGACGAAAACGAGAAAAGCTCGTAAACCTGATTTCACAATTGATTTCAGTATCTTCGACAACATTGTCCCCGAAGGTCCGTACCCGTACGGGAGCAACTTTCTGTTTGTGGCGACGTTCCAAGGGCCTGCCTCGATCGTTTGCTAGACATTGTGTTCAGACTAGGGCGGTCGAAACCGCCCGAGTCGGATTTGACCTTCCCGTAACCCCGCGCTACGATTCAATCGTCTCAATGTTGGGGCCGGGTCAATCCTGTCCTACGTTACTACGGTTCATTCCGTAGCCACCCCCTGAAAGAAGAACAATTCCCATGGCTTCCCCCATTTCGAAGTGGTTCGAGCAAATGAAGGGCAAGAGCTCGCACCTTTACCACGGCCACAAGCAGAGCATCGAAAAAGCTGCCGGCGTCGTGCGTCAAGGTGGAGAATCGATCGTGGTCGGCGGTCTGCTCGGCGCGCTTGCGACCCAGCGCAGCCTTGACTACGCGGTCAAGCTCTCCCCGACGAACACCCTGAACGTCCCGATTGACGGTGCGCTCGGCGCGTTGGCTCTCGCTGCAAGCATGGTCCCGAGTCTCAAGGAAGTTCATGCAGACCTCAAAAATGCTGGCAGTGCAGCCCTCGCCGTCGCCGCGTTCCGCAAGACCCAAGTCCTCATGCACACGAAGGCAGCCACGGTGCATGGTGAACTCGGCGAAGGCTCGTGGGGTTCGGAAGATCCGCTCATCGCGGTCGCGCGCGGGTTGACCTGATCGTGGCGAAAAAGCGAAAGAGTAAGAAAACCCGAACGGCAGCCGCTGCTCGCAAAGCACGGATGGCGCGGGCGATGATTCGCCGGATCAACAAGCGAGATTTCTAAAGTCTCGTGGACTATTCCTTCCTCGCCCAAGCGGGACTCGCATGTCTCGCGGTTCTCCTCATCATTCCCTTTCTCCACTCTGCCCGCCACTAATCCTCCCCCGGACCCGGGCCGCCGTTCCCTCAGGCCCAAACATTCTCCTCAGCAATACCGCTGAGGTGATACAACAGCAGAGGGAATCATGGCAAATTACGGACAGCTGGCATTGCGCGACCCCGCGCTTGCTTCTCTGTTGGGGGCTCTCCCCGGCAGCGATTTTGGTGCGGAATTCGGTGGGGAATATGACATGAACGGTCAAGCGGGGGTTATCCCCGATGCCGGTCATGGCGTGATGGGTGCTGAGTTCGGTGCAGAATTCGGTTACTATGGGTACGGTGCCGACGCGGCTCCTGCCCACGCGATGGCGCGCCACGGCGCGATCCATCCGGAGCACGCGCGACTTTTGCGCGAGCATCATCACCGCCAGCACCAGACGGAAATTCGTGAGCGTCTTCTCGAGCCGAACAAGGGTTCGACCACGAAGGTGGAGCGCTACGATTTTTCGCTCAACCAGACGATTACGATGGGCACGCCCGTTGTGGTCGATATGTCGCTTCAGCCGAGCGTTACGCTTCGCCCGCAGCGACTCATCTGCAACGCCCCGGCTCCCGGTTTCGTCAGCTTTCTGACGATTCAGGTCGCTAACGTTGCGGTGACGGTCGGCAACGCGACGGACGCGTACTCGTACAGCGCGGTGGCGGTCGGGTCGCATCTCGATTGCCCGACGCTCTCCCCCGCGAACCGCGCCACGCTGGCCGGTACGTACTCGGGTTACAGCCCCGTCGGGTACGCCCCGGCGAGCCTGTTCCTCTTCGTTGCGACCTTCCAGGGTCCCGCGACGATCGTGGCCTAAGACGCCTCGAAAGTACGGAGAGTTTCTCCAAGGCATTCGAGACCGACCTTCCAGTTTTCCCAGGTGTGCAACATCGCCGGGGAAAGCCGAAGACTTCGGAACGCAGAATCACTCGTTTCAAGGACGTGCGGTTCTGCTCTCGCAACCCTCGTCCCGTTGCCCCTCTCAATGGGCGGTGCGGGTCGCGAGCGGAAGCCGGCAAGGAGACTCTCCGTTCTTCGTGTTTCTGGCGAGCTTGCGTTTCGAGCGCGATCGGAATCCAAGCTGACCGGCAACGCTTCGAAGACATGAACCGTGATTTTTGCCCTTGACCTTCCGCATGTGTTCAATCGTAACGCGTCGCGTGACGAAAACGCCGCTGCGCTCCGCGCCCTCTTGGATTGCCTTATCGCTCTCAACACGGCGTATCTCCAGGAACACAATGCCGCGCCGCTGTACGAAAGCGGAGTGCGGTACAAGCGTACAAATACTTGGAGCACGTTGCCTGCGTTGTACATGCGAGGTTACGGGGATTGCAAAAGTTTGACCGCGGCATTGGTGGCAGAGCGACGCAAAATGGGGATCCCCGCAGCGCCCGTGTTCCGATGGGTCCCGAATTCTACGGGAGGGATCAGTTATCACATCCTTGTGCAAACTCCCCAAGGTTTCGAAGATCCTTCGCGTGCGCTTGGGATGGGCTCCAACGAAAACGGAATGCTGGCGCAAGGAGATTACTGATGAAGAAAGTCAAGCGAGTTCAAAACTGGTCTGTCGAACAGAGGTCACCAAAGACGAAGCGCTTTCTCTGAGGTAAAAACCATGGCCCTCTATTCCCCTCCTGCATTTCACAACTACCACCCTGACCGTCCCGATTACTGGAATCCGGATGGGGAAGATCCGATCTTTCCTGCCGCAAAGGAATTCAGCGCTTTGCCGTATTGTAGTGAATTCGGCGGATTGCCGGACATCGTCCGAGTCCCTCCTCCAAGAGAAAGTCCTCCGGGGTACTGGGGAGATGTCAGTGGGCTTGGCGGGACGCGCTTGCCTCCTCCAACGCCGCCTTCGGTGCGGTTCTATGCGGCACCCCCTCCGGCGTTGCCCGCATTGACGGGCGGCTTTGTTCCGGCGCCGAAGCTTTCTCCCTTTGAAGATCGGCGAACGCCGCAAGAGCGGCACGTCAGCCAGGATTACGACTGGGATTATTCTCGGCAAAGTCAAGCTGCGGGAGCGGCGTATGACCCTTCGGTACAAAGCGCGCCCTTGGCCATGTTCCCCAACGTCCCAGAAGATCAAACGGTGGACCAGGGTTTGGATTACGCCATCGCTTCGGGAAACTACGACTCGACGGATTTCGATTACTAAAGACGAGGAACCGATGTCCTACACACCGCTCAATGTTTTCGTTTACGCCTCCGCGCAAGCGGGAGCCATGTCCGGGATGCAGATGCCCGGTTCGGCGGTGCTTTTCAAGGCGACGTCTCCGGACTACGCCATCCTTGCCGCAACGGCCGGTGCCTTTGCCCAAGAGTTCGATACGCAATGGGGAGCTTCGCCTACCCCGAACATTTACGATGCACAAGTCATCTCCGACGCGTGCGCGCATCTTTGGGCGAGCCGTACAACGCTCCCGCAGACGGACATCTTTGGGAGGGTACTCGTCCTTTTTGATACCCCCGCAACGTATGCCAAAGAAGTTGCGGCGCTCATTGCGATGATTCAAGCGGGCGATGCGTTCAATGCGTCGCAAGGTACGACTCTTCCCGCGGCAGGGGCCAGCGGAACCTCGGTACTCACCACGTTTGTCACGAGCCTTTCGACCACGGTGGCAACCGCGGCGCAAGAAACCATTTTCGTTTCGGGATATTCTGCGCCGTATGACGGGGGGCAAGGATATTTTATTTGGGACCCTGTTGCGACGTTCGCAGCCAATGGCGGAACGATCATTGCTGTTACCGGAGTGGCAACGGGTCGGTGGATGCGTGTGTACGATGTCAATATTTGGGTAACATGGTTCGGGGCAAAAGGTGACGGAACAACGGACGACAGTCCCGCAATTCAAGCCGCTATCAACGCGGCTCCCTATGGCGGAACCATCTTCTTCCCTCGACTTCCCGGAAACACCTCAACCTCTCAGCAATATGTGGTGAATGAAACTCTTACGGTGGACTATTTTGCAGGTCAAATTGGGCTAACCTTTCTGGGAGATAGTCAAGCTTCTGGTTCGGATGGTGCCTGGCAAGTGCAACTCGTTGGCAATATGCCGACTCTCTCAGGGACTACCGCAAGCATCGCAAGTGTAAGCGGGAATTTCGTGACATTGACGAATGTAGTTGGCTTGACGTCGGCAACGAAGATTGGGGACATGATTTCCGTCTCTGGAACAGGGTCCACGGATGCGAATGGACAACTTGTCAATAACAGCCATTCAACAATTGCTTCCGTTGACGTAGGCGCTCAAAGCTTGACGTACTACGGGCTAAATCCTCAAGCGGGTTTTGCCAACGGCTTTCCAATTGCTCCCGACGCAAACAACGGGGCGATTCATTGGACGATATCAAAATCGCTTATAAAGGTTACATCCGAATATATTACATTCCGAAACATCAGTCTCTTTGGTCATTCGGGGATTGGGTACGTCATCTACTCGACGGTCCCTGTTGGAGGCGGCGGAGGAAATACGCAACTTGCGTTTGAGGAAGCGAACGTTGTAGGAGGAATTATCGGACTCACAATCGGAGACATCCCCTCCGATTACGGAACGACTGGCGCTTATCCGGTAGGAAATTGCGAATTCTATAGTTTTTATAGAACGTTTTTCGATAGTCAAACGTTTGCCGGAATCAAGAACAATATTGGGGGAGAGCAAAAGGGACATGATTTTCGTTTGACAGCTTTCCAGAGTCAACCCTATGGCATATGGCTTTGGAGCGGGAGCTTCAATTGCTCTGGGTCAGGACTCATTTTTGAAGCGAATACAGCGGCGAACTTCCTCCTTTACAGTCCCGTGGATACAATGGAACTCAACGGGATTCAATCGGAGAATTCTGCCAGGTTATTCGTTACAGGTACGGGACCTTCGGGCGATGCAACAACTCCTTATTCTCTGAAGATTTCAAATGTAAGGTTTGATACTTCCCCCGGAGCCCTTGCGGCTGACGGATTCGTCGGGAATTGGATTTTCTGCGGAGGACTCGTTTTGGAAGATTGTGAATTCAGTGTCGGAAACTCAGGATTCACCAATATGGCTATAGGAATTACAGGGATCGGAAATCAACTCCCTGGACTTTGTGCGGCTCGCATTATTAGTTGCGGATTCCCGAACAACAATGCCACTGTAGTTCGAGCGGGCTCTGGACTTGGTGGCCAAGGAACATTCTGGTATAGTTTCAATAATTATTGTCAAGACGGAACAGATCCTGTCTTCGCGGTAGCCGACGGGTTCCACACATTGGGCGCGCTTGCTGCGGTTCGTTCCAATCCTTTTCAACTCACGACCCTAACAACACCGGTCAATCCGTTGATCATTCCGAATACTGCGGACTATGAACTTCCAAACGCCGGGATGGTCAATGTTGAACTGACTGGAGGAGGAGGATCGGCCACTATCGCGGGGATGGTCGCCTTGCAAGCCGATCAGCTTCGGACGTTGACAAACTTGACAGGAAACCCATTTACCCTTTTGAATGAATCCTCCGGCGAAGTCACTGCAACGAATCGTTTTCACAATCCGGCTGGAACCGATTGCGTGGTGACCATGTCTGCGAACCTTCGTTATTCCGCAAGCATTTCACGCTGGGTAATCTTGAGCTACCAGTGATAAAGGTTGCTCATTGAGGAGAGCCCAGGAGGGTTTCCCGATGAGTTACACACCTTTCAGTTCAGAAGTTTATGCATCGGCCATGGCCGGTGCCACGGCGCGAACCGCCGCTGGTCAATTTACCCTGGCCGCCATCGGAACGTACGATGTCTCCTTTCAGGTAGGGATCACTGAAGCGGGTCAATTCGAGTTGAACCTCGGCGGTGCCGCGGTGGCAAGCGCCGTGGCCAGTCGCGCAACAGGAACAAGTCAATTGACTTTGCGCGCACTTGTGACCACCACGGTTATCAATGAAGTTCTTGAAGTGGTCAACCCTCCGGGCAATGCAACGGTTTTGACCGTGACTCCGGCGAGCGGATCGCTGACCGCACCCCCTTCCGCGAATCTCGTGGTCGTTCGCCTGGCCTAGTTCCGTTTCCTCGTTATCCTTGGCGAAACTTCGGGAGTGGGTTAGACTAGACCCACTCTCCAAGGCGGCCATGCGCCGCGAACAAGGACAAACACATGGCATTCTCAGGGAATAACCCCACGCTTTTCAATGCAGCGGTGGACGGCTACATCGCGGGCGCGCTCGCAGGTCGAGGAATCAGCGACTCGGTTTCCGCGGATTACACGGCGCTCGGCGTGGCCGCAGCGGCGTTCGCAACGGAAGTCGATGCGCAAATCACGGTTGACGCGACGATTACGACGGCGGGCACGCCGAACACCACGATTGCTCCCGTGGCGGGCAACACCACGGCTTGCCTCAACGCCAAGGGACACTTGATGTTTTCCTTGTGCTTCGGTTGGTGGGAAGGTCGTCTCAACAATACGCCGGATCCGGTGGCGACGGACTATCTCAGCATTGCGCTGGCCATCAAGGCAGCCTATGTTGCGGGTCTTGCCGCGTTCGCCGCGGCTCCCGGCGGGACGTCGCTCGTCTAAGCCTGACGTTACAGGTAGCGGGAACCAAGGGGGCGGGGTAGACTTGACCCGTCCCTTTCTCCTTTTTTGAGGAAATCCCTATGCTCATCCCTGTCATTGTTGGTCTCGGCATCCTTTCCGTTTTCAAGGGCAAGAACAAAGATTCACGTGCGGGGAAGATGACGGCGGAACGCACGCATCTTTTCCAGAGCGCCCTTCGTTCGAACACACTGACTCCGGACGCTTACGAGAAACTTGCGGATGGGTTTGAACAGCAAGGTCTGGCGGCGGAAGCCATCCTCTTGCGCAAGCGCGCGAAGCTTCGGGGCATGACACCGGAAGAACGTAAAGTGCGCAAGGATATCTTTCGCAAGGCTCTCGCTTGCCAAGACCCGGATGCGGTCGAACGCGTGGCGGCGGTGTACGAGTCGCAAGGCGCGACGGGAAGCGCGCGACGCCTTCGGATGCAGGCCATTGGTCTCCGGACCGCGCGCACCATCAAACCCGCAGAACCGCCGGTCGTTGAAAATCTCGTGGCGCAAGCGGCGGGGGTGGTCGGGGAGATTTTGACCGGGTTGAACGAGACTCCGTCGGATGCGGACAGCGCGGCCGACCCGTCGAACGATTCGGACGAAGAGCCGGAACCGGTGGTGAGTCAAGCGGAAAAGTCCGAGCTCAAGTAAAAAGGAGAGACCATGGCGGTGAAACGAAAGAAGCGGAAGGCTCGGAAGAAGGGACCCACCTTGGTCAAGCACTGGCGGCATTTTTTCCAGCCGCACATTACCAAGGCACAAGCTCTGAAGACGGCGAAGGAACTCTCGGTTTACGACCCGTTGCGCGAGCGTGTTCTCAAGAACGGATAAGTGATTCGTGGACGACGTCCAAACCGAAGCGATCCGCACCGCGAAATCCGCGCGCCTGGGAGACCAGAACGCGTTGGACACGTTGCGTCAAATCGGAATCAACGCGTCGAAAGGGAATCCCGCGGCTGTCACCGCTCGGCGGTACGTGAGCGATTGGATTCTGGCCAACCCCGTGCCGGGAGCCGTCACCCCCACCTCGACGATGGGCGAGGAAGCCTCCAACACGTGCGGCGTCCTCATGACCTGTCCCGCGTGGCAAGTCGCCCCGTGCTTGGCGCAGTTGGAGGGTCAAGGCGGCCTTCGCGGGTTGGTGACAGCGGTCCACATTCTCTCGCGCCGTGCCCCCTTGACCAATGACCTGGTGGGGGAGATGGCGCTCGGACTTCCCGAGGGACCGCGCAAGCTTTTTTGGTGGGGTGTGGCGACCTGCACCGACCGAGGTCCGGCGAACGCACTGCTGGCCAAGCAACCCTCCAAAATGCGCGGTTTGGCGTTGGCAGGGAAAGCCGTCGGAACAGCCCGCAAAATTCAGCAAGTGATTGACGGTGCGCCCATTTCGGTATTGGATCGGGATGCGGGATTGGAGCACGGAGAATAAAATCATGGGGCAAGGTCAATCCAGTCTGAAATCTTCGG
>Ga0210394_10006547_pt1 | contig 12577 bp, 7 predicted proteins | sample IncBWC12MmetaG_FD_160121 | JGI IMG/M metagenome (GOLD analysis project Ga0210394, IMG submission 160121) | Forest soil microbial communities from Barre Woods Harvard Forest LTER site, Petersham, Massachusetts, United States - Inc-BW-C-12-M | ecosystem: Environmental > Terrestrial > Soil >... | reverse complement strand
CACCGAGCCCGGCTCCGCCTTCGCATTCGCGTAGTACAGATGGTAGATCGGAATGGTGCCGTCCATCAAAACGGTCTGCTTCACCATCCGCAGCCCTACGATCTGCGTGAAAAAATCGATGTCCTGTTGGGCTCCACCCGCACACGCTGTGATGTGGTGAATGCCTGATACGTTGTACTTCATTGTTCGTCTCCAGTAGTCCCAATTCCATCCAGAAGCATGACTGGCGCCCCCGGGAAAGTCGATAGCGTCGATCTGATAGTCTCCATCAATCTGATTGATCCTTACAGTGGCAACGGTGTGCGATCCGTCCTTGGCCAAGAAGATTGCAGCGGGACGGCGTTTCCAGCCATAAGGTCATCCTTCCGCCAGCCCCCATTGGCCAGGACACTCGTCGTCGCCCTTGATTGGAACCATTATCACGGCAAGTGATCTCCGCAATCTGATTCTGCGGCTGATTCGCCGGACAGAAGCAACCGCGGCACACCTGAATATACCGCAAGAAATGACCATGTGCGGCAAAGCAGATGAAAGACACGCTGTTTTGGTTACATAAAGTAACGCTTGCACGCAGCATCATTCTAGGTGATTGCATGTATCACCGCGTGAATCTGGTCAAATTCAGCGAACCGTTGTATGTTTCAGTAGCGCAAGCCATAAGCTTTTAAGGGTCACTCCAAGAAGAGGGAATAACAATGTGTAGTCTTCGGAACTGTGCAGTTCTGCTTCTTAGTGTTGTGTTTTGTTGTTGTTCGGTGGTATCCGGACAGGTAGCCGGCACCGCCTCCATATCCGGACGCGTCACAGACGCCTCCAGCGCTGCGGTCCCAGGGGCCACAGTCACCATCAAGAACGTAGCGACAACGGCGAATCAAACCGTCACGACCGACGATCAAGGCCGATATACGGTGGCGGACGTGCCAATCGGCTCTTACTCGATCACAGTCTCCAAACCAGGCTTTCAGAATGCGGCCCGCACCGGGCTTACACTTACTGTCGGAAGCACGCCGGTCATCGACTTTCAAATGACGGTCGGCCAGGCGAGTGAAACGGTGAGTGTTAATGCCGAAGCGGCCCAAGTCGAAACTACGACAGCGGCGGTCTCCTCTCTCGTCAATCAGACGCAAATGCGCGAGCTGCCCTTGAATGGCCGCGATTGGGAGCAGTTGATCCTGCTCGCGCCCGGCGTTCTGAGTTACCCGCAGGGCGGATCGAGCGCGCTAACTTCGGTCGCCAATGCTTACTCGATCGGGGGTACACGCCCGGAAGGCTATGCCAACCTGCTGGATGGCGAAGACATGGTGAACTGGTGGCAGCGGAACGCCGGCGGCGACGTAACCGGCACAACGCTCGGTATCGACTCTATAGCCGAGTTTCAGACGCTGACCGGCACTTATGGTGCGCAGTATGCGGGCAACGGCGGCGCAATCATCGGCGTGACCAAATCGGGCACCAACGAATTTCACGGCTCAGCCTATGAGTTCTTCCGCAACAGCGCCCTCGATACCCGCGGCTTTTTCGACGGCGCTTCCGTGCCTGAGTTCCGCAGAAACCAGTACGGCGGCACCATTGGCGGCCCGATCAAGAAGAACAAGGTGTTCTTCTTCGCCAACTATGAGGGCATTCGGCAGTTTCTGGATACCACCTATGTGAATTACGTGCCGGGTCCAACCTTTGTCTCGGCCAACTGCCCACCCAAGACCTGCACGGTCAACCCCGCTTCGGCTGCGATGCTGGCCCTCTACCCGGCGCCCAACGCGGGATTCCAGAACGGCAACTCCAACATCGGCGTGTACGACTTTGTAGGCGCTCAAATAACACCCGAAGATTTTGGCGTGGCGCGCGTGGATTGGAATATCTCCGACAAAGACTCGATGTTCGGACGCTACGAGGCCGATTTCGGCCAGCGTACCACCAATGCCGGCCTCGGTCTTTGGCCGCTCTATGACACCACCCATAACCAGTTCCTGACTCTGGGTGAACGTCATATCTTCTCGCCGAATCTGATCAACCAGTTCACCGCGTCTTACTCGAGGCCCTGGACTTCGGAAACCCAGGGAGGCGACCACGCGGCACTACAGCTTTTTACTCCCGGGCGCGAGGACGCTGATGTGGCCGTTCCCAACCTCACAGCGCTGGGGGACAACTTCGTGAACCCCTTCCGTTATCTTCAGAACAAGTTCACCGAAAAGGATGACCTCACTTGGATCAAGGGCTCCCACACCCTGCACATCGGCGGCATGTTCCAGCGGCAACAGCTCAATCCTTACGTCCTGGTCTTTTGGAATGGCTTCTACGTATTCAGTAGTGGGATTGCAGGATGCGCCACCTCGGATCAATGCTTCTTGACGGGCAATCCGTTGTTGTTCGAAGGCGCGCCGAACGGTGGAACCAACAGCTATCGTGCCGAGCGCTACGATGCGGTTCAGCCGTACTTTCAGGACGACTGGAAGGTTTCGAACAGGCTGACCATCAATTTTGGTCTGCGCTACGAATGGGAAACTAATCCCATCGAAATCCACAACCAGTTCTACAACGTGGTGGGGCCTCCCTTCCAACCGAATTTCGTAAACGTCCCCCACGCTTACCAAAACAATCCGGCCAACAAGAATTTTGACCCGCGGGTCGGTTTCGCGTGGGATGTCTTCGGCGACCACAAGACCGCCGTGCGCGGCGGATTCGGTATTTTCCACGATCCATACACGACTTACGCTTTTTCGTCGGCGTACGTGTCCAGCCCGCCGTATGACACCACGCTCCAATTTTTCTTCGGTGGCGATCCGAGCTGGCCGACGCCTTTTGTAGGCGGCGGGGCGCCGTCCTTGAGCCAGACCACCGGCACGTACTACGGAACCAACACCACTCCGTATTCGCTGGAATACACGCTCAGCATCCAGCGTGAACTTCCCTGGCACAACCTGTTCACGGTCGGCTACCAGGGGACGCGCGGCGTTCACCTGCTGGCGTTCCACGACTTTAACGCGCCGGTCCCCACGGTGATCAATGGCGTGGACTACTTCGCTACCGACAATGGTGGCCCGTGCCAGCTCAACAACCCCTGCACCCAGAATGCGCGTCCCGTTGCCGCCCTCGGCTCCCAGGATTTGACGGCCCCGTCTAGCTACTCCTCCTACAACGCACTGCAGGTCAGCCTTACCCATAGAGCCTCCTCGAATCTGGTCTACCAATTCTCTTACACGTATTCGCACTGCATCGACAGTGCCTATACTTATGGCGGTCTCGGATTCAACAACGTGACTTCCGCCATCACCAATCCATACGACTGGAACAATGACAAAGGCAACTGCAGCTTCGATCTGCGCCACAATATCTCGTTCAACGCCGTTTACATGCTCCCCTTCAAAGGCAACCGATGGAAGGAAGGCTGGCAGTTGAGCGGAGTTACCTCGTGGCACACCGGCGTGAATTTCTCCCTGGGAGAAGGCGACCAGGCCGACCTGGGGAACACCTTCGACACCGAGCGGCCGAACTATGTACCTAACGCACCCGGATGTAATAACAATCCCTACGCGAATCAGAGCGTAAGTCAATGGATCAATCTGAATTGCTTCACGGCCTCGACGTACGGCACGGTTGGCAATAATGGAAGGAACAACCTGCTCGCGCCCGGATATGCCGAAACCGATATCGGCATAACCAAGAACACGAGGATCAACGAACGGCTAAGCCTCCAGTTCAGGGCCGAGATTTTTAACATCTTCAACCATCCCAACTTTTCGGTCCCCGGCATATTCGGTACGGGCCCAACGATCATCAACGCAGGAACGAGCTGCGGTCCCACAACTACGTACGGGAGCGCAGCCGCAATCGCCGGAAACTGCTATAACCCCGGCGCTGCTGCGATCGTTTCGGAGGTCGGAAGTGGCGGCATCCCCGACGTGGCCCGTCAAACGCAGTTCAGTCTGAAGCTGATGTTCTGAGTCACTTGTCAGGAGCCGCGTCGACTGCCACGCGCATGACGGTGATCTTGATCAACTTGCTGGGCAGCCTTGGACGGTCGCGATCGTCGCGCAGCACGTGGGATATCTTGGCCACCAGAGGTTGGCCATTCACCACCTGGCCGAAGATCGTGTAGTGGCCGTTACCGGCGGCATATTTGTCTTCTGTGATGAAGAACTGGCAAGCGGCCGTTCCGGGGCCCGCATTGGCCATAGCCAAGCGACCGGGGCGATCGAATTTTAGACTCTCGACAAATTCGTCTGGAAGCTTGAATCCGCAGTCATGCGCCCCGGTCTCCGTAGGATCTCCGGTTTGAATCATGAAGTCCGGGATGACGCGGTGGAAAATCAGATTCTCATACAACGGATGAGTGGCCGGTTTCCTGGTTTTCGGATCCAGCCAGGGCTGCGTGCCACGCGCCAGTCCGATGAAGGCGCGCACGGTTCTTGGCGCCTCCTTTTCATACAACTCCGCTGTGATCACTCCCACCGAGGTGGTGATCATGGCATACAGTCCCGGAGGATACTTGGGCGCGTCGTCCGAGGATGTTTGAGCCGTCGCCATCCCCCCGATGATGAGAAAGACGCAGATTTTAGTGGACCGGGTCACCTTCTTAATCTTAATAGGTGCGGATGGCCCGTAAGTGCTTGACTGTGGTGGCCAGGGACGGAATCGAACCGCTGACGCCAGCCTTTCACCCCATCCGGGCGTTGCGGTCCTGATGGGGTTATCGTTCTAGACGTTATCGGGAACAATCGAAGGATTGGGAACGTAGCAGGTTCAGGGGAGTGGTCAGATGGGCCGTCCTGAAGAACCGAGTCGCCGACGCGGCCGCGTCATTGGACGCTCGATTGTATCGCGGGAGAGTTCAGGATTGGGTTCGGTTGCAGTTGCGGGTTACGCGCTCCACAGCTCTGCGGAGAGTGCGGGGCGAAGCGAAGTAAGCGGTGGTTACGAAGGAGTGCGTGAATTCGAGAGCCTGGAGTGGCTTGAGGATGGCAAGCATCCTTTGGACTGGAACGGTCCAGCCAGCCGGATCTTCACCAAGTTTTGCGACGAAGATCTGGATAGAACGATCATCGATCAATTTGAGCGCGTGGCGCGCCGGCATCTAAACCGTATCGCGGTCACGGATTCAGACACATCTCTCTCTTTTGCAGAATTGTGGGATGGGCTTTCCGGGCTGGCCGAAACCATCGCGGCAGACACCAAGCCGGGCGACCTGATCGGAATTCTGCTGCCGACGTGTTCGATGTTTCCCCTCGCCATACTGGCTTGCCTGGCGGCTGGGCGCGCCTTTGTTGCCCTGGATCCTCGCTATCCGGACAAATGGTTGGGCCAGGTGTTGGAGGATGCTCGGCCGGCTTTGATCATAGGACAAGAGGACGTTCTTAGAGGCGTCGATATCGGCGCGGCGAGCGTCATCCATCTGACCCGTTTGCCTCGGGCCGCGCGAAAGGGTTGGCGACCAACCGAGCTTGGCCTGGATCAACCCGCGTGTGTAGTGTTTACGTCGGGCAGTACCGGCCGGCCGAAAGGCATCGTCAATAGTCAGCGGAATCTTCTGCAGCGTGTCGCGCAATCCATAAACGCAGCGCACATCAATGCCGAAGACAGATTTCTAACACTGGCCTCGCTCTGCACCATCGTCGGCGTGCGAGACACCATAACCGCTCTACTTGCTGGCGCCAGCATTCACCTCGTTGATCCACAACGCGCCGGGGCTCGCGAGATATTGAATACCATCCGCGCAGAGTCCATCACCATCTTGTTCGCGTTCCCGGCTCTGTTGAAGTCGTTGATCGGGCATGGTGGTGAGCAGGCGGGCGATACCCTTCGACTGGTGCGCATCGGTGGAGACACCACACTGTGGAGCGACGTCGATTTGCTGCACGCCTGGCTAGGGCCGAAAGCGGCGATCCAGTTGATTTACGCGGCCACGGAAGCACCGATGATGCAGTGGTTTGTCGATGATTCTTGCCGTGCTGACGACGCGCGAATTCCGATCGGCTATCCGCTTCCAGGCAACCGCCTGGCACTGGTCGACGAGAATGGAAGCTCCACGCCGCCGGGTGAGGTCGGAGAACTGGTTGTAGCTAGCCCCTATGTGGCGTTGGGACTTTGGGTCAACGGGCGCTGCGCGGCGGGCACCAGTGAAAGCAACGGAACTTCTCCTTGCCGACTTTTCCGGACGGGCGATCTCGTGCGCCAAAGGTCTGACGGGCTGCTGGAGAGGATCGGCCGCAAGGACAGGCAGGTCAAGATTCGGGGCGCCCGCGTCGATCTCGAAGGTGTGGAAGCCATTCTTCGCCAGCACCCGCTCGTCCGCGATGTCGCCGCTCTGGCGAGGACTGCGATCAAAACAAACGGCGCTGATGGCGAGGTGAACCTTGTCGCGTATGTGAGCCTTCGCGATGGGACGCCTGCCGGGATGTTAGACGATCTGAAAGAGTTGATGCGCTCGGTGCCCCCGTCCATGCGGCCAGGGCGCCTTTACTTGACCGACAAGATTCCCCGACTGCCCAGTTCTAAGCCGGATCCGCGCGGTCTCATGGCCCTGGATGAGGTGAACGTCCAAAACGAACGCACCAACGTCGCCGCTGCAGCCGACGGTCCGGCGGGCGGCGATCACATCGCGCAGACGGTGGCACGTGTCTGGCAAGAAGTGTTGCAAATGCCCGTGGGCGGCCCGGAGGACGACTTCTTCGACTCCGGCGGCGATTCGCTAAAAGCCATCCAGTTTGTCCTCGATCTCGAGCGGGCCCTGGGACGAGAGCTTTCATTGACTCTGATCACCGAGGCGCCGAACTTCGCCAGACTATGCGAGGCCCTGCAGGAGCATCGAACTACTCGTTACGTCCCGTTGGTTGATCTGAAACCGGGTGACGGCTCACCGCCCGTCTTTATCATCCACGGCCTGGGAGGGAATGTCGCGGGACTCGTCCCGATGATCCGGCGAATGACCTACCCGGGAGCAGTTATCGGAATCCAGGGAGGCGGTCTTGCGGGTAAGGATCTAACGCACGCGACCGTGCAGGCTATGGCGTCCGAATACTTGAGAGAAGTAAAGGCGCGGCAACCCGACGGTCCGTACAATCTGTGCGGCTATTCCTTCGGAGGGCTCGTAGCCTTCGAAATGGCGCGACGGCTTCGGGAGTCGGGAGACGAAATAGCCCTGGTCGGCCTTTTCGATACCCTGATGAGCCCGCTAAAATGGCCGTTACGTTCCTGGCTCTCCATTGTGCGTGGGCGAGCAGGGCGGTTCGCTGCCAGCGCGATCGAGGCGCCCATTCGTACTTGGCCGACGGCAATTTGGAAAATAGGCTGCCGTGCCCGCACGAGACTGCGAGGCTTTTTGAAGTCCGCACCCACCCGTGTTCTCAAGGTAGAGGCTAGCGCTCTGATCGCATCGGCGCGGTATCGGCCCGGGTTTTATCCGGGGGCACTGACACTGTTCACTCCGGTGGAGCGCGAACCCGGCCTCCCTTCTCCTCAGGCGATCTGGGGCAACCACACTGGCGCTCTATCCGTTGTTGAAACCGCCGGCGACCATTGGACGATGTTCTCTGCGCCGAACGCCGAATCCACCGCGGCATCCTTGACGCACTGTCTTCTCGCGTGCTCCCAAAGAACCCTCCGTCTGTCGCCGCCTGGTCGCCGATGTGATTTGCTCGCCACGGCGCCGTCCCTCAACAAGGATTCCAGTAATGTAAACAACGGGTTGCCCCACAAACCGCGTTTCAATGTTCAATCCTTGTACGGATCATAAATCGCTTTCCCTGCCATCGCGACCCAAGTGGCTTTAAGGTGTGCAGGATCTTAATCGATCCCGTGTGTTCGCCGAGGACCTCCGGCAAACGTTTATAGCATTGAGGGGCCTCATCCACGCCAGCGCCCCGCAACTCCACGCCCTCTCGATGGACCCACTCCATCATCTTTCGACCTCGATCAGCTATTTGCGGCTCGTTCCAGCTTTTCGAGCGAGGGTAATTTGATCGAGGCCGAGCTTCAGCCGCTTCTCGCGAATTAAAGCGCCCAAGTCCGACGCGGTGCGAATAAACATCCTTGGCTCCCCAATTGCTCCCGGCCTCTCTCACAGGCCCGGTGGCGTTCGTAAGCGGGACATAAAACTTCCACGAGTGTCTCCATCCCTGCCAGACCGATTGCCCAAATCAGCGGGTGGCGCCCGCGGTGACCGGTCTCAGCCGCGCGGTGAAGTGCCGCAAGAAGGGCTGCTCTTCGACAATCTCGAGGCCGCGGATCGCACTCTTCCGTGCATTCACTTCGAGAATGGCCTCCACCACGTAATCGATGTGGCTCTGCGTGTACACGCGGCGGGGGATGGCCAGGCGCAGCAGTTCATGTTGGGCCGCGTCGCCGAACATGAATGAGCCGATCTCCACGCTGCGAATACCAGCGTGCCGGTACAACTCAACGGCCAATGCCTGCCCGGGAAACTGCGACGGAGGGATATGCGTCAGCATGCGGCCCGCGTCAATATAGATGGCGTGACCGCCTGGCGGCTCGACGATGGGCACGCCGTGATCGGCGATGTGGCGGCCCAAGTAGCCAGTGGACGCGATACGGTAGCGCAAGTAGTCCGGCTCCAGCACTTCCTCGAGGCCCGTTGCAATGGCATCGAGATCGCGGCCGGCCAGGCCGCCGTAGGTCGGGAAGCCCTCAGTGAGAATCAGCAGGTTGTTTTCGAGCAGAGCGAGACGGTCGTCATTGGTGGAAAGGAATCCGCCAATGTTGGCGAAAGCATCTTTCTTCGCGGAGAACGTGCAGCCATCGGCGAAGGAAAACATCTTCTGCGCAATCCGTTTGGGCGCCCAATCGGCGTATCCGGGCTCGCGTTCGCGGATGAACCAGGCGTTTTCGGCGAAGCGGCAGGCGTCGAGATAGAACGTGATCCCATGACCTCGGCTCAGGCGGCTCACCGCCTCGATGTTGGCCATCGAAACCGGCTGGCCGCCGCCGGAGTTATTGGTGACGGTGAGCATCACCAGCGGAATGTGGGCGGCGCCTTCGCGGGCAATCAAGGCTTCGAGGGCAGTCACATCCATGTTGCCTTTGAAGTCGAGCCGGAGTTGCGTGTCGGCAGCCTCCGGAATGGGCAGGTCGACGGCCTTCGCGCCGGTGAACTCAATATTGGCCCGCGTGGTGTCAAAGTGTGTATTCGATGGCACCACGTGGCCCGGCTTGCAGAGCACGGTAAATAGGATGCGCTCCGCGGCGCGGCCCTGGTGGGTGGGAAGCATATGCCGGAAGCCGGTCAGGTCGTCGGCCACGCGGCGCAGGCGATAGAAACTGTCGCTGCCGGCGTACGACTCATCGCCGCGCATCAGCGACGCCCATTGTTCGGTGGACATCGCGCTCGTACCGGAATCCGTGAGCAGATCGATGAGGATATTGCGGGCGCGGATCCCGAACAGGTTGTATCCGGCTTCGCGAAGAAAGCCCTCCCGCTGCTCCAGTGTGGTATGGCGGAGGGGCTCGACGCTCTTGATGCGGAAAGGTTCGATGATGGTTTGCATACCGGCGGCCCTGAGGCTACGAACAGCATACACGCGAGACCATTCGGGTATTTCCCTCGATTTCAAACGGGCGCTAGTCCGTGGTTGAGATGAACCCAGCCGGCAGGGCCGATGCCTCAGTTCGTAAATAGCTGCCGCAGCAGTGAAGTAGACTCGAGCATTTCGAGCAACGCGGCCGCACGCCATTGAGATGGGGCGTTCTTCGGGCGCGAGTATACCCTCAATTGGCAAGATTTGTACACCTCCCGCTTGGCTGGGAAACGGCCTGGCCGCGGATGTGGCTTTGAAACCGCCACCTACTGAGCGGCGATCGTGAGGAACGCATTGGGCTGCGTTTCAAAGTTGGCTGACAGCCCCACCACCAGCGCGTCCTGGCCCAACGTAACGGTGGACGGCACCACCACGTTGAGCTGATACAGCCCTGGTCCCACTGCGCCCGCGAAGGTGACGTCCGCGTCGATTCCATCGATCACGATGGCCGGTGTCATTGCGAGTGCCCCGCCCGAAGCAGGCGTTGGTCCCAAACCGGTGGCGAACAGCACAATGGTCTCGCCTGGCTCGGCAGGCGTCGCGGTCTTGATGGTCGCGGGCAGGCCGATCAGGGTCCCGTCGGCGTGTTCGGCGGCGATATAAACATAACCGCTAGTCGCGTTGGCCCCCAGCGTGAAGAACCCTGGTGCCAGTGTATCCACGTTTACAGCCACAGCCTCGCTGGTCAAACCATTGTTGGTTGTCTGGACCTGCGCGGGGCCGATCGGAGTCGTGGAGGGAACCAGAAAATTGATCTGCGTGTTGCTCACGAAGCTTACGGGAACCGCTGTTCCATTGATCGTGACGCCTACACCGTTTACTTCGGTGGGCAGCGTGGCGCCTGCAACGTTCCAGGTACCTGTCGTCGCGGACAACCCATTTCCCTTGATCGAGGCCCAAGTATTGGGAGCGATCGCTCCGGCGATGAAGCTCGCGCCGTTAATGACACCCGTCGTCTGGAAGGAGGGCGCGGCCTGGATGCTGGCGAACAGCCCGTGTGACTCCACCGGATCGTTGTTCGGCCCGCCGCCAATTCCCGCAGTGATGTAGAGGGTGCCCGGATCTTCGCTGTCAGCGCCGCCTCCGAAATTCAAGGACCACAATCCGGGAATTGCGATGGGGTTGCCGGTAGTGTCGTCAAGTGTACCGAGGACCGCGCCGGTGGTTGCGCTAAACGCGTTGATCTTGCCGTCAGTGAAATTTCCGACCAGAAGTGCGCCCGCAAACGGTCCGAAATTAGCCGGCGCGATCGCCATACCCCAAGGCGAATTAAGCGGTCCCTGGCTGATGAGATTAGCGATGAGGCTGCCGTTCAGGTTGAACATCGCGACATAGCCGTTCCCCGCGCCGCCGACATTGCTGTGTTTCTGCACATCCTGTTTCGCATAGGTCACATACAGCGTGCCGTCGATATTTTGCACGTTGAATGGCGCAAACCCAGCCGGAATCGCCGGATTCGAAAACGACGACGAAGTGGAATATGGTTGCGGGAGAGTACTCTTGTTGTACGGCGCTGGATTCAGGTTGAGGTTGCCGTCGTACACGTCCACAGTCCCGGCATTGAAGTTGGCCACGAAAAGATATGGCGCCGCGGCGGTTCCGCCCAGGGCGCACCCCGTGTATACCGCCCCGGACTTGGAGTTGTCAAAGAGGATCGACGCCTTGGTCCCGCTCACGGTTTGATTCCATCCGAAATCACACCGTCTTCAGAACAAAAAATAAAGAGTGCCGGCTTACCTGGTTGGACATCAAAGACATTTGCGTTGGACGCGAATCGGTTGAAAATCACCCCCGTTATCGGCCCAGCCATGCCCGCATTCGCCGCTTGAGGAATGGTTACGACCAATGGAATCGGCGCGCCGGTGCCGCCGTATAGCGTTGCTGTGCCGGTGCCGTTGTTTCCAGCCCAGAAAGGAGTGGGGCCAAATCCCACGCCCCAAGGATTCACCAGGTTCGGATCCTGGTGGTCAGCGGTGTTGGCGAGATCGGAAACCAGGTTGTGAACCAGATAGTTGTTCGGGGCGCTGGTTGTCTGAGCAGCTAAACAGCCTGCAACGGTTCCCAGCAGCACTCCCGCGGAGATCCAGTTAAGTCGGATGTGTTTCGTCTGTTGCAAGTTCTGACGCAGTTTTTCGGTCAAGCATTTCTCCCTGTGGACTTGGTGGTGAGCATTACGAATGAAGTGCTCTTCAAACGGGAAGACTTGAAACCGGAAGAGAATATTCCCAGGGTTTATTGATTACGTCAGCGAGGGGTACACACTACGCAGATTCGTCCGAGCTCGGCTTGATTGCGCTCTTAAATCCCCGGATTCCTTCGGCCAAGCCCTTTCCGAGCTCAGGCAGCTTCTTCGGTCCGAACAGAAACAATGCAACTGCCAGAATCACCAGTAGGTGCCGTGGTTGGAGTATGCCTTCGATCATAGATTCCCTTCATTGGAGAAGACAGAGCGCAGCGCGAGAATATTCCCGCGACTGTGCAGAACCCATCGAGCGGAATTAAATGCGGATATGTTTGCTCGATCAGGAATATTTCGCCCCAGCGTGCGGTCTAAGCAGTAGAAACCAAGCTTAGCCAAAACCCACCACGTCCTAAGGAGATGAAATGGATTGAAACACAGAAAAACCGCCATCCTTTCGATTATTGGAGCCGCTGCAATCGTCCTCGTCGGGCAGCAATCCCAAACGGAAGCGACAGCAGGCTTTACCACTCCCACACTTGGACAGACCATCAGTCCTACAGGGGAGCTGACCGTGAATTCCGGTTTGCAAAGCGTCAGTAATGGGATAGAAGAGCCGCCCGGCGATACCTTCGCCCTCGATCAGTCACAGTTTGAACGTAGACATGATCCGAGCACTGGACTGGGTCCGGTTTTCAACGCGACCGCGTGCGTCGAGTGCCATAATAACGGCGTGGCTGGCGCGGCCAGCCAATTTACCGAACAACGCGTTGGTCACAACGACGCTAATGGCAACTTCGTGAATCCAACCATTACGATCAACGAGGGGGCGAACACGATAACGGGCCGTTCCATTGTTAACGATCGTTCC
>Ga0210394_10006546_pt1 | contig 12577 bp, 10 predicted proteins | sample IncBWC12MmetaG_FD_160121 | JGI IMG/M metagenome (GOLD analysis project Ga0210394, IMG submission 160121) | Forest soil microbial communities from Barre Woods Harvard Forest LTER site, Petersham, Massachusetts, United States - Inc-BW-C-12-M | ecosystem: Environmental > Terrestrial > Soil >... | reverse complement strand
AGATATCCGGCGCGTCTTGGCTTATGTGATCGGACACGGCGGCCAATTTGACGACGGCGTACGGCTCCAGTCCATCGATGCGCTACGGCCCGCGGCTGACGATCCTCAAGTCCGTGAAGCGATGAGCGAAGCTCTCCGGCATGATCCCAATCCGGCTGTGCGTTTGAGGGCGATTGAGGCGCTTCGTGATGTTGGTTCAGCGACGGACGTGCAGAGCGCCATTCTTGGAGCGCTCTCCGACGACGATAATTCCGGTGTGCGCATTCAGGCTTTGAATTCGCTGCTCGAGCGCATGAGAAGCCGCGAATTCTCTCGCGTGCCGCTCGATAATCGTGCCGTGGGCATTCTGCGCGACCGCATGAATAACGATTCCAATAGCTACATTCGCTCGCGCAGCGCCGACGCCCTCGGGCAGCTCACTTCCGTGGATGAAGACTCAGTTCCGGCAGGGGGCCGTCATCCGTGAGCCTCTCCAAACTCGCAAAATGGCCCCCGGTGATCCGCATCTACTGGGCACTGGCGTTTGTGTTCATGATCGCTTTTGTGTGCTCTCCTGTAAGCGCGGATCAACCCCCGGCCGCCTCTGAACTCTTTTCACCTGACGCAGCGCAAGCCGCTTCGAATGCCCACCAGGGTGCAATCCCCACACGGCCGGGCCTTCAACTCATCGTCAAAGCTGGCTGCGTTAACGTGCAGATCGCTACGGATGCGTCGGATTCCGTGAGTTATGTGGCGCAACTCGATCCTGGCGCCGGCCGCGCCACTCAGGATTCCTTGCGAAATTTTGTGCTGACGGCTCGTGCCACAGCTCGCGGTGTCATGCTGCTCGATCAAACGCCGCGAGAACATGGTTGCCGCGGCGATCTGATTCTCCAGATTCACGTGCCTCACCACTACGACCTCGATGTTGCTGTTGAGTCCGGCAACATCGTCACGCAGGACGCCGATGGCATCGTCGTGTTTTCCAGCGGAGGCGGCGAAATCCGGGCTGGCAATATCGGAAGTGCCGTTCCCTCTAAAGCTCTCCCGCATGGTCCATTCGTAGCGCGATTCGAAACGGCGGGCGGCAACATTTGCGTTAGGAATGTTGTAGGTGGCCTTCGCGCTTCGACAGGGGGCGGCCAAATCTCCGCGGGTGACGTCCGTGGGCCGGCAGTGCTGCGTACTGGGGGAGGCGACATTCGTGTTAGTCACATTTTCGGGTGGGCTCACTTTACGAGTGCTGGCGGCGATATCGTCGCCAAGAAAATCGATGGCGGCGTATGGGCCGATACGGCCGGAGGACGTGTCGAAATCGGCGATGCGGCCCACTTGGCATCGGCTGCGCAGGGGATTCCTGCCGCCGAGATGCAAGCCTTTCTTAGCGGCTTGCTTCGCCGTCCCGACGACCTGCAGGAAATCGCCGCGATGACTGACTTAGTTGAAATAAGAGAGTTCGGACGCTTCTTCGATGCCTACCTCTGGGGAGCCATCCGCGTCGAACCTGCGGAGCAAGAAAGGCGCCTTGCTCACGCGGTCGTGCCGCAGTATCCAGACGTGGCGCGCCTTGCCGGGATTGAGGGTGACGTCACCTTGCGTATTTTGGTGGATGAGGACGGAACGATTCGCGACATAGCTACTCTTTCCGGCCCTCCGATTTTGGCCCGCTCTGCTGTGCGCGCGGTGGAGCAGTGGCGCTATGCGCCGGTTCTGGTCGATGGCCATCCCGTGGGCGTGGTTACCACAGTGACGCTCGCCTTCCGTTTGCATCCTTGATCGCAGTCGACTCTCAGGAATGGCAACAAGGGCCGCTCTCTACGGCCCTTTTTCATTTGGGGCGCTTCTCGCGAGCGGAGAAGATGAGATTAAGGCCGAACGATTACCACTTGCGCCATCGGAACCTCCAGGCGGACGAGACGGAGCTTCGCGTCAAAGAAAAGCTGAATCTCGAGATCGGCGGAATGCACGCGCAACACTTGCAGGCCTGCGCCTTCAACATTCTTCGTACCTAGCGACTCGACATCAATACTTCCTGGAGTTGCGTCTTGGGGAATGAGGACGGGAAAGCTCTGCGTTCCCTTGGCAGTCCAATCGTACATTGTCCCCAGGACGGCATATTGCTCGTAGAGATTATTGTCCAGCACCACCAGCCGGGGAGAATTGAATTTGAAATCTTGCTGCGCCGGCCCTTTAGCCCCGGAAATGTTCAGGGACGTCTTCGCCGTGCCGTTGTCGAATTCAACTGTGCCTGAAGCTTTCTTTTCCCCTTGCGAGCTCCAGGTGTAGTGCTGTGGCGTACCATCTGCCGAAATTCTCAACTGTCCGGACGTGTGCGTTTCCGCGCTGCCAACGCGGATGACGGTCTGGTCATTCATGACCCAGGCGTTTCCAGACGGCTGCAGATCAAATTCCTCCGTGCCGACCTCATTGCCCTGTTGGAGAATGCGGAACTTTCCCTTATCTGGTGTAAGCGCAGAATTCGCCGCCGGCCGCGGATAAGAGAGCGCATAGTTCGCTCCGGCACTCAAGAACAAAGTCACAAGCCCCAATGGCGCGCACCACACCGGAAGGCGATGTTTCATCGTTTCACCTTTTGTGGGAGAGTCCCGCACCCAAGTTTATGAAGCGTTTTGCGAATGGCGGCAGCGCGAGGATTCTCGCCACCACATTGGCCGGATCGTCATCGCCGGCCACGCGATAGTCGGCTTGCTCGTAAAAGGGCAGACGCGCAGCAAGCAGGTTCCGAAAGCTTACTTCATCGCGGAAAAGAGGGCGATTGTCCATGATCGCGCAACGCGCGAGCAGCAGGTCGACCGGGCAATCGAGCCAGATCACCACTGCGCCGAACGCTCGCAGTCTTTCTACGATTCCGAGCTGCGCATAGGTGCCGCCGCCCAAAGCAAGCACAACGGCCTCTCCTGACTCGGCCACCCGGCCCAAGGTCTTCTCCAGTTGTTCCCGTTCGATCTCGCGGAATGCCGCTTCTCCGCGCCGCTCGAAAATGCTCGAAATTGTGAGGCCGGCGGACTGCTCGATACGAGCGTCCAGATCCTCGAAACGCCACGCGAGTTGGCGCGCGAGGAGAACTCCCACCGTGGTTTTGCCGGAACCCATGAATCCGGCGAGGCAAATCACCGGCTGATCGGACCGGTGCCCCGGGTTTGGATTGGATTGAGGAGCGGAGTCGTGCAGCACCAGGCGATATTACTCTCGCTTGGAGATTTTGATGGTGCCGTTAAAGGAAGAAAGTTCCACTTTGGCATGCCCGTCGTTCATTGTTCCAAACAGGCTTTTTGCCAGACTGCTGCGCGGCGCCGGCATATTATGGCGGTCCGGAACTACCGGCGCTTGGTTAATGACGTTTCCATACAGAGAAGTGGCCCTGACGTCAAAGGAGTCGTTGCTGGAAAACCTCACTTCAATCGTGCCGCTGTAATTCTTCAAGACATATATCCCGCGATTCATGAAGCCGCCATCGAACAGGATGTTTCCGGAAGAAGTTTGTACGCGCACATTGTCCATGGTGGGCTGCAGCAGCTGGAAATTGCCGCTAATGGAGGTGGCATCGAAACGGCCCGCGCAACGCAGGCAAACGGTCGATCCGCCGATGCTCTTCACGACCAGATAACCTTCGACGTCCTGCAGCGCCAGATCGGCAGCCACCGTGTCGAAAGACATGTCGCCGTGCACACTGTCTACGGTCACGTTTCCGGAGTCGCTGCGAACCTGAAGTTCAGACTCTACGGGCACGCTGATGTCGTAGTCGGCGCGGAGGGCATCCGGATTTGCATTGCTCGAAATCACGCGCGTCGCGACCTCGATGCGGTTGCCAACCTGTTCCGTATCGACCGCAACGCTCGTACTCGCTTTCTCACCGGCGATCAGAACCTCTTGCTTGTCCCACGCCTTTACCTGGATCCGTCCAGTGGCATTTTGGACGGTGATCACCGGCTTGCCTTGAACGGTAAAATGCCGTTCGAAGCGCCGAGCTTGCGCGCCGGCCGAGCTCGCGACAAACAGCGCGATCAGAATCGTACCGCTAACCTGGGAATATACTGCCGAACCTGACCGGCCTTTCATTGACCCTCCAAGGCGCTGCGATCCGTGGCCGCTGCGAGCAAAACGGCCTTTTGTTGATAGGCTCCGTACAAGTAGTCGCGAGCCATGGGATCGTCAGGCTGCTCGCGCACCGATTTTTCACAGTCGGCGATTAGATTATCCACGATACCCAGGTTTTCACGCAACGAGGTGGCTAATACAGGATTGCCTTCGGGCAGCGAATCGAATACTCGCTTCATATCGCGGTCGAGTGATTTGCCTAGATCAGCCGCCACTAACTTGGGAGTCGCCGCGGAAATGCTCAACCGCACGGGCAGAACGGCCGCCGACCTTCGTTCACTCACTTGATAGCCCGCCAAAATCGCTCCAATGAGCAGCACAGAAACAGAAGCCGCGGCCAAAGTCCATCGTGGCGCCGTCCCAAACCAGGCTGCGAACCAGCCGCGCTGTGTCGGCATTTCTCGTATTAGCCCTTCTGATTCTAATTGTCGCCGCAGCGAGTTCCACAGGTACTCAGGCGGCTCGACTTCTTCCTTGCCCCACTCCAATCCTGCCGCGCGTATGGCCCCCATATCGCTCCACAGAACTCGGCAATCAATACAGCCCTCGAGGTGCGCGGCGGCCCCGGCAGAAAGCGGGCCATCCGGCTGCTCTTCCAGCATCCGTTCGAATTGGGAACATTGGATTGGACTCAGCATGGGAATATCCTTCCGCGTCGCGACCTGTCTCTTACCCACGTATTTCAATCACCGCCGCCTGAGCTGCCCTTGGCAGCCTGGCGCTCTTCGCGTGCGCGACTGCGCTCAGCCTCTTGCAGCAACTCCCGCAATCGCATCCGTGCCTTATGCAGCTGTGACTTCGAATTGCCGATCGAGCAATTCATGATTACCGCGATCTCGTTGTGTTCGTAACCCTGAACGTCGTGGAGCACGAATATGGAACGGTAGCCTGGTGGAAGTTGCTCGACAGCACGTTCAAGGTTTACCCGATCCACCGATCCTGAGAGCCGGAGATCAGGTCCTCCGATGTCTTTGCGTGGTCCCCCGGCATCCTCGTCCGGCTCGGTAGCTTCGTCGAGAGACGTCGCCGCAAGGGTCTTCTTGCGAAGACGCATCAACACCACGTTTACAGCCAGGCGATGCAGCCAGGTCGAAAACGCCGACTCACCCCGAAACGTTCCGATCTTACGAAAAAGCTGCAAAAAAGCTTCCTGCGTGAGATCTTCCGCTTCCGCCGTGTTTCCTACCATCCTAAGGCACAGCGCGTACACGCGCCGATTATTCAATCTGTAGATGCGCTCAAAAGCCTCGGCGTCGCCCTGCTGTGCCCGTTGGATGGCCTCCGCTTCGCTTAGCTCGCGGACTTCTGTTGGTCTCGTTCGGGCCACCGGTCCCGTCGGGACGCATCAGACACTAGTGATGCCATCCCTGCTCCCCAAGGTTGTCTTCCCACACTACTTATTATGATCTAACACGGCCCGGCTGCCAGGGGAGTTCTCGGGAAGATCAGGTTTTTCCGTGGCTCCCGGGGCCCCCGATTTACGGCAGGCCGGTCCCAACTTGGTAAGCACTTGCGCCGGACGCCGATTTTGGCTCAACGACGGCTTGGGAGTGAGGGAAGCCACCCTTTGCCGAAAAGCCGGCAGCTCCGCAATGGGGAGCACGCAGAGAAAAGACTTCAAGACAACGGTCGTCTCGCGAAGGCTGGTATTCAGATCGTAGTCAAGAACTTCCAGGCGGGTCCATTGTTTCCGCCAGGCTACGGCCATGCCCTCGGCAATGTCTCGCGCGTTCTCTCGAGCTTCTCGCTGCAAGCCGGCGACGATCTCCTCCAAGGCGCCGAGCTTGCGGAAAAAGCGTGTACGGGCCCGGAATCGAACCAAAGCCAGCAGATTATTCGAACGCGCTACCTGCTGCGCGCGTTCACTTCTGAAAAACAGGGGGCGCAAAGGTGCCGTATTAGGAAACGTGCCAAACTGCCGGCTGTGTTCATATAGAGACCGCAAAGTTCCTCGCAACCGGCCCGCCATGCGCTCAAATAGTTCGGCGAACATGCGAGCCTGTTCGCGGGCAGGTGAAAGCTTCCCCAAATGGCACAAGGTGAAGGCGTCATCCAGGCTGACGCTTAGAATTCCGTAGGAAATTTCGAGTTCGCTCAGGATAGCGTCGAAAAGGCGGTCCTTCTCCTCTGGTAGCCAGGCAACCCAATCTTCGTGCACGCTGGCCGTGCGGGGGAGCCCGCGATTGGCGATCGCATCTTCCAAAACCGCACCTCCTGCGGGGAATGCGATGATATCACACGTTACTAAAGCAAGCGTTTTCTTGACGCTCCGAGAAACGCATCGGTATACTGCAGAGGAACACAAACGGAAAGTCTCGTTGCCTTTCGAACCTCTCGACCAGTACCTCCAGCGCAAGAAAAAACTCGCCGAAGTCAAAGCGCTTGGCGACGACCCCTACCCTCGTAAATTTGAGCAGACTGCGACGCCCGCGCAGATCGTTGCCGCTCATGGCCCGAGCGATGCCGCAAAACTGGAAAGCCAGCTCGTAAATGTGCGCACGGCCGGCCGCATTCTCACGCTGCGCCTTCACGGGAAAGCTGGGTTCGCGCATATTCAGGGAGATGGCGCAAAGCTCCAGATTTACGTGAAGCTCGATGCCGTCGGAGAGCGCGCCTTTCGTCTCTTTCAGTTACTGGATATGGGCGACATCATCGGCATCTCCGGTCATTTGTTCCGCACCAAGACAAACGAATTGACGGTCTGGGTCGACTCCCTGCAGTTGCTCTCCAAGGCTTTGCTCCCGCTGCCGGAGAAATGGCATGGCCTGGCCGACGTCGAACTGCGGCATCGCCAGCGTTACGTTGACCTGATTGTTAACTCCCGCGTCCGTGAGACGTTTCTCCGCCGCGCCGAAATTCTGCGCGGACTGCGCGCGTTTTTCGATGCGCGTGCTTACGTCGAAGTCGAAACGCCGATGATGCAGACGATTGCCGGCGGGGCCGCGGCGCGTCCTTTCATCACGCACCACAATACTTTCGATTTCGATCTCTACCTGCGTATCGCCCCCGAGCTTTATCTGAAGCGCCTCCTGGTGGGAGGACTCGATCGGGTTTACGAGATCAATCGCAATTTTCGCAACGAAGGAGTCTCCAGCGAACACAATCCCGAGTTCACCATGCTGGAGTTCTATCAGGCCTATAGCGATTACCGCGACTTGATGGCGCTTACCGAGGAGCTATTCGCCTCACTGGCGCAAAAAATCTGCGGCTCCACGCAAGTTACTTTTGGCGAATACACACTCGATTTTGCCCGCTGGCAGCGCCTTTCGATGCGCGAGGCAATCATTCAACACTGGCCTGCCGAGGCGGGATCTCCGCCGACGGTTCCGGATTTGGCTGCCCCCGGCGGACCGCAGGCGGTCGCTTTGCGTTACAACGAATGGCGTCAGAAGCAAGCCTTAGAATCGCCGCAGACGCCTCCGACGCCCATACTTAATGTCAGTTCAATGTCCGACGGTGAGATAACAGGACTGCTCTTTGAAACCTTCGCCGAGCCGAAGCTGATTCAGCCAACCATCCTTTACGATTTCCCGACGGATATTTCCCCGCTGGCAAAATGTCGTGCCGATGACCCTTCGCTTGTTGAGCGATTCGAGGTTTACGTAGCGGGCATGGAGCTGGGCAACGCTTTTTCCGAATTGAACGATCCTGATGAGCAGGAGCGTCGCTTTCGCGAACAGGTTGCTCACGGCGGTGAGGAAGTGCCGCGCGAAGTCGATCTCGATTACATTCGCGCGCTCTCTTTCGGCATGCCTCCAGCGGCAGGAATGGGCATCGGTATCGACCGGCTCACCATGCTGCTCACCAATTCGCACTCGATTCGCGAAGTCATTCTCTTCCCGCTTCTGCGTCCGCAGGCGGACGCGAGCCAATGAGGTTCGCCTGGCTTCTGGCAAGGCGATATCTCCGATCGCCAAACAGACCCGCGGTGCTTCGTCTCGTTACGTTACTGGCAGTTGTGGGTGTCGCATCGGGTGTGGCCACGCTGGTGATCGCGCTGGCCATGAACAGCGGCTTTCGCACCACTCTGCAGGATCGCTTGCTGGGCGTGACTGCTCACGTAACTCTCTCCCGTCCCGGCTCCGACGCCCTCAGTAATTACGGCGAACTTGCCGAGCGCCTCGGCCGGATTCCCGGAGTGAAAGCGGCAGCGCCGGCCATCTACATCACTGTTCTCCTATCTTCGGGCGGGCGCGCTCATGGCGTCGTTGTCAAGGGAATTGATCCCGCATTGGAAGGGAAACGCAACGAGGCGCTGCAGAGAATCGTCAGCGGAAGCGCGGATTTTGGGCCGGATGCCAATGGCTTCGAAGCCATCATCGTTGGGAAAATGCTCGCCGACGATTTGAAGTTGCAGCCCAACGACTACGTCACGCTCACCAGTCCGGCGGGTCATATGACGCCGTTCGGCATGATCCCGAGGTCTCAGCGGTTTCGCATCAGCGGCATCTTTGACTCGGGCTTCTATGATTACGATGCGAACTGGGGTTTTGTCGCGCTCCATGCGGCGCAAAACCTTGCCGGCGTCGGTGACGTTGCCAGCGTTCTTGAATTCCGCATCGCTGATGTCGATCATGCGGAAGAAATGGCCGCTCAACTCACCCATGAGGCCGGGCCTGGTTATGTGGCCACCACATGGATGGACGAAAATCGCGCTCTGTTTCGCGCCCTCCGGCTCGAAAAATTGGTTACGGCGCTGTTTATTGGTTTGATAACGTTTGTTGCCGGGTTAAATATCCTCGTGGTTCTGGCCATGACGGTCAGTGACCGGGCGCGCGATATCGCGGTCCTGATGGCCATGGGCGCCCGACGCCAGCAGATTCGGCGTATTTTTGTGTTGGTCGGGATTACTGTTGGCGCTTTCGGAACGGCTCTGGGCCTTATTGCCGGCTATTCCCTCGCCTGGGCCGCGGGTACTTACAGGCTGATTCCGTTGGATCCGCAGATCTATTCGGTTCCCTTCGTACCGTTTCAGCCTAATCCCAGCGACGCCTTATGGATTACTGCCGCCGCCTTGGCCATCAGCGTCGCCTCCACGCTCATCCCTGCTCGCTCCGCATCGCGCATCCAGCCTGTGGAACTGCTGCGCTATGAATGATTGCGCCTACGGATTCTTCCGCCCTCGATTTACAGGAAACTTTGGCGTCTCGCTTGCTCCCATAGGTCTATCGAGAGTCGACGATCCGTGCCAAAGGAGGCGCATCGGGGCGCTCCACCTGATCGCAATTGTCACGCATCCAATGGTTTGTGAGCGAGTGCTGTGGCCCGCCTATTATCACGAAGCTTTAGGCGGTAGCTCGTAGGCCAAAAAGGGAAAGATTTTAGACTTCAGGATCAGAGATTTGACTTTTAGCTTAGTTGCTCGGAGAGCAATCTTGAATCGGAATTTAGCATCAAACAAAGTGTACGGGTGCCCCTCGGCGAGGAAACTGTGAATCAGTTGCAGGAAAGTGTGGCCTCTGATGAGAGTGCCGCTTCGGCAGGGCTGACGCCCGGCGGCATCTGGTTGGAAGCCCGCTCTCTTCGCAAAGTTTACGAAACCGGAGCAAGCGTAATAACGGTTCTGGACGACATCGATCTCTCACTCAGGCAAGGCGAAATGGTCGCAATTGTCGGGCCGTCAGGTTCGGGGAAAAGTACGCTGTTGCATTTGCTTGCTGCGCTGGACACCCCAACAAGCGGTACAGTATACTTTGATACGAAAGCGCTGGCGGCGCGGCGAAGTGATTCGCTGGCGGAGTTCAGGAACAAGCGAATCGGCTTCGTTTGGCAACGGCATCATCTGCTGCCGGATTTCACAGCTTCTGAGAATGTCGCGATGCCTTTGCTGATGCGCGGCGTCGCTCATGACGAAGCGCTCCGGAAGGCCAATGAGTCACTTGGCGAAGTGGGGTTGGCTTCTCGGGCGCAGCAAAGAGCTGCCGAACTGTCGGGGGGGGAGCAACAGCGCGTGGCGATTGCGCGAGCGCTCGTGACTAAGCCTGCTGTGTTGCTCGCCGATGAACCTACCGGCGATCTCGACGAACTCAATGCTGTCGCAATTATGGATTTGATCGAGCGCTTGCATCGGAAACACCTGCTGGCTTCTATCCTGGCGACTCATAATCCTGTTCTGGCCAAGCGCTGTGACCGCGTTTTGCGTTTGGAGCATGGCATTCTCCAACCTGACGCAGCTTACCAACAGGCCCCTTTACCGGTAACCGAGGGAGAAAAGAGCTGAGCCGTGTTTGAACGCTATACGGAAAAGGCCCGCCGCGTCATCTTTTTCGCGCGATACGAGGCCAGTCAATATGGGAGTCCGTACATCGAAACCGAGCATTTGTTGCTCGGCCTGATGCGTGAAGACAAGGCGCTGGCGAATCGTTTCTTGCGCACGCACGGCTCCATCGAATCGATTCGCAAGGAGATCGAATCGCGCATTACCATTCGCGAGCGTATCTCCACCTCTGTGGAAGTGCCTTTGAGCCAAGAGTGTAAGCGCATCCTCAACTATGCTGCTGAGGAGGCGGAGCGTCTCGGCCATAAGCACGTGGGCACGGAACATCTCCTGCTCGGAATTCTCCGCGAGGAAAAGTGTTTTGGCGCGGAGATACTGGCCGAGCGCGGCTTGCGTCTGTCGTCACTCCGCGAAGAACTCGCGCGCAGTGCGGGAGAAAAAGTTCAGGTGAATCGCCCGAAGGAGACATCGCTCCTCGCCGAGTTTAGCCGCGATCTCACGCAGGCGGCTCTCGAGGGGCAGCTCGACCCGCTGGTAGGCCGCGAAAAAGAAGTCGAGCGCGTCATCCAGATTCTCTGCCGCCGCACAAAAAATAACCCCGTGCTCATCGGAGAGCCGGGTGTCGGCAAGACTGCGATCGTCGAAGGGCTCGCGCAATGCATCGCTGATGGCGATGTGCCTCCGTTCCTCGCCGATAAGCGAATTCTTTCCCTCGACCTCTCTCTCATCGTTGCCGGCACGAAATATCGCGGACAATTTGAAGAGCGCCTCAAGACCATCATGAAGGAACTGATGGAAAGCCAGAACGCCATCGTCTTCATTGACGAGCTGCACACGCTCGTTGGAGCCGGTTCGGCGGAGGGCTCGCTCGATGCCGCAAACATCCTGAAGCCTGCATTGAGCCGCGGCGAAATCCAATGCATAGGCGCCACTACGCCCAGCGAATATCGCAAGTCCGTCGAAAAAGATCGTTCCCTCGAGCGCCGCTTCCAGTCCGTGAAAGTCAACAGCCCCTCGGAAGACGAAGCCATTCGCGTGCTGCAGGGTGTCCGAGAACGTTACGAGAAGTTTCACGCCATCAGCTATACCGATGAAGCGATCCAGTATGCCGTCTATCTTTCCAGCCGCTATATCCCGGACCGTTTCCTTCCCGACAAGGCCATCGACTTGATCGACGAAGCGGGCGCGCGCGTCAAGCTGCGTCAGGCTACGCTTCCTGACGAAGTGGCCGAGATGCAGAAGCGCGTGAAATTCATCACCCATCGCATGGAAACGGCCATCGCCAATCACGAGTTTGAAAAGGCGCGTTTCTATTCCGAAGAGGAACGCAAAGAAAAAGATAATTTGCGCCAGTTGCGCGAGCGTTTGAAGCTCGATGATTCGACCACGGGTATCGTGGCGCGAGAAGACATCGAGGACGTTGTGTCGCGCTGGACCGGCGTCGCGGTCACCTCGATTAAGGAAGACGAGCAGCAAAAATTGCTGCGCATCGAACTGGAACTGCACAAGCGCGTGATCAGCCAGGAAAAGGCCATCACCGCTCTGGCTCGCGCCATCCGCCGTAGCCGTGCCGGCCTCAAAGCGCCTGGCCGCCCCGTTGGATGTTTCCTCTTCCTCGGCCCCACAGGCGTGGGCAAGACCGAAGTGGCTCGCCGGCTCGCTGAGTTTCTCTTCGGCAGTGAGAAATCGCTCGTTCGCTTCGATATGTCTGAATACATGGAAAAGCATTCCGTATCGAAGCTGATCGGCGCTCCTCCAGGCTATGTAGGTTACGAAGAGGGAGGCCAACTCACTGAACGCGTGCGTCGCACGCCCTATTCGGTAATCCTGTTGGACGAAATCGAAAAAGCCCATCCCGACGTTTACAACATCTTGTTGCAGGTTTTTGAAGATGGTCAGCTGACCGACGGTCTGGGCAACACGGTAGACTTCCGCAACACCATTTTGATCATGACCTCCAACCTTGGCGCTCGTCACTTGCAGAAGCGCTCCTCGCTAGGCTTCCAGTCCATAGGAGAAGAGGGCGCCGGCAAATCGATGGACGAAATGGTGATGGGCGAGGTCAAACGGGTCTTCAATCCCGAATTCTTGAATCGTCTGGATGAGATCATTCTCTTCAATCCGCTCATCGATAACGATCTCTTGCGCATCATTGATCTTCTGGTTGGCCAGATCAACGACACCCTGATCCATCGACAGGTGCAAATTGTCTTGACTCCGGAAGCGCGTCAGTGGATTCTCGACAAGACCTGCGGTGATCGC
>Ga0210394_10006545_pt1 | contig 12580 bp, 8 predicted proteins | sample IncBWC12MmetaG_FD_160121 | JGI IMG/M metagenome (GOLD analysis project Ga0210394, IMG submission 160121) | Forest soil microbial communities from Barre Woods Harvard Forest LTER site, Petersham, Massachusetts, United States - Inc-BW-C-12-M | ecosystem: Environmental > Terrestrial > Soil >... | reverse complement strand
GAAATCAGGACCGCGCCCATCTTCTGAAAATTTTCGTTTCCGCCTGTATGGTCCGGATGGACGTGCGTATTCACGATAAATCGGATGGGCTGGTTTGAAATTTGCTTGATCGCCGCGGCGATTTTTCCGCTCAGGGGCGCGAATTGAGTGTCCACCATGAAGATGCCATCAGGGCCGGTGAGCACGCCAATCGTGCCGCCCTGGCCGTCGAGAGTGTAGAAGTTGTTGGCAAGTTTAGTGGTCTTGATCTCTACCTTGCTGAAATCCGGTTGCCCTTGCGCTCGGGAATAAGCCGCGAGTGCCAAGAGGGTAAAAACCACCAGCACTGCCCGCCCTAGTGAATTCGACATATTCTTCATAATCTTCGCTCCTCGAATGGGAAGATCAATTTCCGTTTTGTGGCACTTCGATTCACGGGAGTATATACCTTCTCAGGCCGATTCTGTCGCCTGCGCACAAATTTGGCTATTCCGTGCGGGTCCGCGCTACAAGTTCGCAAAACGCATTAGCGCATTTGGCGGGCTGACAAATTACTCGTGTTGGGCGGCTTGAGCTCGGCAGATCTGGCTGTCTGGAGCCAGCCGGGTCTTGATCCACGGCAGAACTATCTCGTCGAAAATTCTCGCGTTCGGCCATTCTTCCGACCTGCCCGTGTGCCCGCCGTCCGGATTTACCCAGGCCTCTTTTGCCGAGCCTCCTGACTGGAGCAAAAGGTAAAGATCCCCAATAGGGACCTGCGTGTCTTTCACTCCGTTGGCAATGAGCATCGGAGCAGAAGGCTTGCCTAGGTAGCCTTCGGTCTTCAGTGAAAGATGCGGGCCGTAGGCCAGAAATTCGTCCATCGTCTTCACGCCGTAAATCGCGGCGCGCGCGGGGAAAAGGTCAAAGAGGTATTCGTCGGTCTTAAGACCGGGACCCTGCCATTCGGGCGTGAAGTAACCATCCACAGGGCCGCCCTGTATGACAACTCCGCGCAATCGCGAACGCTCGATATAGGCGAGTTTGGCAGCCCAATAGCCGCTCCAGCTGATGCTGCGGACGACAATGCGTTTGCTGTCGATTTCAGGCCGCGTGGCCAAATAATCGAGCACGGTGGAGAACATCCGCTCGGCCCCAACGTCAACTTTGATCGGCGCTTCACCGGTGCCGGGCATATCCACGGCAAAGAACCCGATGCCGTTACGTAAAACCCCGGAGTCTGCCTGGGCGCTCTCTTCCTTCCGCGAATCGAGCGCGCTGATAGTGAGGACGAGCGGCGCGGGGCGAATGCCATTGGGCACGCGGAGGTACCCGACGATCTCTTTGCCTTCGAACGGGATCCGCACCGTTTCCATCGGCGGATCAAGGAAACGCCCATAATTCCGGAACGCCTCCAGAGCCTTCTGGTAAGCCTTTACTTTGCCTGGCGAATTCGGAGTGGGCCAGCGCGCAAACGAATAGTAGCGCCACGCCATCAGATAATCCTGCTGCGCCTTGGCCTTATCGCTGGACTCTTCCGCGGCTGCGCTGCTCGCATAACGTTCGCCGATCCTGCTCCACGCCGCGGCCCATTCGTCGCGATCCAGGCTATGGATGTTTGCCAAGGCCTCGCGCGCATCTTCGGATTTGAGCCCGGTTGCCGGCGTAAGATTTCGGTCCACGCGCCTTTGGGTCTCGGCTTTGAGCTCTTCGAGATTGCGCGGTCCGCTGCTTTGCGCGATAGCTCCCGTAACCACCACGAGCGCGAAGACGGCTGCCAGTAGTGCGTTTCGGAAAAATATTCTCGAATCAGCTTTGCGCATCGCAGTCTCCCTTAACCATCAGCGGTGAAAGTGGGGGTCTTGGCCTTGTCTCTTATCGGCTTTTATCGGCCGCTTTGTCAACATCGTAGGTGTTCGCTTCGGAAGCGTGGAGCTTGCCCACCGGCCAAACCATTGTAAGAAGAGCACTTACAGCCATGGCCGCTCTCAACCTTCGCCTAATCGATTGAAAACCAGGACCAAATGCGACGAAAGAGCCAACAGTTCACTTATGAACCACCGCACCTGTTGGGACTATTGAAGCGCCTTTGCTCCCCTTCCTACACTGAGAACATGCGTACCGCTCCGGTACACGCCGACTCTCGTGGGGCCCGCGGATGAGGCGCAAGCGTCTTGGCGAAGTCCTTCACGAGCGAGGCAAGATATCCGCCAGAGACCTGGAAAAGGCTCTGGAAGAGCAGCAACAGAAGCTAAGCCATTTGGGCGAGTTGCTGCTCGAGCGCGGCCTTGTGGGAAAGGTGGACCTTATTGCCGCCTTGGAAGAGGTCTCTCTCGTCCCTTATATCGATATCGCCAATGCTCCTGTCGATCCCGCCACTTTGGAACTGATTCCCCGCGAAGTCGCCGAGCGCCTATGCGTTCTTCCGATGCGGCGCGATCTCTCGCGTTTGGTCGTGGTCATGTCCGACCCCCGCAATGCTGCCGTGCGCAAGGAACTCGCCGCGATTACGGGCATGACTATCTCTCCGCGCCTTGCCTTCCATGCCGAACTGCGCGAGGCCATCGCTCGACACTATTCCCAGCTTGCCGCGGAGCCGCCGTCCGAAACCGTTTCCGTCATCTCCGAGGATTCCGCGAACGAAATGGAATTCGTTTCCACCAGCACCCGCCAGGCCAATAAAGAAGCCATTGCCGAAGCTCAGGCCGAGCTTCGCAACCAGAAAACTCCCGCCGTGCGTCTGGTTTCGGAAATCATCCGCGCCGGTATGGAAAAGCACGCCAGCGACATTCACATTGATCCGCGCCTGAAAGATACGATCGTGCGTATTCGCGTCGATGGGGTCCTGCGTGATTTCCAGCACGTGCCACACTCGATTCAGCATTCCCTTGTCTCACGTATAAAGATCCTTGCGGACATGGATATCGGCGAGCGCCGTAATCCTCAGGACGGCCGCTTCATGATTTCGACGAAGAATCGTTCGCTCGATCTCCGCGTTTCCACGCTTCCCACGCAATATGGCGAGAAAGTCGTTATCCGTCTGCTGGAGCCGAGCGCTCCACTCCTGAATCTCACCGAAATCGGTTTTACGCCCGCCATTGCGGAGGGTCTGCACAAATTACTGGCGCTGCCACAAGGACTGATTCTCGTCACTGGGCCCACCGGTTCGGGAAAATCCACGACGCTCTATTCCGCACTGAACATTTTGCGCAAGCCTTCCGTGAACATCGTCACGGTGGAAGATCCCGTGGAATATGCGTTGCCGGGCATCAATCAGGTTCACGTGAATACTCGCGCAGGTTTGACCTTCGCCAGCGTGCTGCGCTCACTATTGAGACAAGATCCCAACGTGATTATGGTCGGCGAAATACGCGATCAGGAAACGGCGGAAATCGCACTGAAGGCCGCCCAAACCGGCCAGCTCGTGCTGTCGACCTTGCACACGAACGACAGCGTCTCGGCCGTTGTCCGCCTGCTGGATCTGGGCGTGCCTTCTTTTCTGATTGCTTCCTCCGTGATAGGAGTGCTCGCTCAACGACTGGTTCGCAAGCTGTGCGCTTGCCACTCCGTTGAGCCGATGACCGCTGGTCTTTCTGCGCGCCTTGCCGAAGCAGGCCTTCCCTTCAGCCAGGAGGACGTCCGCGTTCCGGGAGGTTGCGGATTATGCGATCGCACCGGTTACAGAGGCCGGATAGGCGTGGCGGAGTTGCTGATGATCAACGAACCCATTCGCGGCATGATCCGAAACGGCGAAAGCATCGATTCTATTAGAGAACTGGCGCGCCTGCGGGGTATGCGCCTCATGCATGAAGACGGTCTGGAAAAGGTCAGAAACGGCCTCACAACCTACGAAGAGATCCTGCGCATCGTGCCGTTCGAAGCGGTCGCCCGTTGCCTTTGTTCCGCTTGCGGCCAACAGCTCCATGCCACGTTTCAGTTCTGCCCATTCTGTGGCGAGCGCCGATCAAGCTCTCAACCTGATACCGCCAAACTCGAAAGTCAAGGAGCCTTGCCGTGAGCTCGCGTAAAACTCAGGAAGATGTCCGCCAGCGGCGCTCTCCCCGTTACGCTCAGTTCAGCGAGCTTGCGGTGACCTACGAGGGTCGCACGGAGGAGATCTCTCTTCGGCCGCCCGACATCAGCACCCACGGCATGTTCATCAATACCGTCAGGCGCTTTCCCGAGGGCGCGATCTTGAAAGTCCGTTTCCGGCTCAGCCGGTCAGGAATCGAGGTGCACGCGCGCGGTGAGGTTCGTTATTGTCTTGCCGGCGTCGGCATTGGGGTGGAATTTATCGGACTTACCCCGGAATATCTGCACGCCATCGAGGAGGAGATCGCCGGAACGCCGGTGATCGGATAGCCCTTCAGGCCCATCTGCCAAAATTCCCCGGGTAGCGCCAATCCAAAACAATCGGAGCGCCGTTGGTCCTAGAAAGTCCCTAAATATCCATCATGCGCGCTAGGACGGGCTTCGGGTTCTTCGCGGTTTGCTGAGATTCTACCGGCGCGGCATCTTCCGTTTTTTTGGGGGCGGGATCGTTCTGCGGTTTCGATACTTTTGACGCGGCTGCCACCGCGGGAGCCTTGACCGATATTGGCGCGACCGGGAACTCCATGCGAAACGCCGTGCCGCCGCCCGATATGGCTTCCACGGACATGCGGCCGCCGTGATCGCTAACCACTGTTTGTATCGTCGCAAGGCCCAAACCGGCCCCTTCCAGCTTGGCGGCGTAACGAACCGCGGACGCAGTGGGCTCCGCGTCTTGTCCCGAACCGGTATCGGAAATCTCCACGCGCACCATTCCATTTTGTTGTGCCGTATGAACGGTAAGCGTGCCACCCATCGGCATGGCGTTGAGCGAATTCGCGATTACGTTCTCGAATCCCTTGTACAGAAGCTCGGGGTCGGCCCAAATCTTCTCTGCACTTTCGTCAAGCGCGAGTTCCGGTTTCACCGGCGGCCGCCCACGCGCATGGAATGCGGTTTCAAAAGACTTTACCGCCGCACGCAAAACTTCATTCAAGTTCACACCTTGCATGCGAGGCTGGCGCATTTTGGCGAAATCGCTGAAGTGAGCCACGATTTCCTTCAGATTTTCCATCTCCGCATGCGCCATTCTCATAGTCTCGACAAAGATCCCATCGAACTTTTCAGGCGTTTTCTCTCGCGCGCGCTCTAAATTTTCGAGTGTGAGTTGCAGAGAGAAAAGCGGCACCTTGAGCTCCACGGCAAAATTCCGCGCCAGCTCGCGCCATGCCGCAACGCGCTCGGCTTGCAACTGTCCCTCGCGTTTTGCGCTCAGTTGCGCGGTCATCTCGTTGAAGGCCCGCACCGCGCGTGCCGCTTCGTTTCGGGCAGCGCTAACGTTGGCTTTCGCTTTCCAATTCCCCGCGGCAAGCTCGCGCGCCGCCTTCTCCAGGCGCTCGAGTGGCCGGCTCATTGTCGCTGAGAGCGACCACGAAAAGATCAGAGCAACCAGGATGCCCGCCGCGCCGATAACGAGCCCCGCATTCCGGATGTAGGCCGACGTTTTCACCACGGCATCCTGAGCCGTGCCCGCGAGAACAACGGCCAGCATCTCGTTGCTTCGGCCGGTGAGGGGCAGAGCCACGAACTTCTGTGCTCTGCCGGAGCCGGGAGCCTCATACTCGCCTGCGCGTGGTTCCTTTTGCATCGATCCGATCAGGCTGGCAAACCGTTCCGGCTGTTCGGCCGCCCCCTCGGAATTCAATAATGCTTCTGGTACGAAAGCCGCTTCCAGATTGCGGTAAAGCATCACTTGCGTTCCTGCTGGGATGACCAGCGCCTGCAGAAAATCGTTGTCCAGCTTTCGGCCGCCGATCAGGTACAGCTTTTTCTCCCCTACGTTCACCATGCGAACACATAGCAAGCCCAGTTCGACTTTGTCTGGCAGTTCGACCCGCGACAGGAATGCCCCCTGCTGATTCCAGTCGGCTCTCTGCGTCACCCAATCATTTTTGAAACCGATCCGCCCCGGCCATTGGGCCGAAGAGATCAGCGTGCCGTCGTCCCCGACCATTTCCAGAAAATCGATCTGACGTGAACTTGCAATCCCCAGCGCGTCTCGCGCGTATAGGGATGGGTCCGACTGCGCCCGGCTGAGATCGATGGCCATGCGCAGACTTCCCTCGGCTTGGGCTATGCCGTCCACCGCATAGACCACCTCGTCGCCACGATGTGCGAACTCATGTCGGAATTGCGTGATCAGCGTACCGGATTTTTGGCGTTGCTCCTGCTCGGATTGCTGCCGTACAAACCGGTCGACGCCCCACCCGAAAAGGCCAACGGAGCCTGCCACCACGGTTACCGAGAAGATCGTGAGTTTGGTGCCTAGTTTCACGCAGGAATCATAAAAGACCCTTAGGCCCGGCGCGCCGGAAAATTGCGGCAGTGTTTCCGAAAGTGCTCTAGGCGTGCTTTCCCACTGATCCAAGCCGATTCGGTTATACTGCCGAAGGAACTTACATGCGCCGCTCAGGAATCAAAATCGGCCAAGTGTTCGGCATTCCCATCTTTCTGCACTTGAGCTGGATCCTGATCTTCGGCTTGATCACCTATTCGCTTGTAGACGAGTACGGCGCGCGTTACCCGCAGTGGACGAGCAGTCAGCTTTGGTCGTTGGGCGTTATAACCAGCCTGCTTTTCTTCGGCTCCGTGTTGTTTCACGAACTCTCGCACAGCGCCGTAGCCCGTCATTATCGAATTCCCGTCGCTTCGATCACGCTCTTCTTTTTTGGCGGAATCGCGAGCATTACGCGCGATCCGGATAGCGCAGGCCAGGAATTCCTGATGGCGGCAGCGGGGCCTGCATCGAGTTACGTGCTTGCGGGCGCCTTCTGGCTCCTGGCGCTAGCCACTCCGAACGACAGCATGCCTAACGCGCTCGCCACCTGGCTCGCGGGTACCAATGCGCTCCTGGCGACTTTCAACCTGCTGCCCGGCTTTCCGCTCGACGGTGGCCGCGTCTTCCGATCCATCGTATGGGCGATCACCAAGAATTATTCGAAATCCACGCGAATTGCATCACGCGTTGGACAAGGCATTGCTTACGCCATGATGGCTTTTGGGCTGTACACGGCCTTCGTCCTCCACTCCAGTGTGAATGGCGTCTGGTTCGTCTTCCTCGGATGGTTCTTGCTCACGGCCGCCCGCCAGAGCTATCAACAGGTAGAAGCGCAAGGCGCGCTGCAAGGGCTGCGCGCCGTCGACGTCATGACTTCAGATATGCCCACGGTTGCACGCGACCTTTCGCTCGATGAGTATGCACGAGAGGTTTCCCGCACCGGCAGGCGCGCGCATTTGGTCGTGTCCGACAGCAAGCTTGTCGGGCTTATGCGCGTAGAGGTGCTCCAGGCGGTCCCGCGCGAGGAGTGGCCTTCCACATCCGTACAGGCAGTAATGATTCCGCGGGAAAAGTTGGCGTGGACCGCGCCGGAGGAGCCGGTGCTCAGTGTGCTCGAGCGCATGCGCTCGGCCAATGTCGATCAGCTTGCCGTGATCAGGGAAGACAACGTCGTGGGGCTCGTCACCCGCGATTCCATTCTGCGAGTGGTGCAGGCGCGCACGGAATTAGGGCACGTCACCGGCAGCTGATAATCAGCCGCCCCGCGTGTGCATCTCGAGGTGCGGATCTCGCCGCAGTTCTTCGATGGCTATCAGCGCGTCGCGATCGTTCCGAGCGAGCCGTTCCTCGGCGCCTCGGTCTTCGCGTCCGCGCCATCCTTCGGCGATGACATTAGCAATCTCGGCGTCAGCGGCTCCCTGCGATGCGTTAGCGTTCGCACCGCCGCGCTGCAGCTTCCGCAGGTCGGTGCCGCTCGTGGCATACAGGCAGCGATACCACATCCCATCCGCGGTTATGCGGCTGCGATCGCAGGTCCGGCAAAACGGCAAAGTCGTGGAGGCAATAATTCCAAACACTGTGCCGTCGGGCAGCAGAAATCGTGAAGCTGGCGCCGAGCTCGTTTCCGCCACAGGCATGATCTTGCCGTAACGCTCCTCAAGACGCTGCAGCATTTCATCGCGCGAGACCACCTTCGACATGCTCCACTTGGTGGCGCCGAGGACGTCCATGTACTCGATGAAACGAACCTCGACGCCATTGCTGCGGCCGAATTCGATCAGGTCCGCAAGTTCGTCGTCGTTTTCTCCGCGCATGATTACGGCGTCAAGTTTCGTGCCCGTGAAACCGGTTCGTCGCGCCGCATCGAACGCGGATAGCACGCGATGGTGCTCGTCGCGGCGGGTCATCTGGTGAAAGCGGTCTGGCCGCAATGTGTCCAGGCTGATGGTTACCCGGCCAAGGCCCGCGCGCTTCAGTGCTTCGGCTTGATCCGCAAAAAGTATTCCGTTCGTCGTAATCGCCAGGTCGGTAATTCGCGCATTCTGCGCCAGCATGCCCACCAGGCGATCGAGATTCTGTCGCAGCAGCGGTTCCCCGCCGGTCAGGCGCAGGTGATTGACTCCCAAGTCCGTAAAGATATTGACCAAACGGACCAGTTCCTCGAAGCTCAGCAGTTCTTGGCGCGGGAGCCAGACATAATCTTCCTCTGGCATGCAGTAGAGGCAGCGCAGATTGCAGCGGTCCGTAACCGAGAGACGCAAGCTCTCGAGCGGGCGGCCCAGCAGGTCGCGCAAAGGAATCGGCAATGTGGTGACAGGCATAAAAGGCGCTGTATCGCTGTATAGATGTTAGAAGGACCCTCCGGCTGCGTCAATTATCCCAAGCCGAAGAAAGGTCCCGCTAGCCTTCCTCCTGATACTGCGTCTTGAGCCGGGTCAAAACGGATGGATCGGCCAGGGTCGTGGTATCCCCCAGAATGCGCCCCTCGGCGATATCGCGCAGCAAACGACGCATGATTTTCGCGCTGCGCGTCTTGGGAAGCTCCGCTGTAAAGAAAATATCGTCGGGCCGCGCAATCGCGCCGATTTTGCCGACGACGTGCTGCTTCAGCTCATTTTTCAACGCATCGCTCGCCGCTATGCCTTCCTTCAAGGTAACGAACGCCGAAATGCCCTGTCCTTTCACTTCATGCGTGCGCCCAATCACCGCCGCTTCGGCGACTGAAGGATGATCCACGAGCGCGCTTTCGACTTCATAGGTCGAGATGCGGTGTCCGGCCACGTTCATGACGTCGTCCACGCGGCCCAGAAGCCAGAAATATCCATCTGCGTCTACTTTGCACCCGTCGCCCGTGAAATAGAGACCCGGATAACGCGACCAGTATTGCTGCACGTAGCGGTCGGGATCGCCGTAAATCGTGCGCATCATGGCTGGCCAGGGGCGTTTGAGTACGAGGTAACCACCGGCACCGGGTCCGACGGGATCGCCCTTGGCGTCGACAACCTCGGCGACAATGCCGGGAAGAGGACGCGTCGCGGAGCCCGGCTTCGTCGCCGTCAAGCCCGGTAGAGGCGAAATCAGGATCATGCCCGTTTCCGTCTGCCACCACGTATCCACAATCGGACAACGCCGGCGGCCGATGTAGTCGTTGTACCAAATCCAGGCCTCGGGATTGATCGGCTCGCCGACGGTGCCGATCAGCCGCAGGGTTGCGAGCGAATGCCGCGCCGGCAATTCCGTGCCCCAGCGCATGAATGTGCGAATCGCCGTGGGCGCGGTATAAAAGATGTTTACGCCATATTTATCGATCGTGGACCAGAAGCGGTCGCGATCCGGATAGTCGGGCGTGCCTTCATACATCACTGAGGTGGCGCCATTCGCCAAAGGCCCATACACAATGTAGGAGTGGCCGGTAACCCAGCCGATATCCGCCGTGCACCAATAGACGTCTTCCTCCTTGATATCGAAGACGTACCGGTGCGTGGTCGAAACGCCCACCAGATATCCGCCCGAGGTGTGCACGATGCCTTTCGGCTTTCCCGTCGTGCCGCTGGTGTACAGAACGAACAGCATATCTTCCGCGTCCATGGGTTCGGCAGCGCACTGATCTGAGGAGGCATCGACGATCTCGTGCCACCAGACGTCGCGGCCAGGCTGCATCGTGGCTTTAGCCGCATCGCCTACGCGGCGGACCACAACCACATTCTGAATTGTGGGAGTGCCCCGCAGCGCTTCGTCCACGCTCGCCTTCAGCGGCACCACGCTGCCTCGACGCCAGGCGCCATCGCAGGTGATCGCCACTTTTGCCTTCGCATCGTTGATGCGTTCGCGCAGCGCCTCCGCGGAAAATCCTCCAAAGACAATGCTGTGCGGCGCGCCGATTTTCGCGCAGGCGAGCATGGCGATGGCCAACTCCGGCACCATGCCCATATAAATGGCCACTCGGTCGCCTTTGGCCACCCCTAGTGAACGCAGCGCATTCGCGAAGCGATTCACCTCGCGCTCCAGCATCCCGTAGGTCAACACCCGCGAGTCGCCCGGCTCGCCTTCCCAGATGATTGCCGCTTTGTTGCGGCGCGCCGAATGCGCGTGCCGATCGACGCAGTTGTAGGTAACGTTGAGTTTTCCGCCCACGAACCATTTGGCCCATGGAGCGTTCCACTCCATTACCTTCTGCCACGGGGTGAACCAATCGAGCTTTTTGGCTTCCTCGGCCCAGAACCCTTCGGGATCGCGCAGCGCACGATCGTAGATCGCGGGATCGTTGGCATTAGCGCGCCGGCGGAACTCCTCGCTCGGCGGGAAAGTTCGCCGCTCATCGAGTAAAGCGGACAGGCTTTTTTCAGAAGACGCGGACACGAGGGCCCTCCTCAGGACTGAGCACATTAATTCCATAGCGAGGACTTCGGCTTTAGGGATGTACGACAGAGCCGGAGCGGTTGTCAATGCAGACCGAGGGTTGGGGCTATTTCCGGGCGGCGCGCTTGTCCGACGCGGGCTGCGTGGGCGCTGCGAGTTCCTCAGGCAAACGGCGAATCAGCGCGCTGCGCACGAGCCACGCCAGCGTTTCGATGGTGAAGTTTCGAGCGTAGTGTTGGATTCGGCCGGTTGGCCATTGCTGCGTGGGAATATGGCGAACGAGCGCGGCATGTTGGTCGGCAAACAGCTCGAAGCGAGGAAGATGATGCGTCAGCCAGCGGATATATTCGGCGGTACGGCGCATCAGGCTGTCCGGCTGGCTGACGAGGCGCCGATGCAAGCGGCCGCGCAGGGGCTCGATAAAACAGAAGATCAGAAATTCCGGCGGAGCGGCTTTGAGAAAACGCATGCCGTGATCGTCGCGGAGATAACCGATAAAGAATCCGGCCGAAGCGCTTTCGGAAGACGATCGAGTTGTTTTCCGAGTTGGCGAGGCGGAAGCTGACGGCTGTGCGAAGAAGCGATAGCCTGAAAGAGAACTGCCGCTCTCGACTTCCGGCGTGTAACCGCGAAGGTATGGCTCGGCGAGAGATGGAATCCAGTCACAATTCCACTGTGCCGAGCGAGAGTGCGAAACAACTCCCGAACCAGAGGCGTTCTCGCGAACAGCATCAGTTTTTGCAGCTTGCGCTTTCGACAACCTAACGCCCCTCGAAGGGGTAACCGTTTGCGTTCAAAACGGCATCGGCAACGGTCCGGCGCAGCCCGATGGTGTCCGCCGGTTCGCGCTTGATCATCCGTCGCAGCACGGCCAACTGTGTGCGCAACATATCGCCCTCGACCGAAGCGGCGAGCGCGGTGCGAGCGTTGGCTTCCACACGCGCCGCACCATCTTGCAGCAGGACTTGCGCCGCAGCGACCATGGCACCCGAGGAATCCTTGCCGCGCGAGGCCACCGATTTCTGAGCGCGCACTAAAGCGGATTCCATGGGATAGATGTCAAGGACGATATCGGCCAGGGCGCCGATGACCTCCTGCTGGTCCGCGAGGCGATCCCGATATTTCTGCAGCGCGGCGCCCGCGGCCATCAAAAATACCTTCTTGGCTCCCTTAATAATGCGGTTCTCTTCGGTCCACTGACCGTCAGATGAATCCTCCATGGGCGCGCCGCTCAGGATCTCCTCCTGAAGTTTTGCGCCCGCAGCCATGAGCGGCAAAGTCCCGGCGACGGCGCGCTTCATCAGCATCTGAATGATGAGCATGCGGTTGATTTCGTTGGTGCCCTCGAAGATGCGGTTCACGCGCGAATCGCGGTAACCGCGGGCGACGGGATAGTCTTCGTGGAACCCGTAGCCGCCATAAACTTGCACGGCTTCATCCACCGTGTAATCGAGGACCTCGCTGCCGAATACTTTGGCGATGGAGCATTCGATGGCATATTCCTCGAGCACTTTCATCGAATTCGTGGGTTTGTTTCCGCCAGCAGCGCCGGCCTTCACAGCCTGATCGATAGTCCCGGCGGTCCGATAGATCATCGATTCCAGCGCGAGCGTGCGAATGGCGATCTCCGCGAGCTTGGCTCGCACGAGGCCGAAATCGCCGATGGGATGCCCGAAAGCGGTGCGCTCTTTGGAATAGCGCGCGGCGGACGCGAGTTCGCTCTTGCAAAAACCGAGACACGAAGCGCCCAGCGTAAACCGGCCGGAATTGAGGATGTTGAAGGCGACGATGTGCCCGCGGCCAATTTCGTGCAGCAGGTTCTCGCGCGGCACTTTGCAATTCTCGAAGAAAATCGGAGTGGTGGAACTGCCGCGCAGCCCCATTTTCTTTTCCTCG
>Ga0210394_10006544_pt1 | contig 12581 bp, 11 predicted proteins | sample IncBWC12MmetaG_FD_160121 | JGI IMG/M metagenome (GOLD analysis project Ga0210394, IMG submission 160121) | Forest soil microbial communities from Barre Woods Harvard Forest LTER site, Petersham, Massachusetts, United States - Inc-BW-C-12-M | ecosystem: Environmental > Terrestrial > Soil >... | reverse complement strand
GCCGCAAATAGGCGCAGGCTTCGGCTGCTCCTGCGCCATCGCGCCGGAGCATCCACAGAGTGCTGCAAGCTTGACCGCCAGCGCAGCGGCCAAAAAGACCCCACGACGCCGTCCCACCATCGCCCCCAAGCGAACGGCGGGAATACGGCGGTACTACGGCGTGCCCGGCCGCTTATGCTATATCGGCGCGTCGATCGCGGTCCCGTAGCTCAGCCGGATAGAGCAGCGGTTTCCTAAACCGAAGGTCAGAGGTTCGAGTCCTCTCGGGACCGCCACCGCAAGTCATTGAAAAAACAGACCAAGGTGGCCCTTCTTTACGCGCAAGCCCCAGGCTAAAGTCCATCGCCCTGTCCCGCAACCAGCAACGCGTAAAATCCCACAATGACCACGAAAATCGACGAAGCCGCCCGCCTCAAAGCGGCGTACGAGCGCAACGAATTCCTCAACCTGCACGAGATCGTCGCCAAGGCGCGGCAGAACCTCAATCAGAACGCCTGGGACTACATCGTCGGCGGCGTCGAGACCGAGACGACACTGCGAAGAAACCGCATGGCGCTCGATTGTGTCGCATTCCGGCCGCGCGTGCTGCGTGACGTCAGCAAGGTCGATGCTTCAACCGAACTTCTCGGCCGCAAGCTGCGGCTGCCGATCGTGCTGTGCCCGGTCGGCACCCTGGAAAGCTTCCATCCCGAGGGCGCCGCGCCGGTGGTCAAGGCGGCCGGCGAATTCGGCATCGCCCATATGCTGAGCTCGGTCTGCGACCCCGGCCTCGAAGGCGTGGCCCAGGCAGCGCCCGACGCGTTTCGGATGTTCCAGCTCTATGTGCGGGGCGACGCGGCCTGGGTCGACGATCACGTCGCCCGCGCCATCGCCAACAAGTACAGCGTTTTCTGTCTCACTGTGGATACCGCCCATTACAGCCGGCGCGAGCGCGATATCGCCAAGCGCCACATCACCGGCGGCCGGCGCCGCGCCGCGGGCCGCGAGTTCCAGGAGGCGCTCGATTGGAAGACCGTCGAGCGCATCAAGTCGAAGTTCAAGATCCCGCTCGCCATCAAAGGCATCGCCACCGCCGAAGACGCCAAGCTTTGCCTCGATCATGGCGTGGATTTCGTCTTCGTCTCCAATCACGGCGGCCGTCAGCTCGATCATGGCCGCGGCTCGACCGATGTGTTGCCTGAAGTCGTCGAGGCGGTTGCCGGCCGTGCCAAAATCATCGTCGACGGCGGCTTCTATCGCGGCAGCGATATCGTCAAGGCGAAAGCAATCGGCGCCGATCTCATCGGGCTCGGCCGCATGCAATGCTACGGGCTCGCCGCCGGCGGCCAGGCCGGTATCGTGCGCATGCTCGAGCTCCTCGAAGATGAGGTCATCCGCTCGATGGGCCTGCTTGGCGCGACGAGCTATGCCAAGCTCGATTCGTCGATGCTGCATGTGGCGGCGGCGACCAATGTGCCGGGCGTGTTCTCGGCCTTCCCGCATCTCGAGATCGCGCCGTATCGCTATTGAGATTGATCGGTCATGCCGGACGCGGTGCGCTATGCGGTCGCTAAACGCGTAGCGCACATCGTTCTCGATCGTCCGCCGGTCAATGCGTTGAGCCTCGACATGATCCGCGCCGTCATCGCCGCCTTGCGGCAAGCCGCGGCCGATGACGAGGCGCGCGCCGTCGTGCTCTCCAGCGCCGTCGCGCGGCGTTTTTGCGCCGGTCTCGATCTCGCCGTGCTGCTCGGCAAATCGCGCGAAGAGGTTTTCGAATTCGTCCATGCGCTCTATGTCGAGCTGCACGAGGCTCAGTTCGATCTCGGCAAGCCGTCGATCGCGGCCGTCGGCGGTTCGGCGCGCGGCGGCGGCATGACCATGGCGATTTCCTGCGATGTCATTCTGGCGGGGCAACACGCGACATTCGGCTATCCTGAAATCAATATCGGCGTGCTGCCGGCCATTCACTTCGCCCATCTGCCGCGCATCGCCGGCCGGCATCGCGCTTTCGAGCTGTTGTTCAGCGGCCGGACTTTTGCCGCGCAGGAGGCCTACGAGCTCGGGCTTGTCAGCAAAGTCGTGGCGGACACCGAGCTCGAAGCGACGGCTGATGCGCTGGCGGCGGACTTCGCTGGGAAATCCCCCGTGGTCATGCGGGCGGCCCGCTCCGCGTTCATGCGCCAGAACGACGATCGACGCCGGATTGCGGATGCGGTCGAGGATTTCTGCGACGTGGTGACGACGGACGCCGCGCAGGAGGGCATTCGCGCGTTCCTGGAGAAGCGTGCTCCGAATTGGTGAGTGGGCCGCTAGCGCGTGCCGGCGATCGGCTCCATACCGGCGTTGCGCCAGGCGTCGCGCGCGGCCGGCGCGGCGAGCGCCTGGATGAAGGCAGAAGCCGGCTCCGGCGCCGTATTGCGGACCGGGATCGCGGCGCTGAACACGATATAGGACTGCAATTCCACCGGCAGCGGGCCGACCAGCTGCACGCCTTGGATCGGCAGGATCTCGCTGATGTTGAACAGACCGACCTCGACATTGCCGCCGGCGACCAGCGCGACGCCGCCACCGATCGCAGACGCGCGCGTCAGCTTCGGCCGGATGGTCTCGGTCAAGCCCATCTCTTCGATCATGCGGGCGATGGCGCGCCCCGCCGAGCCGCCGCCCGAGGTCGGATCGGGATAAACGACCGAGCGCGCGTCGAGCAATAGCTTGCGAATGGCCGCGGCATTGGAAATATCCGGCGCGCTTGCGCCGTTGCGAACGACGACGCCGATGCCGACGCGGGCGAGGTCGACGGCGCTGCCGGCACGCAAGGCTCCAGTGCCGGCCAACATCGTCACCACCGTTGACGGCACGACGACGACGTCGGCCTTGGCGCCGGCATCGAGATCGCTTTCGATGGTCGCCGGCTGCCCGACGGTGAAGATCAAATGATGGCCGGTGGCTTTGGCGAAAGTCTCGGCGACCGCCTTGGCCGCCATGGCCGGCGCGCCGGTGCTATAGACATAGATGTCCGCCGCGCCGGCAGGTCGCGCGGTACCGATGAAAGCAAGCATCGCAATGGCGCAAGCGCCCGTTGCAGCCTTCATCCATGCCCCCTCATTCCAGGCGTGATCATCGCACGAGGCACGGCCGAATGGTACGACCGGCGCGTGCGGCATGATAGCCATGCATTGCCTGACAAACCGCCATGTTATGATCCCGCTCCCGCCCACCGACGAGAGTCCAATGAACCTGCAGTTGAGCATCGGCATCACCAATAATCCGCGCACCTGGCCGATCCTCGACGGCACGGTGAAGCCGGAAGGCATCGATCTCATCCCGACCGTCTTGCATCCGTCGGAGCTGTTCTGGCGGCAATTGCATTTCGCCGAATTCGCCGTGTCGGAAATGTCGTGCTCGTCGTTCATGATCGTGACCGGGCAGGGCGACACGCGTTTCGTCGGGCTGCCGATCTTCACCACGCGGCGGTTTTTCCACACCACGATTCTGGTCAACCGCAAGTCCGGCATCGAGAAGCCCGCGGATCTCAAGGGCAAGCGCGTCGGCGTGCCGGAATATCAGCAGACCGCGGCGTTATGGACGCGCGGCGTGCTGCAGCACGAATTCGGCGTGCAGCCGAAGGACATGGAATTCTGGATGGAGCGCACGCCGGAAAAAAGCCACGGCGGCGCCACCGGCTTCAAGCCGCCGCCCGGCGTCGTCGTGCATCAGGTGCCGGCCGATTCGAGCCTCGGCGCGATGATGCTCGCAGGCGAGCTCGATGCCACGGTGCATTATCTGTCCGGCCGCAACCTGGTGGATCGCAGCCGCGCCGATCTCGCGCATCATCCCGATTTCAAATATCTGTTCCCCGACCCGGCCGCCGAGGGCATCCGCTATTACCGCAAGACCGGGATTTTCCCGATCAATCACCAGGCGGTGGTGCGGCGCGACATCTACGAGAAGGAGCCGTGGGTGGTGCTGAACCTGCTCAAGGCCTTCAACAAGGCGAACGAGATTGCCAACGCGCAACGCATCGAGCACGTCGAGTATCACCTCGCTACCGGGCTACTCTCCGGCGATGCCAAAACCGCCTTGCTGCATCACGGCGTCAAAGCCAACCGCAAGGTGATGGAGACCATCGCCCAATATTCGCTGGAGCAGGGGCTCACCCCGCGGCTGATCAAGATCGACGAGCTTTACGCGCCGAACGCGCTGGAGTCGTAGTTTTTTTTGGGTGTTTCCCGGGCGCAGCGCAGCACGAAGTGGTGCGCTGCAGACCCGGGATCGTTACAGACGCCGAACCCGGAGCGATCCCGGATCAGCGGTGCGCCGCTGTGCGCTGCACCGCATCCGGGAAACGCAATCTCTATTCCGCCGCCTGCGCTTTCGCGCCGCTGTCGATAGTCGCGCCCGAAGCGGCCAGCGCCTTGATCTCACCGTCGCTAAGCCCGGCCTCGCGCAGCACTTCGAAACTGTGCTCGCCGAGCCGCGGCTGCAGCCGCTCGGTCGAGGTCGGAGTTTCGCTGAAGCGCACCGGCGGAGCGGTGAACATGATCTCGCCCTCGCTCGGATGGGTGGCGTGCTTGAAAAAACCGGTGGCGGCGAGCTGCGGATCGGTGAGCAGATCGTCGAGGCTCGCCATGCGCGCGCATGGGATTTCAAGCTCGCGCAACAGCGCGATCCACTCGTCGGTGGTTTTGGCGAGCAGGCACGCGCCGGCAAGCTCGTAGAGCGCGACCACGTTGTGGCTGCGCGTGGCGATGCTGTCGAAGCGCGGATCGTCGCAAACTTCCGGCTTGCCGACGGCCGGCCAGAATTTACGCCAGTGCCGCTCGGTATAGGCCATCATGCACAGATAGCCGTCCTTGGTCTTGTACGGCCGGCGCCAGGCGCCGGTGACGCGGGTATAGCCGAGCGATCCCAGCGGCGGCACGAAATTGTGGCCGAACAGATGTTCGGCGAGCACGAACGACACCAGCTGCTCGAACATCGGGATTTCGACGAACTGGCCGCGGCCGGTTTTTTCGCGCGCCAGCAAGGCAACCGCAATGGCGTTGGAGATCGCCAGCGCGGATATTTTATCGGCCAGGATGGTCGGCGCGTAGCGCGGCTCGCCGCCGACCGACATCAGGGCGGCGATGCCGGATTGGCCCTGGATGACGTCGTCATAGGCCGGCTGGCCGCTATAGGGGCCGCCGTCGAGGTAGCCGTGCAGCGCCGCATAAACGAGGCGCGGATTGCGCGCACACGCCGCTTGATGCGCGAAGCCGAGCTTCTCGATCTTCTGCGGCCGCATCGAATGAACGAAAACGTCGGCGCTATCGACCAGCCGCCACAGCGCCTCCGCGGCCGCGGGCTTCTTGAGATCGAGCACCAGCGAGCGCTTGCTGCGGTTGAGCCCCATGAACAGCGCCGCCATGTTCGGCGAGCGCGCCGGACCGGTATGGCGCGGCGCGTCGCCCTCGGGCGCCTCGATCTTGATGACATCGGCGCCCATGTCGCCGAGCATTTGCGTCGCCAGGGGGCCTGCGACGACGGATGTCAAGTCGAGAACGCGAATGCCTGCAAGCGGTCCGGCCATTTGACAATCATCCGCGGCCGACAATGATCTTGCCGGTGACACCGGCCGGGGACCACGGGCAATGCAACACATCGACGCGTTCTGTCATTTCTTTCCGCATGGCATTTTCCAAAAGCTGTCGGAGACTACAGGCGGCACGAGAGACATCGGCAAGCGCATCCAGGGCGTGCGGACGATCTACGATCTCGATGCGCGCCTGCGCATCATGGACGGCTTCGAGAATTATTCGCAAGTGCTATCGCTCGGCCTGCCGCCTATCGAGGCCATGGTGGGCCCGGACCGGGCGCCGGAATTCGCCAGGATTGCCAATGACGGCCTGGCCGAGCTTTGCGCCAAATACCCCGACCGGTTCTGCGGCTATGTCGGCGGGCTGCCGATGAGCCTGCCGGATGCGGCCGCCAAGGAAGCCGAGCGCATCCTGGTCCATGGCAAGGCCAACGGCTTGCAGCTGCACACCAACGTCGACGGTCACTGTCTCGACGAGCCACGTTTCCTGCCGATCTTCGAGATCGCGGCGAATGCCGATAAGCCGATCTTGCTGCATCCGGCGCGCACCGCGGCTTTTGCGGATTTTGCCGCCGAACAACGTTCGCGCTACGAGATATGGACCATTTTCGGCTGGCCCTACGAAACCAGCGCGACCATGGCGCGGCTGATCTTCTCCGGCGTCATGACGCGCTTTCCCGGCCTGAAAGTGCTGGCGCACCACCTCGGCGCCATGATCCCGTTCTTCGACCTGCGCATCGAGACCGGCTGGGCGACGCTCGGCAGCCGCACCTCCGACGAAGATTATAGCGGCGTGCTCAAAAGCCTCGGCAAGCCGCTGCTCGACTGCTTCAAGGATTTTTACGGCGACACTGCGCTGTGCGGCGGCCGCATCGGTCTCACATGCGGCCTCGAGTTCTATGGCCCCGATCACGTGCTGTTCGCCTCGGACGCGCCGTTCGGCCCCGAGGAAGGCCGCGCCTATATCCGCGACTGCATGGCGGCGATCGCGTCGCTCGATGTCGCCGCTGCGGTCAAAGAGAAGATTTGCTATCGCAACGCCAAGACGCTGTTCGGTCTCGCGTAGTTATTCAGGGGAGAAACGCCGATGGTTCGCATCGTGAAGATGGCCGCAGCACTGGCCGGCGCAATGCTTGCCATGTCGGGCGCAACGCGAGCGGCCGACAGCGTCACGGTCGGCACCGGCGGTTCTGCGAGCGATGCGCCGTTCTATATCGCCGAGGATCGCGGCTATTTCAAAGACGAGAATCTCGACGTGAAGCTTCTGGTGCTCGATTCCGGCGCCAAGATCATTGCGCCGCTCGGCACCGGCGAGCTCGACGTCGGCAGCGGTGCGCTCTCGGTCGGCTTTTGGAACGCGCTGGTACGCGGCGTGAAATTCCGGGTCGTCGCCGATCGCGGTCATACCGAGAAGGGTTACTATTACCAGAGCGTCTTTATGCGCAAGGAGCTGGTCGATTCCGGCGCCATGAAGAGCTTGAAGGATCTGGTCGGCAAGCGCATGGGTTTCGCCGCCCAGGGCGTGACCTCGCTGTCGCTGCTCAACGAGGCGGCGAAAAGCGCCGGCTTCAAGTTCGAGGACGTGATGCCGGTCTATCTGAGCTTCCCGTCGCAGATCGCGGCGATGCAGAACGGCGCGCTCGACGGCAGCTTTCTGATCGAGCCGCAAGCGACGGTGGCCGCCAGTGCCGGATACGGCGTACGCTTCATGAACACCGACGACTTTTACCCGCATCAGCAGATTTCGGTGCTGTTCTACAGCGACAAGTTCGCGACCGAGCGCGCCGACGTCGCGGCGCGGCTGATGCGCGCCTGGTTGCGCGGCGCGCGCACCTATAACGACGCCATCAAGGACGGCCATATCGCCGGCCCGGGCGCCGACGCGGTGATCGAGACCATGGCGAAGAGTTTCAGCATGGACGCTCCGCTTGTGCGCCGGATGTTCGCGACCGCCATCGATCCGAATGGCGACGTCAATGCCTCCGGCATCCAGAAGGACCTCGATTTCTTTCAAAAGCAGGGCTGGGTGCCCGGCGGACCCAAGGCGGCCGATTTCATCGACATGTCGTTCGCGCGGAAAGCTGCTGCCTCGCTCGGGCCGTATAAGCGGCCGTAACGGCTGGACTGATCCTCGCAGGGCGGGTGGATTACGAAAACGCCGGGATCACTTCCGTGGCGAACAGCCGCATCGATTTTTGCGCTTCGGCGACATTGAGCGTGCCGAAATTGATTTGCAGCGAGGCGTGCTCGAACTTGCCGACGCTGTCCTGGAAGCGGCGGATGATGGTTTTGATCTCGTCTGGCGTGCCGACCCAGGCGCCGCCCGATTCAATCTGGCTTTCCAGAGTGGAGTTCTTCATCCGGCTGATCGAGACGTCGTAACCCTTGTAATCCTTCGACGACGTGCCTTGCGTCCATTCGCCGGCGGATTCGAACAGCGCCTGGAAATAATCCTCGAACTGGCGACGCGGGATTTCGCGGGCGAGTTTTCTGTCTTCGTGACAGAACAGGTGAAACGCGACCATGACTTCGCCGTCGCCGGGATGGCCAGCGTCACGCCAGGCCTTGCGGTAGATCGGCAACAACTCTTTCAGCGGGCCGACCGGGATCGACATCAGCGCGTGGCCGGCACGGCCGGCAAACTCGAACGAATCCGGCGTGCGCGTCGAGGCGATATAAAATTTCGGCCGCGGCTTTTGCGTCGGCCGCGGCAGCGAGGTGACGTTCTCGAAGGAATGAAACTGGCCGCGATGGCTGACATTCTCTTGCGTCAGCAGGAGCTCGATCTGCTCGAGGCCTTCACGGAAGCGAGCGACGGACGTGTCGGGCGAAATGCCGAAGCGCCGGAATTCGTGCGGCAGGAAGGCGCGCGCAAAGCCGACATCGAAGCGGCCGCCTGAAATGGCGTCAAGCATGGCGATCTCGCCGGCAAGCTTGAGCGGATTGTTGAACGCCGGCACGACCGCGCCGGTGACGAGCCGCATTTTTTTGGTGCGCGCTGCCGCTGCCGCCAAAAACACGATCGGATTGGGGCTATAGCCGCCATAGCGCTCGAAATAATGCTCGACCGAACGCGCATGCGTATAGCCGAGTGTCTCCGCCTCTTCGGCGACGGTGAGGCTCTCGGCAAAATACTCCGCGGCGCTCTTGTCGCTCGGCCGGAAATTGGGAAAGAACTGAACGCCGAACTGCATGCGATTTAACTCCGCCCCGCTTCATGGGGCTTGCGGCCGATATAGCGCGTGAGGTCGGCCAGGTTCTGTCGCAGCGTTGCGTCGTCGACGACGTGCGGGTCGAAGTCCGGCGCGTCGAAGTCGAGCATGTCCTCGTGATCGAGGCTGTTGGGATCGGCGATGCTGCGTAGATAGGTCTCGTAGCCAACCGGCCCGCCGATATCGGCCGGCGGGCAGCGGCCCTCGGCGCTGATCAGGTTCGGATAGCGCACGCCTGCACGCGCCGGCTCGCGCGCCAGCAGGCAGACGGTGTGCTCCCAATCCTCGCCGAGCACATAGTCGTACTTGAAGGTGTCGCCCGCCGCCAAAATATCGCGCAGCGTCGATTGCTCTGCCGGTGTCCGATCGATGCCGGCATCGCGGTCGGGCTGCCCCCAAAGCTTGTCGCCGATGCGGAATTCGAACGGATGGCCGTTCTGCCAGCCGATGGCGATTTGCAGCACGAAATGCAGGTCGTCGAGGCGGATGTCGGCCGGCACCTCGACGACGCGCAGCACACGCGGCGTCACGTCGTCGATCTCGACACTCAACCGCGCGATTTCGCTCATGTCCGAGCGTTATTCCGCGGCCTGCTGGAACGTCAGCATCTCGTCGCGCCCATCGAGATCGACGATCCTGCCGTCCTTGATCACCCAGGCGAGGTTTTTGCTGTCCTGCAAGATGGCAATATCGGCGATCGGGTCTTTGTCCCACACCGTGATATCGGCAAGCTGTCCGGCGACGAGCTGGCCGACCTGGCCGTCGAGACCGACGGTCATGGCGTTGTCACGGGTCGCCGCGACGATCGCCTCCATCGGCGTATAGCCGCCATGCTTGACGAAGATTTCCAGTTCTTTCGCGTGCAGCTCGCCATGCCGCGTGAACGAATTGTTGCCGGTATCGGTGCCGACCAAAAGTTTTATGCCGAGCTTGCGCGCCTTGTGCATCAGCTCGCCGAGCAGATCGTAATGCCGCTGCATGCGGTTGAAATCGAGCTGCACCTGCTCGGCGCCGACTTTTTGCTGCTTGCCGAGCTCGACTACGACGGCGAGGAACGTCGCCGTCGGCAGGATCGGCATACCGGCCTTGGCCACCGCGTCGAGATCGCGATCGGTGGCAAGATCGGCGTGGACGATCCAATCGACGCCGGCTTCCGCGGCGGCGCGCGTCGAACCGGCGCCGCGCGAATGGATGGCGACTTTCAGGTTGCGCCGATGCGCCTCGCCAACCACGGCGGCGATCTCGTCCTTCGCCAGCATCTGCGATTCGCCCGAGCGGCTATCGGCCATCTTGATGAAATTGACGCCGTGCTTGCCCTGGCGGCGCACCTCGGTGACCATCTCGTCGGCGGTGTTGCACAGCTTGCCGATGGAATGATCGGGCGTGCCTTCCCATGACGGCTCGTCGTCCTCAATGCAGCCGTAAGTGACGATCATGCGGCCGGCGACGAACATGCGCGGGCCTTGCATCAGGCCGAGTCTTATGGCGTCGCGCACACCGACGTCGGTGAACCAGGTGCCGCCCGGCACCGAAATGCTGGTGACGCCGGAGCGCAGCACCTTCTGTGCGCTGCGGGCGGATTTCAGCGTGGAGAATTCTGGCCGCGTCGTGCCCTTGCCTTTGCCCTCGCCCTTGATCAGCGGATAGCCGTAGGACATGTGGCAATGGGCGTCGATCAGGCCGGGCATGATCCATTTGCCGGCGGCGTCGACGATGTCCACCGTCTTGCGGTCTTCGAGATGGATGTCGCCCGGCAATGCGCCGACGTTCTTGATGCGGTTGCCCTCGACCACGATGGCGTCGTTGCGCGCCGACGGCTTTCCGGAGCCGTCGATCAGCGTGCCGTTGCGGATGACGAGTGTCTTCTTGGCGGCGCTCATGGGCCCTCCGGCGAAATTGCTTCGTTTGCGCGATTATACCGTAGCGCCAGGGGGTGTCATGCCCCGGCCAGCGCGGACAGCCCATGCGCGGCGACGATATCGCCGACCTGCTCGCTGCGGTCGATATGGGCGCGCACCACCGCGCCGATGTCACGGTTAAGCTCCGCGGCGCTGCGTTCGGCCTTGGGCTTGGTCTGGGCGCTCAGATAGGCGCCTTCGGCGCGGTTGACCTCGACCAAAGCGCGGCCGAACGGCATCTGCATGCGCTGGTAATGCTGCAGCCCGGCATCGAGGTCACCGCCGGCATCGCGGATGCTGTCGGCGAGACAGGCGGCATCGAGCGCCGCCTTGGTGGTGCCGGCACCGGCATGGGGGCGGGCGACGAAGGCCGCGTCGCCGGCCAGCGCGACCCGGCCGAACACGATTTGCGGCGAGATCAGATCGTAGATCGGCTGAAAGAACGGCGTCGTTCGCGCAAAAATCTCGGCAATCTGCGGGGCGATGACGGCCTTGGCGTCGGCTTTGATGCGGGCGATGATATCGGGCCGGATCAGCGGCGGCGGAATGCCGGCGGCATGGTGGCGGCCTTCGGCATCGGTGCAGATATCGGCGAGCGCGTCGCGGCCCACCGGCCGGTACCAGACGATATTATAGGCGCGGCGGCCGACCGCGGTGTCGTTGTCGCGCCCCGGCACCGCATAGCTGATCAATTGCTCGCCCTCGGGCAGGCAGAACGCATAAAGCTCGACCATCTCGCGCCACAGCTTTGGCGGCACGTCGGCTTCGTCGATCGAGGCGCGCCAGGCGATGTAACCGGCATAAACCGGCTCGACGTCCGGCAGAAATTGCGCGCGCACCGTGGAGCGGACGCCGTCGGCGCCGACCAGAAGATCGCCGCGCTCGCGGGTGCCGTCGGCAAAGATCGCGGTGACGCCCTGCGCGTCCTGCTCAACGCGAACGAGCTTCTTGCCGAGCCGATAGGTTTGCGCCGGCAGCGCATCGAGCAAAGCGCGGTAGAGCCGCGACCAGCCGCTGAGCGTGCGCGCCGTCGGCTGCTCGATCAAAATCTTGCCGCTTGAGTCGAGGCAGACTGCGCGCGTCGGCTTGACCCCCATCGTCTCGTCGAAATCGATGCCGGCACGCTTGAGAATGGCAATGAGCTGCGGATGGGTGCCAAGGCCAACGCCGCGGCTCGCCAGCTCCTCGTCATTGCGCTCGAACACGGTGGCGTCCCAACCGGTCGAGCGCAACAGATGCGCCACGATCAGCCCGCCCAGCGAGCCGCCGATGACGAGGGCGCGGCATGAAGTCATGGCCTGTCATCATCCGCGAAGGCGGATGATCCAGTAATCGCGAAACCACCGCATCGAACCGCAGCCATTGTGATTACTGGGTACCCCGCCTTCGCGGGGTATGACACTTCATCACGGCAACGCCCAGGACATGCTGTCATGCCCCGGCTTGTAATCCATGTTGGTCGCCGCCGGATTGCGATTGACCAGCGGGCGGCCGTACATCGGGTTGGTGGCGCTGCGGGTCTCGTGCTCGACGGTGAACAGCACTTCGCGGGTGTCGAGGTCGATCACGTCCTTGAAGCGGTACTGGTAGTCGTTGTCCTCCACGGTAATCAGGCCGAGATCGAGCAGCTTGCGATAGGGTTTTGAAAAATTGGTGAGATAGATTTGAACGTGGTGGCGGTCGTAATGCGCTTCCGGCGCATCGGTCTCGCGGAAATAAAAGTACTGCTTCTCGCCGACCTGGACGCGGGTCTCGGGGCCGGCGCCGTTCTTCTTGACCTCGGCCGGTGCGTCCATCACCTCGCGATAGAAGCGCGCGATGCGTTCCGCGGTGCCGGGGCGCACGTCGAAGCGGACATAGGGCATGCCGAGCTGGACCCTGCCGAAGCGCTCGACGTCGGGCGTGTGCACGGTG
>Ga0210394_10006543_pt1 | contig 12583 bp, 5 predicted proteins | sample IncBWC12MmetaG_FD_160121 | JGI IMG/M metagenome (GOLD analysis project Ga0210394, IMG submission 160121) | Forest soil microbial communities from Barre Woods Harvard Forest LTER site, Petersham, Massachusetts, United States - Inc-BW-C-12-M | ecosystem: Environmental > Terrestrial > Soil >... | reverse complement strand
CTCGAACCTGGCCGCACACAAGATCGAGCTGGTGCGCGGCGCAGCGCAATTTGTGGACGCGCACACGGTGAAGGCGGTGGATGCCCGCGGCGGCGAGCGCCTGCTACGCGGCGACGTCATCCTGATCGCCACGGGCGCGCGGCCCTATCGCCCGCCGGAAATTCCTTTCGACGACAAATCCGTCTTCGATTCCGATTCCATCCTGGCGATGGAGCACATCCCGAAAAGCATGATCGTAGTGGGCGGCGGCGTGATCGGCTGCGAGTACGCGTCGATCTTCACCGCGCTGGGCGTCGACGTGACGCTCGTGGATGGGCGAGAACGTCTGCTTCCTTTTTTGGATGGAGAAATTTCCGAGCTGTTGCGCGCGCGCCTGGCGAGCTTGGGGCTGCGATTCTGCTTTCAGGAGCGGCCGAAAGCCACCGGCCGCACGGAATCCGGCGTGCGCATGACGCTCGCGTCCGGGCGGATGGTGGAGGCGGAAACGGCGCTGTTTGCCGCCGGGCGGCGCGGGGCCGTCGAGGGGCTGGCGCTGGAACATGCCGGGCTGGCGATCAATGCGCGCGGCAACCTCGACGCCAACGAGCACTACCAGACCCACGTCCCGCATATCTATGCCGCCGGGGACGTCATCGGTTTCCCCGCGCTGGCCTCGACTTCGATGGAGCAGGGGCGCGTGGCCATGTGCCACGCCTTCGGCTTCCCTTACAAACAGCGCCTGGCCTCGCAGCTCCCGATGGGAATTTATACAATCCCGGAAATTTCCGCGGTGGGCGAGACAGAGGAATCTTGCCAGATCCGCAAAATCAGCTACGCCGCCGGACGCGCCAAATACGCCAACAACGCGCGCGGGCAAATTATCGGCGATACCACCGGCCTGCTGAAATTAATTTTTCGTACGGACAACAGGCAACTCCTCGGCGTACAAATCTTCGGCGAGAACGCCACCGAGCTGATACATCTCGGCATGGCCGTTCTCGAATCCGGCGGCGCCATCGATACTTTCATCGAGCTGGTCTTCAATTTCCCGACGCTCTCCGAACTCTACAAGTACGCCGCCTACGACGGCCTCGGCAATCTAGCGGGCCACAAGCTGCGCGAGGGTTGAGTAGCACAGACTTTTTACCCTGAACCTAGTGGAGGGCAGTCTGTGGGGTTGCATCCGGCAGCTCGGACCGGCCGCGCCAGCCAGGATCAGGATCAGTTGGAAACCCACAGACAAAACGCGCTGCGGCGGGAACCGGTATCTGTAGCGCCCGCCTTTCTTTTCAGGCGGGCACTGCGAGCGAGCCCCGGATGCCCGCCTGAAAAGAAAGGCGGGCGCTACAACGCTTCGGGTTTTTCCGCAGCCACTGAGTTATGTGCTACTTGAGCGGCGGCCCCGGCGGCGCGTCTGTGACTGTGTACAGCTTGCCCTCCCGCAGGTACAGCTTCTCCGCCTCCGCGCGATCGAACGGCCGCGCGCCGCGGCGCCCGAACACGGCGAGCTGGTTGCCGCTCTCGTCGACAGCGCGATCGCGGTCGATCCCGCGCGAGATGACCAGCGCCGGCCCAGCGGTGCGATAAGTTGCAATTAATTTGGGTGTGGGACGCGGGCTAAATCCGTAGGACTCCGGCGATTCCGAAGGCGAAATGACTTGCAGGATGCGCAGGCCGTTGCGCCCGTCCGCCACGTAGGCGAAGACGCTGCCGGCGACCGCCCCGATCTTCACGTCGTTCACATCGTTCAACTGCCCGCCGGCATTGAACATCTGGTCAAGGCGTGGCTGCTCGGGCTGCGTCACATTGACTAGCGCAACCCCATTCTTGCCCGCGGCAACGTAGGCATAAGTCCGCGACACGGCGATATTGCGCGCGTCATCGATTTTTATATACGCTTCTGGCACGACGCGAGGATGCGCCAGATCGGTCGCGTCGAGCGCCTTCAAACCCTGCCGATCGGCGACGAAGGCGTAACGGAATTGCACCGCAACGCCCTGCGGGTCGACCAGATCGGGCGCGCCGATTTCCGCCGTCACCCGCGGCGCCAGCGGATTATCGAGATCGACGACTACGAGGCCTCGGCCGCACAAAATATAGGCATAGGTTCCGGCGATGGTGATGCGGCGCGCGCCATTCAAAATTCCGGCGGGATTGAACGTGGCCGCTCGGCCGATGAAATTATTCTGCGGATTTCCGTCGAGCAGCGTGCCGACGCCGGGATTATTTCCCTTCAAATCGGGATTGCCAACGACGACCAGCCCTTCATACTTGTCGGCAACGTAGAGAAATCCATACATCGAGTGGATTTTCTGCTCTTCGTTGGCGGGATCGTGCGTGCGCAGCGGATCGACAGCCAGCGTGGTGGGTGTGGCGACCCCCGTCGCGTATTTCGTCTTCACGTACAGCCGCTGGCCGAGCGGCGAAACCGGCGCAGTCACCATGCGCTCGGAAAAACCCTTGTTGTCGATGTTCGCGACGTCGAAGATGCGGAAGCCGTCCGCCCCCATCGCCGCGTAGGCGTATTCTCCGCGCACTTGGATGTCGAGAACGTTTCCGCCGTGTCGATAGGCCGTGGTCAGCTCGCGATTGTGTTCTTCGTGCTTGTGGAAATCGTCGGGATACGCCACGCGCTGCAAATCGCTGCCAATGACGGATTCGGGCTCATCGTGCTCGGCGGTGGCGACGGCCTCAAATCCCTTGCCCCCGGTGGCCACGTACACGTACCGCCCCATGAAATTGAGAAAATTGGTGCCCTGGAGGAGGAGCATGGCCATCCAGGCATTGTTGTCGCGCGCGGCGGAGACGTGGCAATCGGTGCACGCCTTCGTCTCCCGCGCGCGCACCGTGTGCGGCACGAACGTGGAAAACGCCTGCCCGCTGAAGCCCTCGGCCGAGACGGTTTGCTGCGTGTTGTAGAGCCACTCGCGGTTGGCATTCTGCGAGCTGACCAGAATCGCGCACGAGGACCGCGCCGGCGCCACGCGATGCCCGGTCACGGTGCCATCCACGGCCAGCATGTAGCCGTCATCGCGCAGCACCTGGAAGTTGTAGGCCGTCCAGTTGCGCGTGGTCAGGCCTTCGTTGTGCAGCATGGGCCGCTTCTCGTTCGCGGTCATGGACAAATGGCAGCCAAAGCAGTTGGGTGTCCACGAGGTGTGACAGGCGTAGCAGGTCATGCGGCTGTTAGCGTGCGCGAGCGTCGATTCGTCTTTTGGGACGTCGCCCCAGGTCGCGCCGTCGGTGCGCAGCGTCTTCGCCAGACGCGACTTCTCGCTGTAGTGCGCGTTGCCCGGCGTGATCGAGTCGAGCGTCTGCACCACTTCCCATTCGAGGTGCGCGTCCATCATCGAACGCTGGATGAGCTTGCCCGCACGCCACTCGAATTGCCGCTGGCCCGAGGGCGTGCGCAGCGCGTCGAGGTGCGTGCCGCCGCCGGGCGCCGCGGGGCCGGAGGTGACGAGCGTCGCCCGCTGATCGATCGTCCCGTGGCAATCGACGCAGTCCATTTCGATGGCAGCGCGCGGCTCGCTATACAATTTTCCGCTGCCGTGGGCGTCCTGCTCAAGGTGGCAGTCCACGCACTGCATGCCCTTTTGCAGATGGATATCCGCAAGGTGCGCGGCCTTCTCAAACTTGTTCGAATCATCGGGCGCGACCACCGCCCCTTTTTCATCGAGCAGTCGGCCTTCGCGGTCGCGCGCGTACACTGCGCGGAAGAGCCAGCCGTGGCTGTGAAAATCGGCGAATTGCGTGTCCTTCAGCTTGGCGTTGAAATCGGCGCTGCCTGTCGCCGCCAGAAATTTCACGTCGGACCACAGCCCGCGCGGCGCCGCGCCCTCCGGATTGCGCTGGGACACGTCGAATTGTTCTTCCGCCGTCAGGTTACGCTGCTCCTTCGGATACATCGCGGCGCCGTCGGATTCGTTGTCCCACCAGGTGTACCCGAAGTACGTGGTCATCATGTTCGTGCCCGGGTGGACATGGCAGACCATGCACTGGCTGGACGGAATCGAGCGCGTAAATTCGTGGCGAATGGGATGGCCGGACTCCTCGCGCGGAATCGTCGGATCGTTGGTCGCGCTGTAGCCGCGATTGCCGGCCCCGGCGTATCGCGCGGAGTGCTGCGCCGCGCGGTCGTTGGCGTAAACGACGTGGCAGCCGGCGCAGCCGCTGGCGCGGTAATCGCCCGGCTGGTCGTTGGTGCCGGGCAGGGAAAGCAGCGGGTCGAGCAGGCGCGTCTTCTGCAGGCCGAGAAAAACGGGATCGGTGCGCAGTTCGGTGCCGAATCCGCGCGTGCTGAGCTTGTCATCGGGCTTTCCGGTTTCTTCGGCGTCGCGCGCAGGCTCGCCCACTTCGCCCTTCGGCCCGCCACCGCGTTCGAATACCCGCAGGACGTTGCCAGGTTGCGAAATTTCCCAGCGCTCCAGCGGCGTGATCTCCGGCAGGATGCCCTTTGCGCGCGTCTCTTCCACGGAAGGCTGAGGAATTGTTCGAACGGTTTGCGGAGCTCCGTCGTGTGCGTAGCTTTCGCCGAAGCGCGTGTCCTTGTGAGGATAGCTGCCGTTGTTGTAAAGCGCCGCGCCCCACAGGATGCCGCCGGTGGTCATCATGCTGGTGGAAACGTTGCGCACTTCGGAGGGATGGCAACCGGAGCGGCCACAAGTTTCCGGCGCGACGCGCAGGTCGCCGGGATTCACGAAGCGCACGTATTCCGCGCTTTCCTTCAGCCACTCGGTGTACAGGCGTTCGGGATTGGCGGACCGGTCGGCGAGCTTCGCATCGCGGGGCTGCGGGTGGGCCTGGCGCTTGGCCCGCTCGTATTCCGGCGATGTGGATGCGACGCCCGTGGCGACCCGGACGTCCGCGTTCCCTCCGTGGCAATCCGTGCAGCCGAGCCGCACCGTCCCGGTGGTGTGCATGGTCGGCTGATCAGTCTGCGTGTGGCACGAGGTGCAGCCCGCGCTCTTGCGGTCAGCTTCCTCCTGCGTCTGGCCCATTAGGTTTGGGCCGGCGTTTTCGTCCGCGGCGCGCAGCGAAGGCGCGGGAATCCGCGTGGCCAGGGCTGCGAGGAGCAAGCTCACGACGAGCGCCGCCCAGGGAGAGGCGCGGTTGAGCCGGAGACTGGGAAGTAGATCTTTCAAGTTGCGATTCATTCAGCCTTCAAAACTGAAATCTCACGTCCGCAAAAACTGAAAACTGCGTCGTGCCGGTAAAAATGTCGCGAAAGCCTTGCCCGGGCGAAAGCGCGGCAGCGCCACCGGTAATCGAAATATTCTCCGAGAGCGGCGGCCGGTACTGAAACCCGACGCTGTAATCGAGCCCGATGGTGTTGCGAATCGGTGACTCAAAGAGCAGCAACTCCAGGGGTGCGGTGTTCTCAAATCGCAGGAAATTCACATTCACAAAGCTCTTCAGCTTTGGCGTCAGATCGAGATTCGCGCCCGCGTTGACCAGGAAAAGCCCCGGATTCACGAAGTTGGCCTGGCCTTCGGTCTTGCTGGTGCGCAGGCTGGGCAGGAAGCTGTCGCCCAGTGTGAGCGCGACGCCCGTGCCGGGCAAGCGCAATTGTTCATGGTCCCAGAAGCTGAAAATGCCGCCGGCAAAGGAAGGATCATCGACGATGGTGTCAAACCCGGTAGCGCGGCCGCCGCGCGGATTGCCGTCTCCTGAAGCGTAGAAGGCAGAGACTTTGTAGCGCACCCAGTCTTTGTCGATGGAGACTTCCGCGGCGGCCATCTGCGCATTGATGGTGACCGGGCGCCCGGCGATGGGATTCAGGCTGTCCGTGCCCAGCGCCTGATAAAAAGCGTGGCTCACGTTGACAGGGCCGAAGTGGCCATTGCCGGCCCAACCGAGATAGGCGGCGCGAATTTCGTGCGGCTGAAAAACCCCGACGGGCGCGGGGCGCACCAGAAACCCATTGGTGTCGTACTGCTCAGAAGGCTCGTCCTGGTTGTAGTGGACACTGAACTCGGTGGTGTAGCCCGGCTTGATGAAATCCTGCATGTAGAAATTCCCGATAATGACTTGCTGGTGGCGGCGTTCGAACGTATTCAGTCCGCTGTTGGTGTCCTTTTCAAGCAGGTTGAAATACGCGGCGTTATATTCCCAGCGATTCGAATGCAGGTTTCCGAACAGGCGCATGCCGGGCTGCTCATCGACAAAAATAAATCCGCGAAAATCGCTGGAAAAGCCCTGAATCCCCGCGCGCATGGAAAGAAAATCGTAGTTGGGGCTCAAATCATGGATCTTGTATTCCGCGAAGGCCTCTTGCAGCCCCGCATGCGCGTCAAGACGCGTGGTGCCGTCGGCTGTGTTCACGTTGACGATGCCGAGTTCGCGCGCGTCGAGATAGTTCACATTCACAGCGGGAGTTATTTGAAAGCGCCAGTCGGCGGGGCGGAACGATGTATCGCCGTGAAACAGACCAAAGGAAAATCGAAAAGTCTGGCTGAGCGCGAACTGCTCGCCCCTGCCAAAATAATCGCTGCTTCCGGGCTGAGCCGCGCTGATGTTGCTGGTTTGCGGGACGCGGCGCTCTTCAACATCTGTGTCCGAAGTGGCCGTGATGTCCAAAAAGGTTTGCTGGCCGATGATGGGCTCATCGCCCTTCAGCCGGTTGCGGTTGAACGGATCCCACCAGTGGCTCGCTCGCACGTAAGGATACTCGCCGCTCCGCCCGTAGCGATTCCACTCCGGCATGGCCACGTTCCAGCGGTCGGGCGTCTCGATGAATACGTTTTGGGCGGGCGGCAGAGTCGCCGCGGTAGCGATCCCTTGCCCCGGCTCTTCGTCCGGCCGGCGCCGCAGTTCGCGGTAGGGAAGCGCGGCCTCTGAAGGCGCGGCTGCTGCTGCCGGAGGGCCAAGTTCAGGCTCGCGGGGCAGGCGAGATGCAGGCGCGGCGAGAATAGCCGAGGGAGAAAGCGTCAGCTCAAGAGTCACGACGTCGCCCGTGTCCAGCCGCAAATCGTCGCGCGTTAATTGCTCGAATCCGTCGGCCTGCACCAGCAGCAAGTAGGTTCCCGGCGAGAGATCGCTCCAGCGAAACACGCCGTCCGCGCTGGTCGTAACCGTCCGCGTCATACCCGACGCGCGATTGGTGAGCGCGATCAGAGCGCCGACAATCCCGCGAGACGCGGGGTCGCGCACGATTCCTTGCAGGGCTGCCGTCTTGACCGGAATTTGCCGCGGGAGCCGCTGCTCGTCTTGTGGCGGAAAGGCCGGCAAAGGAATGCCGCTTGAAACCGCCGCAAAACGGCGGACCGGGAGGCGCTCGGAAACGAGGACGAGGGCCGCCCTGGCCGAAGGATTGGAGCGCGGCCGCAAAAGCGCGCCCGGGGGCGAGCGGCGAGCGCCGGTATGCGCGCGCGCGCGTTTGGCGGAGGCCGCAGCATGGCGGCGCGCGGTCGCATGCTTGTGAGGGCTTGTCGTAGGCGATGCCGCCGCTGCAGGCGCGAGCGCCAGCAGGCAGCCCAGGCAAAGCCGTCGAATTGGTGCGGATGCGCGCCGCATCCAGGATCAATTTTCTCCCGGTCGCGAGAGGTACGAAGCCGGCCGCACTTAGCTAACAACACCCGCTCAGACCCAGCAAGGAGTTTCGGCCCGAGGTGCGCTGAGATGCAAACCTCTCGCCCGCACGCAAAAATGGACTAGGAAATGCATTTTCGAGGTTCCCACGCAAGGGCATCCGTTTTATGCTTCCCGGACGGGGTTTTTTCTATGTCGAATCAGCCCGCTCATCCTGTTCTCGCCTTTGATGTGTATGGGACGCTACTCGATCCCCTGCGCATGGAGGAACATTTGCGCGCCGCCTTCGGCGCGAAAGCGAAGGAGGCGTCCGAGCTTTGGCGGGCCAAGCAGCTGGAGTATTCGTTCCGCCGCGCTCTGATGAAAAAGTACCGGGACTTTGACGCCTGCACGGCGGATGCCTTGCGTTTCGTTAGCTTGCAATTGGCCACGCCTCTTTCCGAAGGAGTCGAAGCGACACTGCTTTCCAAATACCGGGAATTGCCGGCCTATGCGGATGCAGTTGGCGCCCTCAGCGAGCTAGCGGCGCGGGAATTCACGATTGTCGCCTGCTCGAACGGCACTGAGAACTCCGTGCGCGCCGCGCTCGACCACGCTGGGGTTCTCGCTCGCTTCAGCATGATTGTAAGTGTCGATCCGATCCGCACGTTCAAGCCGGACCCCGCCGTGTACGATCGCCTCGCGCTCGAGGTGCATACTCCCAAAGAGCAGATCTGGCTCATCTCCAGCAACGCGTTCGACGTAATTGGCGCGAAGGCCCGCGGGCTGCGCGCCGTCTGGGTGCAGCGCGACGCCAAGCGCGCGTTCGATCCGTGGGAATTTGAGCCGGATGCGATCGTTGGCAGCCTTAGCGCGCTGAAGAGTGTTCTCGTAGATGGGTAGAGGCCTTTGGTAGCACAGACTTCAGTCTGTGGGGTTCCACTGGTCTTTGCTAGCGTGCGCCGGCTGGGCGAACGAATGGAAACCCACAGACTGCCCTTCACTAGGTTCAGGGTAAAAAGTCTGTGCTACCTGTCGCCGTCCTACCTGTTTGCCATTCCCGCACATCGCTCCCTCTCGCCTTGAGCGTCGTTTCCCCGTGTGCTAACAATGCAACGACCTCTCATGGGCCAACGCACCGGCGAAACCGTGCCATCCCCATTTGCTCGCGAAGCACTTTTTGGATTGGCGGTCGCGCTGCTATTCGCAACGGCCGGCTGCGGAGGCATCGTCGGCCCGCTTAGCTCCGCACCTCCGCCGGCCACGGTGCAGAGCCTCAGCACCGCCGACGTTACTGCGTTAACCCAAGCCGCCGCCCAAGCCGCCGATCCCAACACCATGGTGATCGCCGTGGTGGACCGCTCCGGCAACATCCTGAGCGTTTACCGCAAGCCCTCCGCGCCAGCGCTCGCCACGGGAAATTTCGGCGATCAAGTGGACGTGAACGAACTCGCCGTCTCCCTCGCGCGCACCGCTGCATTTTTCAGCAACGATCAGGCCCCGCTGTCTTCGCGCACGGTGCGATTCATCAGCGGCGTGCATTTCCCGCCCGGAATTGCCAACGCGCCCAATGCGCCGCTCTACGGCATTGAAAACACGAACCGCGGCTGCACCCTCTCCTCCAATTTTATTGCCGGCCAGGCCGTGCCCCCCGCGCGCTCGATCAGCGGCGCCGCGCCGGGCCTGGGCGTCACGACGGGAAAAGCCGATGTGAACGACAGCGATCCCACGGCGGTGAATCCCGGAGGCGTGCCGCTATTTCGCAACGGCAGTTTGGTGGGCGGCATCGGCGTGGCGGGAGTTGCGCCGGATGTGGCGGAATACGGGGCCTACGCGGCTGCTACCTCAGGCGGATTTGGTCCCTCACCTGCTGCTCCCGGCGTGGTGTTCATCAATGGAGTGGCTCTGCCGTTCGTGAACCAAACGACTCCGCCGGCCGGCGTCACCAGCGGCAGCTTCAACGGAAGTTTTCTCGTGGGACCTGCTGCCAGCCCGGGAACGTCTCCGGAAGGCATGCTGGTAGCGCCCACCGCAGGGCCGCTGGGCGGTCTTGCAGCCTCCGACGTTCAGTCCATCATCAACAACGCGATCGCCACGGCCAACACGACGCGCGCAGTGATTCGCCTGCCCATCGATTCCTCGACGCGCATGGCCATTGCCGTCGCCGATCTGGACGGCACGATCATCGGGCTGTATCGCATGGCGGACAGCACGGTCTTCAGCGTCGACGTCGCCACCACCAAAGCGCGCAACATGGTGTACTTCAGCGGCGGCGCGCGCACCGCCGCTGATTTGACGGGCGTGCCGATCGGAACGGCCGTCACCAATCGCACCATCGGCTACGGCGCCCAGCCTTTTTTCCCGCCGGGAATCAACGGCACGTCGCCCGGCCCCTTCTTCAATCTCTATTTGCAAGATGTGGCCAATCCCTGCACGCAGGGATTCGAGCCCGCGGGGCCGAATCAAAGCGGAGTAGTTTTCTTTCCCGGCTCAGTGCCGCTCTATCGCAATGGAGTTCTGGTGGGAGGGCTGGGGATCAGCGGCGACGGAGTCGATCAGGATGATTTCGTGGCTTCCGGCGGGTCCGCAGGCTTCGAAGCCCCTACTTCGATTCGGGCAGATCAAATTGTCCTACAAGGCGTGCGTTTGCCATATTTGAAATTCCCATCGAATCCGACGAATTGAATTTGGTAGCACAGACTTTTTACCCTGAGCCCAGTGAAGGGCAGTCTGTGGGTTTCCAGGTGATCTTGGCTGCTTGGCCTGGGTGCGCTGACAGACCCCCACAGACTAAAGTGGCTGCGGAAAAACTCGAAGCGTTGTAGCGCCCGCTTTTCTTTTCAGGCGGGCACTGCGACCGAGCCCCGGATGCCCGCCTGAAAAGAAAGGCGGGCGCTACAGGTACGGGTTCTCTCCGCAGCGCGTTTTGTCTGTGGGTTTCCAACTGATCTTGGCTGGCTTACGCCTGTGGTGCAGTGGCGGCCCCCCACAGACTTAAAGTCTGTGCTACAGGCCTCGCCTTTGCACTCCTGCAATCGACAAATTGCTGTGCGCCGGTTTGCGCTGCGCGGGATCGTGGTAGGTGTGGCACTCGAAGCAGCGTGCCTCCGCGGCTTCAGCGCCGGCGCGGTGGCAGGAGCGGCAAGTAGCGATTCCGGGCAGAAGCACGTCGGAACTCTGCTGGCTGCCCGTCGCCGCGGCGTGGCAACTCACGCAATCGACGAGACCATGCTGCGAGTGGTCGAAGTTGGCATGTGGCATGTAGCGAGAGGTGATATTCGACGCCGCGATTTTGGGCAGCGCGCCGTTCTCTCCGGCGATCAGCGTGTGGCACTGCTTGCAGGTCTTTCGCCACAGCAGCTCCTCATCCTCGGCGGCGCGCTCGCCGACCCATTGCGCTGGCGTGAGCAAACGATAGTCCGCAGGCACCGGCTGCTCGGGCAAGTCGCGGCTTGGATCGCGCGGCACACGCAGCTCCGCAGGATGCCCTGCGATGTACGTCTGCAATCTGGCGACGATGAAGGGGTGAATCACTTCCGGCGTGTCATGCGGCACGGCGTCCGGAAACCGCTTATCAAATTGCAGCCCGTGGCAGGCGGCGCAGGTCTGCGCGTAAGTGGTCGGAGCCATGTAAGCACGCGGAGGCGGCGCTACGTCCGATTCGTTTCCTGAGGATTCGCTTTCTGAGGCACGCGCAGCCTGGCGGTTCAGATTTTCGCCCTGGCTCTTCGTATCGGCGTACGGCCACGGCCCGCCGGCATCGGTTGCCGAGCGGTGGCAGTCGGTGCAGACCATTTGCACACGGCTGCCCTTCGGACCAAGAAGATTCGGCTGCAGGTGAAGATAGTGATTCAGTTGAATCGTCCCGGGGTCGCTGCGCCCCGATCGCAACACTGCGAATTCTGGATGGCTGTTTTCAAAGCTGCTGATGTTGCGAACAAACCTGGCGGAGCCCGCGTGAATCGAAAGGTCCGCATGACACTGCGCGCAGTTCGAGTCGCTGGTGGCGGCCAGGCGAATCGCGCCGCGATGGTCGGTGTGGCAGGAAGCGCACGACGGAGTGAAAGCCTGCGTGGTGTGATGCACGGGGCCGTCGTGGCAAGCGAGGCATTTCTCGTCGTCGACGCTCCTGACAAGCATCACCGCATTGGCTACGTGGCAGGCGGCGCACTGCTTGGTCAGCACCGCGTGCGCGGCGGACAGTCCTCCCGCGGAATACACGCGGCGGTCGCCACGCAACCCGTACCACGCGATCCCCGTGATCGCGAGCACAGGCGCCGCAATAGAAAGCAAAAACCGCCAGCGGCGGAACGGACTGGGCCGCTTGAAATAGTCGAGGTCGATGCGCTGCGCGAGCTTCTTGGTTGTGCGTGTACGCGGCAATGCGGCGATCCCCTTCTAATAACGCAGGGCCATGACGGCATGAATGGCGCCGAGCAAAATCAGCGCCAGCGAAAGAGGAACATGCAAGAGCAGCCAGCCGTGCAGCCACATATGCAAATGGCTTTGCAGTGTAATCTGGCGCTCCTCTTCGCAAATTCCTTCCAGGTCCTCAATCGTGGGGTGCAGCGATGGCGGCAGCAGCGTCCGCAATTGCGCAAACGCGCTGCGCGCCTTGGCCGCGTCGCGCAGGCTGCTTCCCCGCGGTCCGGGCCTCGAGAGATACGGCTTCAGCTCCTGTTCGTAGAACAGCAGCAGCGGCGCAGCTTCGTCCGCCACGGCAACGGCGGGCGCGGCGGAATTCACGTCGCTTCCATCGGCGGCCGCTTTTTTATCGCCCCCGGTGGCTTGCTTGATCAGTTCTTCAGACTCTTCCAAAAGCTGCGCGCGAACGTGCCCGATTTCTTCGTAGATCGTTTCCATGGGCACTTCGCGCGTCATCACTCGCGGCATGTAATGCTGCATCGCCGCGCCAAACACCCCGCTCACCACCACGATAATGAGCAACGTCATCAGCCACGCCGTCAAGCCGTGGCCGTAGCGGAACCCGGAGTGGAACAGGATGAGCGGCAGGCTGATGAGCCCCAGCCACAGGTGCCCGCGCATCCAGGATTGCGCGCGGCCAAAGAGGTAAACCGGTACGCGACGGCGGGCG
>Ga0210394_10006542_pt1 | contig 12585 bp, 9 predicted proteins | sample IncBWC12MmetaG_FD_160121 | JGI IMG/M metagenome (GOLD analysis project Ga0210394, IMG submission 160121) | Forest soil microbial communities from Barre Woods Harvard Forest LTER site, Petersham, Massachusetts, United States - Inc-BW-C-12-M | ecosystem: Environmental > Terrestrial > Soil >... | reverse complement strand
CCAAATCAAACACAAATACCATGTGCCTCCACAACACCCTTGGAGAAGACCCTGGAAGCGGACATTTCTACCTGGCGGAAAACCGGACATTTCTACTTTGCGTTGACAGGCGGGAATCCGGGACCAAGGATCGGGAATCAGCAAATCTGAGGTCAGCATTCGCTGTTCTCCCAGAAGAAATCTGCGCCCATCAGATGCAGACAAGAAGCTACTGAATGATTTCCAGTTCTGTCTCTCTTTCCTTTTCTTGTGGTTGAGGTGCGGCTTCGATTTTCAGCTTTTTCTTTTGATTGGCTTCGATGAAGTCGGCGAGTTCCAATTGCAAATTCCCCGCGTTGGTGGCGTAGCTGAGCCCGATTTCGAAATCGATCACGCCGGAACGGATGAGTTTGTCGATTTCGCCGTCGAAGTGCTGCATACCGTCCTGATCGCCGTCGCGCATGGCGTCCAGCAACGTCTTGCCTTCGGATTCGCCTTTTTCAACGTACTCGCGAGTGCGCAACGTGGATTTAAGGATTTCGATCACGGCCACGCGGCCGTTGCCGTCTACGCGAGGAAGCAGTCGCTGCGAAACGATGTAACGGAAAGCGCGAGAGAGACGATTACGCACGCCTTGCTGATCTTCCATGGGGAAGCCGCCGATAACCCGTTCGACAGTTTTCGAAGCGTCGATGGTGTGAAGGGTGGACAGAACTAAGTGGCCGGTTTCCGAAGCTTCCAGCGCGATTTCAATGGTTTCGCGATCGCGCATTTCACCGACAAGGATTACTTTTGGCGCCTGGCGCAATGCGCCGCGAAGGGCTAGTGCGAAGGTAGGCGTATCGCTGTGCAGTTCACGCTGGTGGATCGTGGATTTCTTGTGGCGGTGCAGGAACTCGATGGGATCCTCGATAGTGAGGATGTGAATGGCTTTTTCCTCGTTCATCACATCCATGATCGCGGCCAGAGTGGAGGATTTGCCGGAACCGGTCGGGCCCGTCACCAGCACGATGCCGTTGCGAAGCCCGCAGATGTCCTTGAGCTGGGGCGGAAGGTTTAAGTCAGCGAAGCTGGGGATGCGATCGGGAATGACGCGCATGACAATGGCGCAACTTCCGCGCTGGCGGAAAATGTTGACGCGGAAGCGGCAGGTCTTTGCCAAGCCATAGGAAAGATCGGCGGAACCGTCTTTGTCGAGTTTCACCGCGGCGTGTTCATTGTTGCCGACGAGGAATTTAGCGATGTACTCGGTGTCTTGCGGAGTGAGCTTTTCCAGGCCCTTGAATTTCAACTCGACCAACTGGCCGCTGACTTCAATCTGTGGAGCGCGGCCTGGAGAAAAGATCAGGTCGCTGACGTGGTCGCGAACCTTCAGCATCGCGCCGATGAGCTGAGGAATGTTGAAGGTACGTTGCGTCTGTGTCTGCGGCAACTGCGGAGTAGTGGACATGGTCCTGTTGGCCTTGAGTTATTTGGTGAAGTGCTGGCGGATCCGTGACGGAGCGAATTGCAGCACCTTGCTACGTACGTCTCTATTTTAGGTGAGCCAGTAGGAAGAGACACGACAGGTCAGGGTGGCAGGCCACAATCGGTTACTGGCGGATTGAGAACTACGGCCAAGCGGCCGCACGGGTGGTGGAGAAACCAAGAGAGCGGCGTAAAGCCGCCCCTACAAACGGCCGGTTGGGGAGAGAAAGGCTGCTCAAGACGCTTGGATCGCGCTAGTGCATTCTTGGAGTGCGACGATCGTTGAGGTCATCGAGGATTTCGAGCAGGAGGCTCTCGTCTTTTGGGTCGAGGGCGGCTTGGAGCGAGGAGCAATCGTTGACGATCCAGTCGGCGTCGGCGGCGAGCAATTCTTCGTCGGAGGAGGTGGTGCGCAGACCGACTACGCGCGCGCCGGCGGCTTTGCCGGAACGCACTCCGGCGGCAGCGTCTTCCACAACGATGCAGTCGGCGGGATTGAAGCTGAGGGCGGCGGCGCCTTTTCGATAGGGCTCCGGGTCCGGCTTGCCGCGCTGGATATCATCGGCGGTGATGATATGACGCGCGAAATCACGCAGGCCAGCGGCGCGCAAGCGCACATCCGCTAAATCGCGGGTGGCCGAAGTAACCACGGCGAATTTGTTCGAGGGCAGGGAAGAGAGGAGTTCGCGCGCGCCGGGAAGGGCAATGACGTCGGCGATGTCCGCGATTTCGGCGCGCTCCATCCAATCATCTTCCGCGGCGTGAACCTGTGGAGTGGCGTCCGGCAGGAGTTCCTGAAGCGTCGCGAGGCTGGGACGGCCGTGCGCCCGCTTTACGATAGAGTCCGCGTCGAAGCCGTGCTGCCTGGCCCACAGGCCCCAGACGCGCGCCACGGCAGGCGTGGAGTCCACCAGCACGCCATCCATATCGAACAACAGGCCACGGCAAGAGATGCGATGCATAGGAGAAGAAAGTTTAGCGTATTGATGGGCGCGGTCAGAGGGAAACGTGACAGTGGGAACGAAAAGTTTCTTTGGCGACTAGTTGCGCGATTTTGCGACGATAGGAACAGGCGTGTCGCTTTCCCACAGGCGGAAGCCGCCGACGAACGCGTTTTCGTTTTTGCCTGGGCGCGCGCCGGGTGGAATGGTTTTGAGCTTTTTGCAATTGCCGCCGCCAATGACCACGTAATCGGCTTCCAGGCCGGCCTTCAGTAGTTCCACGATTTTCGCGACGCACTTGCGCCACTTTTTCTTGCCGAGCCGCTCCAGGCCGCGCAGGCCTAGATAGTCCTCGTAAGTTTTGCCATGTTTGTATTCCAGGTGCGCGAGTTCCATAGGCTGCAGCACGCCGTCGACGATCATGGCCGAGCCGAGGCCAGTCCCAAGCCCCAGGAAAAGCATGCTGCCGCCTTCGTAGCTGCCCAAGGCTTGCATGGAGGCGTCGTTGATGACCTTCACCGGACAGCCGAAGGCTTTGGCGAAATTGATGGCCATCCAGCCGATGCCCAGATTGTGGGGCTCGCGGAGCGGGTGGCCGTTGATGATGGGTCCTGGGTAGCCGAGAGAAATGCGGTCGTAGGGAATGTCTTTCGTGGCGGCCTTGACCTGCTTGACCATTTTGTCGGCGGTCATTTTCGGGCCCGATTCGAACTTGATCGGTTCTTTCATCCCCGTGGCCAGCATCTTGACGTGTGTGCCGCCAACGTCGATGACCAGCGTTTTCGCGGCGGATGTCTTGGAAGATTTAGGGTTCTGTGGAGATTTCACAGTCGCTCCTTCTAGGCGCGCAGTTCAGGGTGCAGACGCCCGCCTGCGGGTGCGACGGGGTAGAAAGCCGGGACAAACTTTGGCCCGGATGGGTGGAGATGTCAACTGGAGAGGGCGCCGCGCGGGCGGGACGATTCGTGGTGGCAACAAATTGAGGGTCGCCCCATAATTCAAGGGTCAAGGGCGCGTTTAGTTCGTTATGGGGCGGCCGCTCAAACGGCCGCCCTATATTCATTTCGACACCATAACTTCACAAGAACCTACCGTGATATCCTTTTTCTTAAATGGGTACACGCCGCCAACCTTTCGACGAATCTGAACTTCTGACAAGGCTTGAGAAGGAAACCGTCTCCGAACCATATAGAAGGTTTTACGTGGCGAGGAAAAATAACTTTTTCGCCAGCGTCGATGGTTTCAAAGATCTGTGGGCCTGTTTCATGTTGTCCAATACGATCTGGATGCGTGAATTCGAGGACATGTCTGCGGTTGGCTTTTCATGAATGGGCACGTCAAAATGCTCATCGCCATGGAGCTAGGGTTTTCCAGTTGTCTCACCGAAGCTCACTCTATCCTGAGGGACGCGATCGAATCTGTTGCACACGGGCATCGCCTTTTTTCTGATCCGTCTCTGCAAAACGTTTGGCTCCAGAAGAACGATGGTGGGACTTCGGTGGAAGATTTCATGCGCGAGTTTTGGTACTCAAAGGAAGAGAAGTTGTTCGACGGATTACCTGAGCTGTTCACGCTCTGGAAGAGATTCTCAGAAATTGGTGCTCACACCAACATCGATTCGATTGTCTCAAGGTTTGAGGTCGAGCAAACCCAAGGCCACGTGACGTGGAAATTGAACTACACTGGTGTGGGGCTGAGGACGCTAATCCCCGCTATGTTTGAAATGTTGCTTGCCTTTCACATTATGGAGGAGATCTTTTACAAGGATTGTGTCAACCGGCTGAAGCTAGATGCGCGCCTGGTGGATTTGCGAACTAAATTTCAGCACGACAAGGAAGTTCTTCGGCGAAAGATAATTGCGTCGTTCAAAATCCCACGTCCAAGAGTAGCGGGCATTTCGGGCGATTAACCGGAACCGAACGAAGTTGGGGTGGGAGACGGGGATTGAACCCGCGACATTCGGTGCCACAGACCGACGCTCTACCAGCTGAGCTACTCCCACCGCTATTCAGAAGTTTAGCATGGGCGACGAGTGCGAAAAAGAGCGCCGCGACTGGGACCGAGGGGCTGGTCAGAGATATCAGGGACCAGGGACCAGCGATCAGGAAACTCGGAAGCAGAGATGAGGACGCCGAGGACCGAGGATTTCTGAATTCGCGTTGGCCGGTTGCGCGAAGAAAATTCAAAACGCGCACCCTTAACACCGAAGGGTACGGCACCCGCAGGAAAAGAAACCCCAAGAGGCCCGCCTGGGAGGCGGCCGCTACACAAGTAGACCCAAGAGCGCCGGGCGGAAGCCCAGCGCCTACGGTCCCGCAGACCGGAATGACCTAATAGGACTTAGCAAGGTGGAAACGCAGGGTTGCGCTGCGGGCAGGCGCGCGCGGTGCGCTTGCTAGACTGAGCATAGGGATGTGTGTCCCCGCACATGAACCCGCAATTAGCCGACCGACTACATTTTGATCAGCAGCTCGCGTATGCACGCCCGGTGGTGGCGCTGATGGCGCTGGTGTGCGTGGTGGAATGGCGGCCGCTGCGCGAGGTGGAGCGCCCGGTTTCGTTTCTGATGGCGTACCTGCTGCTTTCGGTGGGGATTATGTTTCTGGAGCCGGCGTTGCGCCGCTTCGGATGGCACCTGCCGCTGATCTGCGACATTTTGGTGTTGGGTGTGATTTTGTATCTTTCGCCAATCCTGCTGCCGGCGGGGATTTTGCTGTGCTTCGTTTCGTTTATCGCGGGCTACCGGTGGAACGCTCGATTCGCGCTGTTCCTGTGCTTTGGGCTGGTGCTACTCGGAGTGGCGCTGGGGTTTCTGCGGAACGAAAACGTCGAGGGCGGATCACGAATTATGTTGCCGGTGCTGCTGGCGACAGCAACGCTTCTGGTAGCAGCGAGCTTCGCGGTCTTAGGGGATCGCAACCGGCGGTTCGCGGAGCAACAGGAGTTCCTCGGGCGGCTGATGAGCACGATTCATGTGGAGCTGGGGCTGGCGGAATCGCTGCGGCAATTGCTGGAAGAGTTGGCAGCGGAATTTCACACCGAGCAGGCCATGCTGGCGTATCGCGACTCCGACCTGGACCGGATGTTCATCTGGCACGTGCGGTCAGGCGAAAGCGAGCGAATTGTGCCGGAAAACCTGCCGGTAACGCGCGCGGATGGATTTTTGCTGGACGACCTGGGGTATTCGCTGTGCTGGAACGTGATGGAAGGGCGAGGTAACGGCTTTGGGTGGGACCTGAAATCGCGCACGGCGCTGAAAACTTTGCCGCGCATTCCGGGTCCAACGACCACGGAACTGGGACTTCGCAATTTTGTGACAGTGGTGTTCGAACAGGAAAACAAGCCAGCCGGGCGGTTGTTCCTGTTCAACCGCAAACCCGGTTTTGGGGCGTTTACGCACGATGAGTTGGCGTGGTTTGAGCGGCTGGCCAAACACATCGGCCCAGCCATCGAAAACGTGTTCCTGCTGCGGCACCTGCGAGCCCGAGCGATCGAAGCGGAACGCTCGAGGATTGCGCGGGACCTGCACGACGGGATCCTGCAAACGCTACTGAGCATCGAGATACAGATTGACGTGATGCGCCGGAAAGTCACTGCCCAGCCGGAGCAGGTGGAAACGGGCCTGGCATCTCTTCAGCAGACCGTCCGGAACGAGGGCGGGGAGCTGCGGCACATGGTTACGGACCTGCGTCCGCTGCGGGTACAGTCCGCGGATATGGTCGATCTGATGCGCGGATTTGGGGAGCGCTACCGGAATGAGTCCGGGCTGGCCATGGATTTGTTGATCGATTCGGCGGAATTGCACGCCCCAGACCGCGTCTGCCGCGAGGTTTTCCAGATTTACCGTGAAGCACTCAACAACATAAAAAAGCATGCTAAGGCTTCCCATGTCGTGGTAAAACTGTCGCAGGACGACAGCCGGCTTGTCTTGGTGGTTGACGATAACGGCGAAGGATTCAGCTTCGCCGGTCGATTCACAGGGGATGAGCTCGACCGCCTGCGGCTTGGTCCAATTTCCATCAAGGAAAGAACGCGTACAGTCGGCGGCATTTTGACCATAGAGTCAAATCCAGGGCATGGTGCGCGTCTAACGATCGAGGTTCCACTCGGCTAATATGGCGAAGACTAAACAACAAATCCGCGTATTGATGGCCGATGATCACGCGATATTTCGCGACGGCTTACGCAAGCTTTTGGACGGCGACGAAGAAATCACCATTATCGGCGAGGCGCAGAACGGCGCCGATTGCATCAAAATGCTGGCGAAATTGAAGCCGGATATTTTGCTGCTGGATTTGCGCATGCCGGACAAGGATGGGCTGGCGGTGCTGGAAGAAGTGAACTTCGATACGATTCCTACGCGCGTGATTGTGCTGACCGCGGCAGAGGACGATCGTGACGTGGTACGCGCGATGCGGTTAGGTGCGCGCGGCGTGGTGTTGAAGCAGTCCGCGACCGACCTGCTGGTGAAGAGCATTCACCGGGTGCATGCGGGTGAGATCTGGCTGGATAACCGCATGACTGCGGAAGTGATGAAGGCCTTCGCGAAGTCCAGCGAATCCGGGCCGCGGCGAGAGAAGCCGCTGCTTTCCGACCGTGAAAAAGAGATCGTGCAACTGGTGGCGCAGGGCTTCCGCAACAAGGAGATCGGCGAGAAGTTGTTTATCTCCGAGCAGACGGTGAAGAATCACCTGCACAATATTTTCGACAAGCTTGGCGTGTCCGACCGGTTGGAGCTGGCGCTCTACGCCATCCATCATCGCTTGATTGACCACTCCTAGAGAACCTCTGACGCAGGAATGTGCTGCTAGTCCTTTTCTATTATTGAACCTCCGCAATTGAATCTGTACTTTCCCACATGACTTAGTGTGACGAGCGGTCGCGTCGTGACGCGCCCGCAGGGGATTTTTTCTAACAACAAGGTGCATGCAACAGTTTAGAAGCAGGGTACTGGTGTGCCTGTTCGCCCTCGCAGAGTGGAAAGCCCCCGGCACAAGAAGTCCCCGAGAGAACAGGGAGAATCGCATGAAAGCGTTTGCCAGGTTGATGTGCTTGATGGTGTTCGCAATCCTATGTGCCGGCAACACCATGGCGCAGCAGTTTTCGGCAAGCATACGCGGCACGGTGACGGATGAAACTGGAGCGGTCGTGTCCAACACGAAAGTGACCTCCATCCAGTCGGAAACCGGCTTGCAGCGAACGTCCTTCAGCGATTCGCAAGGTGTTTATGTTGTGGTGGAGCTGCCCGTAGGGCACTATCGCCTGGAGGCAGAGGCGAAAGGTTTCAAGAAGTACGTGCAGGAAGGGATTTCCCTGGATGTAAACCAGTCAGCGACAGTGGCGATTCACCTGGTCGTTGGCACCGCTACCCAACAGATTGAAGTAAAAGCCGACGCACTCATGATTGAGAGCACCTCCACCAGCCTCGGCAAGACCGTGGGCGAGCGCGAAGTCCTGGACCTTCCCTTGAACGGTCGTCATTTCACGCAACTCGGCTTGCTGCAACCCGGTGTGGTGCCGATTACTCCGGGGCTGGCGGTCGCTGGCGGCACGCTTCGCGAAGGCCAGGCATATGCCGTGAACGGTCAACGGCCGGAATCCAACAATTTTCTGATCGATGGGGCGGACAATTTCAACACCGTGGATGGCGGCTTTGTCCTGGAACCGCCGGTGGATGCGATCTCCGAATTCCGCATTCTGACCCACACCGCGAACGCCGAGTTCGGCCACAGCACCGGCTCGACAACGAATATCGTTACCCGCTCGGGAACCAATGGCTTTCACGGTACCGCGTGGGAATTCCTGCGCAATAACGCCATGGATGCAAAGAGTTTTTTTGCGGACAGCGTCGAACCCCTGAAGCGCAATCAGTTTGGTGGCACCTTCGGCGGACCCATCAAAAGGGACAAGACGTTTTTCTTTCTGTACTACGAAGGAGTGCGCAACCGGCAGGGAGAAACGACCCGTGCCACGGTGCCTTCGGATGCCGAGCGGGGCGGTGATTTCGGTGATCAATGCGCGCTCAACAACGGAACCTTTAATCCCGCTGGGCTGTGCATAGACAATTCTTCCGGCCAAGTCAGCCAAAACGGCCAACTCTTCAATTTCTTCGTTCCGCCGAATACCCCGCCGCAGCCGCTGCCGTTCAATCAGTTGCCGGGCATCAATCCGATTTCCCAAAACATACTGCCATTTTTCCCGCATGCCAATTCCGGGCCGTTTACCTTTGTGAATACCCAAACACTTACGTCCAACGGCGACCAATTCGGCGTGCACGTGGATCACTATCTGACGGAACGCGACGCGCTGAATTTCCGCTACAGTTTCGGCCAGAGAGACCAGACCGACCCGCTTTCCTCGGCGGGGGCCAACGTCCCCGGATTCCCCGTTGGAGAAAATCAGCGCTCGCAGAATTTCGTGGCCCAGGAGACGCACACTTTTTCGCCCTCGCTGGTTGGGACCGTACGCGTTTCTTATCTTCGAAACAAATTCCTGCTGGACGAGCACTTGAACCACACCGACCCTGCGAGCCTCGGATTTGGATACGCGCCGACGCTGGACGAAGCCATCGGCCCGCCCTTTGTCCAGGTAGCAGGCTATGCCTCGGTGGGTGATCCGATCACCGGTCCGCGCAATACCTATCAGAATTCCTATGATTTTTCCGGGTCGCTCACATGGGTTCGCGGAAAACACCAGATGCGATTTGGCGGTGGCTACGAATACGATCAGATCAACGTGTTGCAGGGCATCGCCACCAACGGTTTCTTTGTGTTCTCCAATTTCCCGATCAGCAATCCGTTCGCGAGTTTTCTGTTTGGCCAGCCGGTATTTTTCCTGCAGGGTGGCGGAGATTTTTCTCGCGGCTTGCGCGGCCAGGCGTTTCATCTGTTTGCGCAGGATACCTGGAAGGTCACGCCGCGGCTGACCGTGAACTACGGCTTGCGGTACGAAGTTCCTTCTCCCTACACGGAGATCCACAACCGACAAAATTTGTGGGAACCCGGAGTGCAATCCACCGTGTTTCCCTCGGCGCCGGCAGGTCTGCTCTATCCGGGAGACAAGGGTGTTCCGGACGGTTTGATACCCACGCAGCACGATGCCTTTGCGCCTCGTGTTGGGCTGGCATGGGACGTTACGGGGAAAGGCCGCTGGTTGGTGACGGCTGCCTACGGAATTTTCTACGATCCGTATTACACCGGTCAGGGTGGGCCGCTGCAGACGCCAATCAGCGCGCCCCCATACTTGCAGACCCCACAAATCCAGCTTCCCAATTTCGCAGATCCGTATCTTGGGCAAAATCCCTTCAACGGCAGCTTTGCATCACCGATGACGCTGTTGACGCTCGATCCCAAGCTGCGGTTGCCCTACGCCCAAGACTGGAACTTGAACGTGCAAAGGGCGTTTGGAAGCGACTGGCTGTTGGAAGTCGGATACATCGGAACGAAGGGAACCAAGCTGCCGCGCTTCATCGAAGGGAATCCAACCGTTTACGATCCGAACTTGTCGCCTTCGGACAATGCGACGTTTTCCGATCAACGGCGCCTCTATTCCGGTTGCACCGTTCAGGATCCGACCGCGCCTTGCACCTATTCCTCGGTCGGCTTGATCTCCGGGATCGCCAGTTCCACGTACAACGCGCTGCAGGCGAGCCTGCGCAAGCGCTTCAGCCACGGCTTGTCGATGCTGGCCTCTTACACCCTTTCCAAGACGCTCGACGATGCTTCGACCTTCAACATCACGGGCTCCGCTTCGCAAAGCGTGGCGGGAGAGAACGACCTGGCGCAGAATCCCTTCGACGTTGCGGCCGAGCGCGGAAGGTCAATGTTCGATGCGCGCCACCGCTTCGTTCTCAGCTACCAGTGGAATTTGCCGTGGTTCAGCCAGCCGCAAAACTGGTACGGCCAGATTTTGGGGAACTGGCAGGTAAACGGGATCACCACGTTCATGAGCAACACACCATTCACGGTCTATGATTCGAGCAATCCACCTGTTCAGGGGAGCGCTCCTGAAATCTCCGGATTCTTCAGCAGCCGTCCGGACATTGTTGGAAACCCAAACTCCGGGACGTGCCAACAGAATGGTGCGACCGTGCCGGTTCGAACCTCGGAATGCTGGTTCAACACTGGCGCTTTCCAGCAAACACAGCCCGGCCAGTTCGGAAACCTTGGTCGCAATACGCTGAAAGGCCCCGCTTATCAGCAGTGGGATTTCTCGGCGATCAAGACGATTCCGATCCGCGAGGCCATGAGCCTGCAGTTTCGCGCAGAGTTCTTCAACATCTTCAATAACGTGAATTTCCGTCTACCGGACAACGACATCAACTCACCGAATTTCGGCCAGATTCAGGCCGCTCAGCCAGGCCGTGTGGTGCAGTTAGCGCTGAAATTCCAGTTCTAATTGGCCCAAGACGCGTCCAGGGCAATACTGCCCTAAAGTGCTCTTAGCGCGGCACCTGAGGCCCGAACCCGCGGGATCGCTGGCGGATGGCGCTCTGGCACGGTTGTAGTACTTTCGTACTTTTTCCACCGCCTTCTAATTTGAACCCCCAGTCCTATTGTTCGAACTCCCATCCCCGCGTAGAGTTAGTCTTTCAAAGAGGGAGGCCCCGTCTTGACTGGCTCTGAACGCCGCACTACCCAAAGGTTTTCCATGCGGCTACCGCTCACCGTTCGTTGGACTACGGGAGCGGCCGTCGGTGAAACTTCAACCGAATCCCGCGACGTAAGCTCTCGCGGAGTTTATTTTTTCCTTTCCAAAGATGTGAAGGAAGGATCGCCCGTAGAAATACTTCTCACCCTTCCCAACGAGATTACCCTGGCGGGCCCGGTTCGGGTGCGCTGCCTGGGCCGCGTGCAGCGGACGGAACCGCGTGACGAGGGTTCAGTCGGAGTGGTCGCTGCGATCGAGCGCTACGAGTTCATGCGCAACAACGACGAAGTCTAACCGAAGAAGTGTTAAACGCGTTGTTCGCGGAAGAACGGATTTTGCTGTACAAATTTCTTGCTCGCTCACTGCGGAGGCGGGCAGGAACAGCCGGGGTGCATCGGCCCCTCAGCGGAGCACCCCGGCTCTATTTTTACGCAATTCTTCACTTAATTTTTCACGTAATTCCCACCTGACAATTCCATCCTGAATTAGGTCACCACAACGAGCTCGTGGCCCGGTTGCCGGAATTGCTTTCCAGGCGACGCCTGTACTTCGGGTCAGGCGATTTCCACAAGCTCCTTAGGGGAGTATGGAGTGGAACCTCGCCGAGGCTGAAATCTCACGCTTCTCTATGCAGAAGCGACAGGAATGGGCCCTATGCCGGACAATCCGGCGGACAAGAAGGCAGCAATGCGGAAGAACGAGACGGAACCACCGATCGAGCGGCTTGCTACGCCCGAGGAATTGGCGGAATTCGGTGGCGTGCCGAGCGCCGATCAGGAAGCCGAGATCCTAGCGCTGCTGGAAGCACAAATGACCGAAGAGACCCAGGAACTTGCCGCGGATGCGGAGCATTATTTTTCCGATTTTGCCCCAGCAACCTCGGAAGAGAAGAGCGCTGCGGCCGAGAAACCGAAACTGCTGCCCGAACATGCTCCGGCAGCCAGCGCGGACAGTGACGCTTTTGTGGACGGCGAACCTGTCCGAGCGGTCGTGGACGAGGCGAAGTATCTGCGCGAAAGCGATGCGGAGCCGCAGGCTCAGCACGCGGATCTATTGGATCTGGCGATGGCTCTGGATCAACACCGGTTGTGGGTTGAATCCGCGGGCAAGAACGGGACGCGAGGAGACTTTTCGGGCGCTAATCTTGCGGGCGCGGATCTGACCGGGGTCACGTTGCAGGGCGCGTTGCTGCAAAAAGCCAACCTGCGCGGCGCGGACCTGTCGATGACCAATTTGCGGGGAGCAAATCTTGTGGAAGCGGATTTGCGCGAGACGAACCTGCTGGGCGCGGAATTTTCCGGCGGGAATTTGATGGGTGCGAATCTGTATGGCGCGCAGGGTTTGTGGGCCGGCCGGCTGGGCGGAGCGAATTTATTCGACGCGACGTTGCCCGAGGCTGTTTCCGCAAATGACGGCGGGAAGGCAATAGGGCAATCCACGCAGGCGGTGCGGCGCTTCTATCTTTTTGTGATGGGCGTGTGTCTGGCGGCTTGCGCATTGATTGCGTTGACGACCGATGTGCGGCTGCTTCTGGATGAGTCCGCGACGG
>Ga0210394_10006541_pt1 | contig 12587 bp, 10 predicted proteins | sample IncBWC12MmetaG_FD_160121 | JGI IMG/M metagenome (GOLD analysis project Ga0210394, IMG submission 160121) | Forest soil microbial communities from Barre Woods Harvard Forest LTER site, Petersham, Massachusetts, United States - Inc-BW-C-12-M | ecosystem: Environmental > Terrestrial > Soil >... | reverse complement strand
AGACCGAAGTTTAGGGCCCGGAACAGGCGGGGGGCCGGCCGCATTGGTTGCGGGCGGCGCCGCCGCTCAAACTAAGGGGCGGCGTCGAATGAGTCATGCTGACCCGTTACTGCCAGTCGCGAAGGGCAGCTATCAGGAAGCGAAATCACGGCGCGCGCTTTCATTACTCCGGCAGGTTCATCTTCTGCAGGAGAGCGTTGTAGCGAGGGTCGCCGCGAAGGCTACGGAAAAAGGGATCAATCTTGATCCACGTGATGCCGGGATCTCGCTGCGCATAGGCGCGCTCAAGCGACTCGAGTGCTTGGTTTTTCTCGCCGCGCCAGGCGTACACGCGGGCGGTCCCATAGGCATCGTCCTCCCTGGCGATCAACTGCTTGAGGATTCGCTGTGACGCCTCCGCGTGTCCCAGAGAGTATTCAGCCCTGGCCCGACCCGTCGAGCTGAAATGTTCGTCTTCGATTTTACGAAAGACAGCCAGTGCCTCTTCTGGGCGGTTTTCAAACAGCTCCAGGTCCCCGAGGTTATTGCGTGCGCGAATGGAGTTCGGCGCTATTGCAAGCGCCCTTTCGTACAATGGCCGCGCCCGTGCCAGTTGCTGATCTGCAACCAAGAAGAAGCCAAAGCGCATGCAGATCTCTGCCGACAACGGATCGAGCGCGAGAGCCTGCTCCTCTCTGGCAATGGCCGCGGGCAGCTTGCCAAGTATCGCGAGCAGGACGGCAGATCGGTGCAGAACATCTGCATCGCGCGGGCTCAGCGCTACGGCCTTATCGAGGTCGACCTGCGCCCCAACAAAGTCAAACCGGTAAACTGCACGCACGAAGCCGCGAGCGGCGTAACTCGCGGCCAGTCCTGGAGCGAGCGCAATGGCCTTCTCTGCAGCCGCAAGCGCACTCTCAAAGCCTGCTGTGCTCCCGGTGCTGTCCGCCAGCCAGAATTGCGCCAACGCCAGGTCTGCGTACGCCGCCGCGTAGTGCGAATCCAGCGCAGCCGCGGCCCGGAAAGCGGTTACTGCACCTTGATAGCCGGCGGCGTCGCCCTGGTTGTAGCTCTGCCTGCCTTGCAGGTACAGGTTATACGCCTCGAGATTCTCTGTGCGCAACTTGTCTTGAGCCGATGGCCGCTGCGTCGGCAACAAGTGGACTCTGAGCGCCGTTACAACGGCGCTGGCGATCTCGTCCTGAACTTTGAAGATGTCTTCTAGCTTGCGATCGTAGGTTTCAGACCAGACGTGGTAGCCGTTGTCGACGCGAATCAGCTGCGCGGTGACGCGCAGGGTGTTGCCGGACTTGCGCACGCTACCTTCCAGGACATGCGCAACGCCAAGCGCCCTGGCGATATCGGCGATGGTCGCCTGTCTGCCTTTGAAGTAGAACGACGAAGTCCGCGCTGGCACCCGTAGTTCGGGGACCTTCGTCAGCATGTCGATGAGTTCCTCCGACAACCCATCAGAGAAATACTCCTGATCGTGCTTCTCGCTCATGTCGACGAACGGCAGCACGGCAATTGATTTGTCGGTAACCGCGACCGCGGTACCGGACTGCGCAGCTTTGTGACTGTGCGACCAAAAGTGCACGCCCAGGGCGACCGCCACACCAACGCTGATGACGATCGACAGCCCGACAATCAGCTTCGCCCTTGCCCCCGTTCGCTTCAGGGGTTTTGCAGACGCCACGGGATCTGCGACTAGGATCTGTCCCGATCCCTGTCCTACCGCCTCCGTCAACTTGGCCAACGCCGCTGGCATTCCCAGTGCCCGTACATCGATCCACTGCGATTCGCCCAGAAAATACTCAAGCGCCCGACTCAGCGGAGCAGCATCGATCCGAAATGCAATCATCGGCTTGCGCTTGGATGCCGCTCGCTCAACCTCCCTGCTCACGTGCGATGACGTTACTGCACTCCCGGAGAGCACCAACACCAGCGCCTTCGCCTCATTGATGGCTGCTACTATGGCATCTGCATACAGAGCGCCCGGCTTTACGTCGCGGGGCGCTAGCCAGCACCTGAGTCCATGCTGCTCGAGATTCTCGACAATGGAATTGGCGACAGCGGCATCTTGCGATGCGTAGCTAATGAAGACGGGGGCCCTACTACCGCCCGCCTGCTCGCCGCCGCCTTCGACCATTTCCCGCCCCCCGGCTGCCTGTGCGGCATGGTCACGGATGCCTCCGGGGTTGGCAACCAGGGGGCAGTTCGGCGTCGAGGAGTGACCGCTTCAGGGAGCCCAATTCGATGGACGGAACGGGCGAAGTTGGCCGGTCAGCGACCGTCTATTGAAACTACTTCGCCGACGGTCGCTTCGTGACCCCCAAGCGGTCTAAACGGTACCCCGAGAGCAGTCATTGAGAAGTTCGGTACCGGACGTTCACCCACGACTCTCCACACGGCCAGCGTATCGTGGTCAGTGCGGTTCGCGTGTCGATTCAGTTCTTGTCGCTCGACGGCTGCGGGAACCCGATGCGACGGACTAGGTCGCGGAAACGCGGTGAGGAACGAATGGGGTCCAATTCGGGGGCGGTGCGCATGAATAGTACTGCCAGGTTGTGTTCCTCGTAGGCGCGTTCAAGGTAGCTCATGGCATGGGGTTCGTCATTGAGCGCGGCGTATAGGTGCGCGAGGTAGGGGAAGGTGAACGCCTGGTGGGGTCCTTGTTCCAGGGTCTGAATTCTCTTGAACAGATAGCCTCTGTAGCCCGCACGTTTGTATGCTTCGCCGAGCGCGGTGACGTTTGGATCGTTATTGAGGCTTAGCGCGTGCTGGCGCGTGGCGACCGCCTCGGCGAACATTCTCTTTTGCTCGTATACCTCTGCCATCTCCCAGTACAGCCTCTCCCCCCAGTCCGGAAACATTTCCACAGTCCGCTGAAGCTGACGCAGTGCGTCGTCGTACCGACGGGCATGGTAAAGCGCCTGTCCCAGCCGCTCATTCGCATAGAGGTCGAAAGGGTCAAGGTCACGGGCGCGTTCGCTCTCGTCCACTGATTCCTCGAGTCGCTCCGTGAACTCCAGATAGTACGAATACCCCCGGTCGGCGAGGTTCGGATTCAGGGCAATGGCTTGTTTGAACTCAGCTGCCGCGCCTGAAAAGTCCCAATCACTAAAGAGCTTCGTGACCGCCAGCGACGCGTGGGGCTCAGCGAGCGAAGGGTCGAGTTCAATGGCCTTAACGGCAGCCTCTTTGACTTTGGACGACACTTCCTCGGGAGAAAGAACGCGGCTAACGGCCGAGAACCGCGTCGCCCAATTCGTTAGGGAGAGGTAGGCGTCCGCGACGCCGGCATAAGCAAGCGCGTAGTTCGGATCTTTGGCGATCGCTTTCTGGTAGTACTCGAGAGCTTTCCACGCACCTTCCGAGGTCCCCTTATAGGCCCAGTAGTGGCCCCTCAGGTAGGCGTCATGGGCTTCCGGATCGACAGCGTGAACCTGAATGAGCAGACTGCGCTCTTGGGGCGTCAGCTTGACGCGGATTTGCTCCGTGATGTCATGGGCAATTTCGTCCTGGAGCGCGAGCACGTTCTTCAAGTCGCGTTCATAGCTCCGGGCCCACAAATGGCGGTCGCTGCCGGCTTCGACTAATTGCGCAGTAATGCGCACACGGTCCGCACTGCGGGTGACCGTGCCTTCCACGACCGCATCGACCTGCAAATCGCGGCCAATCTGCGGCAGCGTTTGCTTGGAGCCTTTGAAGTGCATCGCGGAGGTTCGCGAAATGACCCGCAGCGAACCGATCTGGGCGAGGTCGGTGGTCAACTCATCGGTCATCCCGTCGGCGAAGTACTCCTGCTCTTTGTCACCCGAGAGGTTGTCTAGCGGTAGCACCACCAGCGAATGAATCACCGGAGAGACTACTACGCTCGTCCGCTCAGCCGGCTTGCTGGCTCCCAGGTAATGGATAGTCGCCCAGGACGCCGCGAGCAGCGTCACGATGATCAGTGTCCCGCCGATCCAGCCGAGCGGAACCCATTTGGCAGAGCGAGGAGGTGCGGGCGGCGTGGCGGAGGGGGAGCTCACGTCGGCAGCTCCCGTGGTCGCAATGCCAGCGTGCACCTTCGGGCTCTCTTCTTCCGTCGTCTCCTTGAGAGAAGGCGGCACGATGGATTCAGGGGCGCCGTGTCTTTCCGTCAGCGGATGCACCTCGGCGAGCATGCGGTAGCCGCGGCCCCGCACCCCTTCGATGTAGCGTGGTGCATGCGAGTCGTCCCCAAGTGCGCTGCGCAGCAGCTTCACGCGCTGAACGATCGTCTCGGGCGTCACCACAAGGCCTGGCCAGACGCGCTCGCTCAGCTGATCGAAGCTGACGAGGGCGGGCGCGGCGCGCACGAGTGCTACGAGCAAATCGAAGGACAGGGCCTTGAGGGGGATGACCGTTCCCGCACGCCTGACCCGTCGCGGTGCAAGGTCGATAGTCAGATCATCGACCTGGTACCCCGCGGGATCGGGGGTGAGGTCTCGGGTATTCGTAGTCCACGCCTGGGGCGCCATGGTGGAGTCTCTGTGCTGGGGCATCTCCTGCCCCAGTTGTCGGCCGATGTTACGCCGTAGCGCGCCCCCATGCGCCCTTCCCGGTGCATCGCAGCACTGACCCAGGGTGATGACACTGGTGCGCGCTCAGCCTCCGTAACCGTTTCCTTGTCCCGCTGCACCGAAGCACCGTGAATGGGCGTTGCTCGCGGGCATGCCTGCAAGGAGTCCAGATTGGTGCACACAATCCGGACCCGCTTGAGTGAACCCTGAGACCTCCCCCCCGTCAGCCTCTAGCGACTCTGTGACACAAGAGTACTCGGCGCCGATGTCTTGTACTTTGCGTTGTAGACGGCGGACAGCGCGGGCTGGTTAACCTTAGTCACCGCGTTTGCGATGGTATTCTGCACGCAACGAGCTTCATCGGCGTCCGTCTTGAACCAAAAGTACGAGCATGCGCTTTGGGCTGCCGTTCGGATGCGCTCGTAGAGCACCAGCGCGCCAGACCGGCTCGCTACGTTGAGATCCGCATATTTCACGGTAATGCTGGCGGAGCTGGGGTCAGCCACGGAAACGGCGCTGAAGCTCGAGACAAGTGCGCCGAAGATCCCGGTAGCGATGAGGCCACGAAGGCCGGTGGAAGAGGTTGAAGTGTTCATGGTGGTCTCCTGATTGTCGGTGAAAGGCGATTGGATTTGCCCGATGGCGGTAGTCGTTGGGAGGGTCTACGTCGGCCCCCCGCGGTTCTCCCAGTTGGGTTTTCAAGCACGGCAGAAACGCTATGCGCCCTAAAGCGGCGGTGCATGAAACTGGGCCCAAGGTTGGTGAACGGGGGTGAAGACTGGTGAAGCTTGGTGAAGCTCGGCGATCCCTCACCACGGGAACCACCAAGGTAGGAGCGTGAAGGGAGGCTCGCCTCAGCCGTCGGCGCGCGTGACTCCGCTTGGAGTACCTAACAAACCCGATCCGCTCATTGATGCACTACGCGTCAAGCCGCGCTTCCAGGCGATCGAGCGGGGGTTGGAGCTTTCGACGGATTGAGCGGCGATCCCGATTTCACTGCATTTCCTGGATCTTCAAGAAACGGGGTCAATGTCCGCTTCGGAGGATTGAGGCACCGGACGGCGAATGACCGGACGTGGCCGGGACGCGCCTGATTCGCCTCCCGGTTCCGGACAGTCAGCACGAAAACCCGAGAGGCATCGGTAAGGGTCGCTTTTTGGACCCAGATCTGCCTGTTGCATACGGCAACTATGTGTTAGCGAGAATTCCCCGTTCCCCGCGGCTTCTTGTGGGTTTGGTAGCGGTTGGATTGCGTGCCCGAGTTCAGATTGCCACGCTTCTTGGAGTGTATTCGTGTTCACTCCGAGCGCTCCAGCGATACAGGTCTTCATCCCCACAATGGGGGCATTTGAGCGCCATCAGTTGATCGCCGACCTCGGGCACGGCCACTTTGCCTCCTGCCGGTGGGAGTGCAATGGCAATGACGACTCCGCATGACCGGCTCTTACACAACCACCCGAGGTAGCGATTCCCTGGAACCATCTGCTGCTTCGACCTGAGGTCGACATGGCGCGCGACAACTGAGGCCACCGGCTGACGCAATAGCGTACCCATGCTCTTGGACGGACGTTTGATCGACATTGATCCCTCTCCGCTTAGAGACGCTCCCTCAGCAGCCGGGGCACGGTCTGCTGGTTCGCTCGCCACAATACATTCTCGCGCGCGGGAGATTTGCGGGAATCTCCCCTGCACGTGGATGCACTTTCAGGTACTTAGCTGCAGCGGCCGTCTGCCCAGAAGTTAAAAAATCAGATACTTGGCCTCGACAGACGGCGCTCATAATGCCGGGGTCGAGGGATCGAGTCCCTCCCTTTCCACCACTTCAAGACACTCGGGCAGCGTCAACCCACTTCCTGTTTGTCGTTCGGGCTGTGAATCTTCTGCAGTGGCCGTTCGTTTAGAGCTAAACGCCACCCACAGGCGATCCCGATTTTAAATGTCTCTGCCACTCGGAATAGACGTCCGCACCTTGCGCTGCGGGAACCTGCGTGAGGAGAGATTCTCCGAATTCGCGAAACTCGGGGCCGAATTGTCCGGCCGACAGCTTCCACGCGGCGCGCATTCCGGTTGATGCCATCCAGAAGCGGGCACCTGCAACGTAGCTGTCGTATGCGCGTCGATCGAGCTGCCCGGCCTTGTACTGCAAGAGTGAGTCTTCGCCGCTCAGAAACAGTGCGCGACAGATCATCATCCATTGAGTGAGTTCCTCACGGGTGAGTGTCGGATCTCCCGCTACGCCTCTTTGAAAGACGCGTGCCAGTTCGGGGCTTGCAATAGCCAGCGCCGCATTCGAGGCGCGGTCCGCCCGCCCCTGTTGCATGATCGCGCGCTGACTGCGTTCTGCGCTGCGCACCTGCAGACCCAGGTAAATCAGTGAGCCCACTACAGCGACCGATGCGACGGATTGACTGAGGTAAAAGATCTGTTCGAGCGTCATGCGAGATTCCTGACTGCGTTGTCGTAGTAATTGAATCGATAAACCTACGCATCGTCGAAACCGAGCGCGAATGATGTGGCCGCGCCAGCTTCCTTCATCTTCTGCGTCGTTAACCGGGTGATGCGATCGCCGATATTGCTCTTGGGCACCGTCTGAAGATTGTCAAAGTTCACCGCGCAAGTGGTTGGCAACCCGTCGGCCTTAGTCAGGACGACCTCAGTGGGGATACTACGGATCGTAGAAGTGATCGGTGCTACGGTGACTGAGTGCAGCACGGCGATCGCGGAATCGCGTGTCAAGATCAGCACCGGTCGCTTCTTGTCCGGTGTCTTGAACGTGTACCAGCAGACGTCCCCTCGATTCACGGTGTACCCCAGTCCTGCTCGCTCAGCCAGATGTCGAACTCACCGGGCGTGACGGGCTTGTTCGCGTAACCCTCAGCGTGTCGGGCCTCGTCATCGCGAATTCGTTGTCGGCGGATCTCCGCCTCGAGCGCATGGCGAATGAACGCCGATCGGGTGGTCTTTCGCACTCGGGTTATCTTGTCGACGACCTTCAGGAGACGTTCGTCGATAGTCATTTGGATCGTTTTCATTGCTGTGGATTATGATGTGGATAGCTATACACATCATACACCACAGCGCATTTTTGTGGGCGATGGCCCGATCTGGACCTCGGCGGGCATGACAGCCGGCATCGACCTCGCCCTGGCCCTTGTTGAGCACGATCTGGGCCCCGAAAAGACCCGACGCGCCGCGAAGGCGATGGTCGTCCACCACCGACGTGCAGGCGGGCAATCGCAGCATTCTTCTTTCCTGGAGATCGACAGTAAGTCCGACCGCATCCAGGATGCTCTTCACTATGCCCGGGGCAACCGATCGAAGCCCCTCTCGGTCGAAAAGCTGGCAGAGGTCGCTTGTCTGAGTCCGCGTCAGTTCAGTCGCGTTTTCCGATTGGAGACGGGCATGACTCCGGCAAAGGCCATTGAAACGCTGCGATTGGAAGCCGCCCGTTTGATGCTCGAGCAGGGGCGGCTGCCGGTCGAAACCGTTGCCCGCGTCAATGGGTTCGGCGATCGTGAGCGGTTGCGCAGAAGCTTCTTGCGTAGCTACGGACAGACTCCGCAATCGATCCGAAACGCTTCGCGTCCACTCAGCTTGTGACCGAATTGGCGGCTTTTGCGACCGAACGCATGCAAGTGCTCGCCGTAGACTGAGGCTGTGCAAGTCTCTCGGATCGAGTGGTCATGAAAAAGTGCATGCTTGTCCTCGCACTGGCCCTTACGGCTTCCGTTGGTCACGCGGCCGTCAAGAATGTCGTCTTGGTCCATGGGGCTTTCGCGGACGGCTCCGGTTGGAGTCCGCTCGCAGCGGTTCTCGAGCGCGACGGCTACACCGTCTTTGTCGTCCAGGAACCGGAAACCACGTTCGAGGCCGACGTGGCGGCGACCCGTTTGGTCCTGGATCGCTCCGGCCCTTGCGTGCTCGTCGGCCACAGTTACGGTGGTATGGTAATAACGGAGGCCGGCGTCCATCCTTCCGTCAAGGCATTGGTTTACGTCGCCGCCTTCGAGCCGAGCGTCGGTGAAAGCGCCGGCGCGCTGAATGGCAAGACCCCACCGGCCGGCAACAGCATTACCCCGGTCGGCGGCGGGTTCCTCCAGGTCAAACCGGAGTCCTTCCCGGAAGACTTCGCGGCGGATGTTCCAAGGCCCCTGGCACATTTCATGGCCATCTCGCAGGTGCCTATCTCCACGGAAGCTTTCGGCGCCAAAGCCACTGTCGCCGCCTGGTCGAGCAAGCCGAGCTACGCCGTGGTCGCCAAGGACGATCGGATGATCAACCCGGATTTGGAGCGTTTCATGACGGGTCGTGCCAAATCCGGCACCATCGAGCTGCCCGGTAGTCACGCCGTCTTTCTTTCGCATCCGAAGGCGGTCGCCGCGCTCATCGAGAAAGCGGCGAGGGCGGCAAATTAAGGATTAACCGTCCAGCGGCTCATCGTCTAGTAACGCGAGTCCGATCCAAAGTGGCACAGCCGAGTGCCGCGACTACGACTATCGAGGTGAGAAGAGGCTTCACTGGCCCGCAAGAGCGCAATTCGCGGTCGTGTTCAGCGATCGATCATGGACAATTACGAAAATCGCGTCCTCTGCCACAAGCTCCACGTCCCCGCAATCAAGCTCAGCAGCAGGACACCGCTCAGAACCGCGATCCAGCGGATATCCATCCCGAGTGGCGGCACCACCGCCTGCACACCCAGCCACACAAAGACGCCCGTTGCGGAGGCAACAATCGCATAGTCCCACCAGCGACGCCGCTCGCCGCGGTCCGAGAACCCCTCCATGGAGGCGATCGTCCGCTCATGATCCAACCCGTAACGGCTGCACTCCCGCAGCACTGCCTCGTTCGTCAACGACATCTCCGAGGCCGAAGCCACCGCCGTACTGATCGCCAGCGCCCCCAGGATCATCACAATCGACCCGGCCACGACCAGCAGCTCTTGCGCATAGTCCGCCGTCGCCAGCTCACCAAAGACCAGCGCACCCCACGCCAGCCCCCACAACTGATTTGTGTTGGAGAGCGGAATCCCTCGCCCAATCCCCAGGTACTTCGTTGCGAACTGCTGAAACAGGTCGCCGATCACCCACATAAACCCGCCCAGGAACAGCCAGAACACCGCGCCGCGAACATGCAGTAATTGGAACGCCGACGAGTTCCATCCGCCATCGAGCACCAGCGTCAGGGCCAGCACCGTGCCCAGCTCTCCCACCGTAAACACCGTGACGAACGACAGCGGATTCATCCCGCTCAGATAAGCCTTCCGGTAGGGAACGTACATCGTCCCCCACATCAGGCTCGCGCCGATTGCGGCAATGATTCCGCTCGAGGCTCTGTGCCCAAACGCCATTCCGTCATTCAGCGTACTGAAGCCGAGCATCACGGCCGCAATGACGATGCACATCGCACCCACCACCACCTTGCCGATGTTCTTCGCGCTCGCTCCCTTCAGCTCGCAGAACAGCACCCGCCCCCAGAACAGGCCGATCAGCGAATTCATGTTCCACAAGGGAAACGCCACCGCCAGCCCCACGTCGCGGATTGCGAACACGGTCAGCGTGTTCGCCACGGCCCACAGCGCTCCCGCCAGCAGCGCCCAGACGATCAGGTGCTTCCGCTCGAACAGGTCGGTAAAGACGTAACTCGTTCCCTTGAGCAGCGTAGGAAAGGTCCACCGCGCCGTGAATACCCCCGCGACCATGCAAAGCGAAATGGCAAAAGGAGAGTACCCCGCCGTCACCAGTTTGGTCGGAGCCTCGGCCGCACCCAGCCAAACCCCGGCCGTCAGTCCGCAGATCACCCCAAGACCATGCAGCGATAGCCCCTTCTTTTGCATCCTCATGACCTCAACCGACATGCGATCTCCACAAACGAAACACCGCCCTGCGACGCGGCGTCAAAATTCGGCTAACTCAATGCAACCAAGAGAGCTATGCCAATCAGGAGCACGGAGAAAGGCACCCAGAAGTGACTATCCCCAAGAATTTTCTTAGCCTCGCGAGAAAAGCTCATTCAATACACCCCTCAGCGTCACGACGCGTCGCCGCCGCTCCCGCTTTGACTCAAGTACCCCTTATAGCGCCACCGGCAACTTCGACTGCAAGGATTCACGCGAAGCGATGCCAATGGGTGTCGCCTCCGCCGCGTCATCGAGTGTAAGCCGCAACGGCTGCCGCTCCCGTACGGCGTCGACAAAGTAGATCGCCTCTGTCAGAAAAGCGGCTTCAAACCGTTCGAAAAAGCTTCAGATGCATTCATTCCGGATCACGGCGCTCATTTGGACAAGTCTATGGTGCGATTCTCACGCCATGACGAGGTCGCCGCCTCGGCCAACTCCAGTGCCTTGACGCCGTCATCGATAGTCGTACGCAGCCCGACACCGTTGAGCAGCGCATCAAAGAAATGCGCGATCTCGCGTGCGTATGCGGCGCGATAGCGTTCCAGGAAGAAATGCTCGGGGTTGTCTTGGCTGACGCCGTGCGCCGTCGATGACACCACTTCGGTCGGCTTGTGATTGGCCGCCTGCAGCATGCCTTTGCTGCCCAGCACTTCAAAGCGCTGATCGTAGCCATAGGCGGCTCGGCGGCTGGTGTTGATCTGGCATAAACGGCCGCGACGCGTGCGTATGGTCACGGCCGCGGAATCGATGTCGCCGGCTTCCGCAATCGCCGGGTCGCTCAAGCAGCTGCCGGTCGCTGAAATGCTGTGGGCTTCATCATCGAGTATCCAGCGAAAAATATCGAAGTCGTGAATCAGCATGTCCTTGAAAATACCGCCCGAACTTTTCAGGTAGGAAAGCGGCGGCGCGGCGGGATCGCGGCTGGTCACCACGAGCAACTCCGGATCGCCAATTTCACCCGCCGCTAGACGTGTCTTCAACGCCTCAAAGGTTGGATCAAAACGGCGCTGAAAGCCGAGCATACAGGTCACTCGAGCCCGGGCTACCGCCGTTGCGCACGCCCTGGCGCGCGACAGATCCAGATCGACCGGTTTCTCGCAAAATATGGCTTTGCCGGCCGCAACCGCACGCAAAAGCAGATCGGCATGGGTGTCGGTGCTGGACGCGATCAACACGGCACCTATCGCCGGGTCGGCCAGCGCAGTATCGATGGCGGCCACTTGCGCGCTATACCGCGCCGCCAGTTCCTGCGCAGCCGGCGCATTCACATCGCTCACGTATTTGAGTCGTACGCCCGGTTGCCGGACCAGGTTTCCCGCGTGGATTTTGCCGATCCGACCTGCGCCAAAGACTGCGACTTCCATCATGTTGATTCTCTTGGACGGTGACGTGAGGTCAGCCTTTCGGCCTGGACTCGCGCAACATCCACTCGTGCTCGGGATCATTGCGGAAGACCCAGGCGCGACGCGGTCCGGCCATCACATTCAGATAGTAGAGATCATAGCCGTGTGCGGCACCCACGGGATGGTATCCGCGGGGCACCAACACGAGGTCGCCGTCATGCACGCACATCGTCTCATCGAGATCACGATCATCCGTGTACACACGTTGGAACGCGAAGCCCTGGGAAGGATTAATTCGATGGTAGTAGGTTTCCTCGAGGGCGGTTTCCCCTCCCAGGGTCGCCGTGTCGTGCTTGTGCGGCGGATAGCTCGACCAGTGACCGCCGGGCGTGATGACCTCGACCACGATAAGACTGTCCGCACTTTGGTCTTCAGGAAGAATGTTGCGGACATAACGGGTATTGGTGCCCTTGCCCCGCACTACCTTGGGCATGTTGCCCGCGTCGATTGCGCGCGGCGTGCGGCCCGGCTCCCCCGGCGCGGAGCATACCGCCAGCTCGACCTCGTTCCGGGCAGTCGCCGTGAACCGCATGCCGGCCGGCACATACACCGCACCGGGCGACGCGTCATCAAACACGCTCGAGCGACTGCCGATCCGCTCGAAGCGACGGCTCTCGACGGCGATGTCGGCAGTGCCCGCCAGCACGACGACACAGGTTTCTCGGCCGGTTTCTCCGCCGCTTGCGGCTTGCCCGGCGGAAAGGCGATTCACCCGAAATCCCACATGCTGCCAGCCCGCGTCCTTCGGTGTGATTTCAAGAA
>Ga0210394_10006537_pt1 | contig 12590 bp, 11 predicted proteins | sample IncBWC12MmetaG_FD_160121 | JGI IMG/M metagenome (GOLD analysis project Ga0210394, IMG submission 160121) | Forest soil microbial communities from Barre Woods Harvard Forest LTER site, Petersham, Massachusetts, United States - Inc-BW-C-12-M | ecosystem: Environmental > Terrestrial > Soil >... | reverse complement strand
TGGCGTTCGACAACGCCTTCAAATGTTTCAATTTTCCCGGAGAAATAGACATATATAATTAGTGTAAACCGAGCCGCCGGAAAAACGTTTGCGCGCGCCCCACATCGCGAAGAATCTGCTGTTTCAGCGCTTCCGCATTCTCGAATTTCCTCTCCTCGCGCACTCGCCGCAGAAACTCCAGCGAGATGCGCTCCGGCGTCAACCCGTCGAAGGACGAGAGCAGAAAGGTCTCGATGGTCAGCTCTCCGCCGCCGAATGTCGGCCTCGTCCCCACGTTGGTGATCGCATTCCAGCGGTCGCCCGTCTCCAAATCGCGAGTACGCGTGATGTAAACCCCTTCCGCCGGAATCACCTCCGCCGGCGTGCGCAGGTTCAATGTCGGAACTGTCTGCTTGGACCCGACTCCATGGCCCGACACGACATCCCCGCAAAGATCGTAAGGCCGTTCCAGCAGCCTCCCCGCCATCGCGACGTTCCCTTCTTCAATCAACCGCCGGATTTCGCTCGATGACACAACCCTGCCCCGGCGGCGTACCGCCTCCACGATGTGCGTCTCAAATCCGAAGCGCGATCCAAGATCGAAAAGCGTATTGATGTCGCCCGCCTGCTTGTGGCCGAAGCGGAAATTATCGCCCACCATCACGATTCGCGCGCGCAATTCCCCCACCACGATTCGATCCACGAACTCCAGCGGCGAAAGCCGCGCCACTTCCTCGGTGAACGGCAGCACGACGACTTCCTCCACGCCCTGTTCACGAATCAGCGCGATGCGTTCCTCAATCGACGTCAGCAACCGCGGCGCGCGATGCGGCGCCACCACGCGCGTGGGATGCGGATCGAACGTCAGAACCGCCGGCTTCAGCCGGCGTTCGCGCCCCAATTCGATCACCCGCCGCAAAAGTTGACGGTGTCCGGCATGAACCCCATCAAAATTCCCAATGGTCAGTACAGAACTCACCATGAGGGCCCCGCTTCACAGGCTGAAGCCTGTGCCACCATTTCCCGTGCTACAGGTGGCACAGACTTTAGTCTGTGTCTTTGCCCGCCGCTCACAGTCCCGCCTCCACGACAATCTCCAACCCGTCATAAGCAAGCTTCACGCCCGCCGGCAGCGTCGCCTCCGTGCTCGCATGCCCCAGATCGTGACAAATATGCGTAAAAAAAGTCCGCCGCGGCTTCAATTCCTCCACCCACTTCAAACTCCGCTCCACCGTCGAATGCGTCGGATGGGGCTTATGCCGCAGCGCATCCAGAAACAGCACGTCCAGTCCGTGCAGCTTCTCTTTCGTCGCCTCCGGAATATCGCTCTGATCCGTGATATACGCGGCCGCGCCGAACCGGAACCCGAGAATTTGCGCCTCCCCGTGCATCACAGGCAGCGGCGTTATCGTCAATCCGAACAACTCGAACGGCTCGTCCTCAATCGGATGCAGCTTAATCTTGGGAATTGACGTTTGTCCCGGCTCCGGTTCAAACGCATAGTTGAACACGCGCCGAATCGAATCCAGCGTGTCCTGCATCGCATAAATCGGAATCTCCGACCGCTGCCGGTAATTGAACGGCCGCACGTCATCCAGGCCAAGAATGTGATCGGCATGCGCATGGGTGTAAAGAATCGCGTCCACGCGTTCGATGGGGGCGCGCAGCGCCTGCGTGCGAAAATCCGGCGTCGTGTCAATCAGAATGCCTCGGCCCGCATAGCGCACCAGAATCGATGGCCGCAGACGTTTGTCGCGCGGGTCCGTCGACGTGCACACCTGGCACAGGCAGCCGATCGTCGGCACACCGGTGCTGGTGCCCGAGCCGAGCACGTTGATGTAAATCGGCTGATCCATTTACGACGCCGTTTCGGCGCCGGCGCTCTCGGCGAGCTTGGACTTCCCCACGCTCTCGCTCACCTGCACAAAGCGGAACCGCAGTTCCGTCAGCGAATTCTCAATCAGCCGCAGCTCCTCCATCGAAAGATTGCCGCGCATCTTCTCGTGAATCATGGCGAGCAAGTCGATGGTATGCCGGGCCGCCGGCAAATCCAGACCTTCTTCCGGGTCTTCGCCGAATTTCAGCAGTCCCAGGCGAATCTCAGCTTGCGTCTTCAGCGAAAACACGAGAAATTCAAACGTCGGCGGGGGCAAAGGAATTTCGTTTTCAGACATGGTTTTCTTATCCCAGTTTATAGCCCCATGCGTCAGCGTGGGGCTAGCTCGGTTGCGTAACATAGCCCCAAGCTCACGCAGGGGGCTGGTGTTTTGAAAGTTCCGATGTCCGGCCGAGGGAGCCGCCGTGTAAGCTATACCTATGCCAGAAGATGAAAGGCTGGAGGCCATGTCGGAGGCTCTCGCCAGGTTGCTTCGGCGTCAGGACGAAATAGAACAGCGCTTCGAAAAAATGGAAGCGGCGATGGGTCTTCACACCGCCCGTCCGCCGGTCGTCTCGACTCCGCCGCCGATGCCGCCTCCGATTCCTCCGCCCGTCCCTCCTTCATTCCAAGACGCAGAGCCGCCGCCGCCGATTCCGCCTTCTCCCGCCCTCGAAACGCGCATCGGACTCAACTGGATCAACATCATCGGTGTCGTCACGCTGATCTTCGGCGCGGCGTTCTTCTTCAAATACGCGGTCGATAACAACTGGGTCGGCCCCGGCGCGCGCGTAGCGCTGGGCATCGTCGCGGCCATGACATCGCTTTTCTTCGGCGACCGCCTGTGGAAGGGAGGACAGAAAGTATTCGGCCAGGGCATCACCAGCCTCGGGCTCGCGCTGCTCTATCTCTCTTTCTGGGCCGCCTTCGCCGTTTATCACCTGATCCCGCAACCCGCGTCGTTCCTGCTGATGGTGCTCACCACCGCCGCCTCGGTGGTCTTCGCCATGCGCTATGAATCGCAGGTCATCGCGCTGCTCGGCATTCTGGCCGGATACTGGACGCCGGGCGCTCTTTCCACTGGCGAGCCTCACCCATGGATCCTGTTCAGCTACGTGTTCCTGCTCAACCTCGGCGGGCTCACCTTGACGCGCCTGCGCCGCTGGGCGACGCTCGAAATCCTCGCCTGCCTGGCGACGATCCTGTGGTACGGCGCCTGGCTTTTTGAATCCGCCGGTGCCAACGATCATCTGGTCGCCACCGTCTTCGCCGTCGCCTTTTACGCGCAATTCTGTTTTGCCGACGCACACCTGCTGTGGGCCGTCGCGCAACTGGCCGGACCCCTCGCGATTCTCAATATCTGGAGCACCCCACACGAATTTCTTTCACTGATGCTGGTGTACGCCGTGAGCGGATTGATCGTCTCTGAAATTCGCCGTTGGGCCGAAGCGCCAACCTGGACACTGCTCTGCTACTGGGGAATCTATTTCCTTTCCGGCAAAACGGACCCCGAACTGCGATTCCTCTACATCACCGGAGCCTTCGTGCTTTTCTTTTTCTGGATCATCTGGTGGGCCGTGATCCAAAAACGCGCGCTGCGCAATACGGACCTCGCGGTGATGGCCGTCAACGCCGCCGCCTACTTCGGCGCGTCGTATTATCTGCTCAATCCCAACTATCACGCCTATATGGGCCTGTTCGCGGCAGCGCTGGGAGGTCTGAATTTATTGCTCGCCAAGCTGGTCTGGAATCCTGAAGCGACCGAGGAGCAGGAGACTTGGCCCGCGCTGCTGGCCGTCGCGGTGACGCTGACTTTCCTCACGCTCGCCGTCCCGATTCAATTCGCCGGATTCCGCATCACCATCGCCTGGGCTCTCGAAGGAGCCGCACTGGCCTGGATCTCGTCTCGATTCCATAGCACGAGAATGTTCATCGGCGGAAGTATGGTGCTGCTGCTCGCCGTCTGGCGACTATTCATGGTGGACACCATCTACTACGCGAACGCCAAGGACCTCGCTCTGTTCGTGAATCCGCGCTTCCTGACCTTCGCCGTCACCGCGATCGCAATGTTCGCCGCGGCCAAATTCTTCTCGGATCGCGTGCAGAAGCAGGGGTCTTACGTTGGAGGACACGTCATCACGCTGGTGGCGCTGGGACTCGAACTGGTTTCGTGGGTGCAGAAGTCGGTCTCCGCCGCCGATCAATTTGAGATGATCACCGTGTCAATCTCGATTCTGATGGCTCTTTACGCGCTGTTCCTGGTCACGCTGGGAGTAGCCACAAAAACCTCAATCAACCGCGTTTTAGGGCTCGCATTGATGGCATTGGTGGTATTCAAGCTGTACCTGAGCGACGTCTGGCAGCTCGGATACCTCTTCAAAATCGTCGCCTTCATCGGCTTAGGCGTCCTATTGATCTCCATGTCGTATCTCTACTCGCGATTCCGTCTGGTGATCGAGAAGCTGTGGAAAGATGACCCGAGTATCTAGTAAGGTGGCGCGAGCTTCAGCTTGCAGCATCGGCTTCAGCCGATGTCCGTGCAAACACTCGACGCTGCAAAACACAATAATCCTCCTCCTCTTCGCGATGCTGGCCAGCGCGGCCCCGCTGGATTTGTCGGCGTGGAAGTATCGCAAGAGGATTCCGCTGACGCCGGGGGATGGGTTGGCGGTGGTGAAACTCGACAGAGAGGTTTACGCCGCCATCGGAAGCCGGTATTACAAGATGAGGATTTTTCGGGATCGCGAGGAAATTCCTTTCGTCTTCGGCAGCCTGGCGCCCTCGTTGGCCGACCGCTTGTTGACTAACGAGCAAATATTGGACCAGTCGATTGTGCCCGACGTGGGTCTGCAATTTACCGTTCACCGGCGCTATGGCGGATTGCACAACAAAATTGAAATTTTCACAGGTCTCCAAAACTTCCGAAACAGGGTGCGCGTCGAGACCAGTCAAGACGGATCGCATTGGGCTGTCGCGCGCAACGATGGCGCGATTTTCAGTTTCTCGCAGGACGGCCGTGAATTCGGCTCCACCAGCGTCGAATATCCCGTCTCGCGGCGCCCGTTTTTGCGAGTGACGATCTTCGGATGGACAAAGAATGGCTCAGTTACGGGCGTAGCGGTGGACCGCAAAGTCGAGAAGGCCGTGCCGTTTGAGGTTTTCGCAACACTTGATCCTAAGATCACAGAAGATCCAAAAACAAACTCCACCGTGGCCCAAATCGATCTCGGGATGACGGGGCTGCCGGTCTATCGCCTTCGTCTTGAAACCTCGTCTCCGCAATTTCAAAGGGCCGTGGGAGTAGAAGCCAGCGACGATTCGCAGTCCTGGTCGTACGCCGGCGGCGGAACGATCGCACGACTGCCTGGACCAGAGTTTACCGAGGAATGGCTCACCGTCTCCGCGAGCGGCGGGCACCGCTACTTCACGCTGCGCGTCTACAATCGAGACGACAAGTCGATTCAAGTGGGTCGCATTCAGGCAGAAGGCCCGGTGGATCAACTCAGGTTCCTGGCGGTGACGCCTGGCGCCTATTGCCTTTACTACGACGGGCCGGGTCCGGAATTGATCGCGATGCCGGAGTACGACCTCGCAAACGTACTCGCGAAACAGTCATTGCCGGAACACGCCTGGACACTGGAGCGCCAGGAGCCGAATCCTCTCTATCGCCCACCCGCTCCTCCACGAAAACCATGGTCCGAGCAGCATCCGGCGATCCTTTATACTGTCCTCGGCGGCGCGGTTCTGGCGCTCGGCATCGCCACTTTCCGATTCGCTGCGCGCCTGCGTCCGTCCTCTTCCTAGGAAGAACCCCTGACACGGCATGCTCCACAAACCATGTCTCATGAAGCCCTGTGGCGCACGCGCTCGGCGTGCCGCGTCGAGACTCTCTCGACGCTTGTTTCGACCCCGGCACAAGCATCGACAAAGTGTCGACGCGGCACGCCACGGGCGTGCGCCACAGCGCGCCACACTACACTAAGACATGCCTCGATATTTCACCCTCGCCGAAGCGGAACGGGCTTTGCCTGAGGTCGAGAGCGCTCTCCGCGACATCCTTTTCCATCGCTCCGAGTATCAGAAAGCTCACGAAGATCTGGAAAACAACACCAAGCGCATTCGCATGGCGGGAGGGTCGCGCGTCGATCCCGGTGCTCACCTGGCGATGAGAGCTCGTCGCGATACCAGCGCCGCGGCCCTGAAAGACGCGGCCGATCGGGTGGAGCAGGCCGGAGCGATGATCAAGGACGTCGACATCGGGTTGATCGATTTCCTCTCGCATTATCAGGGGCAAGCGGTGTGTCTTTGCTGGAAGTTAGGCGAGGATAAGATCGGTTTCTGGCACGGCCTGGAAGAAGGATTTCGCGGGCGCAAGCCGATCGATGACGATTTTATTCGGAATCATCGGGGCGAGATGACGAATTGACGGCTCCGTTTGCTAAACTAGATCCGAGGAATGCTGCTCGCACGAGAGTTCGTCGATTACGTTTCGCGCCAAATCGTCAAAAAACTGACGCCCCAGTGGATTGAGACAACCGATGCCCAGGTCGCGGCCGCTTTTATCGCCGCCGTGATCGAAGAGGATCTGGCCATCGAGGATAGTCTCAACGACGAGGTCCGCGAGATGCTCAGCCAGTACACCGAATATATGCGCCGTGAAGGCGTCAGCTATCAGGACATGTTCCGCAAGATCAAGAACACCCTGATTACGCAGCGCAAAGTGATTCGCGCCGCCGGCCGCGATTCGGGCGACCACATGAAGCTTTCGCGCGATAAGATCAACGACATTTCTCACAAGATCGTCGCCGAGTTGCGCAAGAGCCGCGATTTTCGCGTCAAGCGCCAGCCCAACGACGTGCGCTTGGAACTGGTGAAAGTGGTCACCGAACTGTTATTGACCGAAGAAAAGGTCGACCGCGCCGCGCGCACCAAGATCCGCACACAGAAGCGCGAAATTCCCGAAGGCACCGAGGAGTGGGAGCTGCTCCACAAGCGCTACTACGCCGAGGAATTGAAGAAGCTCGGTATCGATTTGACGCACTAGTAAAGATGTGCCGCGCCTGCCCGCTTCCTGACGGTCGCGGCTCCGTGTCGACTCTGAGCCGCCATGCGTCAGCATGCGGACAGACGCGCAGCTACACTTTGACCGGCTCTTTTGCCCTGGCGACGCGTTCCAGTTTCTCCGCCAGCAGGCTCGCGTTCAGAGGTTTCGAGAGATAATCGTCCATTCCCGCCGCCAGGCAGCGGTCTCGATCGCCTTGAATGGCGTGGGCCGTCAGCGCGACGATGGGCACATGTTGCCCGGTCCGCTGCTCGCGCTCCCGGATGCGTCCGGTCGCTTCGAAACCGTTCATTTCCGGCATCTGCACGTCCATCAGGATCAAATCGAACGGAGTTGTGGCATGCGCCCGGACCGCATCCACGCCATTCGAAGCCAGTGTCACGCGATGTCCCATTTTTTCGAGAAGGCGCGTACCGAGTCTCTGGTTGACGACGTTGTCCTCGGCCAGCAGCACCCTGAGGGAAGCGCCCATCGTCGCGCCGATACGGAGCGCCGGCACCGGAGCCTCTAGATCTATGCCGAAGCCGTGAACGGCCCGATCGAGCGCCCTGGTCAACTCCGCTTCACTCAACGGCTTCATGACGTATTGATCTATTCCCAGGCGTCTGCATTCGGCCGCGTCCGAAAGCAGGTTCGACGCGCCCAGCATCATGACAATCGCCGGCGGCTGCGGCAGTCTGCGCGCTGCGCGGGCCACTTCAAAACCATCCGAGCCCGGCATATGAGCATCCACCAGGAGCGCATCGAAACGCGCATTTTTGATCAGCAGCTTCGCTTCTTCGCCGCTCGATGCGGTCTGAACGCTCGCGCCCTGGCGCCCGGCCAATTCGCTCAACAGCGCTCTCGACAGGGCGTTATCGTCCACCACCAGCACACGAACATCATCCAGCAGCCGGTTCATCGCGGGTCCGGCCGGCTCCACGACGTCCATCGGCACGGCGAACCAGAAGCGGCTCCCCCGCCCCAGCTCGCTCTCGACGCCGATTTCGCCGTCCATCATGTTCACCAGCTTGGTGGAAATGGAAAGACCCAGGCCGGTTCCGCCGAACCTGCGCGTGTCGGATCCATCGGCCTGTTCGAACGGCTTGAAAATGGAGCGGAGTTTCGCGGCCGGAACCCCGATTCCCGTATCCTTCACCGCGAACATTATCCGCACCGGCTGCGCGGCCGGGTCGACGACGGTGACTTCGACCGAAATCTCACCCTCCGCCGTAAACTTGATCGCGTTGCCGAGCAGATTCAGTAGTATCTGCCGCAGCCGCGCCGGATCGCCGATCACTTTGGCCGGAACCAGGGGATGCACGTTCTTGATCAGGTCGAGGTTCTTCTCGTCGGCGCGCAGCGCCACCGTCTTCAATGCGTCGGCCACCACGCTGCGGATGTCCACGCTGGTCTGGTCCAGCTCCATCTTACCGGCTTCGATCTTCGAGAAGTCGAGAATGTCGTTGATCACGATCAGCAGCGCGTCCGCTGAAATTTTCACCGCGCTCAAATACTCTTTCTGCTCCTGATCGAGGTTGGTGCTCAGCGCCAGGTCCGTCATTCCGATGATTCCGTTCATGGGTGTCCGGATTTCGTGGCTCATGTTGGCCAGGAATTCGCTCTTCAGGCGGGCCGCTTCCTCAGCCTTTTCCTTCGCTGTTTTCAATTCCGCCGTGCGCTCCGTGACCACGTCCTCCAAATGGTCGCGATGGCGGGCGACCTGCCGCTCCCTGGTTTCGATTTCACCCAGCATCTCATTGAAGGCCTCGATCAGCTCTCCCACTTCGTCGTTCGGCCCCCTCGCCGCTCGAATCGAATAGGTTTTGCTGACGGACACCAGCCGCGCCGTCCCCGTCAGCCTGAGAATCGGATCGATCAGGACCCGAAGAACCTTGGCGTAGACAAAAATCGCGACCACCGCCGGAATGGCTAGCGCGGCGAGCATTAGCAGCAGATAGCGCGCGATTCGGCTATACAGCTCGTTGAGGTCGCTACGAATCGAGACACTGCCGACGAGTTCGCCGTTCAACTCCACTGGCCGGGAAACGACCAACACTCCCCCCTCCATGCGCACACCGAACGGCGGATTCACGGACAGCATGGGACTCTTGTCTCCCTCGCGACGATAGGTGGCCAGCACGGAGCCTCGCTTGGTCCATAACCGGGCCGCGAATACGGAGGGAATCTTGTGCAGCCCGGCTAGCGTTTCCTCGGCGTTCTTCACATCCTCAAACACCAGCGCCGCGGCGGAGTTGGCGCCCAGAACGTCGGCGACGGCCGTCAGTTGGGCGGCCTTCTCGCTGCGATAGTTGTAATATTCATTGACGATCGATACCAGGCAGGCGAGACTGACGAAGATGCTCGCCGGAAGCAATGCGCCCGCCATCAGCTTGCGCCGGAACGACAGGGCATACGCGCTCACAACGCCCTCCCCAACTTCAGCAGTTGCGAGCTAACGTGCAGACCGGCGGCGCTGGCAGCCGTTGGCCGGATTTCGAAGCGTACGCGGTTGTCGTCGAGATAGAAATTGATCGCGCCTCCCGCTTTGAGAAATCCGGGCGCCTCGCCCACGGTCAGCATGCCTGCCTGCGCCGGGATCCCGGTGCGTTCGTAGTCGCCGCGGCCGATGAACAGAATATTGCAGTCCTTCACATCCCCCGGCTTGTCGTAGCGGCGCAACTCTACCTTGCGGCCGTTCACCATTTTGCCGCGCACGGTCTCATCGAGCACGGCGCCGAACGGATCGTGCCCCAGCACGCCGATCACCCACGGCGCGCCCGTCGCGGCTTCCGGCCATTCGACGAATTTCAGAAAGTTGTATAGAAAAGCGGCTTTGACCTGGTATTCGAGAGCGTCCCCCGCTGCGGACGCCGGCGGCGCCCAAAGCAGGACCAGGGCAATCGCGCTGACCAGAGCGCGGCGCACAATCAGAATCTCCACGTCAATTTGCCATAGAAATTCCGCGGAACCTGGGAGCTTTGACCGAAGCGCGTTGATTCGTACTCCAGATGATTCGCCTCGAAGGCATCCTGAACACCGATCGAAATCTCGATTTTCGCCACTGGCCGCCACCCGATGCGCAGATCGCCGCGAAGGTGCTGCGGAATCCCAGTCTGGGGCATTGCCGCGTAGTAGTAAAACGCCGTGTCGATTTGTATCTTCCGCGTCAGATCGAAGTTCGAACGGAGGAGCCACTGGTGATGCGGCGTTGCGGAACCGGTGCGAACCTCATCGAGGCTGGGATCGCCCGGTTTCGAATGCGTCTCCACACGCAGCCAGCTATACCCGCCGTTCAGTCTCCACCGACTGGTTGCATTCCACGTTGTGGCAAGTTCCGCGCCGTAGGATTCGCCGAAGCGCTGATTCCCGTAGGTAGTCGGGATAATCAGGTACGGCACGCCGGAGGAGAACGCGAGCACAGGTGCGCCGGTGGACACGCTCGAAAGATGTTGATAGACGTTGTAGAACGTCGAGATGTCGAAGGAAAGTTGTTTGGCGGCTTGCACGCGCTGGCCAGCCTCATACGCGAGAACTGTTTCGGAGCGAGCCGCCGGATTGCCCGTCACATGCGCGATTCCCAACAACGAAGGGATGAACGGCGAGCCGGAAGGAATGGTTATTGGCGCCGCGTAGTAGTCCAGTCCCCGATCGTAGACGGAAGGCGTTCTCTCGGCGCGCGATATTGCGATCCAGCTTGAGAGATTCTTGGCTGGCGTCCACAAAAGCCGTCCGGTAGGTTGGACCGCGTAACCGATCGTCGCTTCATGGCTTGCCTGCATGCCCGCGATCAAGCTCAGCTTGCCCGGAATCAGCGTGATCTCATCCTCCGCGAAAACAGCGATCTCATCGCGACTGGAGTCCAACGGATTCAGCCGCAGGGCCGGCGTCGGCGTCGAATCGAATGAGTCTTGACGAGCCGAAACTCCCCAGATCACATCGTTCCTGGAACCTAGCTGGACATGCTGCTGAAATCCGTAATCGAAGACGTCCAGGTCGATCCTGGACTGCGGATCGTTACGCAGCATATGTTCATAGGAGAAACGGACTTCGATGCTCGATGTCTCTGAATAGACATGCTGCCATCGCGCATTCACCTTTGCTCCGGTACTGGTGACCCGGTCGTCGGCGGGCGGCGCATTTGGCGAGGAAATCGTCGCGTCCGGCACGATCAGGCCCAAGCTGCTGCTGTAGATATTTCCGGAAACCAACAGCGAATCCTTCGCGGAGACATCCCAATCCAGGCGAAAATCTCCGCTGCGATTTAGCCAGCCGAACGATGGGCTTGCGCTGTTGACTATCTGGAACGGATCGTACGTCGTGTTTTGCGCGCCGACGCGGTAGAAGGCGCCGGGCGAGGCTTCTCCTCCGTAACGCACGGAGCCTGTAGATGTGGCCGCCGATCCACCTCCCCCGGCGACCAATCCGCCCTGAGTCGCCTTCGCGGACTTGGTGATAATGTTGATCACGCCATTGACGGCGTTGGTGCCCCACATCGCCGCGCCGGGTCCACGAATCACCTCAATGCGCTCGATGTCGTCGATGGCAATGTTCAGCGTGTCCCAGAACACCGTGCCATAAAATTCGTTGTAAGCGCTGCGCCCGTCCACCAGCACCAGCAGCTTATTCGAATACTCGTCGTTGAACCCGCGGATGCCGATAGCCCATCCGCCGCTCGAGAGGCGCGACACCTGCACGCCGGGCGCAAGACGGAGAAGCTCGGGAAGAATGGAAATACCGGAACGGCGGATGTCTTCCGCAGTGATGACGAAGACCGAGGCTGCCGTGGAGCCCAGGCGTTGCACCTTCTTGGACACCGAGGTGACCTCGATGTTCATCAGCTCTTCCAGGCTCCGGTCGGCCAAACCGCTCTGCGCCCGCAGAGGCACAAACACCGCAAACAGGGCAACCCCGCAGATTAGTCGAAACGCCATCTACTAGCGTTATCGGAGTAAAGGAGGGAAATAAGAGGAGACGGAGGAGCCCAGATAAGGGAGCGGTTAGCCCGCAGTTTTCCGGGTTCCATCGAACCGCCATGCGTGAGCATGCGGGCAGACGGGAAACTCCCTCTGTCATTTCGTTACCGAAAAAAATCCCCAGGCTGACGCCAGGGGTTATAACCCCGTCCGTGAGGGCGCGGATTTCGCGATTTGTGCACGGTCCGTTAGACTACGTCGACGCCCATTGAGCGCGCCGTGCCCTTGACGGAGTTCATCGCGGCCTCGACCGTAAAGCAGTTCAGGTCCGGCATCTTGATCTTGGCGATCTCTTCGACCTGTTTGAGCGTAATCTTACCCACGCGATTCTTGTTCGGCTCCGCCGACCCCTTCGCCAGGCCGCAGGCGCGCTTGATCAGCACCGGCACCGGAGGAGTCTTGGTGATGAACGTGAATGAGCGGTCAGAGAAAATTGTGATCACCACCGGGATGATCAGCCCTTCCTGGTCCTTGGCCGACGTCTTCGCGTTAAACGCCTTGCAGAACTCCATGATGTTGACGCCCTGCGGACCGAGCGCGGTTCCCACCGGAGGCGCGGGCGTGGCCTTGCCGGCCGGGATCTGCAATTTCACACTTCCAGTAACTTTTTTTGCCATTTTTTTATACTTTCTCGACTTGCAGGAAATCCAGCTCGACCGGCGTTGCACGGCCGAAAATTGTCACCAGCACGCGCAGCGTGTTGCGCTCTGGGTTTACA